>Ga0302275_10000737_pt1 | contig 36230 bp, 57 predicted proteins | sample III_Bog_N2_2_FD_200229 | JGI IMG/M metagenome (GOLD analysis project Ga0302275, IMG submission 200229) | Peat permafrost microbial communities from Stordalen Mire near Abisko, Sweden - III_Bog_N2_2 | ecosystem: Environmental > Terrestrial > Soil > Wetlands > Peat | place: Sweden: Abisko... | reverse complement strand
CTACGGCTCCGGCGACGGCTACGGCTACGGCTCCGGCTACGGCTACGGCTACGACCGCTACCCCTACAGTCTGGTGACGCGATGAAATATCCCAAAGGCTACGGCGACGGCAACGGCTACGGCGACGGCTACGGCGACGGCTACGGCGACGGCTACGGCTACGGCAACGGCAACGGCTACGGCGACGGCTACGGCTACGGCGACGGCTACGGCTACGGCGACGGCTCCGGCTACGGCTACGGCGACGGCTCCGGCGACGGCTACGGCGACGGCTCCGGCAACGGCTACGGCTACGGCTCCGGCGACGGCTCCGGCTACGGCTACGACCGCTACCCCTACAGTCTGGTGACGCGATGAAATATCCCAAAGGCTCCGGCGACGGCAACGGCTACGGCTACGGCAACGGCGACGGCTACGGCTACGGCTCCGGCTACGGCAACGGCGACGGCGACGGCTACGGCGACGGCTCCGGCTCCGGCTACGGCAACGGCTACGGCAACGGCAACGGCAACGGCTACGGCAACGGCAACGGCTACGGCTACGGCAACGGCTACGGCAACGGCTCCGGCAACGGCCGCTACCCCTACAGTCTGGTGACGCGATGAAATATCCCAAAGGCTCCGGCGACGGCAACGGCTACGGCTACGGCAACGGCAACGGCGACGGCTACGGCTACGGCAACGGCAACGGCTACGGCTCCGGCTACGGCAACGGCAACGGCTACGGCAACGGCAACGGCGACGGCTCCGGCTACGGCTACGGCGACGGCCGCTACCCCTACAGTCTGGTGACGCGATGAAATATCCCAAAGGCTACGGCGACGGCTACGGCGACGGCTACGGCTACGGCTCCGGCTACGGCAACGGCGACGGCTACGGCTACGGCGACGGCTCCGGCTACGGCTACGGCTACGGCTACGGCGACGGCGACGGCAACGGCGACGGCGACGGCTACGGCTCCGGCGACGGCTACGGCGACGGCTCCGGCAACGGCTACGGCTACGGCTCCGGCTCCGGCGACGGCTCCGGCTACGGCTACGACCGCTACCCCTACAGCCTGGTGACGCGACCTTGATTGAAGTGCATTTATTTGCTATATTAAATTAACATTAATTACTATTAAATATAATTATGACAACATATTCATTGAGATGTAGGAACAGCAAATGCCGCCACCGTCGCGTAGGAAAAACGCATCCATTCGACTATAAGGTGGTGCCTAAGTGCGAAAGCTGTGGAAAACGTGTCGGTTGGCGCATAGAGAAACGAGATTTTCAGAGAAAGAATCTGTGTTATTGCAGCAGTGTAGTTGGAAGCAACGGAAACTACCCGCACAAAAAAACTCACCCATTTTGCGATCAGCACCCGATGGGTATTGAAAATCAGATGCGTCGCTCTGGTTATTTTGATGAATGTCCATTTTAAGGAAAAGGCAAATGCTTACCAGAGAAGAATTACAAGCCCGAAAAAACGGGGTATTTTCCACTGACGCTGCGGCAGCTCTCGGGATGTCGAAATATGGCTCTCCCGTCTCCGTCTGGATGGAAAAAATAGGGATAGATCACGATATCGATACAGAATCTGAGGAAATTGACGAGAAAAAGCATGAGCAGTCGGAAGAAATGAGCATGGGATTGATCATGCAGCCAGTGATTGGAAGACTCTACGAAGACCGCACAGGAAGTCGTTTACGCAACCTGGACGGCGTAACAATGTTTAGTGATACCGTTAAATTCATGGGGTCACACTTTGATTTTCAGGTTGGAAATGAGCGCAGATTAGTCGAGGCGAAAAATTTCAACGACATCCGAAAGAAGGAATTCGGAGAGCCTGGAACTGATGATGTCCCGATGGACTGTCTAGTTCAATGTCTGCATGAGGGGTTCGTTTTCGGCGCCGACTCGGTGGACCTCGCGGTGCTGTTTGGTGGACAGAAGTTTGAAATCTACACCATACCGGTCAATAAAGAAGCTGTTGATATTCTGATCGAGAAGTTATCGGCATTCTGGCATCTGGTAGAAACGAAAGAGCCGCCAGCTCCACAGACGCAGGAAGACTTGAAGGCATTGTTTAAGCGCGATGACGGGTCTGAGGTAGTCGCCTCACCAGAAGTCGAGCGCGCCTGTATAGCTTTGTCTCAAATAAAAGATGGCATAAAGAAGAATAAGGATTTAGAACAAAACCTGTCTACCTTCATAAAATCAGCTATTGGAGACCATGCTGTTTTACGATCGCAAAGTGGGCTGATCCTTGCAACTTGGAAAAACAGCAAGGAAACGGAGTTTTTTGACAAGAAAGGTTTTAGAGATAAAAACCAGAATTTATACGAATCATTTTGCTCAACAAAACCCGGCAATAGGCCATTTCTTTTGAAGTAGGATATATGATTAAAAATAAAACGCCAGTGCCGCCACGTGGCGGCGGTAGAAAAACAGACTACGAAGAATTGCGCACACTCGCTATTGTCAGCAAAGGGGAGCCTAGCGAATGTGCGGTTTATCCGCTAACAGATGAAGTAAAGGTCCGCTCAGCAGCAAATTACTTGGCTCGCACCAAAGGCTATAAATTCATCACTCGCACAGACAAAGAAGAGTCAACATTTACCATTTGGCGTAAAAAATAGGAGCAAATTGATCATGTCCACAACAGAAGATTTCAAGAGCCGCGCTATCGCAACGACAGAGCCGACTACGTTTCCCCAGATGCTAAAGGCCTTCTTGCCGGAAGTCGAGCGGGCATTGCCCCGTCATCTTAGTGGTGATCGTATGTCGCGTATCGCATTGACCGCATTTCGTCGCACACCAAAGTTAGCGCAGTGTGATCCGCGATCCGTGTTTGCGGCTGTTATTCAAGCTTCACAATTGGGACTGGAGCCGGACACTTTGGGCCGGTCTTACCTGATCCCATACGGCACTGAATGTCAGTTTGTTCCAGGCTGGAAAGGTCTGGTTGATCTGATGAATCGAAGCGGCGCTGGAACCGTCTATACAGGCGTCATTTACAGCGATCAAAAATACACCTATTTAGATGGTTCCAAACGCGAATTGGTGATCCATACAGAAACTGAAATGGATGATCCATCCGAAATTACGCATGCATATGCTATTGGATGGGTAAAAGGTTCGGAAATTCCGATTATCGAGTTGTGGCGCATGGCAAAAATTATCAAACACTTGAATCGATACAACAAGGTCGGTAAAAGGCATTATGCATTTGAGAACATGGAAATGTATGCGCGCAAAGTGCCATTGCTCCAAGTCCTTAAATACATGCCGTGTAGCGCCGAGCTAGTCGCCGCTATGAGCCTTTCAGATGCCGCCGAAGTAGGGTCGCAAGGGCTCAACATCAAAGACGCTGCCGATGGCACTTGGATGGCTCCAGAAGTCATTGAGGGCCAGCAGGACTCAGTAAGGGCGCCACTCGCTTTTGAAGTCGTATTGAAGAAGATCCGTGGAGCTAAGGACGTAGAAATGCTCAAGGTGGAGGGTGAGTTGATTGATGATCTTCCTGCTGGTGATCAGGAAGCGGCGAGAGAAGTCTACATCGAATGTCTGGATATCTTAGGGCGCAAGAAATCGTGAAATACAACAACACGAAAACGGTAGTCGACGGCATCACTTTCGACAGCAAGAAAGAGGCTAAGCGCTACGGCGAGTTAAAGCTACTGGAATCGGCCGGGAAAATATCAGCCCTGAAATTGCAGGTCGTATTTGTACTGTCGCCCTCTGTCGTAATCGCAAAGAGGAAACGCCCCGCTCTGAAATATGTCGCAGATTTTACCTACATCGAAAACGGCAGTCATGTTATAGAAGACTGCAAAGGCATGCTAACACCGGTCTACAGGTTAAAGCGTCATCTCATGTACGCGGCGGGGTTTTCAATATTGGAGACCTGAATCAAGGAGATTTTTAGTGGAAGGAGAATTCAAAACAGATCCATTACCTGATAAGTTCGCCCTTCCGAAGAAATGGGGCGAGTGGGCTTTAACCACCAGGAACGATTGGACTCCAGAGCACGTCAGAGTGTGCGCGAAACGGTTCAAGGAGTATTACACCGACAGAAAGGCGGAGCGTCATGATTGGGAGCTTGTGTGGCGTCAGTGGGTACGCAACCAACGAACTGAGGCGCTTAGAATATCGGACAAGAACGCCTGGTGGAAAAGCGCTAGCGGTATAGATACGAAAGGCCGTGAACTCGGCCTGGATTATGAGGAAGGCGAAAGTTTTCCTTATTTTAAACTCAGGGTATTCAAGGCTGCCGGTGACGGACCTTGGAATAAATAGGATCTCGGCATGAGACATTATCTTTTTATTTTTATGGCCTCAACATTTTTACTCATTTCTGCGATCTTGTTCGTTTGCGTTTTTATCCCGCTGACACTGACGAGACTCGCGATCCGTTTTATCGAATTGGTTTTTGGCGGCATCGTTATGGTATTTGATTGGATGATCGACTCGATAGTATCGATCTACATGCTGCTAGAAGAATTAATATTCTGAATTGGAGGGCATCATGAAAGACAAAGACGTAAGAATAGACGCAACTATTACCCTGAAAGCCGAGGTGAAATCGTGAGCAAGAATCCATTAGAAAGGCCTATCATAGAGGCTCTGCAAAAAAGTGGCGGTCTAACGGTTGTGGATCTATCCCAGATCCTAAAAAGGACTAAAGATGCCATTGCATCCTGTGTTTGCAGACTCTACGATAATGGTGTGATAGACAAGGTAGGGCCGCGTGGATGGCATCAACAGAAACTGTACATTGCTCGATCTGGTAAGGAAGAGTCAAAAAAATATGACTGGATGATAGGATGGGGAAATTCTCCGAGACTCGGATTAGACGGTTTTGAACAACGTCAAAAAATTATCATCCACAAATCTACTTACCGCTACTGATTATTTTTTGCTGGGCGGCGTGCTTTGTGCCAAAAGGATGTTTTTGTCTTCGCTGCCTTTGCTTGAGCCGAAATAGAAGCCAATAACTTGCTCGCACTTGGCAGACAGATAGCCGACCAGCGTTCCTGCCAGAGCGCTATCGACCTTGGCATAACCCAGTAGGGTGCCGCACACCATCGCGATGAAACCGCCAACGATAGCGTAGGCAAGCAGAGGAACCGTGATAGCCTTGGTACTGATCTGCATTGTTCGAGCGCTTCCACGATCCGCGACCTCACTGGCATAAATCTGCTGCGCATAGTTCAGGTGCAGTTGCAACATGGTTTCGGTGTGCGTGGTCTGGAACTCTTTCGCCTTTTCCACGGCGTCGGCGCTTGACGTAAGCGCGGTCAAGATGTCTTCCGGCTTGCTGCTACCGGAGCCGATAGCAGCCGCCAACGCGGTGCCGATGGCAGCACCGCCAGGAATAGGAAGGATGGCGCCCAGCAGTGGCAGGCCAATTTTTGCAATCTCGGCTCCTAGTGATTCGAGGTCCATTTTCAATCCTTTACGTTAAACCATGTCGCTTCGAGCGCACGGCGTTTTACAAGACCAGGGAGAACACGGCCGCCACCGCGTACCCAGCGCGCAAACTCGGCATCGGCGCCAGCATAGTCGCCGTCATTGAGCTTGCGCAGCAATGTAGAACTCGCAAGATTTCCTGAGCCTTCGTTAAAAGTCCAATCGACCAGTGCGTCGAACTGGTGCTGCGTCAGTGGTACGGTGATCATCCGATTTACCGCTGATTCGGCATCACCTATATCTTCAATTACCCAAGCATCTGACTGCTCCGGTGTGCAGGCATCTCCTTCCTTTACATCTCTTGTATGGCCGTACCCAATGGTCCAAGGTGATCCGTCAGTACCTGGATCTGGGTACGCGACTAGAGTGCGACCCTCACTCGCTTCTGTTAATGACTTTCTCGCTTCGTCTGAGTATTTCATGCCTTTACCCTCATGTCGCAAATCAAATGGATTCTATCTACCGATCCACCATTGAATACCTCGTGCTCAACCTTATTATCAACACGCCAGCATTCTCCAGCGACCATCTCTACTGTTTCGTCCCCGCATCTAAAAGTGCAGCCATTCGACGACTGTAGGCAAATATGAAACCGAGTATAGAATTCCGGGTTCTTACCTTCATCACAGTGGGCTTTGATACCTTTTCCCGGAGAAATTCTAGAAATAAATACCCTACCTATTTTACTCGCGCCCAATTCTAGCTCGAGTCTTTCCATCAACGATGTAGTATTCGACAAAATCGAATGGGCAGGATAATCAATGCACTCCAAATCATCGAACGCTTCACGCTCCCTGCCTTCAATAATTTCATTGAATCTAATCCATATATCGTCTACGTCGCCGTGACCTGACCCTGGCATGTCTTTTCTAATGGTGTTCTGGTTCCACAAAAAATTATTACTCGATATTTGTTCGAGTGCTTTTTTTACATCAATGCCGCGACCGATCAGGCTAAAATTTTTCATTTTTCGGAATTCCCCCTACCCTGTCGCGCGCGCTCCAAATTTTCAATTCTGACATCGTGTTTATCTAACTCGCGCTCTGTCGCAGAGATTCTCGCATCATGAGAAGAAATGACCAATTGTTGCTGATCGCTTCTTATCTCTGCCCTTCTTTCTGATTCCGCTTGCCTAGTCAACATCTGATCCTGCTTGTTTATCAAATTCGTATATTGCGTTGCAACCATCCATATTGCTATACCAATAGCCAAAATAACGCTGATCGCGCTACGAACGACCCACGTCAGAGGTATTTTTGTATCGACTATTTTTGATTCTGGCATACCGGTAGATATTCACAGTAGAAACCTAATTACGAACCCTCTGGCCAGGTGATCGCCTGCACTGCTGCAACGGTAGTCGCAGCACGAATAGCTGCTTTCAGCTTCTCTCGCTGATTGAACGCGGCATTGCCCTGCGCAAGCATAGTGCCGTACAGATCACCCAGATCAGCAAGTGTGAACGGCACTTGCGTGTTGTCCTCGGCTTGCCAATAAAAGCCTGTCGGCGTTGTACCCGCGATGTTGTAGCCGGTGAAATTTTTAAGCAGCACACTTTGACTCGACAGTGGACCGTCGTTGTCTGCCTGGTATGCCTGCGTCACACCCGCTGCATTTTTGAAACTCACAGATACCTGCACAGCCTCGGCATAGGAGGTATCAATGATTGCAATCTGCGCAGCTTGAGCAGCAGCCAATGTCGGCGCTCGTGCGGCAGCGATTTGCGCGTCAGTCAAAGGCCCTGCCAATCCTTGCGGCCATGACGCTAGTGCGAGCGCGGCGCCACTTTCATCATCATGCAGAAAGCCTGTCGTAGTATCTTGCCAGATAGCCATTTTGTTTCCTCTTTATCGAATTTCTATAATTGAAACTGTACCGCCGTAGCTATATACAAATGATGCTCCGGGCAGCGCTATGGCCGTAACTTGACCATTCGTAGAAGTCGTAATGGTGGACGACCCAATTAATACTCCATTAACCGAAATTGAATACGTCTGCGGCGATGCAACGGCAAATATGGAGAGAAAAATAGGTTTTCCTGTCGTGTTGTAATAAGTAGTGCCGTTTACGCGCGACACTGTTTGCACGGTTTGCCCAAATCCAAGCGACTGCATCGCAGCCAATGCTTGTCCTCCGATGCCCTGAACGGTTGTTGGCGCTGTTGCCCAAGTACCTGCCGTCGTCTCCGTAATGTCGCAGAAACCACCGACCCTAAATGAGGAATTGGTCACAGGAGAAGTTGTATATACCACATTATTAGAAGTTGCCCCAGCACTGATTGCCGTTGAGCTAATCAGTGTAGTTTCGTCTAGATTATTTCCGCCAGAGAGATTTATTACTCCAAGAACTGGGGTTCCAGCATTGTACAAAACCAAAAAAATTAGTCTGGCTTGAGTCGCGGAAACTGTTCCCAGAGTGGCACCAGATGGGATAACTAGGCTTAGGGCAGTACCTATCGTCACTGTATTTGGAATGCCGTTCGTTAGAGTCGCAGAGCGAAAATCTAAAGTCGTAGGATTGAGGCCGATAGTCAGCGCATTAGATGCCACAGTAGCCGTAACCGGCTGAATTTTTGATGATTGCGACAAGATAGGCGTGGCGATAATAAAACTCACGCCATCGTAGATTAGCAATGCAGCTAAGGATGTTGTTACAATCCCCGGCCCTTTTGTGCCATCAGGATTGTATTGATTCAATGTTTGGGCGGCCAAACCAGAAACCGATATAGTGTTACTCCCGGTAGTCCCGGGGGCATTAAACACGACATAAAAGGTCTGCCCTGCGACATAAGAAGTAATTGGTGTGGCAGGCGTCAAAGTATAGTTCGGCGAAGTACCAGTTGTAGACAATCCTATCTGAGATGTTGCTATGGCTGTAGCAAGGGCGACATTTTGCACCATATGTTGATCCAGAAGAGCCATTGGCACTGGAGATGTCTGATTTGCCCAAATAATATCGGCCATGATTTTCCTCTAGGAATATTCGTAAATAATGCAAACTCCAGGCGCGCCAGCGCCACCGGTAGTAGCCGATTGTGACGCGCCATTTACCGATCCACCGCCACCAGCTCCATACCCTGTCGCAGCAGTGCCTCCTGCATTCAATCCCCATGCACCGCCAGCGCCAACCGGCGATCCCGCACCCGCTCCGCCAGTTGATGCTGCCAGCACCTGGAGTGCTGGAAATCCCGGCCAGCCGCCCATGTTAAGGATAGTTGCACCAGTGGCTATTGAACCGCCTGCGCCGCCAGAAGTCGAAACGCCCGTAGAAGAAGCCACCGACACGCTGGATACACCGCCTGCACCTCCTGGTGCAGTGAGACTCGCCCCAAATGCAGATTGCCCTCCATTGCCGCCAGTTGCGCCAGAGACGCCAGTACCGGCAGCGCCGATAGTCACAGAGGTAGTGATAGCAGATGCGATCTTAGAAATGCAATAAGCACCACTACCACCACCGCCACCACCGGAACCTTGCAGCGCAGCGGTAGAGGGAGATCCGCCGCCAGCACCACCACCACCAATTAAGTAGACAATGGTGCTTTTGGCGCCAGTAGTGGGCGTATAAGTACCCGTCGCAGTAATGATCTGGACATTGAGCAATGTGCCTGACGGCGTAGCGCCAGAAGAAGCGACCGCTTTTAGCATGTCAGACTCCTTCGCCCGGCGTAACCGTGATCGTCGTTGTCAGACCACTTGCGCAGATGGCGCTCCAATAAGAACCTGGCGGAGCGGTGATGGTCTCCTTCGAGCCAGCTAGAACAGGATAACCATTTGCCGGTGTTCCGTCCGTTGGGATAACCGCAGCAAGAGTAGGGGATGGTGCCGAATTCCCTGGACCCGGAGGAGCGTAGCTAATATATCCGAGACTGGTGCCAATGTTACAAACGACAAAATTGATGTTACCTGGGCCATTCGTAGGTGCATCTATCTGCACAGCAGAGTGCGCGGTAGATGTAACAGCCAAGGCTACGGTGTTGCCTTGGATGGCAAATGCGTTACTGCTCATGGCATTACCCGCCCTTCTTTTTCGTACTCACATCGCGCGCCGATTCGGTCGCGTTCACTTTCCCAGTGTCTCCAAAATTATGCTGAGAAGTAAAGGGACGCGGCGTACCTGGATTCCACTGATAACGGGGATCGGGCCAGCTCCAACCTTTGGTAGTTTGCTCGTGGCCGAGCACAGGGGTGGACATGTTTTTCTTTGGGAAGTTACTCATTTTGTGCTCCTTCAGGGGCGACGACAATACGGTCTGATTTCAATTTTGAATCCATCCGAATCACTGGAATGAAGACCAGTAAAGCGAAAATAGTGGCGCAGGCGATACGCTCATGTGTCGGCCAGTACATCGCCCACGCAAACAACGAAAAAGTCAGCGCCAGCGCAAGCAGCAACACGATACGTGCAGACAAAACGCGTAGTCCAATCGATACGTACAACAACATCACTTGAATTTGTTTCTGATCCATGTTTTTCTCCTCATTTTTCGTCGTTGAAACCACCGCCCCAACCTTCATCGTTGAGCTTCGATTTAATCGCCTCCCATTTTAGAACGCGATCAATAACCTTCATTTTGTCCGTCAATGTCATAATTTCCGTCGTCTTACCTGTCGTAACATCGCGCTGATTATTCTTCACCGACTTCAGTAAGTCGGCCATCACTGAATCCAGTTCAGAATTGACTTTGGAATCTTTTGCTGCCATTACTTTTCTCCTTGCTGCATGGTCATGAACACGCTTGCACGTTCTAACGCATTCAATCCCTCCTTGATTGTCGCCTCAGAAGGCGAAGAAAGCAATATTTTGGCTTGTTTTGGGTCCGAAGCGGCCAACAAAAGCAATGTTCTGGTCTTTTCTGCGTTGGCCTGTGTTCCTACATCCATTAATCCCTTGCCGATTCGGCCAGCCGTCTTTAGTCCCGGTGTATGACTCATAACGCTACTGATGATCGATCCGGCAGTGGTTTTATTGGATTCACCCAGCTTCATTGCCATATCGTAAGTCTCATTGATCTTTTTTACATTCTCCATGTCTGATTTCGAGAATAGCCCGGATGCCTCCAAGTCAGGGAGCATCGCCTGACGCGTCAGAGCGGCCTTTGCTGGCGTTTGCGATACTCCATGCATGACAACGGCATACTTCAATGCTTGGCGTGCTTCAGGGTCGTTTTTGGTCAAATTGGATAGCTCTGTCAGCCCTTGACGTCGTCCATTCCCAGAATCGAGAATCTTACCCAGAGAATCGAACGCGTCAACGGGGTTTCCTTTTGCCGCAGACAATTTACCGACTGCGGTTTTGCCGATGGCATCAGCGACCTTTACCGCGCCTCGCTGCATCTCAAAACGGGGTGTCATACCCAGTTCTCTGATGACTTCACCATTCTTTTCCATAAAAGAATTGATTGATGCAGGAGTCAGCTTTTCATTCTTGGATTTCGAATCCAACTCCTGCCACAGAGCGTCGCCAAGCGATTTACGAACGGCCGGATCATTACCGGAGGCGGCCAGCGCGGCTCTTACCCGCGTCACTCCTCCAGACAAAATATGGTCGGTCACCTTCTCGGAAGGCATCTCATTATTTCCGGTGAGGGTATCCCTGGCGATAACCTTCCCAATTTCCCCGCCTTCCTGGCGGCGGAATGCATCAAGAGGCTGAGACAAATCGCGGTATGTTGAAAAATACTGCCCCCACGCCGGGATGGCGGTGCTGGCGTTCCTATCCAGCATACTCAGCGCATTGTTCAAGTGAATAGCGCGAGTCTGACCTATCGGCTGACCATCGATGCCATTACGAATCATCGATTTTATTTCGTTGCGCACGTTCTCAAGGCGGTAGGAAGGTATCGCGTCGCCGTGTTGTTCGTCCGATAGTTCATGGATAACGCGCTGATACACGCGCCGTCCCTGTTCGGTATCTCCGCCAGATTGTTGAAATAGATAATCGTTGACGTCACCGGTAGGAATCGGCGTCGGATTGCTGAGCGCCGCCTGCCGCAATGGCTCCGTTTGCCGAGTCCGTTCAGAGCGTAAGTTAGCCTCTCTAGTAACGAGTGGCGCGCGCAGCCTGTCCCCTAATTCCTCGGCCGTCGACGCACCGGCACGACCGGCCGCCGCAATACCTGGAACTTCTTCGGCGCGCTCGATGGTTTTACCGGCCTTGCCTGACAATGCTTCCAGCGTTGAAGGCTTCAGCCCCAGAGAATCTATGGCTTTTTGGATCATACCTGCCGCCGTTGCGTCTCCGGTACGCACCGCGTTATACAGTTTTTTACCGGCCCCGACAATACCGGACAACGCCATACTCCCGCCTGCACCTTCAGCGAATTGTTTTTCTTTCCCGGAGACGATATCACCACCGTCCGTCACCGGCGTCAGCGCGGCAACAGATCCACCACCAACGGCACCAGTACGGAGAGCCTGCGCTATTTTCTCTATCGGGGACATGTCTTTCAGCGCCTTTGCACCTGTCGCCAATTTTCCAGCCTCTCCGAATGGTATCGCCGTGGCCGCGATGTCTCCAGCGTACCGTTGCAGCGCAGGTATTTTGTCCATGCGCTCCTTGATATCCTGAGCTGCCTTCGTCGCCGCTTCGTGATCAAGGCCTGGAACATACTGGCGGATAGCCTGGGCCATATCGTCAACTGACAAACCCATGGCACCGAGAAAATTCTTGGTGTTGGTAATTTGCTGATCCCGGTCAGTGGAATGCAAAGGCGTCAGAATTTGACCCGCCTTCTCACCGATGTAATTGCCTATTTTTTCGGAGGTGCGCGGCCCCGCCGAAACTGCGGAAGAAGGTCCATTTAATTGTGCTAGAACGGCAGGGTCCGTCACCGGCTTTAATTGCGGAGATGATCCTGCATTCAGTTGCGCAAGAATATTCGGGTCAGTTACTGCATCCATTGGCCGTTCACCTTTTGGTATGTCACGCCGTTGATGGTTTTACTTTCTGCCGCTCCTTGAGCTGCTGACGCTGGATCGGAAGTGCCGTCCATTTTCCCGGCTAATGGACCAGACAATACTTTGGCGCCCTGCGAAAGAGCAGACCTAAATTTAGATTTCAAATTTGATACTTCCGTAGAATCCCCTGGCTGCGGCAAATACTGCCGTACAACACGGTCAAAAGCGGATTGCGTAAGTCGAGCCCCAGACTCCAAGTGTCCGGCCGCCTCGGCATAGACTTGGGCCGCCGTTACCATCATTTGTTCGTCCGGAGTCAACTCTCTCTTAATACCGTAACGGCCGACTGCTGAAGCAATACCATCACCGCCGATATGAATGTCTCCAAGCAGCGGCATTTTCTGTCCTTTGGACTGCAATTCTTCGATTTTCTTATTGGCGATGTTGAGGGATATAGATTGCATGGCAGACCGCTCTTCGCCTAACTTAGCGCCGCGAGTACCGCTGATGAGAGTGTCCTTCCTCTTCTGCGCCTCCTCCTTCGTCAATACGCCTTGGTCCTCCAATTTTGAAACCTCCGCGAGCTTATATTCTAGCGTCCCCGTCCTCATCGAGGACTGCTCTTTCCAATGCTCCTGTTCGGCATTATGGAATATCGACGTTTCAGCTAGTGTCGATGCATGTTCGGCGGCACGCTCTTTTCGATCTGCGTCGAATCTACCCATCTCATCAACATGGAACTCCGCTTTTTGCTGCAAATTCTCAGACGCCCGAATATTGCTAAAAACATCTTTCAGATTCCCGGACTTGAGATTCAATGCAGTAAGTTCATCACCATATTGTTTTGATATCAGATCAGCCTGTCTAATCTTCTCGGCTATCGTCGTATTCTTCGCGGCGAAGATGCGATTGTATTCATCAATACGCGCCTTGTTTGTGGCCGCAGCCTTGGCGAAATTATTATTGAACTCATCCGTCGCTTTCTTGTATTGTTCTTCATCGCCTTCTTGCAACCCCTTCAATGCGCCGGTCATATTGTTTAGCGCAGCAGTCATCGGCGCCTTGGTGCTCTTGCCTGCCAAAGCACCGAGAGCCATGAATACAGAGAATGCCTGAGCCATACTTCCGGCGTCCATCCGCTTAGCTTTGTTCTCTGGCGTGGCGACTAAATCCGGCCCCTTTTCTGACATCGAGGAAATTTCCTTGCTCGAATTTTCAATATCTTTGTTGACCGGAGCAAGCGCTTCCGACTTGCGCTTGTTGATGTCATCGATAGAGGCGTTGTAGTCAGTATTAGACTTCATCACCATTCCCATGACAGGATCTGCCGATATGCTTTTCGGCAGACTGTTGGGACTCAGGATGTCTTGGTCAGCCATGCACTACTCCTAGCTGGAAGAATTCGAAGAGCCGGAAGACGAATACATTTTCGCAAGCGTTTGCATGAAATTCGTCATCGCTTGTTGGCTCTGTTGATCTGCCGTTGTTGCTGCTGTTACGCCAGCCAATTGCGGACCCTGCGCAACTCCTGCGGCGGATAGGCCTCCGCTCAGTTCATTATTGAGCGCCTGCTGCATCATCTGATTTTGTTGCACGCCGACCTGTGCCAATGCGCTTGCTTCCATCGATGAATTACTCAATCCAGCATTGGCATAATACTGCTTTATTTGCGCCTGTTGCTGCTGTCCGTATTGCGCGATGGATTGCTGATCCGCAGTGCTCAACGTGCCGCTCTGATAGTTCGTCAGTAACTGATTGGACACCGCCGATGCGGGAGCTGCGATAGCGTTCAACTGGTTTTGAGCAGTTGCCCCAGTCGTTGTCGCCGCAGTTTGCGCCTTTTTCGCCATCAGCAAGCTGGCTATTGGCGTAGCTATTCCGGCCACATCCTTGCCAACGCTTAACGCTGTTTTTCCATAGGCTCCAAGTTGCTTTAGCGCGCTTGTGATTGACGAATTACTGCCTTGGTTGTCTGCTCCAGAACCTGTTCCTGTACCGTAGGGAGTACCATTTTGAGCGGAATCCGTGTCGAGAATGTCATTGGACACCGGAGTTGCTGGCGTCGACGGTAACGTAGCCGCTGATGCAGACTGAGCAGCAGCATTGGATACGTCGGCGGGCGGATTAGTGATTGTTCCAGTAGCGGCATTTGTAGCAGGGCTTGTATTGGGATTGACCGCGTCCGGAGTTACGCTTGCCGGTGCGGATGCAGAGTCTGCGGAGGATGGTAATGCGGCACTATCAGAAACAACCTGGGAATCTGCTCCTGATAAATCTGAAAGAGCTGAATTTTCAGAGCCTAAGCCAAGTCCGCTAGCTCCAGAACCGAAAGTAGGGGTAGAGGAATTAATCCCCATGCTGGAAGCGCTTGCCCCTAAATCAGAGCCTCCGACATTTCCATAAATGTCCGCAGAGGAAGATCCCAGATTGGATAACCCTGATGCTCCCTGATAAATATTTCCTACATCCTGTAGATCTCCCAATGTTGACCCAGAGGAAGCGGATGGCATTGCCAGCGTAGCCCCCTCCGCAGCGCTAGCAGCACCAGCACCTGCGTCAGCAGCCGCCGCTCCAGCTCCAACATCGGCTGCGGCAGCACCGCCAGCCACATCGGCTGCGGCAGCACCGCCAGCCACATCGGCTGCGGCAGCACCGCCAGCCACATCGGCTGCTCCTGCCGCCCCAGCATCCGCAGCCGCTGCCTCTCCAGCAGTTTTAGCGCCCTCTTCAGCTCCAACAGATCCAGAAACACCCATGATATTCTCCTATAGCAATTTAGAAAACGCCGTTTCCAATACTTCGTAGCCATCGTGCGTCAAAATCTTTGACCAATCATTTTCTGGCTTGATGCGCCAAACGATCTGCACGGCGCCAAGCTCTTTTAACCGTTTCTCTGATTCTCTTTTCAGCATTAATCCGGCGCGCGTCTTCCTAAATTCTTTAGAGACAAACAAAACATCGTTGACGCCCACCAAACTTGTCATGTAATGCATATGATATAGAACACAAAAAACGGAATACCCGATGATCTTCCCGTCTTCACGACATGCTATAGCCAGAAGTCTCCCATTAGCCTCCATAGACTCATACCGACTACGATCTGGGGCCAGTGGAATAGCTTCCTTATTATGCGCTATTTCATTCCAATGCTCGACAAGCAGAGCCTGCATGTCATCCCACATTTGAGCAACGCTCTCTACCGCAACGGTCAAGCTCTTCATTTATAAATCCTTTACGGTGTTGACTCCGCAAATATCGAAACCGCAATGATTGAAAAATTGCGTTGTTCTCGGTATGTTTTTTACGCCGGTTTGACCGACCATCATCTTCTTAGCGCCTTTTATCCTGGCCCATTTTTCGAACTCTACCAAAAGACAAATGGCCGCTGCGGAACCTCGCGTGGATTCTCTCACCCACCAACCCATATCTTTTGCTATCAGCGCATCACAGAAAAAAGCTTTCGAAACCACCCCTAAAAATCCCCCGAGGACATTTCCATCCCTCACAGCGATCTTGAAAAACCGATCCGGTGCTATTCTCCCGCATATGGACAATTGTGCTATCAACTTATCTTCGTCGAACGGCATTTCTGCATACACCGATTCTCGGTGAATTTCCCGTCCGACTTCGATTGTTTGATCCCTGTAGATCGGATCGTAATCAATCACTGAAATGGACGTGCATCTAGAAGCTATTTCTTCGAACGAGAAACCGTCCTTGAATGTCTTTCTCATGTGTATATCCCTAACGCTTGGTTTATTTCATCATGAGCATACGCGTGTAACTGCATCCAATCAAGATACTCGCCTTCGTCGTTCAAATTCACGTCGGCCAAATTGGCTAGATCGTTCTGACCGATGACTGCTGCAATCTGCAAATGGATCGTGTAGTGATCCAAAAGCCACTCCGGGTTCTTTTTAGGGTCTTCTGACAACGGTATTCCAGACAGAACGGTTGCCGGGTTGACCACAGTCACCGTAGCCTGGGCGCCAGAACCACCACCCCCATAAAATGAGACGGCAGGCGGACTATTATAACCAGAGCCCGCCGCAGTAACGGCAATCGACGTTACCGAGCCATTTTTCACGCTGGCACTGGCTGCCGCCCCAGTACCGCCACCACCGGTAATCGACACGGTAGGGGCGCTAGTATAGCCGCTTCCGCCGCTGAGGATAGTAAAGGCTTGAATTGAACCACTTCTCGATAAATATTCCATGATCTGTTGATGTGCTATTTCATGGCCGCCCAAAAAATCAGCAAAAGCTTCATTATCATGAAATTGAGCAAATGCTAGCGCATCCAGGATCATGCCAACCTCTGATTAATGGCCGGGCCACGCTGCGCGCAGCTCGTATTGCATGTGGAAACCCTGATAAATCTCTCCGGCACTCATCCCGGTCATTGTCATCCCAAGGAAAAAACCGTTTGTCTCTATGTCCGTCGCATTAAATGAATACCCAGATCCTATCCACGTGATTACCTGGCTCGACGCATTGGTCCACGTCACAGTCACGTTAGACGCATTCGTCCATGCAATGGCGTTCGAACTGGCAAATGAAAATGAAGCACTATTTTGGATGACCTCAGTATCGATCGTCCCAGTGACAGCAATAGGGATGGAAGGATCGATATGCTCGAACCCAAATTTGAGGATTTGTTTTTCTCTTAATGCCGCGCCCATATCCCACAATTTCGTCTTGATGGTTTGGGTAATGGATGCTGTCTTGTTCGAAAATAATTGATACAGATTTTTTCCATCTGTTCCGAATAAAGTGGGTACGCCGCCGATATAGGCGGTGGTTATGTAGGTCAGATTGTTTCCCTGGGACGCCAAGAACCATTTTTTATCGTAGTAACAGACGAGCAGAGAACGAAGTCCGGCAACGGGGTCTATGTACTGGACCAAAAAGCAAAGAACCCTCAACTCGTTGATGAGGCAAACGCCAGAGGAAATATTTTGTGTACCGTTGAGCGCCTGGAAAATCCCATCTAGTTTGTCAGACGTCTTTTGCGTGGTTGCGCCGTATAACGCCTGAATACCGTATGGTGTGGCGAACCACACAGCCCGATTATAGGCAATGAGAGAATCGGGCGAGGTCGACCCAATATCCGCTGCCACGTTAGTGTTGGTGAAAATCGTAGATCCAGAAACAACCGATACGCCGGATAAAACATTGACACTGGAGACTCCGAAAATGTACAGGAAATTATTGGCGGATATGAGCGATTGCACTGACGAGTGCAATGCCTCATCGGAGATAATGAACGATCCGCCCGCGTCGATGCTGGAGAAATCAGAAAAACTTCCTGGGGCAGAGAAAATAATCGTTCTGCCACTTGCCACCCATATCCGATTCGAATAGGCGGCAATAGCGCTCCCCGTAGACGGCACCACACTGAGCGTTGCTGTTATAGCGCCATTGGAGCCACCGCCACCGGAAACAGTGACGGTTGGCGGCGTATTTCCATACCCCGTACCTGCATTGGTGATGACCAGGGGTCCAATACCAAAATTCAATGTGAAAGTAGCACCTGATCCATATCCTCCATTGACCGATGCCGGATTTGCCGGTGAAGCCGTATAGTTTCCTGTAGTGGTTATGTTGAATCCAGTGATTGCCCCGGTACTGGCATTGACAGCAGACACTGTTAGTGTCGCCCTTACTGTCTGCGTACCACCTGAAATCGTCAACACATCATTGACAGCATATCCAGTTCCGGCAGCCGACAAGGTCGCCAGCCCGAGCTGAATTCCGCTAGTGGCCGTGGCCGTCGTTCCGCTTACAGGGGCTGATAGAGTGATCGTAGGCGAGCTCGTATAGCCGGTGCCAATGGCCGTTATTGTCAACGTCTGAACAATGCCATTCCAATTGGTGAGCGTCGTTCCGTTCCAAGAAAAATAGCCTTTTACCGGATCTACGATGACGATCTGTATATTCTCCCACTGCGTAATGGTAGCTCCAGACGCGGAGAATGTCGCACCCGGTGCAAACTTGGTCACGGAATAATTTGTCAAGTTGACCTGATATCCGGCCCCGTCCGTCGTCAGGACGTAATCGTAGTCGACATTATTGAGATTTTCAGATTGTTGAAGATAGGCGATGCTGGGCGACCACGTCGCCAAAACGGCGCTCACATTAGGGACGGCAACGAGATTACCATGACCGATAGGGATAACGTTTTCGATCCAGGCGAATTCATTATCTTCGATCGTAGTGCGAGACGATTGCGTGTTGATCCCAGAAAAATCTCGGAAACTATGGTCCTTCTTTTGACCTTCTTTGCCGGTGGACATGACTTACCTCCATCGGATTATTGATTGGAATACGCGGAAGGAATGCGGCGCGTAAAGGTGGAATGCAGAGCGAATTTCACTTTTCCCTGATACTGATCCAAGAACAGTTTTGATTCGTTATAGGACTGCTCTTTTAATTTGGCCTTGTGCGCGGCGTAATAAGCGACCGCAGAAGTGTACGGGTACAAAATATTATCCGAATCGGTTGCATTTACTAGAACATTTGGAAGAACAACGGTATCCCATTCCGACGCATAGGCTTGATCTGGAATCGGTCCGAGATATACGCGGCTTTGTCCGTACACAGAAAAGGCGGCCGGGCGAGAAACCAATGCATTCCAGACTCGCAGCCTGGAGTTGAATTCAGTGAACGACATATAGTTGAGCATGACCCGCATCGTTCCCCAGATGACGGATACATTGAGGACATCAATCGTCGTGGCGTTTAGTGCGCTAGCCAAGGCCGTAGCGCCCGTGCCACCACCACCGGTAATCGACACGGTAGGGGCCGTATAGCCGCTGCCGCCTGCCGTAATGGCGATGGCAGTAACAACTCCGCTAGTGAGCGTGGCGACGGCCGTAGCGCCCGTCCCGGTGGAGTCTGTGATAGTCACGGTCGGCACGCTGGTGTAACCGGTGCCGCCTGCCGTGACCAGGAACCCCGTCACCGATCCATACGAATAGGATTCGAGATTCGCAGAAAGATAGATCGTCTGAAGAGTTCGGGAACACCCAGTATCCCCGACGAGCGTATTTCGTGCATCGTTGATGTAGTCGGTCAACTCCGATTGCGACCAGTATAGATTGTTCGCATCATGGAGTAGTCGCTGGGTTTCCGTCAGATACTGCGCCAATGTTGGCATAATTTACCCCTCGCGCTCAGGCAGGGGCAAGTCTGCGAGTCAATGTGGGCCGAGTATTTTTAGGCAGGGTGGCGGACGATGCTTCGTGCGAGCCGTCAGTCTCGCCTTCCCCATCATCCGCCGATTGCAGGTGGGCTGCCCCCTGCGCATTGAGGGCGAGGTCGTCCTGCGGACCAAGATCGATTTCCTCGAATGCGAAATTATTCAAAATCAGCATTCCAGCATCGAATTCTTGCGAGTGACGCGCCCACCCTTGTCTTGATAAGTACGGCATCTTGTTAGGATTGCCAATACCAAAAAAATGTTGCGCCACAACTACCGGGCAACGGACCGTTTTTCCTGCTGGAAAAGTGTAATCTTCCCCATCGTAACGGTCGGTCAAATCAAACGTGTTGTTGTTTGTGATTTTCAGCATGTCAGCCCCATGTGAAATTAAATTGCGCCTAGATAGGCGACGTCACTGACGCCACCTACAGCGACAGTAAAGGTAGCACCTGTCGTTGGTATGTTACCACCACCAGCGACAGCGACAAGGCCGGGGATCAATTGATACCCCATGCCAGCATCCTGAATAACCAGACCGGTCGCAGTCACTGCGCCACCGGCCGTCGAAGTACCCGTTATATACGGTTGTCTAGGGGTTGTCAGATTGGTTTCTAGCGATGGATTGGTATAAATTGGCGCAGTCGTCACCAAGCCACCATTGGCTAGCAGAGTGAAAGGTTGTGCGTTACCGTATGCTGCACCACCAGCCGAAACGGTTGGCGCAGTCAGTGCGAAATTCATGACCACAGTCGCCGTAGGCGAGCCACCTGGGGTCGTGATCGTTAGCGTTGGTACGGCCGTACGGACCGTGCCAGGACTTGCCATAACCACACCGGTCACCGCAGTCGAGTTGCCGATGGTGGCAGTAATAATGCCGCCATTACCGGTGATGTCACCAGCTACGTTGACAACTAATACGGTCGGTGCCGCGACATAACCTGCGCCTTGGTTTGTTACTGTCACCGCATTGATTGCACCGGCAGAAATGGTGCAAGTCATGGTTGCGGGGATGTATGGCGTCGATCCTTGGTTCGCTGGAGGCATCACCACCAAGACCGGTGCCACGGTATAGAGCGTACCGCCAGCGGTGATAGTGGGGCTACTTTGCACAGCGCCACCGACCCAGAAGTTCCATGTAGAACCACCGGCAGAAGCCACGCAGGTGTAGGCAGAATTCGGGGCGATGCCGTTTGTTGTTGCGGCAGGATAGAATCCGGCAACATTCGAAGCATTGGCACCACCAGCAGTTACAATCGCGCCAACAGGGCAGCCGGACAAATTGGCGAGTCGATAGTTTGCACCATCGGAAGACAGCATATGCGGACCATAGCCAGCGCGCAGATTACGCCAGATGGCAACAGCCGTGTCGTAATACTGGATGCAGGTGTAGAGGCCCTGTGTGACGATGTACTGACCTTGTGGGATCAGGTAGGTCTCGGCAGGTGGCAAAGCGATAGGCAATTGATTGCCATAAAGCTGCTGGATGTTTTGCGTGGTGGAATTCTGGCCGAGATTGATATTCGACGGCAGAGGCGCGATGCCAGGAAATCCGATTTTGTTCATACCCATAATATTCTCCGATTAAAGGCTAAGCGAGTTGTAACCACTCACCCGGCCCATCGCTTTAGGCTTGGTGCATACCAATTCAGCGATGGTCAACAGCACGCCGACGTAACCCAACTGCCAATTCGACAGTGTGGATTCGAAGCCAGTAAAGGCAAACGAGGCCTGTTCGTGAATGTACAAATTCATGTAATTCGTGTTCGGCAGGTACAAAATACCTTCCGGGCAGTACGGATCTGGATAGATCGGAACACCTGCCACCATCAGAGCAGTGAAGGCGCTACGCGGGCCGCCCGGATCGCCATCGAAAGAACTATTTGGAGTAACTTGGTAATTTTCTTGACCGACGAAGTCTTGCGCCAAGAGAGCCCATGTTCCCATACCCATCAGGCCAAAGGTTGGTTTTTCTGCGGAGTTTTTGGTGACGCCAACGATGTACTGGAGCACATTTTGACGCGTCGGATTGACCGATCCCGCCGCATATACCTTGGACTTCCAATAGGTGGAGGTATTACGGTTGATGTTGCCGTAAGTGACCAAGTTGGTTCCGTCGTCGATGGCGCCCGGCAGGCCGATGAATTGCTGGTTGTTGCTGGTGTTGTTGTACAGCGCCGTCGACATCAGATCGCACATGACGTTAGAGGCGTCATTCATACGGGCTTCGATCAGCGGAATCACCGCATAGTCAAGCTGCACCGCTGCTTCCATGCCAAGGAATGGGATCGGCACCATCAACAGTTTCAGGTCGAATTCCGACAGGAATGCGCCTTGTTGCACGCCAGGCTGAGAAAACGCGCCGGAGTAATCCGACCATTGCCCATTGACGAACTGAGCGCCTTGCACCGGCACCGAAACGCTGGATACGCCACCGGAGGCAGGCTGAGAATTGGCAATCAACGCCGCAAGCAGCGGAGTCGAGTTATAGAGTTGCACCACCAGCTTAGGTACAAATGCACGGCGAGTGACCGCCGTAAGCTCTGAGGCGGTCGCGCCGCTCGGGATTATGCCTTGACCTAGGACTGCCATGGTGTGCTCCTATCTTTAAGAGAATTTAATCTGACCGGCCTTGATTTCATCGATGGCCTTGGATGCGGCATTGCGCGCCCAGTCGTTAATGTTTCCGTTGAATGGCTTTAAGTCCATCGCGGGCATGTGGTTGACGCGGTTTCCGGCTAACGTGCTCGCCGGTGTTGGAATTGCCGACTTTTGCTGCATTTTGTAGAATTCTGCGGCCGTTTCGTGGTCTGGGATCTTCTTTTCCAGCATCAGCTTTTCGATTTCAGGAATATCCTTCTTCGAAACGCCATTTTCGATCAGCGATTGGCGTTTTGCCAGGATCGAATTTTGAATTTTCATCTGCTCATTTTCGCGCTCAAGGGCGCCTAAACGGGCCAATCCGGCCTGAAAATGGGTGTTAATTTGGTTCGGGATGTCAATTTCTGGGATGTGCGTGCCTGGATTGGCCTTTTTGGTCAAATTCAGGAACCCCATACGCGTAGCCGGATTGGATGCCAAGGACTGGGCCAATTCTGCCAATGCGGCGATTTCTTCTGCTGATTTACCTTCGAGCGACATGATTTTTCTCCTGACGGTGAGATGGTTGAATTAGCGAGTGCCGCCAGGCTTTTTCAAGCTCATGTCGTTGCGGCTAATGGAATTACCCAGCTTCATTTGGCCCACTTCAGGCAAACGAGGTGGATTGACCATCGCACCATGCACACGCTTGTCCGACAGCGGCTGACGGATCGGCGCATTCTTTGGCTTGAACAATGTGTTTTCAGACATGATAGCTCCTACATAGCGCCGGGAGGTTTTGGCCCGGCAGGTTGTTGTAACGCTTTTTGCATCGGGCTTGCTCCACCCGCCTGCGGTAAATTTTGCATCAATTGCATTAGTTCAGCCGGGACTAGATCTTGCGATTTATTGCGCGCCGCGCCAAATTTTCCACTCATTTTACGCAAAACATCAAGAATTGTCTGACCTTCTTCCGATTCCGAGCCGAGCGCTGGCAGACTTTGCTCTAAAAGATCCATCGCCAGTGACACATTGATCAGCGCATTTTGCTTGTCGCCAGCTTTAGGCTGTGGCGTCGACATCGGCGCAGATACAGGCATGGCGCCGCCAGGCGCGCCAGCGCCAGCAGCACCAGGCATACCCGGAATACCAGCAGGTGCTCCGGGCGCAGGAGGGGCAGCAGACTTTCCGGCACCGCCAGCAACCAAATTCATCAATTCAGGCGGCATATCAGGCATTAGGACATCCCATTAATAACGATGAACACCATCGCGCCAGCAAGGTAGAGGTACAGAAAACTCATGGCAACGTATCTCCCCACAGATAAACATCAACGGTTGCGGCCGCGCCCTGCGCAGTGCCTACGCGGAAATACAACACATTAGCTTGAGTCGTTTGGTTTAACACCACCGCCTGCGTCGCCAATGTCATATCCAGGTTGACGGTCGAGGAGGTCAGAGAAGAAAGAGCTGCGGACGTGACAAGCGTCGTGCCTGTACCACCGGCCGCAGTAAAAACGCCTGCGGTAGCAGTCGTCAGGGAGATCGAAGCATTGTTGAGCTGAACGCCACGGAGAACAAAGTTCGATCCGGGCAGAAGGAATAGGGGTATTGCAATATCGGTGTTGGTCTGATTAACGTTCACGCCTAGCATGACGCCAACGACTCTGCGGATTCCACACGTTTTCGCATCAAAGCAAAAAACTTGCTCTCTCGCATTTGCAACTGCGTTACCGCCGTAAGCGACTGGATTCATTTGTCGGACTCCACATTAATTTCATGAATGCTATACCAATACCGTATAGAAATCAATTAATCTAATCAAAAGAGTCTGACGCCTCTTTCTTGATTACTTGCGACCTTTACGGCCTTTGCGCTTGCCTCGTGCCATGATGCCCTCCATATCGATTGAGATTGGTAAAAATTTCACACCCGATTAACGGCCGTGCTTACGACCTTTCTTGCGACCTTTACGCATAGTATCCTCCATAGTAGGAAACGGCCACCGTTTTATAGGCAGGCAGCCAACACCTTCCGTGCGAATTTATTTTACCTGCTTTAATCCGGCGGCGCCACTATGTTTTGCTTGCTCCATTTGCAACTCTTGCTGCGCCTTTGCTTTGGAGGCAGCCGCCTCCTTCTCCTCCATATTTTTCAGACGGCGCAATAGGACCTCCTTCATCGGCGGGTCGACCATCTCCAGGTAGCTCTCCCTGTCTATCGCCTTAGCCTTCAGCAATTCCGCTGCGATGGCTTTTTGATCTTCCACGAAGAGCGGACTATTGCTGTGTCCGTCCACTTTCACAACGCTATCGTCAGGGAACTGGTTGGCGATGAACGTCACGCCGTCCTCATCTTTGTACTTTCGATCGTCGTAGACGCGCTTGGCCTTGAGGTACAGCGTAGCCATTTTCTCCAGAGCGTCCTCAATAATCAGGGCGCGTTTTTTGATGCGCGCCGAGCCAAGCCGGGCTAATTCCGACGTCTGACGTCCAGAACGCACGCCAGATTCGCCCTTGCCTTGCAGAAGATTTTGCAGGCCGGAGCGCTCTGCGAACATCTCATCAATTTGAGACAGTTCGGAAAAAATGTCACTTGGCATGGTGGGCGGCAACTCTTGAAATTTTCCCATAGGATCGTTGACGGACAGATATGATCCTGCCATGCCAAACCCATAGAGTTTTTCATCTTGGATGCCGGAGCCGGTGTACACCTTGGGCGGAGAAACCTGTTTGTCGAGTAATTTTCGCATCTGGGCGACACGCTCATTACGCCATTTTTGTAGTCCAACCAGACCAAACACTTCCGACATGCCCCAGTAGTAGCCGTACATCGGGTTAGGGCAAATTTGCACGAATGGATTTTCGCCGTCGACAAAGAAGTTTTTGCGATCGTAGATCGTCACGCGGTTGTCCGCGCGCGTGATTACTCGGTAATCGTTGATTTCGTCATCCCAGATCCAGAGCTCTTGCATTTCCACCAGTTCCTCATCGACCTGCGGTGCCATCTGGTATCGTGCGCCGAAATTCAGATCAACATTACCTTGGATATTGGGCATGCTGTTGACCAGGATGATGCGATCGAGGCCGGTATTTTCAGTGGAAAGGTCTTTCTTCTCTGGCTGAATACTTGCCAATATCTTTTCGATGTTAGGATGATTGATAAGGTCGTTGCGCAACTGCGAGCGCGTGGTGTAATAGCAGTGCACCATCGCCTCCTGCCGGTCGGTGAACGACATGTCTTCTCGAAACACGCCGAACATATGGGGTTCTACCACAAAAGGGTGGATATCTTTGCCGCGCATGACCAGCTTGATCATGACGGTATTGTAGACAAGCGCCCAGGTTAGGCCCTGCATGAACACCATGTCGGCGCCGCTATTCAACCACTCGGTATTGATCGCCTTAGACAGCGGCGGTATTTTCTTCCATTCATCCTCATGCACCTCCGGCCCGACGTGGATAGTGAAGTTGGTCGTTTCCGAAGAAAACAGGAAGGAGGTCAGCAGATCGACGGTCGGATATATTTTGTTGTACGGCGTTTCTGCCTCATCCGGCCCGGCGCCGTGCAGGAAATATCCCCGATAGGAAGCGTAATCGCGCGCGCGTTCCTCCCGAGAAAACAGACATTTACTGATAATTTCCTCAATGAACCGCTCACGCTCGACATCTTCCTTGGGAATTTTCATTTTCCGACCTCATTGTAAGAGCCTGCCACATGGTCGGGGCGAATCTGCTTTGACAGCGGAATAGCCACACCAGATTCAGCGAACGGCACCGATACTTGTCCTGACGTGTCGCGCTGTAGTGCGCTACCGGCGTTGACACCCATTCCCTGCATGTGGGTAGTGGCGCCACCGCTACCGTTGCCGCCTTTGATGGAGCCATCTGGCATTTGGGTTCCGCCCGGCGTGACCGATTGCCATGGATCTCCGAACTTGGCTTTCATCATCTGACCGAATTCTTCCAGGCGGTTCACCGCATTCGGGTCTGGTCGCTTGACGGCCCCGGTGCCGTTTTGATTATTCATGTCGGTCAGACCGAATTCGTTTGCCAAGCCGACAAGCGTCTTATCGATGTTTTTGGTGCGTGCTGTGCCGATGGAGGGAGGCGTCAAAAAAGCGCGCTGGATGAAATGATCACCCTTACAACCACGAGGGCAGATCGGATTTTCCGCATCAAAAAAACCATGTGCGGCGCAACTCCATTCTTTGATGATCGTCATGTTATTTCTGCCTTGGTAATGGGAGTGTTTGCTCCCGTTTAAAAATTTCCATGAATTTCGGCATCGCTGTCGGCGCTTGTTTTTGCTCAAACGTTCTCACTGTTGGCCCTGCTGCGCTCATCACAATTTTTCTAATTAACGGAATCGGCTTTGTCGGCGTATCGGAATAGATTATTTTACCATCGACCTTCTTAATCATGCCGCATTCGCATTTGAGCAGGAATCGTGACAAAATCACGTGCTTTTTATGACTCAATTTCCGCTGGCGGTGCTTATCTTGAACATTAGGACGTCCATGCACGATATCTAGCAGGCACATGCGGTAGACCTTCGTCAGTAGGAAAACATCATTGATCGTCATTTTGTTTCTGTAAAACTGAAGGTCGATCGATGGTGGAACGTGTTTTTCCCATGGCGTGTACATTTTATTGAGAATGATACGCATCTCATCCCGAGACAGCAATTTAAAATCGTCGTCATATTCGCTAGCCATTCTTCAACCCCATTTTTTTCAGGTAGTTGGTCACGGCATTACTTTGTACGCCCTCGTTTTGCGTGTCAAGTCGGTGGGCAACACCACGGGTAACCCCTGAGGTAATCATGCGCGCGCGGATGAAATCACACCAAGCAACGTGCGCGAGCGCGGCAGCGATAACACGGTCATCCTTGCCACGACCGGGCGCTCCGATAGAGCCGTCATCTCGAATGACGTTCTTCATTTCATCTAGCAACCCGGTGCTGGCGACAACAGAGGTCCCTCGCTCGAAACAATCCTTGTAGTAATTTAGCATACGCTCTTTCGAGTCATAGGATGTTTTCCAGTGGTATGCAGATGGTGCGCCGAATGAATCGACTCGCTTGTACAGGTAGTTTTCCATGTTCATGAGCACCTGGAGAACTCCGCGCCAGCTATCCTCCGTGATCATAGAGGCTTGGCGCTTCATGCTTTGCATCTCTAACCAGACGGCTTGCCCAGGGCCATTAATTTCCAGATTGACCATGACATTCTTGTAGGCGCCAGCTAGGTACATCAAGATCCAGGCGAACTGGTATGGGGAACAATCAGGCGTATTGAACTCGGCAACCTGGTCCATGCCATCGGCGTAGCATCGCCAGATCGAAATGCAAAACCGATCGGCCCATTCGGAGGAGCCATAAGCCGGGTCGGCGCCGAGCACATAGAACGCGTTGGTTTTTGGAAATTCCCAGATGCGGGTAGACGCCAGCTTTTCCCCACACTCCAGGAATTCTGTGTCAGTGAAATTATCGTTGAGCACAAACCTAAAGGTGTGATTGGATAGCTGCTTGGCTTTTTTCTGTTCGTCGTTCAACCGTGTCGAGTTGAAAAACTGGGAGCCAGACAGAACAAAGGCATAATCCTCTGTCGGTGGAAATTCCTGGTACATCAACTGATCATCCTTGATGACCTCGTTCATCTTGTAGCGCCACCAGGCGATCTGCTCATCATCGATATCAAAGTCGTAGAGTTTCTTGACTTCGCGCACCCACTTCTTTTCCTCCGGATACATCTTCCCGTCCCAATAGACAGAATGGATGGCCGAGCCTTTTTTGCATCGGTATAGCTCATTGCGCCACCATCCAATGAAGATGGCCTTTTGCACTGCGGAATGTTTCGCGGTCTGCCATGTATCGTAAAAGTGGTTGTACCCGTGGGCCGTGGTTTCCCAGACATAGAACCGGTTTGGGTGTGTTTCAGCCAGCGACGCCTCCAGGGAAGCGATACCTTCCTCGTCGCCCCAGAAAGCAACCTCTGTTGCATGTAGGAAAGTCAGACCCTTACCGCGACCGAGGCCGGAATTTTTTCGCGTACCGGCCACCTGATAGTTGAACCGGGATCGGTTCTTGGCGATCATCTGAGTCCGGTTGTGCGACTCGATCGGCACCTTGAATTTCTTCGGCAGACTATCGATATACATCGACAAGGTGGCCTTGATCATGTCCCGTGTTGGCTCATCGTGCGTAACGAGAGATCCAGACATGCCTGAATATTTGAACAACCAATAAAGGTCGAGCGCCAACGTGATCGTCGTGATCATCACTTGACGACCCTTGAGCACCACAAATGTGTGGATGCCGTTTTTCAATCCATCGGCTACCTGCTCAATGAAATAGCGCTGTGTTCCAGTTATACGATCCTGCGTCAACCGGATAGGTCCGAATTCCTTGGTATCAATCTGGAGAGTCGCGCAGAATTCCCAGAAATTATCCACATTAAAATCAGAAGTCGACAGTGGCGGGATCTCTACTATTTCATCGCTCATGGGATGTATTTTTCAGAAAGCCATCGTTGATTGAGTTCAAGAAGTACGCGCCCGGCAGAGTCATCTCCACGTAGGTCGCGCCGTTCTTTTAGCATTGCAAGAAAGTTGATCTTACTGTCCTCGTTGACCATGTTTTCCCAACGAGCAACCCATGCCTCCTCAGTCGAATGCTTTCTCTCATGCTGCAAAGGACTGAGGAAGTTGGTCATAGTCAAGTTTCCAGAGCCAACTTTTCCTGACCAAACTCTGCACCAGTTGCCTTTTCAACCTGCACGCCTGTCGCCAGAAGACGGATGACTTCGTTGACTTTCGGAACTGCTACATCGATCTTGTGGTGCGCGGACAAAACATGGTTGATGGCAGCGGCCCGGCTAATAGCGTCGACCAGATGTGTCTTGTTGTGAAACTCCACTGAGTAGATGCGGTTTGCCATCTTATTTGTCCTTGAAAGTAAAGTGGATAACATCGGCCAATACGTTATGCGCCTCAGAGGAAATGCCGGATGCTACCGACTGTAGTTCACGTAAAGCAGCAACTTCCTCCTGATACATCGGCGTATCGATGTTGTGAATGAAGTTTTCCAGTAGCAATACTAACCGACTTTGCACAGGAACAACTTCTGCAATCGACGTATCAAGACTGTGGTCGGTGGACAAAATCGATGGATCAGCCTGTGCTGTGATTCCAGAGGCAGAAGATGGTGCCGCCTCATCCTGCAAAACCGTTGTTGACGTTTCTGTTGTGTTTTTACCTTCGACTTCGTGCAATATCCCGTCGACAATATGCCCTAGCTTTTCCTTCAATCCCTCAAGTTCTTCTGATCCAATCATTTCCATCTCCTAATCTGTTGTGTTTCGGAGCACTTATTTTATCGTAATTCTTCTTGTATTCAAATGAATATGTTAATTCGTTCTTCAGACCTTTTAGTTCTGCTCATTCGCTTGTCCCGACGCATTCAGTTTTTTTGTAAACCTTTCATTAAAATCAACATCTCTCTCCTGCGTTGACTCAGTCTTTCATGGAAAGTTGATTTTTTCTTTGGGGGAGGATGGGTGGCGACACCTCCAAAACCATCAGCCAAGACCATTTACAACCCCAAAGATACTAACCACTCCCCTCGACTTGGCAACCTCTCCATCAACCAACCCCTCATCACACCACCAGCGCCTCACATCCACCTCCTAAACCACCCCTCCGCAGCCACCAAAACAGGCAATCAAACCAAAAAACATTGATTGTTCCAAAAGCCTTTACAATCGCATATTTTATGTTGCCATTGGACAGGATTGGGTGACATTCCCGCTCAAATAGCCCCCTATTAAACATAACCAAAACAGCAAGATAGCTCAAAAGTCATAACGTCTACGCATCGTCGCAGGGGCGGTCAACGCCCCAAAACGCTCCTGCATGCTACGAAAAATAGATAGAAGACGAACGAGACTCTTAAGGGCGGTTCGGCAAGAGAGGGGTTATATCCAACTCAGAAAGGTGCTTGAGACGACGCAGGACTAGCCAAGGAGACCTCCCAGAACCTAGTGGAGGGATTCCAGACAACGCCAGGACGATCAAGGGAGCGGCGCAAGGGATTGCAAGAGAGAGCGCGACCGAGACGAATCCACTCACGGACGACAGAGACAAGGGGGCGGCGCTTGACGGCAGCGATAATAGAAGCGCAAAAGAGTTTGAAACGATTAACGGCATCACAACGAGTGCCGAAAAGGTCTTCGAGACGGCCCTTAACGTAAGCGCCATAACCGCGACGCAACGCCTCTTGATTACGAAGTGGAAACTCAGAACGGAAAAAAGCAGCAAGAGAAAACTTGACGCCCCGGTCCTCGCAGTCAAGGGCAAAGCCCGACAAGGCCCGATCTATAAGAAACAGCACCTTTTCCCGCTTCACCGCTGAGCTCTTCTTGCCGCCGTGAGAGCATTGTTCTTTGGTGTACCGGGAACCCCTACTTTCACTAAAGACTACCCCAGTTAAAGTAGGGGTTGTTTTAGCCAGGAAAGCGGCGTTAGGCCGTGCTTTGTGTGAGAGTCTTGTAGACATAAAAAAACCCCGATTCGTTTACGTGGGCCACGTAGCAGCCCTGCCAGGCACCATCAATATCGTATAACAGGATGAATTCCGATAAAGACAGCACGAGGCCCACGTAAAGAAACCGGGGGTCTTTATCCTGTTACCAATATCGATGGCAGTCGATAAGCACAACAATAAACCAAACAAGGCCAGCAATCAAGCACTTTCCGTAATCATTTTCATCGAACAAATAACGACGCAATCTAAAAATAAGTACGAAAACACTTTGAATTAACTAATTCATTTGCTATAATAAATACATCAACAACACAGATAGATGGAGCTACTAATGTTCAACGTAATCGATCGTCAAACCGGAAAAGTAGTTGGCACATACAGCACACGAGTTCGCGCTAGCCGTGCACGCGACAAGAAAGACCTCGAATACGGTGCTTACCGCTACAGCGTCGTCGCAGCTTAAAACCGACCAGTCACCAAACGCAAAGCACCGCGCAACTAGGAGAGATGAAATGCAAACAGTCAAAGTAAACGGCGTAGGTGGCGAATGGACTAAGACTACGGTTACAGTTCAAGGCAAAGCATGCCGCCGCATTATGGCTCCTGACGGCAGCAAAGACTACGATTACGAAGGTGTTCGCAGCGTCGTCCGTCTTCGCCACACTAGCAAACTGGCAATTGCAATCGAAGCAGAAATCGTCAAGCTGTCGTAACCAACCGGGGCTTCGGCCCAAAACCACAACAGGAGCTAAACAAATGAAAACCACATTAAAAAAGATCAGAGAGTGTGCGGCATCCCCCGCCAGCTTACAAAAGTTATTGCGTTCGTTAGGTAAAACGAAAGCAGATGCCGAACCCGTTTCCATCATTCAGATTCTGGACAGCAACGGATTAGATGATGCGCTGTGGTGTCTGCGTGCAGTGGAAGGTCATGACCGCGAGATTCGACTTTTTGCTGTGTGGTGCGCTCGCCAAGTCGAACATTTGATGATGGATGAGAGAAGCAAGAACGCATTGAACGTCGCCGAACGTTTCGCCAATGGCGAGGCATCGAAAGTCGAATTGGCCGCTGCCAAGGCCGCTGCCTTGGCAGCTGCCTGGGCCGCTGCCTGGGCCGCTGCCTGGGCCACTGCCAGGGCCGCTGCCTTGGACGCTGCCTGGGCCACTGCCAGGGCCACTACCAAGGCCGCTGCCTTGGACGCTGCCTTGGACGCTGCCTGGGACGCTGCCTGGGCCACTGCCAGGGCCGCTCAAGAAAAAGAACTGCGCCGAGTCTGCGCAAAGATCGAAGCAGATTTGGCAGTAGGCGCATAGAACACTGGCCTAGACCTAGTTGCGCAGATTTTAATAGTATTAAGAATAACCATATCTAATAGATGGAGAGCGAGATGACCGCATTCATTCTGGCAATAATGATAACAGCAACGGACGGCCTGCCGTTGTTCCGTTTTGACTCAAAGGAAGTATGCGAGTCAGTCAGGGAAATGATGATCGAAGAGGCGCGGGATCATGTCGAGTGCGTCAAGGTCAAAATCAACGAAACCTGAAGGAGGATTATCTTGGACACATTGGTCTTGTTGATTTTAACAGGATGCCAAAAAACACCGCACCACATGCATCGTCATGCGATGTGCGCCTTTGTCTTTGAGAGAGTAAATCATGAGCTACCTAGCCACCACGTTCTTTTATCTCCAAGCGCTCGCGCTCCAGAACATCGGGACAAGATGCGGCGAAATGTACTATCACGCTATGTGCTTGGCCGCCGCCAATCTGATCAAGGAGGGTCTGTAACATGAGCCTCGCAGACTTAATAAAAAAGGCCAGAAAATCCTCTGGAATGACCCTAGATGAGCTAGCCGAGTGTGCGAGCATGAGCAAGTCCTACATCTGGAGCCTGGAGAACGGCGTAGACACAAATCCGACACTGGGCCACTGCGTGCGGCTTTCTCTGGCGCTCGGAATCAGCGTTAATGCAATGGCTGCGGCATCTGTAGCATGAGGACCGAGTACCCCATCGGCGCAGCTCTTGGCATGACCATTATCATCGTGCTGCAATGTATCATTATGCCAGCACTAGATGAGCGTGATGCAAAGCGGCAGCAAGAAGCAAAGGTGGCGCAAAACAAGCGCCTTTTCAATAAACTTTACAAGGACGCCGAGTCAATGACGTTCCCCATTGATGCATACCCACCGGAGAATCATCATGTCAGAGGAAGAAAAGAAGGTGATAGCGGCAAAAGCTGAAATTGCCGAATACAACGAAGCATTCCTAAGGGGCGAGGAAACGCATTACCCGCAGTGGGCAGACAATTTTCTACTGCAATATGCTGCGCTCTTGGCCACCAAACAATTAATAGAAAGGATGATGCAATAGTGTTCACAAATTTATACGCAAAACTGCCGCCGCCGGTGAAATGTACTCACTGCGGATACAAGCATTATTCGACGGTTTGCACAATCTGCAAAACACCAGTGAAAGAGAAATCATGAATCTCATCATTAACGCAAAAGTCAAATCAGTATTGCATGACACAGAGAACTATAAGCGCATCGTCTGCGAAGACGAAGAACAGGCCGTAGAACTGCTTGGAATCATCAACTCCGAAAAGTCATTGCAAGAGGATCTTAAAAAGGCACACGCCGCGATGAGCCAAGCAAATACGGCACTGATCCAGGCGCGCGACATGCTCCAAGAGCTCAATTCTGCCCTAAAAGCGCATGAGGCAATCTCTAAAGCAGGCAAGTAATTTACGATTTTCATCTCTTTAAATCGCGCCTCGACTATCGTTCCAAGGGCGGTCAAAAAAGGGACAGGCCGGGATGGGAAGACCGGCGATAACCCAAAAATCAATACACAAGGAGCTTTACATGAACACAAAAATCTTAGCAGTTTCCGGCGGTTTCTATTTCTTTGGAACAGAAATTACTGCGCAGGCCGATGGCTATATCGCCCTCAAAAACGCCGCGATGTTTGGTGGTTTTTCTGGTGGAAAAGGGTTGCCTGGGGTGGCGCGCGGCGATAAGTCGTCGACAGTCATACTGGACCAATTCGTTCCAGAAGAAGAGCTGCTGTTTCCAGTAACGGCCGTGTTTGCAATTCTCCCTTCCATCGATCTCTATACCTTCAAAGGTACTACTTTACGATAAATAGGATTTCCAGAAGGGTCGCTAAATAGCGGCCTTCCTTCATCGTACAAAAACAAGAGGAGTAGTCATGAGAAAATTATTCTCGCCACACATACCCGTCCTTTTAATTGGCCCTCCCGGCATAGGAAAAACGGAACGCGTACAGTCGTATTTCGACCACGCCGAAGTCATGCTGACATCGACGCTTGTCGAGGAGGACATCGGCGGACTTCCCTATCGCGAGGGGGAATACGATTACCGCACCATTCCTGCTATGTTTCGTCGGCTAGAAGAAGCCAACACAAATGGTAAAACAACTGTTCTTTTTCTTGATGAGCTGGATAAGGCAAGGCGCTCTGTAGCTGACACGTTGCTAACCCTTATTGCCTCGCGTAAAGTTGGATCTGCTTCATTACCGAAAAATACGTGCATTGTTGCCGCTGGCAATCCCCCAGAGTTCGGCGGCGGTGATGGAATTAGCGAGGCGATGCTATCACGATTTGCAGTCGTTGACTGCGAGCCGGATATTCTGGAATGGTGCGAATGGGCCAAGAAAAATTTCTCTCCCGAGATAGCCAGCGGTGTGATCAATGCGATAAAGACGGGAGAAATGCCGATCTTCGATCGCACAGGAGAAGGTCTCGATAAACGTATTTCTTCTCCCAGAACTATTGCGATGGCTCTTCGCGCCGTAGGAATGTTTTCGCCGGGAAGCGACGAACTTTCGCGATTGGTTCGGGGACTTCTTACGCCAGCAGTGGCAAGCCAGCTTCTCTATCTTGTGCGTAATCAACACAATGATGTACTTGATGTCGCTACTGGCTCTGCAAAAAGAAGCTCGTTAAAGAAGTCGGTTATACAACCGGTGAGACTCTGATCATGCTTACCGCTGCCCCTATAATTCGTAAGCCCCTGTCCTTAATTGGGGCGCCTGGCTTGACCGACTTTGTCAAGATATACATCGCTTCAGAACTTAACAAGCGAGAATATCGTACGACCCTGCGTCATGAGCAAGCACATGTTTGGGCTGGCCATAACCGTAGACGGCCAAAAGATGCTGTCGACAAGTTGTGGCGCATCGCCTGCGAAATGGAAATTGCAAAGACGATCTACGACGATATTGATATTGAAAACATCAATGCTCCTCGTTCTAGATTATCTGGTGGGTATCTCCCTGATACGTTGGCGAATATGCCCGTAGGCATTATCTTAGCAGAAGACATCTACGAATGGCTTCTGCAACAATCGGAAAACGAGATACCAGACGTCGAATGCACATGCTCCTGTACATGCAATTCTGACCGAGATGAGGAGTCAGATCAACCCGATGCGTCTACGATGGTAGAATCCGCGCGCGCGGCTCTGGACGATATCGACAAGGTCGGGGATGCGCAAGCCGCAGTAACTAGCAACTATAATCACTTGAAGAACCGCACCCCTTCTCTCACTGACGAAGTAGACGCGGCTTTACGGGTGAGAGTAGAAAGAGAGCGCACACATAGACGGCCTTCTCGTAGGGACTCTCCAAATGTAATCCTTCCTGGCGCCGTATCGATTCCTAGACCGCCTCTGGTAGAGATATTCGTCGATAGAAGTGGCTCGTTCTCTTCTGACAAAACCGCCCAAGCTGAAATTCGGCTAAAAAAAATACTGGCAAAATACGGCGCTAGTATAGCCGCTGATGTTTGGTTCTTTGGGAATGGTAGAATATCGGCCAGCGATATAAGAGGTGGAGGGGATACGCCATACCATCTAATCGCCCAACATCTCGCCGTCTCTTTGCCGAAGATAGCCATCGTAATTACCGACGATGATCCGGTAGAAAACTCAATTAAGCCGGTTTTAGGGCCAGTTATAATTTGCGTTCCCGTGGGATGCACATCTACAAATTTAGCCCGTCGCCTCGGCGGAAAAGACGTTGCATGAAATATCCCAAAGGCTACGGCGACGGCGACGGCTACGGCGACGGCGACGGCTACGGCTACGGCGACGGCTACGGCTACGGCGACGGCGACGGCGACGGCTACGGCGACGGCGACGGCTACGGCAACGGCAACGGCAACGGCGACGGCGACGGCTACGGCAACGGCAACGGCTACGGCGACGGCTCCGGCAACGGCTACGGCTACGGCTCCGGCGACGGCTACGGCTACGGCTACGGCTACGGCTACGGCGACGGCCGCTACCCCTACAGTCTGGTGACGCGATGAAATATCCCAAAGGCTACGGCGACGGCTACGGCTACGGCTCCGGCAACGGCTACGGCTACGGCAACGGCTACGGCGACGGCTACGGCTACGGCGACGGCGACGGCTACGGCTACGGCTCCGGCTACGGCTACGGCTACGACCGCTACCCCTACAGTCTGGTGACGCGATGAAATATCCCAAAGGCTACGGCGACGGCAACGGCTACGGCGACGGCTACGGC
>Ga0302275_10000729_pt1 | contig 36418 bp, 45 predicted proteins | sample III_Bog_N2_2_FD_200229 | JGI IMG/M metagenome (GOLD analysis project Ga0302275, IMG submission 200229) | Peat permafrost microbial communities from Stordalen Mire near Abisko, Sweden - III_Bog_N2_2 | ecosystem: Environmental > Terrestrial > Soil > Wetlands > Peat | place: Sweden: Abisko... | reverse complement strand
TTTACCAGCTTACTTGGATTGACGTTGAGGCTATGCAGGGCCAATACGTTGTTACTCTGATTTTTAACGCGCATTACTTTATCTCCTTAAGTTAGGTTACAATAGCTGATACGATCAATCATCCCAGCACCCATCCGGCGGGCGTCCAGGTCCACCCGGTCAGGGCGCGGGCAATGTCGGCACTGGTGATCCGGCAGGCCCCTACCCCCAGGACTAGATCAGCCGTGGCCTGGGCTACGTCCCGCAGATCCCGGACGCCATAGGGCAGGTAGTCGCCATGGCTGGTATTTTTCCGGATGGTTGCGCGGATGATCCTGGCCGCGACCGGATCCACATAGACGGCGAATCGGCCACTGCTGTCTCGCGCCTGAGTCTTGTACACGGTCTTGTTCATTGGTTGCTCCTCCCGCTACGTCCTGCCACCTGATTAGGTAGTCCACGGACAAGGTCTGCCTTGATCTCCTGATATGTCCTCTGGATATCCTCCATGACCGTCTTTGTACGCTCAAACTTGGAAACAAGGTCCTCTATGGTTTCCTTCTGCTTTAGGTTTTCCTGGATCAGTTCCCGGATGATCTCCTCATCCTCTAGTAGTTCCGCTTCCAGTTCCGCCTTAGTGCTCTTGCTCATATTGCCTCCGGACCACATAGTGGAGTCGGCTACTGACAGTGTCAACGCCTTATTTCAGGAGATTATATTTACAGCATTTCAAGCAAGGCAGAGAGTATTTAGATAATAGCCGACCATGGCCACAGGACTAGCCTATAGCCATGTCGACTATATTTAGAGTGAGCTAAAGACAGGCTAGCCTTTCGTAGTCTGCCAGCATTTTCAGATGCCCCACCGCCCATGAGTCCCTGTCCATGATCATCACATCAGGGGTTACGCTGGCCAGGACCCGGGCACACTCCCCATAGCTCCGCTGGGGGATCAGAATACGCATACGCAGGTATGCCACATGGATCCTGTCCAGGGCATCATTCATGGCGTCCAGGACCTCCATCTCATGGACCTGCATTTCTGCTTTGGTCTGCCTCATGCCTGCCTCCTAATCCAGATACTTTCGGCGGCTGGGGATCTATCAAAAAAGTTTGAGGCCCCAGGTGGTGGTCCAGGGCCTCAGGGTGGGATGCCTCGGGATCTGCTCCCTCTCATACAATTTAGATTTCTTCTGACCCCTAAGAAACTTGACCCTCACCCCAAACTTATTTCAGGTGATCCACGTAAAATATTCTCCGGTTGCTTCTTTCTCTGTCCAGTTCCCTCATCCTCAGTATCATTTCTTCTATCAGTTTCAGTTTTTCCGGGTCTCTCTCAGGCCCCAGTCCTTCTCCATCACCGTCCATACCGCTATCTTGACCCCATCAATAGTATTTTGCAGATAAGTATACTTGTCATCATCATACGTAATGCTATATGTTAGCTCTAGTTCATCATAACTGACAATCCGGCCTAGCTCCAGTTCCATCAAATATTCCAGGATGGCTAGGCCACTTGTGCCACCAGCCTTGTGTTTAAAATGCTTGCCATTGGGTCTCCTGATCGAGACCATAAAAATATTGCTCATGATATTTGATCCTCTCTACTAAAGAGAAGTATCAAGAATATCCATTCTCATAGCTATATCCGGCTATCACAAAAGAGCATGAGGTAAGCACTCTTTCCATGGCTTCCTGGTGGCAATTGGGACACTCAATAGGGTCTATGGATTCCATGCGCTCTAGGTAATCTTCACATAAATTGCATGACTTACAAAATCGCTGATACATCGGCATCTATAATATCCTCACTATACTTAATTCTGATTTTAGATACAAAAAGGCCCCAGCGTTTTGCCAGGGCCTTTGTTTATGTATTGATATATGCTACTTGGCCAGCGCCTTTGCAGACTTAGCTGCTTTGTTCGCTGCAACCTTGGCAGGGTCCTTCTCAGCCCGCAGCCGGATAGCTCCAGTTCCCTTGATGCGGCCATTAGCCGCCATGCAACCGCCCAGATGAAGGACAGCCTTCTCCATCAGGACATCATCATTGACCAGGGTCCTCAGCTTTTCCTTGAGCATGTCAGGATCCAGATACTCAGCCTGATTCAGGGTCTCTGGCTGCATCCCTACCATGATCTTGGCCAGTTCGCCTACCACGGCATCAACCCCAGCCTTCGCAGCCTTGGGGGCCTTCTCGCGCTCCCCTAGCTTGGCCGTGGCATCTGCCCTGGCCCATTCGATGACAGGCTCTAGGTCTAGCTTGGCCTTTTCCAGTGAATTCAACAGGTCAAGGCCCAGGATATTGAGCGCTGCATTTTCCAGGGTGGATTTACGGCCAGCCTTAATAAGCTCGTCATGCTTTTTGATGATGGCGTCAACATCGGCCAGCCTCAAGGTAGGCTGCTTGCACTCATAGCTAACTTTGTCCTTACCGCCCTTGCTTGTCACAGTCCGGGTGGGGGTATCAATGGCAAAATGATGGAAGTGTGCCATGTACTTTCCATTGGGGTCTGCATGGAAAGCTAGCACCTGGGAGGGGTCTGCAAACTTTTCTACCATGTCTGGGGTCTCCTGTGGGTTGGGGTTGGGGGTAAACTTTTTGATGGTAGCCATTGGTAAGCTCCTGTGCTGGTCTGAGTGTAAGAGGGTTGAGGTTAATTGTGGTAGGGGAAATATCTGAATCACGGTGATCTTGCCATGTCTGCCCTCTCTAGTCTGTGGGTTGCTTGCCGTGGCCATGGATGGCCTTACGCTTGGCTTGGTAGTCCTTCCAGTAGGCCTCTAGCTGCTGGCCATACTTTTTCACGATGCTTACTCGGTCATTACCTGCTAGGAATTCCTCAAGCTTTGCTTCGATGTTGTCATTAGCCACTTCGCCTCCAATGCAAAAAGGCTACCTCTTAGAGGTAGCCCAATGCAAAGGATATTTTTTGGTAATGTGTAAGTAGGGTTACGGATTGGGGTTAGGACTACTTTAGAATGTCCTCAGCAGTGAGACCCAACAGCTTAAGGATACGCTTGCTCACCCTTTCGGCCACTGGCCGTAATGGCTTAACATTTTGCATGAAGTATGCTTGCCGGGAACCTTTGTGGCCGTGGTCGATTAGTGAATCAAGCTGGTTAATCTGTTCCGCCATGTCCTCCCCGCAGGATGCAAAGCTCTTTCTTAGGCTATGTGGTGCCAAATGTGGCATATTGGAATGCCTTGTTATCCATTTGCAAGTTCTGTTAAGCCTATAATGATCAGATTCTACAAACTTAGCTATAAGTGGCTGAGCAGCCTTAGGGATAACATGTCCCGTGGATAGTTTGACTCCCCGTGTCCCCTCAGGGAAAAACAATGTCCCTTCATCAACCCTCCACTGCGGGTCATAGTTGAGCATTACTCCATCACGGCAACCGCATAACAGTTGAAACATGAGCAGGTATTTATCTTCCCTGGGGCATTCCATCCAAGCCTGACCCCAGGGCTTCCACTCTTGGGGTTCCAAACTTCTCTTTTTAACAGGTATTTTATATTTTTTTCTGCCCCATACAGGATTAAGTCTTGTGCCTTCTTCTTTTGGCCAATAGATACCCGCAATTCTCCATAGCTCAGATATTAAGCTCTGGATCTTGTTTGCCATGGCCTTACGGGTTAGGCCGATGCCATCAAGAAAATTGTTAACCATTCCGCTATCAATATCCTTGATTGGTTGTCCCGCAAAGAATGGCTGCACCAGACGGGTCCAAACATCCTCTTGGAATTCCTGATGATCAATGGAGACCTTAGGAAGATGAACCACCTTGTACTTTTCCCAGACTATATCCAGGGTCAGGGCCTTTGGTGCTGCTGGAGGTGGGGCAGGAGCTTCCACCTTGCGGGGGTCAATCCCCTGGAGCAACATTCTGCGCTTGGCTACTGCCTCTTCCTTGGCCTGCTCTAGGGTGGCCTTGCCAAACTCAGCGTCCAGGGTGAACACGATTGGTTTCTTTCCCCCATATCTGAGGATCCAGCTTTTCCGGCCAGCAGGGGTCATCGCAAAGGTTAGGCCAGGGGTCCCCGGCCAGGAATACCAAAGCTGCTTTCCAGTAGCCTCTAGGGTCCTGAGTTCTGTGTATGTGTACCGCTTGGCCATGGATGACCTCCCAGGATCCAGCATACAACCTTGGCCCCCTGGCTATACAACTAAATCCTGTGATGGCATTCATCATTCCATGTTTTCATCATGACCAGAGGCTAGGCCGAGAGTATTTAAGTTGATTAGAAAAGCCACTTTGTGTATTCCTGCTTACACCTTGAGCCCTTACCCCAAAATGGCCATTCATCCATGACAATTCACCACCTGGGATTTTCCCATTTGTCTTAACTCCCTGTATTATCAACGTTTTGGCATAGGGTTGTATTGGGTACCCGGCCATAGCTATACAACCTGTATACAACTGAGCTTGGGCCAACAGTCTGCCTCACAGGCCCCCAGGGCTCAGGAGACCTCAGACCATCTCTACACCCTCCAGGGTCCTTCGACGCCTTCCAGCCCCCATGGAGCCCCTGCATAAGCCAGCCTATTAATTTCTACAGCAGGCAGACGGCAATCTTGACCAGGATCCCGCCCACCGTTACCAGTAGCGCTGTCCTGTATCTTTTCTTCCTGGTGGTCTGAGTCTGGAGGTCCGTACTCGTGGCTGCAAGGTCTGCCTGGACGGTCACAATCTGGGTTCCCTGATCTTGGATCACCTGACTCTGGCCCTGTACGGTTTCCTGACAGGTGGTCAAGGCATCCTGGGTATCTGTGATGACAACCTCATCCGCAGCTATCACGGTCTGGTCTATGGCGTCAACATTTTTTATGGGTTCCTGCGCATCTGCCGGGGCCTCAGCTTCGATCTCCTGCACGGTCTGCTTTGCCTTGGCCGTGGCGCAAAGCGCCTGCGCCTTGGCAACTGGAATCTGGGCCACCTGGACAGCAAGCTTGGCCTGTAGAGAGGCAACCAAGGTCTTATCGGCATCAATAACCTTTGCCTGCGCATCGATCTTACCGGTATAAGCATTCTGGAGAGCCTTAGCTTTGTGATCCCTTACGTATGAACAGGTATAGGTTGAGCCCCCAATAATAAGCAATGCTGCTAGGCAAATAAGGATTGGCTTTATATACTTTACTGTTGGTAATGTTATCGATTCAAACATATTAAGCCGTAACCGTAATTGTATCTGGCTTCATATTCATCACAGTTTCCCTATCATCACGGTGGAGCACAACACAGCCTTCTGAGCTGTTGAATACATCCAATGCAGCCCCGCCGTGGATGAAGAATCCAGACCGTCCATAGGTCTCACCTTCAAACTGAGTCAAGGGGGCAGACATGGGCCCTAGTGGTGGATGATCTCCCCAGGTCCCCACCGTATACTTTCCCTTGGGCAAAGGTCCGATACCATGGATAGACTCAGCTTCAGGATTATCAAACCCGTGGATATGGTTTGGGTTAACCCCTGGTCTTGAATCATTTCCAGCAAACCCAGTGCAGATATGCTTACCATTATCGTCTGTAAGATTACCAGTAGATTGGGAATAGTTTAAATTGGTCATTATATTTATGTCCTATATGTTATTTCTTGTCTTCAAGCCTGTTAATTCTAGATGTAAGCCTTAGTTCAAGTGCTTCAATGTCCTTAGCGATGGCGTCTCTAGCTTCCTGGAGTCGATCATCACAGCGTCTATGATTTAATACGCAAGCTGGAGCATCGGTATACTGGCTTTCCCTGGCTTCCAATCTCACTAATGTCTTTTCAATTAGCTGAATACTCTGGAGTATCTTGTCCTGGAATTCCTTGTCAGACTTAGCCCGTTCCCTCTGGTCATCTTCCAGTCCGCTGATACGATCCTCATGTTTAATTAACTTATTAAGAAGCTTTGAATAAAACGTCATAAGCGGTATACCAAGTGCAATACAAGTACCGATAGCTACCCAATTCATAAACCATCCCCCTACACAGTAAACTTCTTATTTTTGATCTAGGGGGTCACCGCCATGACGGAATATATGGGCAAGTATCTCTTTAGCTACAGTAATTGAATAGCCAGATACCGTTAGAATAAACAGGTATTGATTTATCTGAGGGACATAGGATAAAGTTTTCAGCAGGCCCCACGGATTAGCCATGATCCAGAGATTACCCAGGATCATCACCAGAAAGGCCAAGGTGCTAAGCACCCGGCCATAGCTGGCGTCAGGGGCATCACTGTAGAGATGTTTAAGCCAGTCCTTCATGGCTTAGCTCGCAGTTGCTACTGTCACGGCAGGCAATGTAACGGCTGGAGTGTTTATGGTGCCGGTGATACCAGATGAGACTAGGTTTTGGTCATCCAGGTTAGCCAATAGATCACCAAGTGCCATTGAGTCCCCTGCCCCCGCTGGGGTGACCTGGAGGCCAAATACAGAGGATACTTGGGCTGCGGTTAGCTCTACCGATGGAAGGTCCGATCTCTCATAGATCCCAGTAGGCTTATTATTTGCGTCAACTTCATATATGATGCACTCTGGGATAATTGTTACCCCAAAGGCTGTTGAGATGGTGCCATCATGATTATCTGTGACAGTCCTGGTAAGCAGGGTAACCCTTGAAGCAATCTCGGGAAGCAAGGTTGTTGATAGTGTTTGGGTGGGCTGAGTAATGGCCATGATGGCTCCTTAAGACATACTAAGTGCAGTGACGCGGATAGTAGCGTTAGCCCCCGTGGTATTGTAGACAGTCAGAACGTTGGTGGAGCTGACATACTCAATACCCAACCCGCTAGTTGGTGTCGTAGAAATTTGAAAAAATCCTGCAGAGGATTGATTCATTATTGTCAGACCTTGGGGGTAGCAGAAGTATACCAGTGCAGACTTTCCTGTCTCAGAATGACCGATGATAAAGAGACCAGAAGTGTTTGCTGTGCCACTGAGCACAAAGTTAGCATTTCCAGCGCTGGCAATAACTTGATTATTTCCATTTCCGCAGAATGATGACACGCCTGCCGGTCCTCCTGACATCAGAGAACAATTGTGGGAGATTACCGGAAAACTACTCGTTCCCTGTGGCGTGGCTGTGTAGTTCGTTGCTAGATCGCTTCTATTAAAACTGAATGCCGGAATAGCAGAGGCAATGCTAATGGTGATTGGGTCATGTGGGGCTAGTTCTGCAAGTGTAAGTGTCATTATTGTTTATCCTGTTAAGCTATAGCAAATGAACCCGAGATACTGACTGACGCTAGGACACCCCAAGCTGGAAGGTATAGATTTCCAAGCCACGTATACCCGGTTGGTAGCGAAGTTCCATTGATAGCATTTGTGGCATTACATGTGCCGCCCCAGGTAGTTATCCCTACAAACGGAAGACTTAGCAATGAACTTCCATTGCTACTGGTTGTGCTGGTTGTGGAAGACACACCTATATTAAAAAATACCATATTTCCTATTTTCTTATACCGACCTGTATAGGTTGGAGTCCCAACAACCGTTAAATTGGTAGGAACAGGAGTCCAGGTTCCATCAACAGTGTTATTGCTAATTCTCTGCCAAGTAGTTCCATCACTCTTAAACTCACAGCACTCTCTAGGAATCATGAGATAGGTATTGCTACCATCAATCAAATCGGTTCCATTACCAGTAACCGTAACGTTATATGTTGAGCTAGAATCAATCCTTACCCCCACAATCTTTCCAGCAGAAGCTAGAACAGGTGGAAGTGTTAGTGCATAAGCTGCTGATGTCGCATAGCATCTATTCCACTGTGCCGTTACCGCCGTAGCGGCTGCGGAAATGGTTAGCTCAGCGTTGGCAAGATTGCTCAATCTATCATTGTTGCTAGATGTTCCGCCGTTGCTCTGGACTAGCACCTGAATAGCATTAAGAGCCGGTGCAGTGGTAAAGGTCAAGGTAACGGTTGTTGAGGTAGGATTGGAGACAATCACACCACTAGTAATCTGTCTCAGTGAGCCGGTGGTTTCCCAGGCTGTTACAGAATAAATAGGTGTTCCGAGGTTATGGGTAACGGTGAATGAGGTAGAAGAAGCATTACCAATAGTTGTTGAATACGATGGTGAGCCCTGGGCAAAGTTTCCTTGTGATGTTTTACGGACACGCCATTTGGCATTAGGGTATGAAGTCAACATTGTTGCCCAAGTCCAGGCTGTAACGGAGGTAGAATAGGCAAAGAACTGCACAACAGCCGTGGTGGAACTTACTAGGTTTAGTTGGGTTCCCCAGGCGACGGTGCCAGTTGTATTTCCACCGAACCCATAGCCTAACTGATCGGCTGATACCCAGCCGTAGCCCCCAGTATTGAATTCAAGCACAAGCAAATCAGTGGGCTGAATGGGCTGTAAAAATTGCACCGTCTTGGCTATATAGGCACCACCAGAGGGAGCAAACGCTTGGACAGCAGCACCACCAGAGCCATAACCAAAACTAGTAGAATCACTAGTAGTTGTTGTTGAAGTATTGTAGGCATATTCAGTAAAACTATTTACCGTTGCAACGTATGCGTTATTTTGAGCACAGGTCCACTTGCCAGCACCGTTGCTTTCCAGGACTATTCGAGCATAGCCAACAGATAGGCTAAATGGATTTACTCCACCGTTAATTGTGTCAGTTCCAGCGGCAGTAACAATAATGGTATTTGTTTGGCTGCATTTGCCAGAGAAGTCCTCAATGGTTACACGCTGACCGGCTGTGTTAGCAGAAGGCAGGGTGATTGTCCTTGATGCCGTCAGGCTATTAATCTGAACCATCAAGTCTTCTCTAAATGGGATCACATAGCTAGCGTCTGCTATTGCTATAGGTAATTCCTCATAGGTAAGGATCGTCCATTTACCGGAACCATTACTTGAAAGGCAAAGGGCCGCATACTGGCCAGTCAAGACATAGCTAGTCTGACCTTCAATCAAGTCAGTTCCAGCTCGCTGGATAGTTAGGCTCAGGGTGCTAGATAGAAGTCCAGACTCATCAACAACCCAAATTAGCTGTCCTGAAGTGGTGGCCGCTGGCAGAGTCAGAATCCTAGCCGCTGTAATGCTGGTATAGGCAAGAATGGTTGCGGTTGTTGAGGCAATTGTATAATTCGCGTCAGCAACGGATGTCCTGGTGAAACCCGATACGGGAGTTGTCCATGCCCCAGACCCATTTAGAAAGGTTGAGCTTGAGGCTGTTCCAGTTGTATTCAGTGCGGCCACAGGCACCGTAGCTGCCGTAAGGCCAGCGCCGGAACCAATGTGGTTTCCAGTGAAGCTAGTGCCGGTAACGGTGGTGAAGGCCCCAGTTGATGGGGTTGTAGCCCCTACAGTGCCATTCAATGCCCCTGAGATGATCAAAGCGGATAGGGTGGTGAATGCCCCAGTCGATGGAGTAGTAGCCCCTACAGACCCATTCAATGCCCCCGTGAGGGTGGTAGCCGTAACCGGCCCCGTGAAAGTTGCCCCAGTGAGGGGTGCCAGGGTGGTATCGCTGGGGTGTCGGTGATCCTGTCTCGCGTAGGGGGCCTGGATCCCCACTGCGGCTGCACCGTCCATCAGCGGGGCAACCGTGGCCCCTGCTGAGACCTGGCTGAAATAGGCCAGGGAATTGTAAGCAGTGGTCCCATCCCCTAACTTTAGTTTCAGAGTATCGCTTTCTGATACCATCTCACCTTGAGCTAGAACCGGGTTAGCCTGAGTCCAATTACTTGCTGTATCATGTCTAAGTTGAATAGTTGTTGCCATAATCTTTAATTAACTCCACCGCAATTAAGTTTTGCTGTACCGCCATAGATGGTATTTGCTCTACCCCCATCCAATCCTTGGCCAATACCGATATCAAATGCACCACCGCCATCTATGTTGTACTTCTGAAAGTAATCAGCCATACCTGTCACAGCGCTTAAAGGGATACCTGTTAACCCTGCACCATTGCCAGCAAAGCTCGGTGCGGTTACAGGTCCGGTAAATTTGGCTCCTGCAAGAGGTGCCATGGCACTGAGTGCCCCCTGCAAGTCGGTTTGCGAAGTAATGGAGCCTGTTAAGTAACCCCAGGATGTATTAGCTGGTGTTCCGCTTGCACCGGTAACGGCTAGCACACCGGCAGAAGTAATAGATAGACCAGCACCAATTGAAGTTACTACTGCTGAAATGGTGCCGTCAGACGATGCGGTTAGGCCAGCACCAACCTTTACAGCACCGGCAACACTGGTCGTTGCTGGAGCCGATGCTAGGGTCATCGCCATTGGCCCAAACCAGTAGACAGATACCCCAGAGAAACCACCATAAATATTGGCTACTACATAGGCCGTATTTGCCGGAGCCATAATCTGGGCTAAATTATTCTGCCACACGCCAGCAGGCCAGCCACCAATAGGCTTATAGATGCTGTACGATGTTCTCAGTCCGGTTGAAGCAATGCCGTTACCAAGACTATTACCACTCGAATCATAGAATATTAGCTGGATTTGCCCAATGTATGATGAAGGTATAACCGCTGGGTTTGTTATCCAGTAGTTAAGGTTGAATATATCACCAGCCAAGCAAGCAATATTGGTGGTAATAGGGGTAATTGAAAATCCATTGTTATCGGTGGTAGTGCTAAGTGACGTTGACCTTACGTAACGTGCCCCAAGGTATCCAGAGCTAGCCTGTCCTAAAGTGTCAAAGACACAGGCCCCACCGATGCCATCCACAACCCCAAGTGAGCTATCCCAGTTGGGTATAAGGTTTCCAGAGCTAACCCCGCCAATTACACCCGATGTCTTATCTGCTGGGGTCGTAATGGTGCTAGGGGGATAGGTTGTCGTCTGGGTTCCATCAACGCAGACTAGCCAAAAGTTATGGATGGCATCGGCCATGGGGTTAACCAGAAGCTGGTTTATTGCCCCAGCAACTAGAGACAGCGGAACAGTATCCGGGTTTGGTAGGGTAGCCGGTTCCGGGTACTGGTAATATTGGTGATACAGAGTCCAGATAGCCTTGCTTGAACCTGGAAGGACACCTGTTGAATTAATCTGAATCGCTGTGACATAAGATCCAGATACAGCCTGGAGGGTTAATTCTAGAAGACTTGTTTCAACGCTTGGGAATGCAGGGAAAGGGTATGATGATTGCGGGACAGGGGCGGGGTACATTGACTGATCACAGTTAATCGTTACCCCTTTCCTCCACCATACAGGTTGCGCAGTAGCCATCTAAATATCACCTCTAACAGTACTTCTTTAATCTGACAAAAGCACTACGGTTGCCTTGCCAGCTATATAATCAATAGAAATACTCATAACTCTGTATTTTTGTGCCATTCCATTGATCTGGATAAGGGCAAATGGAGGCAAAGCCTCGAATGGAGCTGCACTGTTTGGGTCCGGGTAGAACCATTCCTGAGTATCCTGAGCCCTGGGAACACCGAACCATTGAATCAGGCTCTGAGCCATGGCATAACTGGCAGAATCAGAATAGACAATGGGATGATTATTAATCGTCATTGTCTTACCACCAACATAGTCGCTGAATACATACTGGTTATTGGAGCCATCCTGGCCCCCATTAACCTGGACAATCCTGGTGAATTGATCCCAGTTAAAGACTGTATCGATACTTGTCTGATTAATGTTATCCAGCAAGATAGGGGTTTCATCATTAACCCTACTAATGATATGCATGACCCCATAAGCATCTGCGACAGCTATGGCTGAGTAGTACTGGCAAATATGTTCAATCAATTCCAGGGCCGTGAGGCCACCAGGGGTGAACCGGTCCAGGCAAAGGGCTCGCTGTTTGGCCACTTGCCAAATGGAGCCTCCCATGTGCCCTACGACACGGCCTGGAGTGCTGGGATCCCTTACAGCACCGATTAGGGGAGGCACACCCTCACAGATTTTTTCAGACCACAGAACCCCACCGGAAAGTGATCCGGCAATGGTGGTGGAGATACGGAACATCCAGGTTTCAGTTGATGAGTCTGCCCCGGGAGTGTCATATCGCCCAAAGATCAAAAAGTTGTCTTCATCAATAGCCGTTAGGGTATTTGCAAATAGTGCCGTAGTGTAGCCAGCAAGTGAGTTTGTGGTTATTGATAGTGTCCCACCTGAATAGGATATCTGACCTATTGCAGTTGAACCTACTAGGTAAACACCAAATGGAGTAGTTACCAACTTTCCCCCAACTAAGGATGTGGGAAGATTTGCATTAGGGATAGATGCAAGCAAGGTGGAGTAACCACTAGAGCTAATGATTGAAAGCTCTAGCCTGTCATTGGTTGTTGTTGCACTTCTCCAGGCTGATCCGTTAATCGTTCCGCCAATTGAAACGGTGGTCACATAAGCCAGCACCATTTCATCAACATCACCGTTAAAGACAACGGCATCCTGGACATAACCACCACTAGGCCATTTACAGGTAGAAACTTCACCATATCTAGAGAATGATGATTGCCAATACTGCATATTGATTACACTGGTAATAGCATTAGCGGTAGTGTTAAATGTTATCTTCCTGAATGTGGTGTAATCATAGATAGGGAAGATATCGGCAATATTTGCCCCAGTAGGACTCCACACGGTAAAGTTATTGTTACCATTGGTGCTACTATAGGTATTTCCATTTTCTTCATAGTTGTAGACATTGAGGCCATTACTTGATGTGGTGCTTACATATATCCCGTTTACTAACCTGCCAGCTCCATTTGTTATTACATAGATTAGGCCATTGTTTTCACGCCTATATGTTGTATCGCTATAGGTTCTATTTCTCAATCTAGTCCAGGGGGCAACACCACTGGAGCCATTAGGACTAATGAGCACGTCATAGGCCATCAAACCGGAAGCGGGATAAGAGGTTAGCTGGGAAGTCCAGTCAACCATGGGGATCGTGGGGCTAGCCGGGACGGCCTGACCCCAGTTCCCAGGTGTCCCAGTCCAAGACTGGGTTGGCATATATGCCCCGGTGGTGGGGTTGATCCAGCAAGCTCCCTGGCTCAGCTTTATCCCATCAATAGTTGATTCAATATCTCCAATGGCCTCTAGTGGAGACTCGGCATTAGCTTGAAGGGGAATCCATGAAAATAGCGGATCAACTGCTGTAGGGGCACTAAACCGGCTAACATCTAGTGTTCCATTACCGATAGCCTTGGTCATGATTGTGATGGGATCAACCATAACCATATCGGCTTGGCTTGCCTCAGTCCAATAGACCTCCATTCCCAGGGTCACCCCAGATATGTCTGTCGTGGTCGTGACAGTATTTAGGGTTGGGTCAACACCGGCGACGGTCCAGGTTGTTGTGACATCTGAGTTAACAATCCCTATCTCATCCCCGACAACAATTCCATTCACGCTATTGAGGGGTAAAACATAGCCGCTCTTAACATCGGTCATGACTGTCCAGTATTCTAGGTTTGAACTGGACAGGTTGGCCATTGTAAAGTTAGCTCCCCAGTTCCCACCGACAAGGTAATTGGTCACACTAGACAGAGGCTGGGGCCATGGTGAACTAGAAAGGGTCACTTCCATATAGGTTGGTGCCGTGCCATCAACATATTTATTCGCCATTGGGTTTGGCTGTAGGTCTGTGGCTGTCGATACGGCAAATACAGTGCCAGATAAGGCTGTAGAATATGGCTTAGGAACTATAACCCATGCGTTTCCAGCTGCGTTAAGCTGTGCCTGTGATCTATCGGTAAGGTCCGCTACTATGGTTCCTGGTGGGAATTGAATTGCGGGTAACTCAGAGTTAACTACGGCTGTGTAAAATACGGGGTAATCATACTCAAGCGTTGCCCCTGAATAAACCCAGCCGCAAGGGTCTTCAAAATAGACCACATTTTGACGGGTATAAATATCACCATAATCTCCTTCATAGTCTCCATACTGTGCTGAATATCCAATGTAGGTTTGAGTTTGTATGCTATTATTAGCGATAGTTGGTACTGGTCTTTGCCAAGTGGGCGGAATGTATATCCAGACACAGCCACCATCCACAATACCGGTGATCCCTGTACCAATACCGCTGGTGATAGGTGTTCCAATTCCCGATGGGCCACCGGATGAGCTGGAAGAAGTCCCAGCAACCTGGCACTGGTAAACCGAACCGCTGGAGTAGCACTGATCATAGACCTTATATGGAGTGCCATTCTTCCACGGTGCAGCGGTTGGGCTTCCAAGATATGTCTGGGCAAGCTCGATGTCCCAGGACTGGGCAGAAAACTCTACTGTGTGAATAGTTGCTGTCTGGTGTCTTAAGATATTTGAGGTATCAAGTAGACCAAGGAATATCTGTGTATTTCCAACCAGGATTACAAGATATGGGGGAAAAACACCAGATGATATTGTTAGGCTACTCTGGATAAAAGTCCATACCGAGTCGTCAGGATCGGCAACCTCAACCGTCATTTCCTTTTGGCTAATCTTGGTAACGTCTTTGTCTATTTCAGATGTCAACGGAGACATATTAACAACATTTGCAGTGATAGACAGAGCGTTCCCTGTTGCCCCTGTCCCTAAATTCTGCTGGAGAACTACTTGAATAGATCGCATTAGAAAGCCCCCAAACGGGCAGACTGATATATGGTTCCGCTTCTAAACGTTACCTTTACACTAGAGTTGATGCCGTTAAACTTGATGCCTGTAGAGCCCACCTTTACCTGATTTACTGTCATCCCATTAGCTGTCGGTCCTGGTGATATGGACAAGTAACCCGGCGCAGTGGAAGTAATGATGGTCATGAATGATTCAAAATCAAGTTGTTGACCAGAGGCTGACCCTACTGTATAGCCATAGGATCCCGTTACATCATCGTAGATATCCCAAGTAGCTGTAATGGTTGGTAACCAGCCGGTGCATCTAAACAGTTCACCACCGGTTACTAGCTCTGCCATATACCCCTTGGGTTCCCAGTCTATGGTTAAACCATTCTCGCTAGGTGGTGGAAGATAATACGTAGCTGTCTTGGTAACACCATCTGTGGCCAATGTAGCCAATCTTAATACGCCTGTCTGTAGTATAGATGTCATGATAATCTCAGTCTTTAACCGTGTTTCATGTTGTAATTATTGGTGCCTCTATTTACCATATTTCCAATAATGCTTGCTGATTGAAGGTTGGAACCGGCAATGATTGCGCCTTCCAAGTGAGTATGGTAATGATCACCATTTCCCTGTCCAGAATTAGATACAGAAGCAAGCTTAGAGCTATTAGAGCTATATTTATTGCTTCTGCTCATAGTCCCTACAACATCATTGATTAGGCCAGCAGCTACTGACTTGAAGTCCTTAACAGGGGCTATGACCTCTGGTCCTGCCTCACCGACTAGGCCAAGGGTGGGAGAAGTGACCAAACCACCTGTGGCAAAGGCAGAGAATGTGGTCGCATAAGCCTTCACCTGGGCTAGGGCCGCTTCCATGGTGTTCACCTGTGCGACTGCCAGTCCGGGCCCCACAAATGGCATAGCGGCGTATGCAGCCCAGGTTTCAGCAGCGGCTAGGTCAATCGCTGAGGCAGTGGCAAGGTCATACGCGGTTGTAGTAGCGGCCATAGCAGCGGCTGTGGTGGTGGCCCCGGTGGCTACCGCAGCGGTCTTTGAAGACTCTGCGATGGTCTGGGCGGCACTGTCGGCCTTTTGCTTAGCCGCTAGGGCTGCATCAGTAGTCCCCATGGTCTGTTTGATGGCCATGTCGACGACATACTTGGCTTCCATCTGAGCAAATGAACCAATGACACTTGTGGCAAGGCTCCTGAATAGGCTTGATACGACGTTTGTTAGACCCTTGGATGTGGTGACCAGATCCGTTAGTGCCTTGCCGATGCCGTTCTCTATCGATGAAGCAACGGACTTGGAGAAGGAAGAAAACTGTTGATAGATTGACGGCAGGGCATTAGCTGTGGCCCGTAGGCCAGCTAGCCAACCATCACCAGCAGTGCCGGATAGAAGACTTAATTGTTGCTGGTTTTTCTGTTCATCCTGGAGGTGCTTATCCTCTAGTTTCTGCTGGTCACCCCGGATCTTCTGTTGCTCAACTAGATCACCCTTGGCCAGGGTCAGACGCTCAGCTAGAGCCTTCCTGGCCTCTGAGTATTCAGCGTTGCCAGCCTGGATGGTCTGAGCTAGATATTCTTGTTCGCTGATCTGAGCCTGAGACTTCCGGAAGGCTAGAGCTTCTTTCTGCATAGTCCCAAGGGCCTGGGTATGCTCAGCTTCAGAAGCGGCTATCTCCTCATTGATTTTCTTAGTCTGGGCTAGTTGCTTATTCTTTATTTCAGCAACTTCCTTGGCCGCTTCCTGATAGTGGACAGACTGCGTCCCTTCAATTTTCCCTATACTTGCCTCATTGGCCTCTGCCAGCCGTAGCTGAGCGGCGTAGTCATCCTTGAGATTTGCTAATTGGGTCGCAAGTTGGGCCTTCTGTTGAGCAAATGCTTCTTCCTTCATCGCCTTACGGGATGAGTTAACCTCTGCCTCAATTTGAAGACGTTCCTTAGAGCTTGCTTTAGTTTTAGTTAGGGCATCTTCCCACCACTTGTACTCTTCTGCCTTGCTTAGCTGGTAATAATCCTGGTCAATGCCTAGCTGATCAGCTCTGGATTTTCGGTAGACTTCTAGCTTTTGTTTAAGGACTTCCATTATTCCAGGGCCACCACCTTCTAGCCCTGCTGGTAATGCTCCAGCTTTTCCTGTCTTCTCGGCCCTCTTATCGTCGGCGGCTACCTGTTCCCACACAGCCCTATGACGGTCTGCGTACTGCTGGGATGCATCCACACACTGCTGATAATAAGCCTTGATATCGTCGGTTAACTCTTTAGCTCCAGCCTTACCAGCGGCCCAGGCACCCTTAAAATCTCCGGCTAGCACCTTCGTTACTACGTTTAAGACTAAGTTAACTCCATCAACAATTACGTCAAATGTTCCAGCGGCTATGCTTCCAAGCTCTTTGAATACAGCTATGACAACATTTATTACTTCTGCCACAGCACGGACACCCCACTGGAAAGCAGGGAGAACATCTGATATAAGCTCAGTAAATGCATTAATACAGTCTGTAACAGTTGGCATAAAGGCATCTGAGACAACCTTGGCCACGCCTTGAAAGGCAAAGCCAACATCGGCCATGGAGACACCAAAAGCCTTGCTTGCCGCAACCCCTTTTGCAGATACCGTTAGGTTAAATTCTTCCTGGATACCCCTAGCATGATTGAGTTTGTTAGCCAAGTCCACCATGATAGGTTGGACTGTGATCCAGGATCGGCCTAGCGTAGTAGCGAGTAGGGCGTTTTTCTCTTGCTGGGTTCCAAGCGTATTGTATTTTGTGGCAAGGTTTTCCAGAATGTCAGTGCTGTTAAGCATATGGCCGCTGGCATCTTTAGTGGCCACACCCCACTTTTCAAATACTTCACTATTCTTTAATACTCTGGTTTCCAGCTTGGCCGCTATATTGGTCAAGTCTGATGTTTCTATGCCCATCTCTTTTGATGCAATGGCCCAGGTTGTAGCATCTTTGAGGGATACCCCTAGCGCCAGGTGTAGGGCATTGACGGATAGGACAAATTCATTAGTCTTATATATGCTGGCAGTAACGGCACCTGCCACGGCTGCAATGGCTGTGCCAACAGCAGCAAACCCGGCAGTGATGGCCTTCACAGGGGCAGACAGGTTCCCCAGGGTTCCCTGAATCCCGCTCAACTGGCTCTTGATGTCAGAACCGAGGGACTTAAAACCCTTGCTAACCTCTTGCATGGAGGCCAGCACATTACTATTATCGCCGTTAAGCTTAAACTGGACCTGTTTACTGTTATCTGCCATTACTTATTCACCAAATCTATTTTGTAAGTGCTCGGGCTTTTTAGGTCTGCATTTTTCTCTGTCCTCAGGAGAAGCATTGGCGGTTAGGGTTGCCCATAGCTGGAGTGACCTTTCGTATGCTTGCTCCTCTTGACGTTCCAAATAGGTAACCAGAAAATCTAGACACTCATTAGCTGGCATCCTAAGGACTTCGTTGTAGCTCCCTACCGCTCGGCTTAATGTGCGAGCTATAAAGTAGATTGATTCTTCTCTAGGCTCAAAATATGGGTCTATTTCTTTGCGCTTGGGCCTTTGGGCATCAAACGCTGAGAAAAGCTGGCTAATGCCTGCGTAAAATTTGCGATGATATCGGCTACCTCCTCAGGTTCCTTGGCCTTGATCTGGATAAGGTAGGGGTTAAGGAAAGATGGATCCTTGCGGGACTTCTCAATCGATTCATCATCCGCGATAGCAATTGCAGCAAACTTAATGCCCTTCTCTGGGTCTGACATTACATCAGCCATTGAGTTAAGGTGGGTTAGGCCTTCAAATAGCTTTACCACTGAAAACTTTACTTCTGCCATGTTTGTTGCTCCTCATTACTTATATCTGTTTCCATGAAAAAGCCCCGGATACCTAGTCCAGGGCTTTAAGTGGTGATTGTCTATTTACTGTGCGGCTGCCGTGCAATCAATATCAAAGAATGAGAAGGGCAATCCGTTATCAGGGCTCAACAGATTTAGGTCGGAAATGGCAGTCCAAGTGACCTTGCAGGTTGTAGCATCCTTTTTATCAAACTTACAATCAAGGTCAGGGATGATGACAACCTTGGGGAATACTCTGCCATCCCAAGCCGGAACTGTGGTGGTAGAACCAAGAGGAACGGCAGTGGAAGGCCAGCGAAGCATAAGGGTGTACTGTTTAAGCACCTTGCCGTTGCCAAGGCCAGAGTAAGTCTGGCCAAGCTGTCCTACACCAGGGGCAACGCTAGCAATCTCACCAGCGGTAGAGCCGAAAAATGTCTGCCAGTGGAGGTAATCGACATCCAGGAACACGCCTTCCACAGTTACCTCGCAATCGGTGATTGCGAGAGGGTACTTGCCTCCCGTCAGAGGGTTGACCTCAATGGTGTTATTTTTGGCCTTCATCTGAAAACCAGACTGATCAAACACACCACAAGGGGCGGCACCGGCTACCAGAGCCCCCTGAGTAGCAGGAGTGGTATAAATCTGGCTCAGGTAGCTCTGGAATTTTTGAATCAGGGTGGTTCCAGTGGGGGCAACGTAGGGAACCAAGTATGCCTGAATCCCTACAGTGCTCTGAATAAAATTAGGATTGCTGACCAATCCGGTGTATGTGCCAGTCATCTAATAATCTCCTTAAGCGGGAATAGTGGGGGTAGCTGCGTCAGGTTCTACAACTGCAACAGCTACAGGTTCAGGTTCAACAACAGGGGGAACAGCTACCGGTTCGGGAACCACGGGAGTAGCCGCAGGCTCAACCCGCTTCACACCCTCAAGCTTTTCCAGGACCTTGGCCACTTCTTCGCTAACCTCTTTAATCTCCCCGACGACCAAGTGAATGTCAGACTCTAGATCAGCGATAAAATGAGACTCTTTAGTGACTAGCCAATTTTTAACGGTTGCAACGACACTTGCCATAGACTACCTCGCTATATAGATAACTTCTAGAATTGCCGCTGCTGAGGCTATTTGACCATCTCCAGAGTTTTCACCGTTCCAGGTAATGGTGTGGATCCGCACTCTCTGGGCTAGTCCAGCTAAGGATTGATCATTTTTTATGGTGTTACAGAAGGCATCAAGCAAAGGATTAACCGTTGTAGAGACAGGGAAGCCAGTGGTCCGGAGTGCTACAGCTACGGTTAGCACTCTCTTTTCAATCCCCGTGTCCCATTCTTCGTCTAGGTCTTCCTTGATGTCTTTCTGTGGATAAACAAAGACAACCGGTAATTGCTTTACCGGTGTTGTTTCATATTCGTCTGCACTAATAGTCCAGCCCGAGAATGCAGGAAGCGCCTGAATCTTGGCTGTGATGTTTTGCAGGATAGAATTTATTTCTTGGATCATGCTATGCCTGCAACAATAAGTCTGACTCTAGACCATCACCAACCTTATTGGCCCCGATGATCTTATATGTAGTGCCACTAATTATAATTGTTGACTGATTTACAATGACAGACGTAATGCTTGAAGTCATGACTCTAAAGGTTTGCTTGGTAACGCTAACAATACCTTGCCCATCTGCGCCTAAGACATCCATAGATGCAGCATCATAATAACCATAGACCGTGGCCCCATTGAAGGAAGCCACGGTCCCGGTGTCTTGGTAGACTAGGGCAAGATCCCCAGCAAAATCAATCACTTAGGCAGCGATTGCGTCTGTGATAACCGCGAAGGCGCTGGGACGGAGCAAGGCAACATCCATGAGCTGGTTAGCGATTAGACGATACTGAGCCTGCCCGGCGAGGGTGTAAGGGTCCACGGTGAGGATTAGATCACCAAAGATCCCGTAGGCCACGTTGGAGGGGTCGCCCATGATGACAGCGTTACAAGTTCCTACTGCGGAACCCTTGGTCAAGCTATTGGGCAGGTTATTGGTGCCGATGGCACTGTAACCACCTAGCTTGTCCTGATACCAGTAAGGCACTGTTGCATAGGTAAGGCCAGGGTAAACAGTCTTCTCTAGGACACCCTGGATATCGGGGGTAGTCATATAGATAGGATTGAAACCGTTTAGAGCATTTGCCTTGTTCAACAGGGTCTTGAGGTTAAGCACAGCGGCTGCATCAACGCTGATACTCCCACCGTTAACTCCCAGGCCACCGGCAACAGTCTGGACACCAGGATCCAGAAGAATTCCCTGGCTTGGAGCACCAGACAGCGCTGTAAGAACACCAGCAGTGCTGTAATTACCGAAGCCAGCAATATCGGAAGCAATTGCAAGCTCGCGGGTCATCCAGGAAGTTGCCAGCACGTCAAATGGGGTAGTGCCAGGGGTCTGGACCAACTGCTGACGGGAGAAGATCATCTTAGCCATGAGGCTATGAGGTGAAAGGGTTTTTGTGGTGGTGCCATCGTAGGATGTTGCAACATCTTGACCGGGATTCTCGGATACCCAGTAAGTTGAGGGGTAAGCATTTTCCTGGAGGAATTTATAGTTATTGGTTAGGCCAGAAAATACCTTAGCGTTATGTGCAAGAAGCACAGACTGAGGGCGGAGCATGTCAACGAATCCAGCAAACTCAGTGAACTGATAATTTGCACCCTGGCCAGAGATAGCCATAACGTTAGGATCGGCAGCGCGTAGGGCCTCATGCGGGACAATCAGTCCGCCGTTGAAATTGACCTGACGGCTTTCCCACTGGCGCTGTACATCCTTTTCAAAGCCAGCCTTAGACCAGTCGCCAGAAATTTTGGCCTCAAGAGCGCGGGAAAGACTAAAAGACTTCTTTAGCTCCTTCGCATCCTCAACAGAAACAGTGGTGGTGATAGGCTGATTGCGTTCCCCGATGGCATCCATCAGGGCGGCCCTGATCTCATCCACGGACTTATCCGATCCGGAAAGCTCCTCATACTCGCGCAGGCAATTCTGCTTGGTTGCGAAGTTGTGAAGCTGGTTTAGTGCTTTTCTTTCCTCTGGCGTCATAGGTGATACCTCAATAACAATGTTTGGAATACCGGCTGTATCAACAGCACGTGTTTCTTCTTTAATAACTTCTAAAACTTCTGTTTTAGCTTCTATTACAGGCTCAGTAGTCTCTACGGTTACCGCAGCTACAGGTTCATCTGACCTGACAGAGTCAACATCAATCTCAATAGTTTCTTCTGAGTCAAAGCTTCTAGTAGATATCCCAACCGAGGGGTCAAATGGGATCCCAACAATAGAGATTTCCTTGATAGTAGATTTTGTAATGTTAACTACAGGCTCAGTCTTCCTATCCGCTGACCTAACAACTGTGTAGTCATCAACCGAATAACGGAATGATGTTTCCCTGTGGCCCTGGTCAACCCAGTTGCGGACCTTGTCCGCCATGGGGTCATCTTTGAAGAATCTAGCGTCTGCCTCGCCCTGTTTAGTGGTGGGGTTGATCCTTACATTTTCAGCCCTACCAATAACCTTATCTGGGTCATGGTCCCAAAGAAGGGGGACACCATTACGGGCATAGTCCATATTGATTGAGCCAGGATCATGCTTGATGATTTCTTTACCAAAGGCTCGCTGTCCCGCATATTCGGAACTGAAGGTGAGATGATAGCTCCCATCCTCATTAGGCTTTTCAGCTATAAATGATCGGCATTCCTGTATCTTTAGAATCTTCATATTTAGTCCTCTGGAAATAACTTCTTACTTTTATAATTATTTGGATTGTTTTCCTTGATCCTGAGCTGTTGGGTCAGGCTCGGTAGCAAAGTTGTTTGGCTTAATAGGCCCCTGGACCTGGGTATTAGCTGGAGCACCGGGCTTACCAAGAGCGGGGTCGTTAGTAGGCTTAACAGTTTCGTCAGTTTCGCCGTAATGGGTCTCTAGTTCCCTGTCGTGCTGGCGCTCAAGTAGTATCTCTTCATAGCTTTCGCCTCTAGCCGCAGCTAGCCGCGACTTAGACGTTGTACCTAAACCAAAATCAGCAATCTGGGCCTGGATATCCTTCAGGGGATCAGCAAATGGGAAGGCTGGCGCAATGAATTTGTGATCCTTATAGATATCGTAATTGCCACCTACCGCTGGAAGATCAATGATCCCCTTCATGCAGGCCCATTCGATCCAATTCTCATAGATAGGATCTAGGATTTTTTGAATGAAGAAGTCCTGTAAATCCTCCAGGAATTGCTTGTCTTGGTTGTACGCGGCCTTCATAGAGCTAAAGGATGTGCTCTGCCAGTCCCCATATAGGATGTTGTACGACAGCTTTAGTCCAGCCGCGATATCCAACTTAAGGGACCGGGTGAAGGCATCAAAAGCTGTAGCTGGATGGCTTGGATTTAAAAAATGGGGAGTGACCCCTGCTGGTAGGGCCTCTGCCATGCCTGGCTCCAGATGGTTGGTCGTTACACCTGGTTCTAGGATTTGACCCCCAATAGGGCCGTCCAGGGCTACTCCACCCTCATTGATGGGTGCTGGTGATCCTGCCGCTGGGCCAGCTCCTGCACCGTTGTAGGGGTCAGCAGTGACGGAGCCATCCTGGGTGTAGAAAACGGCTGTGCAGGACCCAACCAGCGCGGCTGTTACCTCTGCTTGCCGGTATTTGTCTAGCTGCTTAATCAAGGTCATGGAGGCCATGCATGGAGGCAGGCCACGGCAGGCCCCAATCTGGTGAGGCTTAAATGCGTGAATGACTTCATTGGGGGACAGCTTTAGAAGCGGACCACCATTAGCAGATTCCTGGGGATACCTGCTGTGGATCCAGTATTTGATTACGCGGTCCCACTCATCGCGCTCAACCCCCATGGAGTACAGGGAAGATTTACTTGCACCATCATAGGTTTCTTTAGCCAGAAGGTCAGAGTTAAGCAGTTGGACACAGTAACCGTCTGGGCCTTGTCCAAATAGGTGCCGGGCCAAGACTTCACCGTCTGTAGCCCAAGCCTGAGCCCACATCTTGACGCACTCATCAAAGCTAAAACGACCTGAGACCTCAAAGTTTCCTGGCTTGCAATGTTCCTCCCAGGCATCTTCAATGATCTTGGATGCTGTTCTATTGATTCCCTTTCTGGCATTACCGACTTTTGACTGGACCTTAAACGGGGTTAGGTTCTGCTGCAGGAGCCCAACATAACCTTGCATGACAGGGGAGTTTTCTACTAGATCCCTAGCCCTGGACCGGACTAGGGTAAAACCTGCCCTTACTTCCTGGTTAGGGGACAGCATAGAGCCAAACCAGTCACCATTTAGCCTATCCAGCTTCATGCCGTCTGGCATATAGCGTTTCTGTTCCCTTGGAACCACAGGCTTATCCATCACAGGCTTAATATTGAATCCAAAAAAATCCTTGAAACCCATATTATTTAATCCTTAAAATCTGAAATAGATAGCATTGCCCATCTGGAGTCCTTTTTCTTTGCGGACTTCATACTCATAGTGGTATTGAAGCTTCAGTAGCTCAGTCCGCCCCTTGCGAAAGGTGCGACCCCCTACGCTATATTCGACGACCGCGTTAGTTAGATCATTAGCCAGGGCCGTTCTGATGGCGTCTAACATCTTTTCATTGGGGGTTCGCTGGTCAACCGTAGGTTGATTTAGCGATAGGTCAGGCATTATTCTAATGATGGTTTCACATAGGGTTCTGCGATTACCAGCACCGTCAACTATATATGCCTGGGCGTTATATCTCCCAGGTGCATAGGTGGTGGTAATGCTACTAGGTTGCAATAGCTGGAATTTATTTGGATTACCGGGATAGGCAATAGAGCTTAGAATAATAGGGGTTCCACCAGTTGACAAAACTAGTGCATAATATAGCGTATGAGTTGCGGGACTTACCCCAGGCAAATAGACTACAATATCCCAAGAATCAGATTGCAAGAGCTTTAAATTAGGGATGGGAAATACATTTTCGACGTTATACACAGATTGCCCTCTGTGAATAACTTCTGATTAGGTGTATTACCTCCAGCTTCCACTGTTCTGAATCTTATATTTAGCCGTCCTGGGCTGTTGCTGGGGTGTGACTACCTGCCTAGGAGGTGTAATAGGTTGCGCAACCTCTGCCTGGACAGGACCGCGATACCGTAGCTCTTGCAGCCTAGTAGGGAGGATGTTGGAATAGTTGGCCATTTTGAACCCACCATAAGCATAAACCCAGCAGTCTAGGGCCTCATTCCTTCTAATTTGCTTATAGTATTTGGTTTTCTGGCCTGATACATAGTGATAGGCGGGAACCTCGGCAACAATCTGCTTAAAATATTCTTCATCGTACTCTGGATTGATAGAAATAGCATGCTCCGGGAAGTGAACATAGCCGGGGCCTTCCGTATCGATCTGGAGATATGAGAATAGTTGATCCTTGATCGAGTCAACGCCCAGGTCATACCGCAGGATGTTCCTTGGTCCTGCTGGAGCCCCACGGGCCGGGGTCATTGGAGCCCCTAGAACTGAGGATCCCTTGATAGGGACAATTTGAGGCCATCGCTTGTGAACAAAATTGTATACCTGGGAAGTGAAGTGACCTCCAGTATCGACACAGACCCGGTCTAGGGGGATGGATGCCCCTGATTCATGGGCGTAATCGCTATAGATCACAGATTCCAAGGTTTCCCAGGCCCTGGCTAGGCCGGGGGACTCCAAGATGATGCCGTGACGGATAAGCCAACTTTCATCATCCTTACCCCAGCCCCAGACCGAATACTCTAGGCGGTCATCCTGCACGTCCACGCCCATGGTGAGCATCCCCACACCGTAGGGGATGGGGTAGCTGTAGCGTTCACGCCTATTAAAGATAGAGTTACTTGATATCTGGTTAGGTGCCTTTTCTTCCCACGGTTGGCCTAGTCTCTCATTGATGAAGTTTTTTAGCTTCAATTGGTCCATGCCGATATCCAACCATTCCCGGACAATGGCCACCAGTCCACCAGACAGGGGACTGATTAAATCATTAAATGAGAAGCCAGGGAAACCGGCCCTTTCAGGGCTGTGGTTTGTAACGCGCCATTCGCCCTTGCGAACCATTGGCATACGCTGTAACTCGGATATATGCCCCTTACATGCTATGCACTCTATATAGATATCATCCAGGGTTTCCTTGCAATGGGAATACTTAACATTTGCCCATTCTATCGTCTGATACTCTCCACAATAAGGGCAAGGGCTAAACCATTTCCTCATATCGCTTTTAGTGCTATATAGATCCCCTACAGTATTTTCAGACCCTGCAAGCTCCGGAGTTGATACATATATTAATTTCCGGCCATAGCCGGTGAATGTCTTGGACCTTGTCTCTGCAAGGTCTAGGACGTTGCCGACACCAGGTACTGGCTTCATTTTGTCTACTTCGTCAATCAGGACTATCTTGGCAGAGAACCCAGCGAGTGCCCCAGCACTACCAGAGCCGATCATTGTTAGGGATCCACCAGGGAATAGTTTTAGCTTGATGTTGTTACTCTGTTCCTTGCCTTTAGATTCCTTAAAAAACCCGCGCAAATTAGGTGAGCCGTCTAGAAGGTTTTTTAATTCCTTTTTGCTGAATTTCTGGACATCCTCATCCGATGGGCGAACATAGAGAATATGTGTAGGCTCCTGAAAGATGCTGTAAAGCATCATCCCAGCTAGGACAGTTGTAGTGATACCTGACTGTCCACTTTTAATTACCACAATCCGCTCATACCTGGGATCAGTGCAAGCATCCATGATTGATCGCTGAAACGGAGCGAAAGTAGGATCCCACCGGCCTGCCTTGCGGGAAGCCGCAGCACTGAATACAATATTCTTCTGATACCATTCACTCAGGGATAGGTTTTCAGGTGGCCTTAAGGTATTGACCACACGGCTTAAGAGGGTATGGGCCTTCATAGATCCACGTCCTCTATCGTCTCAGGTTGGTCATCTGGCTTTAGCTCTGATAGATCAGATAGTGCCTGATAAATATAACGATCATATACAGCACCGATCTCTGGATAGGCTAAGGTTTCTAGTCGTAGGATGTCCTCTGCCAGGGCAGACCTTGAACCCAGTAACGTGGACCTAAACCGCGATAAGGCCCCCGTCCAGGTTCTCTCTACATCTTGGACCTCCAGCAGCTCATCTTTACGCCGGGCTAGCTCTAGCTCCTTCAGCTCAGCGTCAGCTATCGTCTTGCGCAGGGTGGCCGCTGCCTGGTTCTCTGGGCTGGCATCCACACGGGACAGGGCGGCCCTGGCCGCATCGTCGCACAGCCATTTGACTACCTGGGCTAGGCTATAGCGGGTCTCACGATCATTGGCACCCTCGATCCTGGGGAATGGGTAAGCAGGGTCCGCATCCTTGATCCAGTTCCTGATCGAGCGGTCTACTACCCCCAGGGCTCCAGCTAGCTGGGTCTGGGTTAGACGTTGCAAGTTCAAAGCTGGCTGAGATATTTCAGATTCTATTGTTGTTGGTTGTATTTTACGTGGTCTGCCCATTATATTTACCTAAAAGTGTTGCATTTTGCATCATGGTAGGAATTACTGCCTCATAAATGTTGTGTGTAGGTCCACCCCGAGCCTCATTCGAAACCCTCGACGTTTAAAAGGTCGCCAGAGGACCCTTTTAGCAGACCGGCGCATACCGGGCTATCTTTATATAAGTGGACCATGAAATGAGTGCATCCATATGAATGTCGCTATCATCTGGCTGTCCTGATAGCGTGATCGACTGCATCCGTCATCACATCTGCTAGTCTGGTGTCTACGATGTTGTTAGCAGTCGTGATAAACTCTAGCTTTGCTGGGACCTTGCTGGACTTGACCAATGTATACAGGATACGGTTACCAATACGTGGATCTTTCTTGTTTAGTCCACGTTCTAGCTTCTTCAGTGTCTTGAGGTTCCCAGCATTCTTATAGGCGATTGCTGACATGTCCTGTAGGACTAATGGTGTTCCAGTTGTCTTGCTGTCGATCAAGAATGTTCCATAGTTGCCTTGAAGATGGTTAGGCTTAGTTTCTTTCAGTTGTAGATTGCGTATGGATAGTGGATCGCTGGACCGAATAATATCTTTGAAGATAGTCTTGTTCGGTATGACTAAGTGATTGTGCCCATTGTATGGAAAGTGTGTACCTCCATCTTCAAACTTATTAAGGATGTCTCTTGGTTCATCAACCTTGATGATAACAACCCAGTTATCCTTTGTTGCTCTGTCTGCCTTGCTGATATAAATCCTATGCAGTACCCAAGTCTTACGCCTTAGATTGAATCGACGTTCAACGCTGGCCTGAATTGCTGACTGTATCTCTAGCGCGAGTTTATTTAGTCCATACGAGACGCCAAAGGCAACCTGTTTAGGTGCGGCTGATTCTAGCCATTCCACAACAGGTTTTACATCGACTTCGACAGTCAGCATATCAGCCATATTATCCTGCCATCGTCTGGATTACATAGTCAGATACCGCTGAGTCATTCTGTAGTGCCATATAGTGCGCGGTCTCGATGGTAATAAGCGCTATCTTTGAATTTATCAGGCTACCATTAGCATCTAGCGAGAACTGTCTAGCATAGATGCATCCATCTTGGCTAATGTCGTTACCCTGATAATACTTATATACGATATAGGTTGAATTTAATGCCTTGGTGATTACTTGGTATCCATTGGTTTTATAGGTGTCAACTGCACTCATATTTAGCTCCTCTTTACTAACTTCGATTCTTCGGCTGGATAGGTTGGTTGCGAAACCTCTTTTTTCTTGCGCCACGGGGAATTTGACATCAGAGAATCGAATGATTGTTGTGGATATTCTCGCCATACACCGTCTATCCTGATATATGGCATAGGATCACCAGACACAGCCGATTCCATATAGTCATCATCCCAATTTGTAGCGTTGAATTTTTCTAGTGCCTTGTTCCTATACTTGGTCGTGATTGTTATTAGTTCCATTTTTGTCGCATAGTTGAAATAAGCAAAGGTTGTTGCGGGTGATTGTGATTTACCCATGGTTTTACTGCTGTCAAACTTTGGAATTCTTCTGATCATGGACAGAACCAGCTCTTGAAATAGCTCTGGGTAGCTTATTTGCCACATCTTGCTAGCTGAGCGTCTAAATATTTGTCCATCAATGATAGGATAGATGTATGTCAGTAGGTTATTGCGGTCATTATCGTCTTTGCTGGTGTTCCACCTACTCCAGAGATAGGATCCGACTTCTTCCCAGTAGTAGACAGCCTCGTTCTTAAATAGTGGAGCCACCCGGATTATCTTTGTGTCGCCTAGTGTGGCTTGCCATTCCGGGTGATAGTGTTGCATCACGTATTGGATGAATGTTGGATTATATGAGTATAAATCAGGGTTAAGGGCTAGAAGCTCATCAATAGCCTGCCTTTCAACCGCTATTACATCGTTTATTTGATATGCGCGATCCATTAATGTATGAGCCGATCATTAGTTCTACTGCCGCAAAGGTAATCATCGCCTGTGTATTGGTCAACCTCATAATGCATGGCCTCACTAACATCTTTCTTCTTCCTGCGCCAGATGACAGGGTTAGGCTTGTTTTCTTCCTTGTTCCATGTGGCGATACGCTCAAATCCAGCCTCATACATGCAGTGTGAAATAAAGTCAGGTGTTACCTTAGACCAGCCAGCCAGAGCACTAGTATAGACCAAGTAAGTAACATGTTCATTTGTGTAGGCATCATCCTTGAATGTGTTATTTAGCAGTTCATGGAAATTTGCTATACTTTCCTTAGTGGGGGCAGACTCAAGCCTTGTCTGATTGGTTACTTTTTCATTCCGCTTAAATGGCCACATATTATTTAGCCTCTCTTTCCAGCAAATCATTAGCAAGTATCTGCATATTAAGCTTTTCAACGAATACTCTCTCCAGCTTGTCTAGCTGTCCACATAGCCCTTCCATGTGTGTAGTAAGGCCGTTTACCACATCTGTGGAGTTAGGACAGGCCCGGAGTGTGCTGATTAGCCTTGTCTCATCTACGATCTCTCCCATGATGGCTAGGTAATCGGTCTGGTAGTCGCGGAGTAGGGTTATGGTGTCTTTCATTATGTTTGCTCCTTCTCTCTCTTAAAGGCAAATACACGGAGTATACCTAATTTCATATTTTTTGTATGCGATTACTTATCCGCTGCTTTCCGCTGGTCATGTATTCCATTATACACTTCAATAGCAAGTCTATTGATTTCTTCTTCGTTATACATCATAGGGTTAGCGTTAACTCGGTTGTACTTTGCTTCCAGGATTGCGTAATCCTTAGCCAACTCATAATACATGGCCTGCCAGCGCTTCTCTGTTTTGTCGATCATACTATGCTGCCTCTTCTATATAAATCTCAACCCATTCATGGTCATCAATACCCTTGGTAAGCGTCAGGCTCCAGGTATAGCTGTCATCCCGGGCTAGGCCCATGAACACGGCATCCATAAGGCCTTCTCCATATTGGCAACATCCTTCTTCCTTACAGAGCCGTTCTTACATATCCAGCTTGGACCATAGAAGGTAGCCACAACCCTTACCTTGGCCCCTAACAGGCCCGCTAGAGCCTCTGGGTATCCTGGTGTGCTCATTACCTGCTCTGTCACCTCGGCCTGTGCTGAGGCCTTCCAGGCCCTGGCAACATCTGCCTGTGCTGAGGCCTTCCAGGCCCTGGCAACATCGGTTAGGACACGATGACGGCCCCGCTGGAAATAGAGGTGACTGGTTGTTGGGGGAAAACTGGAAAGGGTAAAGCGAAGCATATGGGGTCCTAGAGTAAGTGTCTGAATAGGGATTGCTGGGGCTGCAGTGGGCCTAGAAGACTTGAAAGGTGGTGGGGTGGGTAATGTGGGGGCGGTTAGGCCCTTGGTGTTCTAAAGGTTAAATGGCGGGGTATCTAGCTTTGGGGTAGGTGGGACAGGATCACCAGGATAATGCTTAGGCCTCTTCTTGGCTTTTGTGCTTCCCTTGTAGTCATCATCAGATCCAAATTCTTTTGGCTTAGCAATAGGTGGGACCTGTGCGTCTGTGATTCTACCAGTCATGATATCTACATCATAGGTCCAGCCCGGAACATCTTGAGACCATCGGCCCTTTAAGCCATGTATGAGACTACGATCATTATCTCGCATCCATTCCGGGGCTGAAATAGCAATACATTGTGAACAATGCCTAAAGATATCTGCTGAGTCTGCAATGGCTAACTGGTTATAGAAACCATCGTTTCTTTCGGCTTCCTTGATGCCATCCCTTGAAGCCTGCACAGGAGCTATGACAGCGATACCCTTTCCATTATTCCAGCTATCTGCCAGCACTTTGAGGCTTCTATGTAGCTCCCCGATCACCTTAAAGGTGGGGAGATTCTTTATGCGGGGAAGCTCCATTAGGCTGGGGCTATCGATGACCACAAATTGATAGGGCCTTGCTGGGTCCTCAAGGCCCTTCAGAACCGTTTCGATGCCTTGGGTGGTGTAACCTGCCGAGGTTCCATCGATGATCGTTAGGCGGCCAGGGAGCAGGCTAAAATCATTGATGACAAAATCCCGCATGAAGTTGCCCTGCTCCTCTGTGAGTGAGCCTGTGGCCATGTCCAGGAATGGAACCTTGTTTCCGTAGGGTTCAAACTTTTCATGGCCTGAGTGCATGGAGTAGAGACGATATTGGACCTCCATTTTCCCCATCTCCAAGCTTACATAGGCCCCTGAGCATCCATTTTGAAGTGCGTTGTAGGCGATATTCTGGCACAGGGTTGATTTTCCATCCCTTGAGGCACCCAGGACAGTCAGGTAATCCCCACCTCTGAGGCCCCGGAATGTATTGTCAATCATTTCATAACCTGTGAGGACAGGGTTACTCTGAGCATTCCGGGAGACCATGGCGTTATACTCTTTGATCCAGGTTGATGGGGATTGGACATGTTCCCATGTTTGGACTCCAGGGGTTCCTACCAGGGCATCTAGAAGTCCTACAGCTTCTTCTCTGATCTCAGAGAAGGCTTTCCCAGAGTAAAGCATTCCAGAGGCATTAGAGGCAATGTTAGTCCAGGAATCCATCTGTACGGCCCGGATCCATTGTTCCGTGAGGCCTGCCACGTCTGAGGGGCTATAGGGGCAACCTTGCTGATACATCTGGACTAAAGATTGAAAGTCTGCTTCTTCATATGCCTTGGGGGCATCTTCTGGCTTTAGGTCTAGCTCTGTGTCTACCCGTCCAGCCAGGGAAGCAAATACTGTGGAAAATAATGTGATGGTTGGGGCCACTCCATGAGCTTCATAGTATGCCCGGCAATAATTTAGGGCTCTGAGTTCAAAGTTACGGCTGTCAACCCTGCCAAGGATGGAAGATATTGAGTCCCAGGGCATCCTTGAACAGGCAAGGGAACCATCGTAGTCTTGTTCTTTGACTGAAAATAGCAACATGAGTGTATAGCTTGCTTCTGCGCAGATCATTATCTCTATCCTTTAAAATTAGCGAGTGCTGGTAGGTCAATTGCGGATGGCCCTTGGGCCTTGGCAACCCCGACAGAAAGGGCGCCAGCCAGGGAAGTAAGGGTCGCAGGCTTGATTGCTTTGGGTCCCTGTGGCTTAGGTTGGGGTTGAGTCTTGGCCATGAGTGCGGCCTGCTGCTGCGCAGCCTTCCGCTTGCGGGCTCGCTCCCCATTCCAGCGGGTGATCTGACCTCTCATCAGGGCGGCATACTCTGCCGCTTTCCCTGGGGCTATGGCCCAGTGGAGGGGTGGGGAAAACTGATTACCTGCCTTACTAGGGAGGTCAAGGTCCCACCTGTGGTGGCCACACCATTGGATGGCAAGCCAAGCATTTTCAAGCCAGTCAGGGTTCTTGGTATGATAGGACCATAGATTCTCAGGGAACAATTTTGGTGATGCTGGCCTCAATAGGCCTGATTTATCCGAGGCCAGGACCTCATTCCACTGGGATAGGACCCATTCATAGAGATCATCCTGTGATGATGGGGTAGGGATATCAGGGATTCTAATAGGTTCTAGACCGGGATCAATAGGGGAAACCTTGATAGGCTCACTCTCCCTTTCAGAAATAAGATCAACCTCAACCAATGGCACCTCTGGTGCTGCTAGGTTAGTCGTTGTCGGTTTATTGTTTATTGGTTTATCGTTATTGGTTATTGGTTGATATGCATTTCGGTGTACCTCCGGTGTACCTTTCGGTGTACCTTTCGGTGTACCTTCGGTGTCCCTTATTTTGTTTTCCTTAAGCCTGCCATCACTATCTTTGATAGGTGGATGACTCTTATTCTCCCTGTAGTTCCTGGTAGCCCCTAACGTTTCTGCACCTAAAGTGTACCCCATCATGTATGTCTGGTCGTCCTTATACGGAACCGGGACGGGTGCCCCATTGAATCCTTTAGCAAGACCACGTAAAAACATAGCCATCTCGATATCCGTATCCAGACTCATAAATACATAATTGAAGCTATCAAGATTAAGTTGCAGTGCCCATAATCTATCATCCTTTTTCCTTGGCATATTACTTGCGCCCCTTTCTTCCCAGGATGTTTCCCCCTGAAATTCCGAGTAGATAACCCATCACGTAAGGCTCAGGTTTATCTGTGATCCCGTGCCTTTCGCTCAGAACCCTATTCACCACTTGGAGGTGTACTAGATCACCCTCAAGTTTCTTAATCTTTCCCTGCAGGTACGCAATTTCAACGTCCTTAGGATCTTCACTAGTAATATTGACCACCTTCATTTTATCCCCAGATTCTTTCATTACTTACCTCTCTCGGTTTCTTTCCGTAGCGCCTTATTTTCTTCTTTCCATTCATCCCATGCTGCATGTAGGGCCTCTATAGCCTCAGAACATGCTCCACGGATAATTATGTGATTCTCCCAGGAAACAATGCCCCGTGGGTAAAGCTTCCAGATGGTTTTTTTATCTGGCCGGGCTCCCTCAGTATTAATCCAATAATCACGGATAGCGTCTGATGCTAGGTCCCCAATAGAATCATCTCTGTCGGCTTGGTAGTGAAGCCACCTGTTGAATGATTTAGCCATTTCGGCTCCTATAGATAAATTCCACCCCAACCTATCTGAAGTCATCCCCCAGGATTCAACCGCGAGCGGTAATCACAGGCAACAGATAGATTGAGGTGAAGGGTTTGATATTGACGATCATTGTTTTCTTCCATGTGGGATGAGCCACGGTATGTATTACTATACGGCAGATGTTTCTACCAACTAAAGGGGAAAGATGCCTCCCAACCTAGCCTTAAAGGCCAGTCCGTAATCAGGCTTACACATTTGCCCCAAAAATAAATTTAACCTCAAACAATTTGTGTGAGATTAGCAGGGCTGTCCATCTGCCGCTGCTTTCCGCTGGAGGTTTCATGAGGCCCCAGGGGATCCCAGGGCCTATCGACTATTCCGCCGGATTACGTTCTTGCTCTTCCTGATCCCGTAAATGGTAAGCCTACCATCCCAGGTAATATGGAAGTCCTTTCCTTCCATAAGTCCAGATTCATTTGCTGATTCAGCCAAGTCATACTTGAGTTCTTCCAGGGCAATTTCATCCGCATGCTCTTCCATATATGTGCGGTGATTATCCCGGATAATATTTTCCCTGGCCGTGATGAATGCCACCTCCAACCAGTCTGGAAGGAACCAACCCTTAGCATGGCCATATCGATTTATCCCTGTCTTTACCAGCTTACTTGGATTGACGTTGAGGCTATGCAGGGCCAATACGTTGTTACTCTGATTTTTAACGCGCATTACTTTATCTCCTTAAGTTAGGTTACAAAATTCCCAGCGCCTTGCCGGAGACTATCCCCAGGCCGGTCACTTCTGCAGCTTCTTCACTGTCTTCTTCCTGCTCCCCCTCGTAAGGCAGTGTGGCCATAGCCAGCCCCGCCCCCGGAAACAGGTCATCTAGGCATAGGTAGCGCTCCTGTGGGGTCATGACTGAATCTCCCGGACCCTCTTGAGCCTGCGCAGCGCTGAGTCAGGCTCACTGCTGTAGCTGATACGATCAATCATCCCAGCACCCATCCGGCGGGCGTCCAGGTCCACCCGGTCAGGGCGCGGGCAATGTCGGCGCTGGTGATCCGGCAGGCCCCTACCCCCAGGACTAGATCAGCCGTGGCCTGGGCTGCGACTCGCAGATCCTGGACGCCATAGGGCAGGTAGTCGCCATGCCTGATATTTTTGCGGATGGTTGCGCGGATGACCCTGGCCGCGACCGGATCCACATAGACGGCGAATCGTCCCTGCGCATCACGGGCCTGTGTCCTGTACACTGATTTTTCCATTAGTTTCCCCTTCCACTGCGTCCTGCCACCTGATTAGGTAGTCCCCGGATTAGGTCCGCCCGGATCTCCTGATATGTCCTCTGGATATCCTCCATGACCGCCTTCGTATGCTCCAGCTTGTCCGCCAGCGCCAGGATGGTTTCCTTTTGCCTTACGTTTTCCTGGACCAGTTCCCGGATAATCTCCTCATCCTCTAGTAGTTCCTCCTGCATCTCTGCTTTGGTCTGCCTCATGCCTGCCTCCTGACCACATAGTGGAGTCTGCTACGCATATAGTCAACGCCATATTTCAGAAAATTATATTTAGTGCATTTCAAGCAATGCAGAGAGTATTTAGATAACAGTCAACCATGGCCACAGGACTAGCCTATAGCCATGTCGACTATATTTAGGCGGGGCTAAAGATGGTGCTGCTCTTGGGGTTGCTCATGCTGTCCTCTGATAGTGCCCCTGACCAAAAGCGGTTGGGGTAATCCAGATACTTTCGGCGGCTGGGGATCTATCAAAAAAGTTTGAGGCCCCAGGTGGTGGTCCAGGGCCTCAGGGTGGGATGCCTCGGGATCTGCATCGAGCATTTCAACGATCAGGGCGGAATGCCCTGGGGGTTCAAACCACTATCTAATACAGGGAAGATTCTTACTTTGCCTTCTTATTCTTCTTAGGTTTGTCTTGACTTTCATCCATGAGCCTGTGCAGGTAGTCAACCCCCTTGGTAGTCCAATAGGTTGCCTCACGTGCCACGCCATCGTTACACACGTCCATCCTGACTACACAGCGGCCAGCCTCCATATGGACCTGATATGGAGTATTCCTTTCCAGAAGGAAGATGCCTTCATTCCTGCACCACTTAGTAAAGGCATTCCTTCCCACTCCAAGCTGCTTAGCTACCACCTCATTAGACATGAAGGCTTCGGCTGAGACATAGTCATCATAGGCATAGACCTTGGGGGCCTGTTCCTGCACCTTGCACTCCAAGGTCTGTACCTGCTTTTCGGCAAGCTCGCGGGCCTCAATTTCATCAGCGTAACACCTCAGGGCATCCTGGAAAGTCTGGGGGAGTTTAGCTACTCCGTAGGATCCAGTCTTACGGATGGTGGGTAGCACCTCACCAGTTACCCACTTCTTAAAGGACTTGGCCTCAGGCTTGCGGGAACCCATGACCAGGGCATACAGGCCTGACTCACTGATGATATTGATCGATTGAGCCCCCATACCCGGGGTAACTGTTGATTCTAGATGGAACTGCATTAAAGGCAGGGCCATCTTTTCATCCTCATCCAGCCTTCGAGTAGCCGAAGGGTCTAGGCCCAGGACCGCGCATACATCGGCTGCGATCCACCAGGGCTCACCAGCCTGGACAATGATACGTACGGGTGTATCCCCAAAAGAAAAAGTATTGATCTGATCCATTACGGACCTCTATGTATGGCCCAACCCTGATTCTTATTCCTGAGGACCCCCGACAGGTCACAGGCAAATAAGTTTCAGGGTTGGGATGGCTAGAAGGGAAGTTTCTTTGAAGGTCGGGTCTTCCCTACTCCATACAATTTAGATTTCTTCTGTCTCGAAAGAAACTTGCACCTCACCCCAAACTTATTTAAGGTGATCCCTATAAAATATTCTCCGGTTGCCCCGGTCCCGATCAAGTTTCCTCATCATAAGTATCATTTCTTCTATCAGCTTCAGTTTTTCCAGGTCTCTCTCAGGCCCTATCTTTTCACCGTCCATACCGCTATCTTGACCCCATCAATAGTATTTTGCAGATAAGTATACTTGTCATCATCATACGTAATG
>Ga0302275_10000728_pt1 | contig 36490 bp, 16 predicted proteins | sample III_Bog_N2_2_FD_200229 | JGI IMG/M metagenome (GOLD analysis project Ga0302275, IMG submission 200229) | Peat permafrost microbial communities from Stordalen Mire near Abisko, Sweden - III_Bog_N2_2 | ecosystem: Environmental > Terrestrial > Soil > Wetlands > Peat | place: Sweden: Abisko... | reverse complement strand
CTGGGCTCGGGAGCTGCCTTCCACTTCACGCTGCGCCGAGCGGCGGAGGAGTAGCAGACGCAGCCACCTGGAGTTCAGGCAGAGGATCGGATTTGCGGAGTCTCAAGCCGCAAATCTGATCAAAATGTGAATCTGGATATGACTGACTGCAGCCGGGACGCCATTTGGCTCAACTCCTGTGATGCCGTTTGCAGGTTATGTGCGCCGCTAGTGGTATCTTTGGCCGCCACAGCCACGCCGCCGATGTTTTGGGCGATGTCGCGGACCCCCTTGGCAGCTTCGCTCACGCTGCGGCTGATCTCATTGGTGGTTACCGTCTGTTCTTCCACCGCCGCGGCGATACTGTCGGAGAACTGGTTGATCTTGCTAATGATGGCGCTGATCTCCTCGATTGCCTGAACGGCGCCGTTGGTGTCTCCCTGAATTGCATCGATCTTCTGGCCGATTTCCTTTGTGGCCTTGGCCGTCTGCTTGGCGAGTTCCTTGACCTCGTTGGCAACGACCGCGAAGCCTTTGCCCGCTTCGCCGGCGCGTGCGGCCTCAATTGTGGCGTTGAGGGCCAACAGGTTGGTTTGCTGCGCGATCGAGGTAATCACCTTGACTACATTGCCGATTTCTTTGCTGGACTCGCCGAGCTTTTTCACGGTTTCATTGGTCGCTTGCGCGACTCTGACGGCATCCTTGGAAACGTGAGCTGAATCGGTGGCGCTCTTGGAGATTTCTCGGATCGATGTCTGCATCTGCTCGGCGGCCGCGGCCACGGAGGAGACGTTCTTCGACACCTCCGCACTGGCGCCGGAGACGACGTCGGCCTGCACTGCGGTCTCCTCTGCGTTGCCCGCCATCTGTTGACTTGTCGCTATGAGTTCTTCGGATGAGGAGGCCAACTTGCTGGCGTTCTGGGCCATGACCCTGAGAGGGTCAACAATCATCTCCATAGTCTTGTTGATGCCTTCAACGATGCATCTGAAATCGCCGGGATGTTTGGTGGCGTCGGCGCGAGTGCCTAGTTTCCCTTCCTTGGCCGCCTTGACCAGGGCGTCCGTGTCGGCAGTCAGAGCCTTCAAGTTTCCGCGGACTTGTTCGATAGCTTCGTTGACAAACGCCTTCTTGCCGGGAAATTTGTCGAGCAGGGCCTCGAAGTTCCCTTTTCCGAACTCGGTTATGCAAGCAATTGCTTTCTTGCTCATGGCAAGCTCGCCCGCGACCATCTTGTTCACCCCCTGGGCCACGGTCTTCAGGGCGCCTCGGAACTTCTCCGGCTCAATCCAGGCGTCGATGTCTCCCTTGTCCTGTTCGTCCGCCATGTGGACCATGTTTGCCGCGAAGTCTCTGAACTGCGCTGTGATGAACGCTTTGATTTTGCCGATATGCTCGCTCTTGTCGCCGGAAATCGAAAGATCGTCCAGCCCAATGCCCACGGATTGCAGCATGTTTTGCAGGGTCACCATAATGAAAGCGTCCCCGATGGCCTGTAGATCGAGATTGAACACTTTCGAAACCGCCGCTTCGATCTGGCGAACGCGGTCTTCGTCCGGAAGATCGCGCCGCAGGTAGGCGCCCAGCACCACGTCATACTCCGCATAGGCTCCGACATACCACTTGAAAGGCAAATTGATGCGGTCGTGCACCTCGCCTATATGAAGGCGCTTTTCGAAATAGCGGATGTCCCAGTCCACCGAAGCGCCGGCGAAGACCTCAGTGAAGTATCCGGCTTGTGCTTTCTCCAGGTGGGTGCGCAAGGCTGCCAGCGGCATTCCCTTCTCTTGGGCGAAGTTCTCAAAGAACTTGCGCGTGGGGGCGAAATTGAATTGCCAGTCGTAAAAATCTCTCGCCATCTGCGCTGCCACCGACTTGGCCCAAGGCGCCATCTCCGCAAGCAACTTGCGCTCGTCCTGGCCGAGTCGGATGAACTGCCGCCGTAATGCAATGTTGCTGTTGTCCATTCCGAATCGACCTGCGAGGTTCTGGCCTCCGTTCTGATTCCAGTCCACGACGACCTCTGGCCCCTCGGCGTAGTCAGCGCCCGATTGGACATGAGAGAGCTCGCGTTGCTTGTTTGCGTCGATGATACTTGCCGATTGCATTTCCAAGGTTTGTACTCCTTCGTTAGGCTGTAGGCAGCGATTGAGGGCAACATGACGGACTCATGCAGGCATGGCGCAAGAAGCTGCTGCTCTTGAGCGATGCTCCTCCAAGGCGAGAACGCGAAGACCAAGCTGCCGCCATTGCATGCAAGGATGGCGCGACGTTTCACCCTGTTTCTGGGAATGTCTATTGCCTTCGGCCAGAGTCCTGTTCAACCATGGAAAGTCCGTTGATATGGAACTCGTTCGGGGGAAAGAACATCGCACCAGACTACAAGCAACTCTGGGCGCATTCTCTATGACTGTCCGAGCCGAATTGCACATTATCCGTATCCGTCCGGCAGAATACACGGCAGACGTTGGCGGGAGGCGTGTCCCTGATTCGGGCAGAAATCGGTACCCGGAACGGATTCACTCAAATCATCCGGTCAACCGGCATCCGCGTGCACAGATCGTCTATATAACCAGCAACATGCACATTCTGAATGGCTAATCAGTTTTTATGGTGAGCTCGGTGGGAGTCGAACCCACGACCCACGCCTTAAAAGGGCGTTATTGAAGCTTCTGCACCGAGTCGCATGGCGTTGCATAAAGTTGAAAATCTCCAGTATCCATGCGGCCATTCCTTCTCCACTTAGCGCAGAATCATTGCAGCGGGTTGCACGAAATATGGCATTGGTGTATCACACTTGTATCACAGTAGCGCCGTTTTGTAGCACATTTTTGCTATTAAAGGCGTGGGGCTCCAGCGGCGAGCCAAGTGTGATACAGCGTGTGATACAGGAGCGAATGGATGGCAAGACGGCCTAAGTCGGTAACCGGCGTCTATGAGAGAGTTCCGGGCAGCGATCTGTGGTCTGCGAGGATCAGGGTTGACGGGAAGCTGGTCCGGAAGAGCTTTGGGCATGGACCCAAGGGTAGGGCGGATGCGATCGCCTGGGTCGAGAAGGCGCGGACCATCAAACGCACCGGTGAAGGAGTCCTGCCGAAAACCGCGAAGAGGCCTGTGCTGACTACGGCCGAGATTGCCGTGCTGGGGAACCCCGACGCGATCACAGTAAGCAGGTTGTGTGACGAATTCGTTCGGTACGTGAGGGCCCACCCGGAGGAATATCGGGATCAGATCAATCCTCCGAAGCGAGTCGCCGAGATCAGAAAGGCGTTTGGCGAGCGGAACGCCGCAACACTGAGGTCGTCTGAGATCGAAGCCTGGCTAGACGAGATACAGGAGGACAGGGAACTGGCCAATGCCACTGTCAACAAAATGCGAGGGACATTTTCGATGCTGTATAAGCACGGGAGACGGAGAGACCTGGTAGAGGTGAATCCGGCTGCAGATGTCCCGCTCCGCGATGTGGGGCAATGGATAGAACGCTTCTTGAGCGCCGAGGAAGAAAAACGATTACGGGATGTCCTGCAACGGAGTATTGATTTCCACGATCCCATCAAGCAACCCGAACTCCGCAAGCAGGCGATTCACAGGCTCCTGGAGTTCGAGGTATCTCTGAAGTCGGGGATGCGCAGGTCAGAGCAATACAACCTGCGGTGGGGTGATGTCGATTTCGACCGGCGCATCATGCGCCTCAGAAAGACAAAGAACGGAAAACCGCGCAACGCATTCATCATTGATGATGTGGCGAAGGCGCTAAAGCAGTTGCGCGACCTTGACCTCGAACGCAGGGGTCGGTCCGGGAACCAGCCGAACAAGTCACCGCAGGATGTGGTGTTCGCCAAAGCTGACAACAAGAAGTGGTGGCATACCGCGCTCGAGGAAGCAAAAATCAAGAATTACCGGTGGCACGATAACCGGCATACCTTTTGCTCGCGGCTGGTGCAGGCTGGCGTGCATTTGAAGGTTGTTCAGGAGGCTGCGGGGCATGCCTCAATCGTTTCGACCATGCGCTATGCACATTTCGCACCGTCGCAAGTGGTGGATGCTATGGCTGTACTGAACACAAAGGAGTGACGATCAGCTAAACCGCATGGTTGCAGAGAAGGAGGGCCTTACATTCTGCCTGTAAGGCCGAACCCCCGGCGCTCCCGAGTTGCGTAGGACATATAACATGTTATATATTGAAATTCAGCCATGAAGAGTCCCAGCGAACGTCAACCGGCGAGGATCGAGTGGGAAGGTGACTCAAAGGAGGTTCTGAGCAGCTTCCCACATGATGTAAAAGCAACGCTTGGATTCTCGTTGCGGCAGATTCAGAATGGGAATCGCCCTCGTTGCTCACACCGCCCCATGACCTCAGTCGCGAAGGGGGTGTGGGAACTGAAGGACGGTGACGAACGGACATGGTATCGGCTGATGTATTTGACGCGGATTGGCGACACCATTCACGTCCTCAACTGTTTTGAGAAGGACAGCAGGAAAACAGACAAGCGCGATCTGGAGGTGGCGAAGGCCAGACTGAAGGAAATCCGACAAAGACTGCTGGACATGATATAGAGCACATCGACCAACCGGGAGTGGTCAAAATGAGCAAACCAAATCACATCACCACGGGCGACGTTCTGGACGACCTGGGATTCACTAGGTCGGAAGCATCGGCACTGAAGATCAAGGCCTCCATCATGGAGGCGATCCTGGCGGAAATCGACCGGCGCGGCTTTACTCAGCGGCAGCTTGTAGACATGCTGGATGAGTACCAGCCGAATGTCAGCAATCTTCTGCATGGCAGGATCAGCAAAGTCAGCATCGAGAAGCTGCTGAGTTATGCGGACCGGCTCAAGATGCGAAGCAACATCCAGTTGCTTCCGCCTACCGATGCAGGCCGAGTCAAATCGGCGAAGCGCGCAGCGTCCAATGACGCAGTGTATGCATGAACCCTGAATCCAAAAGTGAGCCTCGGCATTTCGCCGGGGCTTTTTGTGGTTACGCTCCAGTCAGCCGCCGGGACCTTTGCTGAACATTGGCGAGTCGGCAAGCTGGGGGCGAGGATACGTTTCCGGAGCGGGAATCGACAGAACGATTGCACATCTCTTCACCGGTATTCTCCTTTCCGCAGCCATTCGATCAGACAGCCATAGTTAGGGTTGTGATTCACTGTACGGGTAATTGCGATGGGCGACACAGATGTGCAGGAAGGCAAGACGCGAGTGTTCCGCAGTGGTAAGCTATCCAGCCAAGCGCCTCGGATGATCGGATTGGGCGAATTTGCGAATCTCCTCAATCGGAATCAGGACCCGATTAGCGATTCTCCTCGTTGACAAGCGCCTGTCTGCGATCATGTAATCCACTCCGCGGATGCTGATGGAGAGCATCTCCGAGGCCATTTTGCGGCTCACGAGCAGTTTCGCATCCGGCGATACGCTCGCTCTATTGGGTGGCTTTCGCTTTTCATCTTTTTCTCTGCGCTTCGGTGTTCCGCCGCGTTCCTGCATATCAGGATTTTGCTCTTCCAGCGTCTTGTGAGAGGAATGACGGGGAGGCGGAACTGGTGTGCCGTCGGCACGCTCAGCTGAAAGAGAGATCGGCAAAGCCCCAGCTTCGATCTGAAAGGGCAGCAGGAGTTGGCCACCGTCAATCGCTCGCAAATGGTGGCGGGCAGGGGAAGAAGGGCGCAAAGGGCACCTCACCGGTCTTGCATCTTGACAATAGCGCAACGTAGACCTAGAGTCAACATGTATCGTTACAAATATTTTGTGACGTTCTGGAGGCGAAAGATGGCAGAGAAGGCAGCCACACCGCAACAGCCGGTGATTTCCGTGCGCATCTCCGAGGCATTGCGCGCCCGGCTCGACAGCTTGAAGGACTTACTCGCGCACAAGAGTGGCGAGAATGTTTCCACCTCCGAAGTTGCCAAACAACTGCTGGAATCGGCGCGAGAAGACCGGCTGGAAGTGGCCGATTTGCTGGCGGAGGCGACGAAGTCTTTGGTGCAGGCGCGGAGGAAGATTGAGGCCGGGCTATCGCTCTCACAAGCCGAGTGGATTGTCCTTGCCTATTTCATCCGTCAGGGCGCGGAGACATACCTCGAAGGTATGCAGGGAATGCCTGTTAGCCAGGAGACCATGAAGGGCATTCTTGAAGCGTTTCTGGTGGCCTACAAAAAGCGGCGCTCGAAGAAGGCCAGCCGCGACGCGCAATATCTCAGCAATCTTCCCCTCTTGAACAAGAATGGGCAGGAGGTTTCGCAGTCCGAAGATGTCGATGTACCCACAGCGGTTGAGCGGCTGATTCGTTCGCTGGAAACACAGCGTTCCAGTGTGTGGCCGCAGTTCGCGGCGAGGAATCTGTACAACCTGCTGGAGGAAGAGAATTTCAGCAACATCGAGACGTTGAATCGTGCGCTGAAACCTTACTGGATTGTGCTATGGAAGACTGCTGCCAGAGGCCATTACATTACTTACCACGTTCCCATTCGAGATTCCACCGCCAACAGTCTTCTTGCGCGGCGCTCTGCGTCGCCGATTTCGTCGGTCTTCGAGGGCGGATTCGCGCTCTCTTTCGCCGCCGGAAATGTCACCGATCTCTCAGTGCTTTTGAACCTCCCGGCAGATCGGAAAGCTATGTACGAGATGGCGGCTTATCCGATGATTTCCGAGTTCCGATCCCTGCTCGAACGGTGGAACAGCGCGGCGCCAAACTCCTTCTGGAACGGGCACTCTTTCTTTGGCTATACGTCAGCTTCGAGCGATCCGGAACCGCGCATTTGGATTCGCTGCGAAGGGTGTACGACCTTCGGCTTCAGTGATGCGGAATGGGCGTCGCTGAAGGAGTGTTTCCACCGCGGCTGGGAGATGCCCGAGTTGCAGCGCGTGTGGAATGAGCTGGCGATGGAGTATGGCGAGCTGTAGTTCCGGCGCTGCTTACGCAGCGGATGAACGGTGGACACGACACCCCCAACTCGGGAACTGCAAAGTGCCCAACAGGCTCGTGATGTTTACGCAGGTAAACATCTTTCGAACCAAGAGGCTTCGATTTTCTGTAGTACATCGTTATATGCGCGTTTACGCCGGTAAACGCCAAAGCGCCCAAAGGCGCTTTGGCGTAAACACGTTGATGACAGAAGAGTTCGACTGACCACCGTAAGAGACTCGGTAGGAGGGTTGTTACTATGGACGCTTCCCGTTTGCCCGTTTCCCATCGAAGCGGCTCGCTGTTTCCTGACGAGCCCAAGCTTGGCTTTCGCACAAAAACCGCCGCCACGCGGTTTACTCCGGCCGAATTGGCTGAGATTGAATCCGCCGCAAGTAATGCGTGTCAGCCTCTTTCGGAATGGCTGCGCGAAACAGCGTTGCGCACGGCGCGGCAGAAGCCCGCCGATCCGACCGAACTGGTTCTTGCCGAGTTGTGGGCCATGCGTTACACGCTGCTGAGCCTCTTTCATGCGGGAGCATTGGCGACGGCGGAAGGCAAGGCGCTGCTGCCCGATTCCATCCTCAAAATCCGCGATCAGGCCGACGCACGAAAGTCGGCACAGGCGCGCAAATTGATTGCGGATTTTCTCGCTCAGAACGACGCGAAAGGTTGTGAGCGATGATCCGGCGATTCAGAATTCCAAAGTTCATTTGGTGGTATACCGCCATGGCGGTGCTTTGCGTCGGCGGAACCTTCATGCTGTGGAGCGCGCATGTGTGGACGCCAGCCCAGCGGCATTACCTGTGGCCATATCTATGGTGTTCCCGGCCCAGTGCTGCCCCATCTTCGCAGGTCGTAATTCGATGGCTTTACAAGACCGCTCCAGGCAAAAAACCTGAAATTGCACTGGAAGACGAAGTCGTTTCCCGAGCGGCAAACCAGCATTCACTGCTGTTGTCGGTAACCGCTCGGCAGGCGGGATGGGTGGCTCTGGAGCTTGGGCCGAAAGAGCAATACTCAGCGGCCACGCTCAGGCCATTTCTCAAAGATCAATTCTTTGAGGGAAACAATGCGTGGCTTGTCTTCTCCACTCCCTTGCTGTGTGGCCTTGTGAGCTTTTGTTTTGCTTTGTTGGGTATTGCATGGCTGGAGAGCAAATGGCGTTATATGCGCTGGCAACTGGAACAAACCTCATGGTTCGAGCCGATGCTGTTCATGCTTCGGAAGTGGACGGCCACAGCCAAGAAACTTTGTTCTCTCTTGCTGGCGCTGGTAGCGCATAGAACGCGGAATATTCCTACCGAAGAAAAGCCAGTCCCACCGCCGATTATGCCGCCAGCAAAGCCTGTACAACCGGCGTTTTCACCCTTTGGGGCGACGAACAGAACACAGAAATCTGCTTTCACATGGAGTAAGAAAGACGAGATTGAATGAACGAAAGCATTGCCGATGGATAAGGAGCGTGTCCCATGCTTACCATCTCGAAACCTCTCTCCGCGAGTCAGGCGCGCAATTACCATGAGCGCGAGTTCGCATCGGAAAAACAGAACTATTGGAGCCACGACGAGCAGGGATTCAGCGAATGGCGTGGACAACTCGCCCAGCAATGGGGATTGCAAGGAGCAGTCGGCGATGAACATTTCGCGCGGTTGACCGAAGGCCAGCATCCGCTCACCGAAGAGCAGCTTGTCCAGCATCAGGTTTCCCGGACCTACGAAGGTAAAGGCGGCAAGGAGGTCACCAGCGTTGAGCATCGCGCCGGATGGGATGCGACCTTTTCCGCGCCGAAGTCGGTTTCGATCACTGCGCTTGTGGGTGGTGATGACCGCGTGCGGGAAGCACATCGTGAGAGTGTGCATGTTGCGCTTGGAGAATTGGAACAGTACACGCAGGCGCGTATTGGCAATGTTCATGCCCCGGAGACAACCGGAAAATTCGTAGCCGCGACATTCGAGCACGACACGGCGCGACCCGTCGATGGGTATGCTGCGCCACAGTTGCACACTCATGCCGTTATCTTCAATGTGACAGAGCGCGACAACGAGCAGACGCGAGCTTTGCAACCACATGAACTCTTTACATCGCAGCGGTACGCAACTGCTGTTTACCGTTCCGAGCTGGCTTTGCGGCTCGAAAGGCTGGGCTATGAAGTCGAGCGCGGTCAGCATGGACAACCCGAGATTAAAGGGTATACGAAGGAATATTTGGAAGCGTCCAGTCCACGCCGGGGACAGATCAAAGAGCATCTGCGCGAGCAAGGCATCGACGGAGCGGCAGCGGCGCAGATCGCCGCTCACCACACGCGCGACCACAAGGAATTGCTATCGCAGGAAGAAGTGTTGCACCGTCACCGGGAACTTGCCGCTCAGTTTGGCAATCAAGCCGACAAGGTTGTTGCGCAGGCACGGCAGCACGAGCAAACGCTGGCCCACGATCCACAGTCAAAGGCTCAACAAGCGGTAACCTGGGCACGGGATCATGTTTTCGAGCGGTCCGCCGTACAGGATCGGCGCGCAATTCTGGAGTCCGCACTGGCGCGCGGCATGGGAGAAACCACCTATGCCGATATTCGCAAGGAGTTCGAGCGGAGAGTCGAGTCAGGAGAATTTCAGGCAGTTGTCCGCAAAGACGGTAGTCAGCAGTTCACGACAACTTCGATGATCGAGATGGAACGCGAGACCATCGCACGGATGCAAACTGGAAATCGTCGGGACTATGGCGACCCTATGCTGATTTCGCCACGAATCCGGATTGAGGCCGAAGACCGGCACCCGGAGCTGAATCATTCGCAGCGCCAAGCTATAGACGAGATCATGGTTTCGCGCGAAAAGATCGTAGGACTTGATGGAGTCGCCGGAGCGGGCAAGACGACCACGCTTGCGGTGGTTCGTGAAGCGGCTGAAGCTGAGGGATACCGTGTCGAAGGCTTTGCTCCCACTTCTCGTGCTGCGCAGAAACTTGCTGAGGCTGAGATGGAAACGTCCACGCTCCAGGGGCATCTGGCGCGTGGCGCGCAGCCGGACACCAGCGAGAAGCGGCTCTACGTTCTTGATGAATCCTCACTGGCATCGACCCGTCAGGTGCATGACTTTATCGAACGGCTTCATCCGCATGACCGTGTCTTGCTGGTAGGCGACCATAGGCAGCACGAAGCCGTGGAAGCCGGGCGGCCTTTTGCCCAGCTTCAAGACGCGGGGATGAAAACGGTTCGGCTCAAAGAAATTGTGCGCCAGAAGGACCTGGTGTTGAAAGAAGTGGTCGAACAGCTTGCGCGGGGCGAAGTTCGGGAAGCAGTCCTGTGTCTTGACCTGCAAGGGCGAGTCCACGAAATCAAAGATCATGGCGAGCGCATCGCTGCGATGACCAAGGAGTACGCAAAATCCCCAGAAAGCACGCTTGTGGTCTCTCCAGATAATCGCTCCCGCACGGAGATCAATGCGCATATTCACACGGAGCTGCAAAGCCAAGGTGTCGTCAACGCCACCGAGCATAGTTTCCGCGTGCTGGTTCCCCGTCACGACATGACCGGCGCAGATCGCACATGGGCCGAACGGTACGAAGTAGGCAATGTACTGCGCTATTCGCGCGCGTCGAAAGAAACCGGCATCGGTAAGGGCGTGTATACACAGGTGAAGAGCATCGACGCCGCAGCGAACCGGATGACGGTCCAACTACCGGACAGAACCGAAAAAACCTACGATCCACGTCGGCAGCAAGGCGTTTCTGTATTTCGCGAAGAACAACGAAATTTTTCGATTGGCGACCGCGTCCAGTTCACCGCGCCTGCGAACAGCCTCAAGGTGGCAAACCGCGAACTGGGCACCATAGAGGGCATTGACGGCGATGGGCGATTGCGGCTCAGGATGGACGGTGGACGCGCGGTCGAACTCGACACGAGCAGGCAGACGCATCTTGATTACGGCTATGCAGTGACCAGCCATTCCAGCCAGGGACAGACTGCCGACCGCGTGCTGGTTCATGTAGACACCGAACTCGGCGCGAAAGACCTGCTCAACAGCCGCATGGCCTATGTTTCCATTTCGCGCGGCGCGCATGATGCACAGATTTTTACCAACAACGCTTTCGAACTCGGCAAGGCTCTCAGCCGGGACGTGTCCCATGCGCCCGCCATTGAACCAGACGCCGTTATGCAGAAAATCGCGCCGCAGTCTGCTCCCATCGAAGAAATAGCTCAGGAACTCGGAATAGGTTTGTAGCGCAAGAGATAACAATGACATTCCCCGAAAAGAAAGAGCGTAGCCGAGGCCCGGCCAGTGTCAAGGCCGCACTTTGCGCGCCGCTACGCGGTCAGGAGCCTTGACACCGGCCTGTCGGCCTCGGCTCATTATCCAAATATCCGGGGAATGTCAAAATAGGTCTTTCCTCTTGCGCAGTAGCAAGCATCGGCTTTTTTGGGGTCTTGTCGAATTCTATTCGCGTCGGAGGAATGCATGCATTACCACAAAACGCTTCCGGTAGTTGCTCGCTGCAATGGCGATCAGGTTGTTGACCTTGGCGACGGTTCCAATCACTAGGGCTTGCATAGCGGTGAAGCCGCTATCGAAGGGAGAGCTGCGCATTGCGTGAGTGAATGCTGTGAAGATAGCGAGCGGTGTGAAGATGCGAAGGAATGGATGAACCCGGTGAAGAGACCATCAATGGGCAATCCTGCGCCAGACCGCGGATGTGAGCACGGGGTTCATGCGCCATGTATCGCATTTGCGCTATCGCCAGAGAATTGAAACCTGTCTGGAGGTAACTTTGCAATGGACCACGAAATAAGTTATAGAACCTGCACATTCTATTACGCATGTGCCAATCTTGTGCGATGCATGCGGCGAATTAACGTGTTACCTAGGTGTCAACAGTAATGCCATCGATGAGTGATGCGCGTCACACTGCAAAAAAATCATATTGACTTTCAGATTTGGTCTGTATACAAAAGGTAACCAGCTTTCCAGTTTCATGAAATATGTCTCAGATTTAGATTTGCGGCGTTGGCGCGCCGCGTCGAGGTCTCTTCTTGCGAAGCGACCTTCTGAAACACTTCGCTGTTGCTGTAGACTTTAGCGATTTCCTTGTTTGATTGGCACCAGTTGTTGACATGTGTGCCAAGCACTGTTTCGCCGGCGTGCAGTTCCAGACCTCAGACACGCCAGACGGCTTTGACCATAGGCCGCTCTTTTTGTGTATCGAAAAATACCATTTTTCAAGACTCAGGTTGCGAGGATCAAATGAAAGTCTTCCGTTCCCCCCGAATTGCGTTTCTGTTTCTAGCCGCATGCCTTTTTCTAACAGACAAGTTCATGGCCTTTGCAGCCACCGTGCCTCCGGGCGCGTGTCTCTACGCCCTGGACTCTTCGGCCGACCGCGCATTTCAGATAGCAGGCGCACAGTCGGTGAATACCGCTTGCGGGGTCGTTGTTGAATCGAGCGCAAGCGATGACTTCGAAATGGAAGGCGCGGAGGTGCTTTACCTCCAGAATCATGCGCAGGTGAGCGTAGTGGGCGGGGCGCAGCTCAATGGGCAGACGGAACTCTGGGACACGATCAGCAACAAGCAAGTACAGGCGGTGAAGGTTTCGAGTCCAGGCGATCCGCTGGCCTCGGTAGCGGCGCATGCGACAGGCACAATCGTCAGCAAGAGTCACGCCTATTTCGACATGAATTCAAAGCCGACGAACAGCACTCTCTCGCCGGGCGTGTATTGCGGCGGTCTTATCATCAATTCAATCCTCGCACCTAAGATAACCGGCATCGCTGTCCTTGCAAGGAGAAAACTGTGACACATTCTCTCAAGCCATACAACTTACTTGTGAGAGCAGCCTGTGTATTCCAGTTGCTGACTTTCGGCGTTATTGCGCAGGGCCAGGTGGCATCGTCGGAGGTTGACTTTGGTGCAATAGACATGGGAAGCACCAGCCCGGTGATAAGCGTGAACTTCACTTTTGGCACAACAGCCACGCTCGGCAGCGTCTTTGTGCTGACGGAGGGAGCAACAGGGCTTGATTTTGCGAATGTTCGCACGGGGAGCTGTACGAAGGGAACAGTCTATAACGTCGGCGACAGTTGCACTGTGAGTATGACATTCACACCAATCCTCGCCGGAGTACGGTATGGCCTTGTGGCACTGGGGGATGGCTCATCAAACACGATTTCTGTTAAGTCTGTACATGGCATAGGTGTAGGACCACAAGTAAACTCGGTGCCGAGCGCGGAAAGTGCGGCATCTATCAGTGCTTTAAATCCCTACGTGGACGTGGCAGATGCAATCGGCAACGTCAGCCCAACTTCAACGACTCCCATCATCTGCAAGGTTCCCACTTTACCGAATGCTGTTGGAATCTGTACTATTCAGAGTCTCGCGGCTAATCTAGCCGCCCAGGCGATCACCTTCGGCGCAATTCCCGCACAGACTGTTAATAAGTCGGTTGCGACTGCATTGACCGCCGCAGCCAGCTCCGGCCTTCCGGTCAGCTTCACTTCAACTACTCCCGCCATCTGCACGGTCTCGGGATCGACAGCGACGCTCATTGCCGCAGGAACTTGCACCATTCAAGCCAACCAAGCGGGAAATAGTGTTTATGCGGCGGCCCCCATGGTCGCGCAAAGCTTTACGGTATGGTTCGCCAGCCCGATGACGGACGCGAACTCCGCGATCGCCGTGCCTATCACCTTCGGCGCAGCGGCCACGCTAGGCAGCGTCTCTGTGTTGACGCAGGGCGCAACCGGGCTTGACTTTGCTAATGCCGGAACGGGAACCTGCGAGGCGGGAACAAGTTACAACGTCGGCGGCAGGTGCACGGTAAATGTGACCTTCACGCCAATGTTCGCCGGAACCCGCTATGGCGCGGTGGTGCTCCAGGATGGTTTCGGAAACGTGATTGCAACCAGTTATCTGCAGGGCACAGGCGTAGGACCGCAGGTGATTTTTCTGCCCGGCGCTGAGAGCACAGTGCCAACCAGCGCCCTCAGTTACCCCTCTGGGGTAGCGGTGGATGGGAGCGGTAACGTCTACATCGTTGATTCTGGCAACAACCGGGTGTTGAAGGAGACGCTTTCGGCGGGTAGCTACACCGAGAGCACGGTGCCAACCAGCGCCCTCAGTTATCCCTCCGGGGTGGCGGTGGATGGGAGCGGCAACGTCTACATCGCCGATTCCGGCAACAACCGAGTGTTGGCGGAGACGCTCTCGGCAGGTAGCTATGCAGAAAACACAGTGCCAACCAGCGCCCTCAGTTACCCTTCAGGGGTCTCGGTGGATGGGAGTGGCAACGTCTACATCGTTGATTCCGGCAACAACCGTGTTTTGAAGGAGACGCTTTCGGCGGGTATCTACACCGAGAGCACGGTGCCAACCAGCGCTCTGGCATACCCCTCAGGGGTCTCGGTTGATGGGAGCGGCAACGTCTACATCGCCGATTCTGGCAACAACCGTGTATTGAAGGAGATGCTATCGGCGGGCAGTTACACCGAGAGCACGGTGCCAACCAGTGCACTGAGTTACCCCTCAGGTGTCTCGGTTGATGGGAGCGGCAACGTCTACATCGCCGATTCCGGTAATAACCGTGTGTTGAAAGAGGCGCTTTCGGCGGGAAGTTACATCGAGAGTACGGTGTCAACCAGCAGCCTCAGTTGGCCCTCTGCGGTGGCAGTGGCTGGGAGCGGCAACGTCTATGTCGTTGATGCCGGTAACAATCGGGTGTTAAAGGAGGATTTCTCGGATTCTCCGAACGTGGCCTTCGCGGCGACGGCCCCTGGTTCGACGAGCAGCGACAGCCCGCGGACGATCTCTGTCGAAAACTTCGGCAATGCCGCACTGAACTTCTCGATTCCAAGCACCGGGAACAATCCAGGTATCGCGGCGAATTTCAGTCTGAACAGCAGTGGGGCATCGTCATGCCCGCTGGTGAGCGCCGGCTCCTCGGCGGCCGGGACGCTTGCAGCCGGTCAATCCTGCCTGTTGCTCATCAGCTTTACGCCGACAGATGCGGGCATCTTCAGCGGCACACTGGTGTTGACCGACAATGCGCTCAACCCAACCGCGCCTGTGTCTACGGTGCAGCAAAGCCTCCTATTGGGCGGCGTGGGTACAGGTAGCACGCAGCAGAGCATCGCCTTCGCAGCAATTCCGGCTCAGGCTGCCAGCACGATTCTTGCGTTGACGGCAACGGCCAGTTCTGGGTTGCCGGTCATCTTCACTTCAACCACTCCCACCATCTGTACAGTCTCGGACTCGAACGCTTCGCTGCTTGCTTCCGGGATCTGCACCATTCAGGCCAACCAGGGGGGAAGTCCTGTTTATGCGGCAGCCCCAGTGACCACACAGAGCTTTGCTGTAAATCTAGCAGCCCAGACAATCACCTTCGGAGCAATTCCTGCCCAGGCTGTCAATACGTCGGTTGGGACTGCGTTGACCGCCACAGCCAGTTCCGGCCTTCCGGTCAGCTTCGCTTCAACCACTTCCACCATCTGCACGGTTACAAACTCGACGGCAACACTCTTGGCAGACGGAACCTGCACCATCCTGGCCACCCAGCCGGGCGACGGTGTCGTTTATGCGGCGGCCCCCGCGGTCACGCGAAGCTTTACGGTTGAGTCCGCCACCCCGCTGACAGACACGAACTTTGGCACGGTGAGCATTGGGAGTGCAAGTTCTGCGATCGCCGTTCCAATCACCTTCAACACAGCGGCCATACTGGGCAGCATCTCTGTCGCGACGCAGGGCGCGATCGGGCTTGACTTTACAAGTACCGGTGCGGGAACCTGTACGGCGGGAACAAGTTACAACGCTGGTGCTAATTGCACGATAAGTGTGACCTTCACGCCCACGCTCGCCGGTACCCGCTACGGCGCGGTGGTACTCCAGGATGGCTCCGGAAACGTGATTGCAACCAGTTATCTGCAGGGCACCGGTGTGGGACCCCAGGTGATTTTTCTGCCCGGGGCTGAGAGCACCGTGCCAACCAGCGCCCTGGCTTACCCCTCTGGGGTCGCAATGGATGGGAGCGGCAACGTCTACATCGTTGATTCAGGCAACAACCGTGTCTTGAAGGAGACGCTTTCGGCGGGTAGCTATACCGAGAGCACGGTGCCGACTAGCGTCCTCAATTACCCCTCAGGGATCTCGGTAGACGGGAGTGGCAATCTTTACATCGCCGATTCCGGCAACAACCGTGTGTTGGCAGAGACGCTCTCGGCAGGTAGCTACGCAGAAAGCACAGTGCCAACCAGTGCCCTCAGTTACCCTTCAGGGGTCTCGGTTGATGGGAGCGGCAACGTCTACATCGCCGATTCTGGCAACAACCGTGTGTTGGTGGAGACGCTCTCGGCAAGTAGCTACACCGAGAGCACGGTGCCAACCAGCGCCCTCAGTTATCCCTCCGGGGTGGCGGTGGATGGGGGCGGCAACGTCTACATAGTTGATTCCGGCAACAACCGTGTGTTGGCAGAGACGCTCTCGGCAGGTAGCTACGCAGAAAGCACAGTGCCAACCAGTGCCCTCAGTTACCCTTCAGGGGTCTCGGTGGATAGGAGCGGCAACGTCTACATCGCCGATTCCGGCAATAGCCGTGTATTGAAGGAGACGCTCTCGGCGGGCAGCTACACCGAGAGTACGGTGTCAACCAGCAGCCTCAGTTGGCCCTCTGCGGTGGCAGTGGCTGGGAGCGGCAACATCTATGTTCTTGACGCCGGCAATAACCGAGGATTAGAAGAGGACTTCGCGGATCCACCGAGCCTGAGCTTTGCGACGACGGTCATGGGTTCGACGAGCAGCGACAGCCCGCGGACTGTGACTCTAGAGAACGCGGGCAATGCCGCGCTGAATTTCCCAGTTCCAAGTACCGGGATCAATCCGGACATTCCGGCGAACTTCACACTGAACAGCAACGGTGCATCCTCATGCCCGCTGGTAAGCGCCGGAACTTCTACGGCGAGGGCGCTTGCAGCCGGGCAATCCTGCCTATTGTCCATCAGCTTTACGCCAACAGCGGCGGGCACTCTCAGCGGCATCCTGGCATTGACTGACAATGCGCTCAACGCCACAGCTCCCGGGTACACGACACAGAGCTTCTTGTTAAATGGCACTGGCACGGGTAGTACGCAGCAGACTATCGCCTTTGGAGCTATCCAGGCTCAGACTGCCAACTCAATCCTTGCTTTGACAGCTACGGCGAGTTCCGGGCTGCTGGTTAGCTTCACTTCAGTCACTCCCGCTATCTGCGCGGTTTCTGGAACTACCGCTTCGCTGCTTGCCACTGGGGTTTGCACGATTCAGGCCAACCAGGGGGGAAGTAGCGTTTATGCGGTGGCTGCACCGGTCACCCAGAGCTTTACGGTCAACGGGCTCGGTCAGACGATCACCTTTGGTGCCATCCAGGCACAGACGATCAATACCTCGGTAGCGATTGCGTTAACCGCCACTGCCAGCTCCGGCCTGCCGGTCAACTACACTTCAACCACCACCTCCATTTGCACGGTCTCGGGATCGACCGCAACGCTACTGGCCGCCGGAACCTGCACCATCCAGGCCACGCAGGCCGGTAACGCAGTTTATGCGGCGGCCTCCGTGGTCACGCAGAGCTTCACGGCCGAGTCCTCCAATCCGCTGACAGGCACAAGTTTCGGCACGGTGAACATAGGGAGTGCCAGCTCCGCGATCGCTGTGCCCATTACCTTCAACACAGCGGGCACGCTGGACAGCATCTATGTGTTGACACAGGGCGCAACTGGGCTTGACTTTGCCATTGCTGGCGCGGGAACCTGTACGGCGGGAGCAAGTTACAACGCTGGTGCCAATTGCACGATAAGTGTGATCTTCACGCCAATGTTCGCCGGAACCCGCTATGGTGCATTGGTGCTTATGGATGGCTCCTGGAACGTGATTGCAACCAATTATCTGCAGGGCACAGGCGTGGGGCCTCAGGTGAACTTTCTGCCAGGCGCCGAGAACATGGTATCAACCAGCACTCTCTATAACCCCTCTGGGGCCGCTGTGGATGGGAGCGGCAACGTCTATATCGCCGATTATGGTAACAGCCGCGTGTTGAAAGAGGCGCTTTCGGCGGGCATCTATAGCGAGAGTACGGTGCCAACTAGCAGCCTGAACGGTCCTCAAGGGGTCTCTGTAGACGGGAGTGGCAATCTCTACATCGCCGATTCTGGCAATAACCGTGTGTTGAAAGAGACGCTTTCGGCGGGCAGCTATACCGAGAGTACACTGCCGACCAGTGCTCTCAATTGGCCCTCTGGGATAGCAGTGGATGGGAGCGGCAACGTCTATATCGCAGACACCGGCAACAACCGTGTTTTGATAGAGACGCTTTCGGTGGGCAGCTATACCGAGAGCACGGCACCAACCAGTGCCCTGGATTATCCCTCCGGGGTTGTGGTGGATGGGGGCGGCAACATCTACATCGCAGATTCCGGTAACAACCGGGTATTGGTGGAGACACTTTCGGCCGGTAGCTACACCGAGAGCACAGTGCCAACCAGCGCCCTGAATTATCCCGGAGCGATTACAGAGGATGGTAGAGGGAATATCTATATCGCAGATTCAGGCAACAGCCGGGTGTTGAAGGAGACGCTCTCGGCTGGCAGCTACACCGAGAGCATAGTGCCAACCAGCAGCCTAAATTGGCCCTCTGGCGTCGCGCTGTCTGGGAGCGGCAATGTCTATATCGCCGATTCTGGTAACAACCGTATGTTGAAGGAAGATTTCGCGGATCCGCCGAGCTTGGGCTTTGCGTTTTCGGCACCCGGTTCGACGAGCAACGACAGCCCGCAGACGGTGACTCTAGAGAACCTCGGCAATGCCGTGCTGAGCTTCCCGGTTCCGAGTAGTGGAAGCAATCCGAGTATCGTGGGGAACTTTACTTTGAACAGCAATGGTGCATCCTCATGCCCGCTGGTGAACGGCGGTTCCTCGGCAGCGGGAACACTTGCTCGCGGTCAATCCTGCCTGTTGCCCATCAGTTTTACACCCACAACAGCAGGCATTTTCAGCGGTACGCTAGCATTGACCGACAATGCGCTCAACGCGACCGCTCCCGGATACACGTCACAGAGCATTCTGTTAAGTGGCACGGGCACGGGCAGTACGCAGCAGACTATTGACTTTGGTTTGATTTCGGCTCAGTCTGTCGACTCGACCCTTGCGCTGACCGTTACGGCCAGTTCCGGACTGCCGGTCAGCCTGACTTCAATCACTCCCGCCATCTGTACAGTTTCTGGTTCGACCGCTTCGCTGCTTGCTGCCGGGACTTGCACCATTCAGGCCAGCCAAGCGGGAAATCCTGTTTATGCGGCGGCCCCAGCGGTCGCACAGAGTTTCACAGTCAATCTACTCGCTCAAACAATCACATTCAGCGCAATCCCGGCACAGATTATCAGTACTTTGGTTCCGGTTACTCTGTCAGCCACGGCCAGTTCCGGCCTCCCGGTCAACTACACTTCAACCACTTCGGGGATCTGCATGGTCTCGGGCTCGACGATGACGATCTTGGCAGACGGAACCTGCACGATTCAGGCCAGCCAGCCGGGAGACGATGTGATGTATGCGCCGGCGCCGACTGTGACGCAGAGCTTCACTGCTGCGCCTGCCAATCCGCTGACAGGCACAAGCTTCGGCACGGTGAACATTGGGAGCGCCAGCACTGCGACCGCTGTGCCCATCACCTTTAACACAGCGGCCACGCTGGACAGCGTGTCTGTCGTGACCGAGGGCGCAACCGGGCTTGACTTTGCCAATGCCAGCACGGGGACCTGCACGGCGGGAACAAGCTACAACGCCGGCGCGAACTGCACGATAAGTGTGATCTTCACTCCCACGCTCGCCGGAACCCGTTACGGCGCAGTAGTTCTCTATGATGGCTCCGGAAATGTGATTGCAACCAATTATTTGCAGGGCACAGGCGTGGGGCCTCAGGTGAACTTTCTGCCAGGCGCCGAGAGTATGGTGCCAACCAGCGCCCTGGCTTACCCCTCTGGGGTCGCTGTGGATGGGAGCGGCAACGTCTATATCGCCGATTCCGGCAATAACCGTGTGTTGAAAGAGACGCTTTCGGCGGGCATCTATACCGAGAGTACGGTGTCAACCAGCAGCCTGAGCGGTCCTCAAGGGGTCTCTGTAGACGGGAGTGGCAATCTCTACATCGCCGATTCCGGCAATAACCGTGTGTTGAAAGAGACGCTTTCGGCGGGCAGCTATACCGAGAGTAAAATGCCAGCCAGCAGCCTGAGTGGCCCCGAAGCGGTTGCAGTGGATGGGAGCGGCAACGTCTATATCGCAGACACCGGCAACAACCGTGTGTTGATAGAGACGCTTTCGGTGGGCAGCTACACCGAGAGTGAGGTGCCAACCAGTAGCCTAGATGGTCCCGTTGGGGTCGCGGTGGATGGGAACGGTAACGTCTTTATTGCAGACACCGGCAACTGCCGGGTGTTGATGGAGACGCTTTCGGCGGGCAGCTACACCGAGAGTACGGTGTTAACCAGCGCCCTGTGGTATCCCTGGGGGGTCGCGGTGGATGGGAGCGGTAACGTCTATATCGCAGATACCGGCAACAACCGTGTGCTGAAGGAAGCCATTTCGTCTGGCAGTTACACCGAGAGCTCAGTCGCATCCAGCGGTCAGTATAGACCCACCTCGGTCGCGATAGATGGGAGTGGCAACGTCTATATCACCGATTTCGATTACGGATCCGGCAATAGCCGGGTAATGAAAGAGGACTTCGCCGATCCGCCGAGCCTGAGCTTTGCGCTAACGGCCCCTGGTTCGACGAGCAGCGACAGCCCGCAGACGGTGACTCTAGAGAACGTCGGTAATGCCGTGCTGAGTTTCCCGGTTCCGAGTAGTGGAAGCAATCCGAGCATCGTGGGGAACTTTACTTTGAACAGCAGTGGTGCATCCTCATGCCCACTGGTGAACGCCGGTTCCTCGGCAGCTGGAACGCTTGCTGGCGGTCAATCCTGCCTGTTGCCCATCAGTTTTGCACCCACAAAAGCAGGCATTTACAGCGGTACGCTAGCATTGACCGACAATACGCTCAACTCGACCGCTCCCGGACACACAACACAAAGCATTCTATTAAGTGGCACGGGCACGGGCAGCACGCAGCAGAGCATTGCCTTTTGGGCGATCCCGAATCAATCTCTGAGCCCAATCGGGTGGAAAGTTTCGACAGTTCAGTTGACGGCCACGGCCAGTTCTGGGCTGCCTGTCAGCTTCACGTCAGCTACGCCTGCCATCTGCTCGGTCTCGGCCTCGACCGCTACGCCGGTCGCCGCAGGAACATGCGCGATTCAGGCCAACCAAGCGGGAAATAGTGTTTATTCTGCAGCTCCAACGGTCATACAGAGCTTCACGGTTAATGGAATGGCTCAGACCATTACCTTCGGCGCAATTCCGGCACAGGCTGTCAATACGTCAACTGGGATCACGCTAAACGCCTGGGCCAGTTCCTATCTGCCGGTCAGCCTCATATCCACTACTCCCTCCACCTGCACGGTTTCAGGCTCAATGGTGACGCTGCTTGCCCCCGGAACTTGTACCATCCAGGCCAGTCAAGCTGGGAATGGTTTTTATGCGGCAGCCTCCACGATCACACAAAGCTTTACGGTTGAGTCCGCCAACCCGCTGACAGACTCGAACTTCGGCACCGTGAACATAGGGAGTGCCTATGCTGCAATCGCTGTGCCCATCACCTTTAACACAGCGGCCACGCTGGACAGCGTGTCTGTCGTGACCGAGGGCGCAACCGGGCTTGACTTTGCCAATGCCGGCGCGGGAACCTGCACGGCGGAAACGAGCTACAACATTGGCGATAGCTGCACGGTCAATGTGACGTTCAAGCCCACACTCACCGGAACCCGCTATGGCGCTGTGGTACTCGATGATGGCTCTGGAAACGTGATTGCAACCAGTTATCTACAGGGCACAGGCGTAGGACCGCAGGTGAACTTCCTGCCCGGCGCAGAAAGCGTTGTGTCAGCCTCTGCTCTCAATAATCCCTCAGGGGTTGCGGTAGATGCAAGCGGTAATCTTTACATCGCCGATACGTACAATCAGCGGGTGTTGAAGGAGACATTTTCTGCAGGCAGTTACACTGAGAGCACGGTTCCAACTAGCACCCTCGCTTATCCTTATGGGGTCACGGTAGATGGGAGCGGCAATATCTACATCGCGGATACCGGCAACAACCGTGTGTTGAAAGAGACGCTTTCGGCGGGCAGCTACACCGAGAGCATGGTGTCAACCAGCACTCTGGCGAGCCCTTTTGGGGTTGCGGTAGATGGGAGCGGTAACGTCTACATCGCCGACACCTACAATCAACGAGTTTTGATAGAGACGCTTTCGGCGGGCAGCTACACCGAGAGTGCGGTCCCAACCAGTGCCCTTAGTGGCCCCTATGGGGTTGCGGTGGATGGGAACGGCAACGTCTTCATCGCCGACTTCTACAATCGCCGAGTGTTGAAGGAGACGCTTTCGGTGGGCAGCTACACCGAGAGTACAATGCCAGCCAGCAGCCTGAGTGGCCCCGAAGCGGTTGCAGTGGATGGGAGCGGCAACTTATATATCGCAGATTGGGGCTACGATGGTCTCAACAGTCAAGTGTTGAAAGAGGCACTTTCGGGGAGCAGCTACACCGAGAGCATAGTGCCAACCAGCAGCCTGAGTGATCCCTTTGGGGTTGCAGTGGATGGGAGCGGCAACGTCTACATCGCCGATTCCGGCAACAACCGTGTGTTGAAAGAGGACTTCGCGGATCCACCGAGCTTAAGCTTCACGGCAACGGCTCCGGGAGCGACAAGCAGTGACAGTCCGCAGACAGTCACTCTGGAGAACGTCGGTAATGCGGCGCTGAACTTCCCGGTCCCGAGTACCGGGAACAATCCTAGCATTACAGCGAACTTCACTCTGAACAGTAGCGGGGCATCCTCATGCCCGCTGGTCAAAGTTGGTTCTTCGACGGTGCGGACGCTTGCGGCCGGCCAATCTTGCCTGCTGCCCGTGAGCTTTACGCCTGCAACAGAAGGAACTCTCAGCGGTACGCTAGCATTGACCGACAATGCGCTCAACACGATTGCTCCCGGATACACGGAACAGAGCATTCTGCTAGACGGAACTGGAACGGGTAGTACGCACCAGAGCATAATCTTCGGGGCTATCCCAACTCAGACTCTCTACTCGACCCTTGCGTTGACGGCCACAGCCGATTCCGGGCTGCCGGTTAGTTTCATTTCAGCCACTCCAGCCATCTGCACGATCTCGGGATCGACCGCTTCGCTGCTTGCCGCCGGGATCTGCACCATTCAGGCCAACCAAGCAGGGAGCAGTGTTTATGCAGCGGCCCCTGCGGTCACTCAAAGCTTCACAGTCAATCTTATAGCTCAAACGATCACATTCAGTGCGATTCCGGCTCAGATTGGCAACACAACGGTTGAAGTTGCGTTGACGGCCACGGCCAGTTCCGGTCTTTCAGTCAGTCTTTCTTCAATAACTCCAGCTATCTGTACGACCGATGGCTGGACAGTAGGTTGGCTACTTACCCAAGGAACCTGCATTATTCAAGCCACTCAACTAGGCGATGGTGTAGTTTATGCGGCTGCACCCATTGTTACGCAAAGCTTTCTTGTTGAGCCCGCCAATCCGGTGACAGACACGAGCTTTGGAGCGGTAAACATCGGGAATCCCAGCACCGCAATCCCCGTGTCCATGAACTTCAATACCGCTGCCACACTGGGAAATATCTCTGTTGTGACACAAGGTTCATCCGGACTCGATTTTACTAATGCCGGAGCGGAAAGCTGCGTGGTAGGAACAAGCTACAACGCCGGCGACAGTTGTACAGTGAATGTGACATTCACACCAAGGTTCGCTGGAAGCCGCTACGGAGCGGTGTTGCTCAATGATGGTTCCGGGAACGTGATTGCGTCCAGTTATCTGCAGGGCACAGGCATAGGGCCGCAGGTGAACTTTCTGCCGGGCGCCGAGAGAACGATGCCAACCAGCGCCTTATGGCCCGAGGGGGTCGCGGTGGACGCGAGCGCCAACATATACATTGCCGATTTAGGCAACGGCCGTGTGTTGAAAGAGACGCTTTCGGCAGGCAACTACACCGAGAGCACTGTGCCAACCAGCGCCTATGATCCCACTGGGGTTGCGGTGGATGGGAGCGGCAACCTCTATATCGCCGATTCCGGCGACAACCGGATATTAAAAGAGACGTTTTCGGCGGGCAGCTACACAGAGAGTTCGGTGCCAACCAGCGCCCTCAGTCACCCCACTGGGGTTGCGGTGGATGGGAGTGGCAACGTCTACGTCGCTGATACGTATAACAACCGTGTGTTGATGGAGACGCTTTCCGCTGGTAGTTACACCGAAAGCGTAATGCCAACCAGTAGTCTCTATTGGCCTTCTGGAATTGCGGTGGATGGAAGCGGCAACGTCTACGTCGCCGATACCTATCATTACCGAGTGTTGAAAGAGACACTTTCTGCTGGAATCTACACCGAAAATACAATGCCGACCAACACACGAAATTACCCCACTGGGGTTGCGGTGGATGGGAGCGGCAACGTCTACATTTCTGAAAGGGCAAATGCTGGCCTCGGAAGCCACGTGTTGAAGGAGACGCTCTCGGCGGCGGGCAGCTACACCGAGAGTATAGTGCCAACCAGCAGCCTGAGTGATCCCTTTGGGGTTGCAGTGGATGGGAGCGGCAATATCTACATCGCCGATTCCAGCAACAATCGTGTGTTGAAAGAGGACTTCGCGGATCCACCTAGCTTAAGCTTCACGGCAACGGCTCCGGGAGCGACAAGCAGTGACAGTCCGCAGACAGTCACTCTGGAGAACGTCGGTAATGCGGCGCTGAACTTCCCGGTCCCGAGTACCGGGAACAATCCTAGCATTACAGCGAACTTCACTCTGAACAGTAGCGGGGCATCCTCATGCCCGCTGGTTAGCACCGGTTTCCCGACAGCGGGGAAGCTATTTCCAGGCCGTTCTTGCATATTGCCCATCAGCTTTACACCAACAGTGACTGGCACCTTCAGCGGTACGCTGGTGCTGACCGACAATGCTCTCAACGCGACCGCGCCCGGGTACACCGAACAGAGCATTCTGTTAGGCGGAACTGGAACGGGTAGTACGCAGCAGAGCATCACCTTTGGGGCGATCCCGGCTCAGACTCTCTACTCGACCCCTGCGTTGACGGCCACAGCCGATTCCGGGCTGCCGGTCAGTTTCACTTCAGCCACTCCAGCCATCTGCACGACCTCTGGAACGACCGCTTCGCTGCTTGCCGCCGGGATCTGCACCACTCGGGCCAACCAAGCAGGGAGCAGTGTTTATGCAGCGGCACCGGCGGTCACACAGAGCTTCACGGTCAATGGACTAGTCCAGACGATCACCTTCGGCGCCATCCCAGCCCATTGTGTGAATACGTTGGTCGGGGTGACGGCCACGGCCAGTTCTCGCCTCCCAGTCAGCTTCACTTCGACCACTCCCACCATCTGCAGCGTATCAGCGTCGATGGCTATGCTGCTTGCTCCCGGAACCTGCACCATTCAGGCCAGTCAGGCGGGAAATGCTATTTATGCGGAGGCCCTTACGGTCACGGAGAGCTTCCTGGTCGAGCCTGCCAACCACCTGCCGACGAGTTCGAACTTCGGCTTGGTGAACATAGGGGACTCCAGCTCCGAGACCGCCGTGTCCATCACCTTCGGTACGGCGGCTACGCTGGGCAGCATCTCTGTTATGACGCAGGGCGCAACCGGGCTTGACTTTGCCAATGCCGGCACGGGAAGCTGCGTGGTAGGAACAAGCTACAACTCCGGCGACAGTTGTACAGTCAATGTGACATTTGCGCCTACGTTCGCCGGAACCCGCTATGGCGCGGTGGCGCTCGATGATGGTTCCGGAAATGTGATTGCGACTAGTTATGTACAGGGCACAGGCGTAGGACCGCAGGTAAACTTCTTGCCTGGCGCCGAAAGTGCGATGCCGACTAGCACTTTGGCATCCCCAAAAGGGATCGCGTCGGACGCGAGCGGTAACATTTACATTGCCGATTCCGGCAACAACCGCGTGTTGAAAGAGACGCTTTCTGCGGGCAGTTACACCGAGAGCACTGTGCCAACGAGTGCCCTCAGTTACCCCTCAGGGGTCGCGGTGGATGGGAGCGGCAACGTCTATGTTGCTGATACCTACAATAACCGTGTCATAAAGGAGACGCTGTCAGCAGGCAGCTATACTGAGAGCACGGTGCCAACCAGTAGCTTGTATAATCCCTCTGGGGTCGCGGTGGATGGAAGTGGTAACGTCTATATCTCGGATTCTGACAATAACAGAGTGTTGGTAGAGACGCTTTCGGCGGGCAGGTACGCAGAAGGCGTAGTGACAACCAGTGCTCTCCTTTGGCCCTCTGAGATAGCAGTGGATGGGAGTGGCAACCTCTATGTCGCCGATACCGGTAACAGCCGAGTGTTGAAGGAGACACTTTCGGCGGGAAGCTACACTGAGAGTACAGTTCCAACCAGCGCCCTTAATTATCCCTTTGGGGTCACGGTGGATGGTTTAGGCAACGTCTACGTCGCTGATACCTACAACAGCCGGGTGTTGAAGGAGACACTTTCGGCGGGAAGCTACACCGAGAGTACAGTTCCGATCAACGCCCTCGATTACCCCTTCGGGGTCGCGGTGGATAGTATAGGCAACGTCTACATCGCCGATACCTACAACAACCGTGTTTTGAAGGAGGACTTTGCGGATTCGCCGAGCCTGAGCTTCGCTGCGACGGCTACGGGTTCCGCGAGCAGCGACAGCCCGCAGACGATTACTGTCGAGAATGTTGGCAATGCTGTACTGAGCTTTCCGGTTCCGGGGAGCAGGAGCAATCCGAGCATTCCAGCGAATTTCACTCTGAACAGTCTCTTCCCATTCTCATGCCCACTGGTAAGCGCGGGCTCCTCGACGGCCGGGACGCTTGCAGCCGGCCAATCCTGCCTGTTGCCCATCAGCTTCACGCCAACAGCAGTCGGTGCCATCAGCGGTGCGCTTGTATTGACTGACAATGCGCTCAACGCGACCGCTCCCGGATACACGGCACAGAGCATTCCGTTAAGCGGCACTGGTAGACACGGGACTCAGACGAGTCAAACCATCAAGTTCGCGACGGCTGCGTCGCAGATTACCTATGGCGTATCAACGATCTCGCTGTCGGCAACGGCAACGTCCGGGTTAACTGTGACTTTCACCGTGACCGCGGGGCCTGCGACAGTGAACGACAATCAGCTCATCATTACCGGCGCTGGCAAGATTACGGTGGCAGCAAACCAATCTGGCAACAGAAGCTATTCAGCAGCGCCAATGGTTTCGCAGACGATCACAGTGAACCCGGCTGTGCTGACTGTGACGGCAGCATCGCCTTCGATCTCCTACGGCCAGAAGCTTCCGGCCTACACGGCAACCTGCAGCGGCTTCCAGAATGGCGATACAAGCGCCACGCTAGGCGGAGCGCCGTCGCTGACAACAACTCCGGCCGCGCCGAGCGCCGCAGGGCAATTCACCATCAACACTGCAGTTGGTTCTTTGAGTGCTCCTAATTACATCTTCAACTTCGTCAACGGCACGCTGACTATCAACAAGACGCAATTGACCGTGACGGCAGCATCGCCAACGATCACTTACGGCCAGATGCTTCCGGCCTACACAGCAACCTACAGCGGCTTTCAGAATGGTGACACGATCAGCATGCTGGGCGGAAGTCCATCGCTGACAACCAATCCTGCCGTACCAAGCGCCGTCGGACAATACACCATCACTGCAGCGCTTGGTTCTCTGAGCGCAGCTAGCTACACGTTCAGCTTCGTCAACGGCACGTTGACGATAAACGCACCGTCTGGGACCGTCACGGTAACTCCAGCATCGGTGAACTTTGGCAGCGTGGTGGTCAATACGACCAGCGCCGTCAAGACGGTTACCCTTAAGAACACCGGAAAGGTCTCCATCAGCATCAGCTCGTTCACCGTCGCGGCGGGAACTCCGTTCGCCATCGCCGCATCCCCATCGACGACCTGCACCGGGACGCTGGCCGCCGGAGCGAGTTGCATCATCGGACTGACACTCACTCCGGCAACGACGGGCGCTCAGACAGGCAGCCTGACCATCGCCACCAACGCCAGCAACAGCCCGCAGACGGTGACGCTGAGCGGGACCGGCATCGTTCCAACCACGCTTTCGGCAACGGCGGTGGCTTTCGGCAACGTGGCGACTAACGAATCGAGCGCCATCAAGAACGTTACGCTCAAGAACAACCAGGCGGTCGCCCTGGCCATCTCTTCGATGGCTGTGTCAGGCAACGGCTTCGCGCTGGACCCATCGACAACCTGCACGAGCACGCTGGCCGCCGGAGCGAGTTGCATCATCGGACTGACACTCACTCCGGCAACGACGGGCGCTCAGACAGGCAGCCTGACCATCGCCACCAACGCCAGCAACAGCCCGCAGACGGTGACGCTGAGCGGGACCGGCATCGTTCCAACCACGCTTTCGGCAACGGCGGTGGCTTTCGGCAACGTGGCGACTAACGAATCGAGCGCCATCAAGAACGTTACGCTCAAGAACAATCAGGCGGTCGCCCTGGCCATCTCTTCGATGGCTGTGTCGGGCAATGGCTTCGCGCTGGACCCATCGACAACCTGCACCGGGACGCTGGCCGCCGGAGCGAGTTGCATCATCGGATTGACACTCACTCCCGCGACCACGGGCGCACAGACGGGTGGCCTGACCATCGCCACCAACGCCAGCAACAGCCCGCAAACGGTGACGCTGAGCGGCACGGGAGTCATGCCAAAGGCCGCAACGCCTGTGTTCAATCCGGTGGCGGGAACCTATGACAGTTCACAAACGGTGACCATTACCGACGCAACGAGCGGGGCGACGATCTACTACACGACCAACGGCACAACACCATCAGCCTCGTCAACAAAGTACACGGGGGCATTCACGGTATCGGCAACGGAGACTATCAAAGCAATTGCTATGGAGGCTGACTACACGAAAAGCGCGGTTGCCACTGTGGCATACACAATCAACTAGCCTGGCGCCCTCGGCAAGGATGTCAGCTTCGGAATATGGTGCTTCTCTTTGAAAGGACCCGCCATGCGTAAGTACTTGAAGAACTGGGGGGAGAAAGTTTCAACCTGCTCCCTTCAAGCCATGACGATTGTTTTTCTGCTTTCAGCCGCTGTCGGCCACGCACAGTCCGCGACAGGTGGTTGCATACCCGTCAACAATGTTCCATTCGATGGCATGGGTGTTGGCTTGTACTCTGACGCATGGGCTCAAGGACAGACCTTTACCGCTTATCTCGATGGAACTTACCCTGTGGGCGGGGTGTCAGGCTGCAATAATGTCAATGTCTCTGCATGGGAATGGGAGGATGTTACACCGAATAATATGGACTGCACCACTGACTATGGACCTGCTTATGAATATTATTGCCATATAGGACCAAGTGACCCATACGTGAAACTATCCAATCTCACGTATGTCAGCCCAACAGTCACCACGTTCACAGTATCAGTTGCGGGCGGCGCCCCTCCGGGACGTGTCTTTATTGTTCTAAGATCCAGCACTACTGGCGATCAATACTTTGCTTACTGGGTCTTTTCGATTCAGGCACCCACGCCCCCAAACCCGCCGTACCCACTCCCGCCGCAGGCCTGTCCCATTCCGGCCTTCGCATCTGAAAACCCTGTCTCTCCCGACACCTGGTTCGCGGGAAAAGAGTACCCGATCGTCATCACTGGCACTGGCTTCACCACCCCGGCCAATGCCACGGATTCTTGTCCCGCGACCCAGATTACGGTTAGCGTGGACACCGGATCCGTGAAGCTATCCGACGTAGTTGTTCTCAACTCAACCACGATCACCGCCATGGTCAAGCCTGCGGATACCGACCCAGCCGAGACGGCAGAAGTCAATTTGTGGGGGCCCCCGTCCGGCCCCATTGGAGGTGTCGTCAGGGTTGCTGGCAAGGCAACGCGAACGGCTTCCTCCCCCAAGGCTATGGCGATCCCTCCCGTTGGTCCGAATGGGATGGTCTTATATGATCAGAGGCCGGCGCAGGTTGCAAATCTCAAGGCCGTCATCACGGATACCAGTAACATCATGAACGGCATTGTAACCGTCAAGCTCACCGCGCCCAGCAGCACGAAAGGCGACCTAAACCTAGATTTCAACGGGGCGGATGCCAATGGTCTAGAGCTCAGTCAGGTCCCATTTACAGCACTGGCTCCCGGCTCGCAGAATCTCAAGCTGCCTTTTGACAAGACCATCCTGCCGGGAATCTACCCCATGGCCAATGGAACATGGGATGCAACTGTTCCAAGTGTCGCAGAGGTCCAATCCGTGACCGTTCCTGATTACACACTTCCCACGCCGTGGACATACTTCAGAAAAGTTCGATTCACTCAGTACAATGTCCCGCATGAAAGCGCATGTACGGGAGACGAAGTGAAGGCTTGGACCATCGACGACAACTGTAATTTCAACCAGATATGGTTGCAATCTGACTTTGTGGACGCGGCGTGGCTAAATGGCACTGGAATTACAAGATCAAATGTCATTCTGAAGAATGCCGCTGCTGTCTATCCAGGCTTAGGCAGTAAGCAAGCAAGATGCAAAAGTACGCAATTCGGTGGAAAGGTAAAATGGCCGGTTGGTGCACAAGGATATTCTCCGGGGAACACATTTGAGGTCGTGAACGCTGTTACTGGCAGTTGCAGTATATCGCTTAATAACCATCAATCAGCAGCAATGCCAGTTGACCCGGATACTATGGATTCGGTTATGCTCTCTGGCGTTATGGCGCTTAGCTGTAAAGATAGGATTGTACTGGACAAAGAAACTTACACCACGGCATATACCGAGACAGTTGCCGACAAATGCAAAGCATGCAGCAACCCGAAGACATTTACTGGTGGTGCAGACGGGCACGTTGATAGCTATACGTCGAACCCTGCCTGCCATACTGGACCAGGTACAATTGGCGACCTCGGATACTTTTACACCTCGTATCCCACGAAATAAAAAATCTGAGAGGAGAATCGAAATGATGTTTCAGATAAGACGTGCATCAAACAGGACAATCGTCAAGCTGATTGGGCTAGGAATTATTGGTCTCCACGCTTTTTCCTTTGCCTTCTCTCAATTTGACGCTGTGAGCAGAGAAGCTGAGGCAAAAAAGGCCCAGGCAGCAAACATTGAGATTCGCTCTGAAGTCACGCATATCGGTGCTGCGGAAGTAAAATCGATGACACAATCCAGTGGCTTGTATCCCGCTCTACAACCCGAGGTTTACTGGCATGACCAGGATTGGAATATAGACCTGCTGCCTATATCGCCTTCAGGCAATGTATACTCCCTGAGTGTCCGCTCGGGTAATGGGAGTACACAAATCGTAAAGCTTTCAGATCATTACTCGCAGATTCGCTCTATCTCATTGACTCCAAACAATAAGGCAATTGTCGTTGCGGATATCAACGGAAAGGTTAGCTCATTCGGCATTGTTGATCTGAAACTGGGAAAGATGATTGATGACCTCGAGACCCCCCCACCTTCTATCTCTCCGAATCGGCGCTTCATTGTGTGGGACAACTATGACGAATATGATCCCGGATATGATTATCGCTTGTATGACACGTTGAAGACACCGTTGGAGAATTCCTGCGGTTTCGGCGAGAACGATCCTGAGCACAAAAGCATTGATTCGGCATATCGTGGCTTTCCGATCTATCCGCGAAAGGCGAATCAGGTAACTTGCTTATACACAGATGATGAGGCCTTCGAAAATGAGCACCATGCAGCAGCATCGGACTTTATCTGGTCCTCGGATTCGAGCAAGGTTGTCTTTGTAGATAGACAAGATAGAAAGGTCCTAAGTCTTATCCTCGTGACCATGGCAACAGGCATCAATGATATTCCACAAACATCCACGTATCGGTTTATTGGCGTGGAAGATGTTTGCGCAGGCGCAGCAAACTGCGGCTACAACAATGTTCGCTCAATCGCCTGGGATGGCGATACGGTTAACGTCGCCCTGATTCAAGCGAACCCAACCGGTAAGGCTATTGAAAAAGATATAACTATTCCCCTTTCGAAGTTTGTTCCCATCGGCATGTAACCTTTACGCTCGCCCTCATTCTCGCCCCGGACGCTTCAGCCGCCTCCGGGGCATGTTTCTTCTGGTTCTGCTCTATAAAAGGACCCGCCATGCGTAAGTACTTGAAGAACTGGGGAAAGAAAGTCTCAACCTGCTTCCTTCAAGCTATGACGATTGTATTTCTGCTTTCCGCCTTCGTCGGCCACGCACAGTCCGCGACAGGTGGTTGCATCCCCGTCAACAATGTTCCATTCGGTGACATGAGTGTTGGCTTGTACTCTGACGCATGGGTTCAAGGACAGACCGTTACCGCTTATCTCGATGGAACTTACCCTGTAGGCGGGGTATCGGGCTGCAATAATGTCAATGTCTCTGCATGGGAATGGGAGGATGTTACCCCGAATAATATGGACTGCACCACTGACTATGGACCCGATTATGAATATTATTGCCATATAGGACCAAGTGACCCATACGTGGAACTATCCAATCTCACGTATGTCAGCCCAACAGTCACCACGTTCACAGTATCAGTTGCGGGCGACGCCCCTCCCGGGCCTGTCTTTATTGTTCTAAGATCCAGCACTACTGGCGTTCAATACTTTGCTTACTGGGTCTTTTCGATTCAGGCACGCACGCCCCCAAACCCGCCGTACCCACTCCCGCCGCAGGCCTGTCCCACTCCGGCCTTCGCATCTGAAAACCCTGTCTCTCCCGACACCTGGTTCGCGGGAAAAGAGTATCCGATCGTCATAACTGGCACTGGCTTCACTACCCCGGTTAATGCCACGGATTCTTGTCCCGCGACCCAGATCACGGTTAGCGTGGACACCGGATCCGTGAAGCTATCCGACGTAGTTGTTCTCAACTCAACCACGATCACCGCCATGGTCGAGCCTGCGGATACCGACCCAGCCGAGACGGCAGAAGTTAATTTGTGGGGCTCCCCGTCCGGCCCCATTGGAGGTGTCGTCGGGGCTGCTGGCAAGGCAACGCGAACGGCTTCCTCCCCCAAGGCTATGGCAATCCCTCCCGCTGGCCCGAATGGAATGGTCTTATATGATCAGACGCCTGCGCAGATTGCAAATCTCAAGGCCGTCATCACGGATACCAGTAACATTCAGGATCTTATCATGAAAGTCAAGTTAACCGCGCCCAGCGGCACGAAAGGCGACCTGACGCTCAATCTTTACGGGGGAGTAAACATACAAAACCAGAATCTCGTCGTCAACCTGTTCCCAAATGAGGTGCCAGGATCACAAGATCTCAAGCTCGACTTTAACTACGTTCCTCCGGCCATCTACACTACTTCAGATGGAACATGGGATGTAAACTTCCCAGGCGCTTCCGGCGTTCAATCCGTGACTGTTCCTGATTACACGCTGCCCACGCAGTGGGATTACTTCAGGAAGGTCCGCTTCTCGCAATATAATATACCATGGGAAAATGCTCCAATCCCTCATGCATGTAGGCCTGGACAAGCAGATGCGTGGATAGTCTCTGCGACTTCAACGCGTTCCAACGGGAAAAGAGTATACACGTGTAGCTTCCAGCAGATATCCCTGAACTCTCAATTCATCCAGCAGGCTTGGATCAATGGCACCGGGCTTTCGGCCCATTATGGCTATCTGAGAAATGCCGCCGCCCAGAAACTCGGCGATCTACAGCATTGTGCTGGGCAATATCCCTCTGGGGCGATAGGCCATACTCCTAACGAAGGAAACACATTTGAGAGAGTCTATCCCCCGATTACCGGCAGTTGCAACAACGAGCTTGAAAGCGGAGTATCTGCGGCGGCTCCCACGAACCCACTCTCGGGCGTCGTTTCGCTGAGCTGCAATCCTCCGCTCAATCAAATCAATATGGATGATCGGAATCACAACTCAGTGGGCACTCGAACGATTGCTGATTCGTGCGCAGCTTGCGATCTTCCAGTCAATAACCTTGGAGCTGACGGACATATCGACAGCTTTACGGATAGTCAATCATGCAAAGGTCACGGCGATATCAATGACCTCGGCTTCTTCTATACCAGCAACATCACAAACTGAGAGGGACTAAAGATGAGCTCACGAACAATGTTTGCCGCAAGCAGAACGATTTGGATTGGGGTCGTCACTCTCCTATGCGCATCCCTCTACGCGCAGCAACCAGCGGGATCAAACTCCACAAGTCCGCCGAAGAAACAACTAGATACCGAAGTCAAACACATCGGCACAGCGGAAGCAACAACAGTGGTAAAAACCGGATTCTATCCGGACCGGCAGCCGAAGGTCTATTGGCATGATCAGGACTGGAATATCGACCTGTTGATTCCAGCTTCAGGTGAAGACCCGTATTCATTAAGTATAAGTTCCAGAGGTGGTGTAGCTTCAATCGTTAAACTTCCCGATTTGTACTCGCAGATCAACACGATCTCGCGCGCCCCAGGCGACAAGGCGATTATCGAGGTGGACTGCGGAGGTACCTGCAGCGGGTTTCTCATCGTCGATCTAAGACAGGGAAAAGTGATCGACGACATTGGATGTGAGTTCACAAACATCTCTCCAAACCATAGCTTCATTCTGTACGAAAATTGGTTCCCCGCCCACGCAGAATCCCACGTTAATCAATATCATCTCTACGACGTGACGAAATCTCCTAGGGAGAACGTCTGCAGCTACAGGGATAATGATCCCCAGCATAAGGATCTTGATGGCAATATGCGCGGCTTTCAGGTCTATCCGCAAAAACCGGGGCAGGTCATCTGCAACGATGTTGAGGACGATGACAACCCCGACGACAACCTTGCAACCAACTTCACCTGGGCTGCGGATTCGAGCAAGATCGTCTTTGCGGATGTGAAGAGTGGCGTGATGAGTCTTATTTTGGTGACCATGCCCGGCGGAGCTAAAGATCTGCCGCGCACTTCGACCTATGCGCTCATCGGCCAGGAGGATGCATGCGAAGGCGTGACAGACGCCGCAGGAGAACGACACTGCGACTACCACACGATCAAGTTTCTTGGCTTGGACGGCGACAATGTCAAGGCTGCTTTCCTGCTGCATGAAAATGGAAAGCCAGTCGAGAAGGATATGACCATTCCTCTCTCAAAGTTTGTCCCCATTGGCAAATAACCGTTACGCCCTTTCTTCTTGCGCCTGACGCACCCGCTGTCTCTGGCGTGAACTTCTATTGGCTCTATAGATTTGAAAGGACCACGCCATGCGGAAGTCTTTGGGAATGTGGGTAAGGGTGGTAGCAACACGCTCCCTGCAAGCCATGACGGTTATTTGCCTGTTCTCTGCCTGTGTCTGCCACGCACAGCTGATAGAGGGTTGTTTGGTTTCAAATGATTACTCGAATTCTCCCATACCCGGAGACCCCACCACCATAACACTTTTGACTTGGTATTCGGGACATACTTACACTGTGGATATCAAAGGAGCTTGGGGCCCCGTGACGCCTCCCGGATGCGAGTATTTACAAGCTTATGTATTTAAAATGCCGAATGGATATAATGATCGTAGCACCTGGGTGCTTGACCCAGCCGTGACTGTGCCCAAGCCTACTGAAGCCGTATCTGTCAACGGAATCTCCTACACTTTTGATATACAAAACACAACGTACGTAGACCCGATGAATGCTTCGCTCAGCGTAACAGTTGGGGGCACCGCTCCCGAAACTGACTTGTTGGTCCTATACTGCATGAATTGCATGTTTGGAGACAGGGTGGGGTATCTGGTTGATATTAACCCGCCCCCGGCAGCGCCGGGTCCGCCCTCTTGTCCTATGCCAACCATCGCCTCCGTATCCCCTAAATACTGGTTTGCAGGAAAGACCTTTGACATCGCCATCAACGGAAACAACTTCATCACCAAAAAGGCCGCCTCTGATACTTGTCCCGAGACCCAGGTCTGGATTTCTGCCCCGAGTGGCGAAACCTTGCTGCAATCCTCCCCCAACGTAATTAGCTCAACGCAGATCAACGCCACCGTAGCACCCGCGGCCAGCGACCCAACCGAGACGGCCACCGTCTATCTAAGTGCTCCCTACGAGCAACAAGGACCAACCTATAAAACGCAGATTGTAAATCTCAAATCAGTCATTACGGATACCAGCAACATCATGAACGGCATTGTAACCGTCAAGCTCACCGCGCCCAGCAGCACGAAAGGCGACCTAAAGCGTGAAGAGATCCCCCGCCTCTGGCGGGGTGGCAGTAGCCGTTTGACATTTAGGGGAGTCGGCTTTTAAGTCGGCTCTTGTCGATGGCCGTGCAGGTAGCAAGATGATCGGGCTTTTGCTTTTGTTCTTGCTTTTGCTTCGGACGGTTGCGGTCAGGCCCCTTTGAGGGGCCAGCAACCGTAAAGCCACCGGCTCTGCCGGTGGATACTTACACCTAGATTTCAACGGGGCGGATGCCAATGATCTAGAGCTCAGTCAGG
>Ga0302275_10000726_pt1 | contig 36515 bp, 26 predicted proteins | sample III_Bog_N2_2_FD_200229 | JGI IMG/M metagenome (GOLD analysis project Ga0302275, IMG submission 200229) | Peat permafrost microbial communities from Stordalen Mire near Abisko, Sweden - III_Bog_N2_2 | ecosystem: Environmental > Terrestrial > Soil > Wetlands > Peat | place: Sweden: Abisko... | reverse complement strand
GAATGGACCCCCGGGGGGAGGGCAGATTCAAACTCCAAGTGCAACGGAATTGGAAACCGCAGACCAGTATTGCACGAAGTCGAATGCGCCTGCTGGCAGGAACAGTTCCGCGGGCGCTTTCCAGCCGAGCGATTTCCTTGGCCGGGTGTTCAGTAGCCAGGCGATATCGTCCAGTTGTTCCTGGGAAAACAGCGACAGATCCGTGCCCTTGGGCAGGTACTGGCGGAGCAGCCCGTTGGTGTTTTCGTTGATCCCCCGCTCCCAGGGTGCGCGCGGATGAGCGAAGTAGACATCGACCCCAGTGTTGGCGGTCAGCTTTTTGTGGTGTCGCATCTCCGAGCCCTGGTCGTAGGTCATCGAGCGGCGCATCTGCGAATCGAAGCGGTTGAGGATCTTGGTGAAGGCCTCGGCGGTCACATCGGCCTTCGAGCTGTCCAGCTTGACCAGGGCGACAAACAGGGTGGTGCGCTCGACCAGCGTGCCCACCTGTGAGCGGTTGCCCTTGCCGATAATCAGGTCGCCCTCCCAATGGCCCGGAACCAGACGCATCTGGACCTCGGCGGGGCGTAAGTCGATTAGAGTCATATCGGGAATGGAACCGTTGTTGTTTTTGTTTTTTCCTTGTTGGGATCGTTTTGTCTTGTGCCGGCGGCGCATCAGGGCCAACAGGCTGGCGCGAAGCTGCCCCTTGGGCATGGCGTAGAGGGCCGTGTAGATGGTCTCGCGCGACAGTTGGATGGGCTCGGGCATACGAGCCAGTGTGCTCTCAATCTGCGCCGGACTCAAGCCGCGGCGAAGATGCTCGACCACCAGTCGCCAGAGCGGTGTGCCCGGCACCAGCTTGCGCGCCACACGCGGAATCGAAGACTGTCGCCGCGCCCGATGCTCGGCACGCTCGCAGTTGTAGCCTCCGGCCACCAGCTTCTTGCCCGGCCGGGGCACGATCGTCGGCCGCCGCCAGCCGTTGCCATTGAGCTCGCGCGTAATCGTGGATCGGGCCCGGCTGAGATAAGTTGCAATGGTCCCAGGCCGCGTGCCCTGAGCCAAATACATCTCGATCATCGCCCGCTCCCGGATGTCCAGGTGCTTGTAGCTGTTCGCCATAATGCAACCATCTCCTCTTTATGGAAATGTTGCACTTGGAGCTTGAATCTGCCGTGATTCATTTTGAACTCCTGCCGATAGGAGTCTCAGGGGCCGGGCAGCGCAGAAAAGGTGGGCCGTGCATCCGCGATGAAGAGACTGATTCCTGCCATTGCGATAGCTTTCGGGGGGTTGTTCTCGGCCGCCTGGGCGGCAACGCCCGCCCCGCTGACCACGTTGCGCGCGATTCACGCCCTCAGCAATGCCCAGGCCAGCCGAGCGCTGCCCGTCGCATTTGAGGCCACAGTCACTTACCGGCGCGCCGGGGAGACCACCCTCTTCGTTCAGGACGGCGACTCGGCCATCTATGTTGCCGCGCCGGCGGAGTTTCAGATGCTTCCCGGCGACCGCGTTCTGATCAAGGGAAGAGCCAAGGAGAGTTTTCGTCCTATCGTCATCGCCGACAGCGTTACCGTCCTGCGCCACGGCGACCTGCCCAAGCCCCTGCCGGTTAACTTCGATCAACTGGAGAGCGTCCAGCGGGATTGCATGCTGGTCTCCGTCCGCGGCCAGGTCCTCAGCGCCGATGTCGTCCACAGCGCCAGCCGGCCAACGACTCGCATGCAGTTGGTAGTCGATGGAGGCATCGTCGATGCATGGGTGAATGCCATCGATGAAAAACTGACCCCCCTTCTACTGGACGCCCAGGTTGAGGCCGTCGGAGTCGTGGGGGCAACCTTCGACGGCAAGATGCAGCGCGTCGGGGTGAATCTCTCCATTCCTTCCCCGGCGAATATCCGGATCCTCAAGCTGGCCGAAACCGATCCCTGGACTCTCCCCCTGACCGGGATGGACGAGATCTTCGCCAGCTATCGTGTCAGGGATTTCAGCCACAGAGTCCGTGTCCACGGAACCATCACCTACTTCCAGCCGGGCAGAGCGATGGTCCTGCAAAATGGCGCCAAGAGCCTCTGGGTCGAGACCAAGCGCGAGGAAATCCTGCACATCGGCCAGCAGGCCGATGTCACCGGCACCCCCGATGTGCGAACCGGCTTTCTGACCTTGCAGGATGGAGAGATTCAGGAAGGCGGCGTGGATGCGCCCCTCAGCCCCAGGCCTGTCAAAGCCAGCGATCTGGCCGGCAGCGGGAGAATCTTCGACCTGGTATCCGTGGAAGGAGTGGTGGGAATGGAGGCGCGGGAGAATGGCCAGGATCAGTATGTCCTCTTCGCCGACGGCCAGGTCTTCTCCGCCATCTATCGCCATCCCTTCCTGGATGGCGGGCACATTGATTCGCTGATGAAGCAGGTGCCGGTGGGTTCCCGAGTCAGAGTCACTGGCATCTGCACCGTCGAAGACTCCGATCCCTACGATCCCAACATTGCCTTCAATATCCTCCTGCGCTCCCCTGACGATCTCGTGGTTGTCGCCAATCCCTCTTTGCTGAGCGTTCGCAATCTCCTGCTCGTCGCCGGCCTTCTTCTGCTGGTGGTCATCGCCTCCGTGGCCTGGGGCGCCACCATGAGGAGCAAGGTCCGCCGCGCCACCGCCTCGCTCTCCGCGAGCATTGAGGCCGAGGCCGCACTGGAGAGGCGGACCGCGCAACTGGAACAGAAGCGCTCCCGCATCCTGGAGGACATCAACGGCTCCCGGCCCCTGGCTGAAATCGTCGAAGCAATCACTGAACTCGCCTCCTTCCGGCTGGAGGGCGCTCCCTGCTGGTGCCAGATCGCCGATGGAGCCCGGCTGGGAAAATGCTCGCCGGAACTCGCCGCCATGCGCATCGTCCAAAGCGAGATTTTCGCCCGCTGCGGCCCTCCGCTCGGCGCCATCTTTGCCGCATTCGACCCGGCCAAAAAGCCCTCGCCCATCGAAACGGAAGCCCTCTCCAGGGCGGTGGAACTGGCCACGCTGGCCATCGAGACCCGCCGCCTGTACACCGATCTGCTGCACCGCTCGGAGTTCGACCAACTCACCGATATTTCCAACCGCTTCTCGCTGGAAAAGCGACTGGACGCCCAGATTGAAGAAGCGCGCCAGAATGCCGGCATCTTCGGGTTGATCTATATTGACCTCGACGAATTCAAGCAGGTGAACGATCTTTATGGGCATCATGTCGGCGACCTTTATCTGCAGGAGGTGGCCCTGCGCATGAAGCGGCAGCTCCGCCCCCATGACCTCCTGGCCCGGCTGGGCGGCGATGAGTTTGCCGTGCTGCTTCCAAGTGTGCGCAACCGCGCCGGCGTCGAGGAGATTGCCCAGCGCCTGGAGAACTCCTTCAGCGTGCCGGTGACTCTGGAAGGCCACACCATTCAGGGCACGGCCAGCTTCGGCATTGCCCTCTACCCTGAGAATGGCGCCACCAGGGACGAACTGCTGAGCGTCGCCGATGCCGCCATGTACGCGGTCAAGAATAGCAATCGGCGAGCCGAAATAAGCCCAGCTCAGCAGCCTGCCTCCGAACCTGTCTCCAAAAACCGTGCATGAGCATTCTCTCAGGCATCTCCTGACACGCCGCGCGTTCCTGAAAGCAAAGGCGTATCCTTGAGGCCGGGGTGATTCATTTTGAACTCCTGCCGATAGGAGTCTCAAGGGCCGGGCAGCGCAGAAAAGGTGGGCCGTGCATCCGCGATGAAGAGACTGATTCCTGCCATTGCGATAGCTTTCGGGGGGTTGTTCTCGGCCGCCTGGGCGGCAACGCCCGCCCCGCTGACCACGTTGCGCGCGATTCACGCCCTCAGCAATGCCGAGGCCGGCAAGGAGCTTCCGGTGGCCTTCGAGGCCACAGTCACATATTTCCGCGGGTCTGAAGATACGCTGTTTGTGCAGGATGGGGACGAGGCCATCTATGTCAGCGCCAACACCAACGCCAAACTGGTTCCCGGCGATCGCGTCCTGGTCGAGGGAAAGACGCACGCGGATTTCAGTCCCACTGTGCGTGGCGAGAAGATCACCCTGCTGCGCCATGGCGCGGTGCCCAAGCCTGCGCCGGCCAGCTTTGACGAGTTGATCCGGGCACAACACGACTGCATGCTGGTTACCGTGCACGCCATCGTTCGCGCCGTCGATCTGCATGAGAGATCGGATATACGCGACCCCAAACTCCCGATGCACACCGTCGCTCGGGTGCAGATGCTCATGGAGGGCGGTTACATCGAGGCATTTATCGACGTGGCCGACCCAAACCTGCTCTCGGACATGCTGGACGCCGAGGTGGAGGCCACCGGGGTTGCCGGGGGAACATTCGACGGCAAGATGCAACTGACCGGGGCTCAACTCTACATCTCCTCGCTCGCGGACGTGAAGGTTTTGAAGCGGCCCGCCGTCAGTTCGCACTCCCTCCCGGTGACGCCCATGGACAAGATTCTCACCGGCTATCGTGTGCTCGACCTGACACGGAGAGTTCGCGTTCATGGCACCATCACCTATTACAACCCCGGCAGCGCCGTTGTGCTGCAAAATGGCTCCAAAAGCCTGTGGATCGCGACCGGGACGAGGGCGAGCGATCTGCGGATCAACGACGGAGCCGACGCGACCGGCTTCCCCGACGCCCATAGCGGCTTTCTGACGCTGACCAACGGCGAAATCTGGGACAGCAACGTGGTGGAAAACGTCCCGCCCTTGCAGGCCACCTGGAAGCAGCTTGCATCGAGCAGCCATCCATTCGACCTGGTCTCTGTCGAGGGAGAAGTGGTGACGCAGGTCCGAGAGGCCTTGCAGGACGAATACGTCCTCTCCGCCGATGGCCAACTTTTCACTGCGGTCTTCGGCCACCTGAACGGAGCGGGCCCGCCCATGAAGCAGATTTCGCCGGGATCCCGAGTCCGCGTCACCGGCATCTGCATTCTCGAGAACTCCAATCCCTTCAGCTCCCAGGTTCCCTTCAATATTCTTCTGCGCTCGCCTGACGATATTGCAATCGTTGCCGAGCCGCCGTTGTTGACCATCCGCAACCTCATCATTGTGCTCAGCCTGCTCCTCCTGGTTGTGGTTGCGGTGGGCGGATGGGGATGGACTCTCAATTCAAAATTGCGCCGCCAGACTGGCACGCTGGCCGTGCTGGCGCAGATCGAGCAACGCCGCTCGCGCATCCTCGAGGGCATCAACGGCTCAAAAGCCCTCGTCGAAGTCCTCGAAGAGACCGTGGAGATGATCTCTTTCATGCTCAACGGCGTTCCCTGCTGGTGCGAAATCACTGATGGAGCGCGGCTGGGCGCTTCTCCGCCGGATGCGGACCGGTTGCGCGTCTTTCACCAGGAGATCCCGGCTCGCTCCGGTCCGGCGCTGGGCAATGTCTTTGCCGCCTTGAATCCGGCAACCTCGCCCGCCGCCGCGCACGAAGCGCTCTCCGTGGGGGCGCGCCTGGCCTCGCTGGCCATTGAAACCCGCAGGCTCTACAACGACCTGCTGCACCGCTCGGAGTTCGATCTGCTCACCGACATCCACAATCGCTTCTCGCTGGAGGCGCACCTGGATAAGCGCATCGAGGAAGCGCGCCACAGCGCCGGCATCTTCGGCTTGATCTATATCGACCTCGACGAATTCAAGCAGGTGAACGATCTCTATGGGCATCATGTCGGCGACCTCTATCTGCAGGAGGTTGCCGAGCGCATGAAGCTGCAGTTGCGCACCCACGATCTGCTGGCGCGGCTGGGCGGCGATGAGTTTGCCGTGCTGCTGCCCAAGGTGCGCAATCGCGCCGGCGTCGTGGAGATCGCCCAGCGCCTGGAGCGCTGCTTCGACGAGCCCTTTGTCCTTGCCGGGCCAACACTGCAAGGCTCGGCCAGCTTCGGCATTGCCCTCTACCCCGAGGATGGCGCCACCAGGGACAGCCTGCTGAGCGCCGCCGACACCGCCATGTATGCGGCCAAGAACCGAAAGCGCGTGATGGAAGAGAGTCTGGCGCGGATTTCGCATTCGGGGGCCTGACGAGAAAGCCGCGCACCAAAGGCAAGGCCCGGCTTGCGCCGGGCCTTGTGAGTTAAATCAAAGAAGCGTGCTGGACTTCAGTGCCCTACTCGGCCGCCATCTCCTCGGCCTCGCCCTCCTGGCGCATCATCTCCAGTTCGCGCTCCTCGGCTTCCTTCTCGGCAGTCACTTCCTGCTGCACGCGGGCCGCGGCTTCCTCCAGCTCCGGCGAGAGCTGCACGTTGCGATAGTACTCCAGGCCCGTGCCTGCTGGGATGAGCCGTCCTACGATCACGTTCTCCTTCAGGCCGCGCAGGTTATCGATTGCGCCGTTGATGCTGGCCTCAGTGAGCACGCGCGTCGTCTCCTGGAAGCTGGCCGCGGAGATAAAGCTGTCGGTCGAGAGCGACGCCTTGGTGATGCCCAGCAGCAGCGGACGCCCAATCGCCGGACGGCCTCCAGTGGCCAGCACCCGCTCGTTCTCCTCGCGGAAGCGGAAGCGGTCCACCTGCTGTTCGAGCAGGAAGTTGGTGTCGCCCACTTCGTCGATCCTGACCCAGCGCAGCATCTGCCGGACAATCACTTCGATGTGCTTGTCACTGATGGCCACGCCCTGCAGACGGTAGACCTCCTGAATCTCGTTCACCAGGTAAGCCTGCAACGCCTTTTCGCCAAGCACGGCCAGAATGTCGTGCGGGTTCAAAGGTCCGTCCATCAGCGGGTCGCCGGCGCTCAGGCGCTCGCCTTCCTGCACGTTGACGTGAATGCCGCGCGGCACTGAGTACTCTTTCTCGTCGCCGTTGTCCGCGGTGACGTAGATCTTGCGCTGGCCCTTGGAGACTTCTCCAAACCGCACCACGCCGTCGATTTCGCTGATGATAGCCGTCTCGCGCGGCTTGCGGGCCTCGAAGAGTTCCACCACGCGCGGCAGGCCGCCGGTGATGTCCTTGGTGCGCGTGCTCTCCTTGGGAATCTTCGCCAGCACATCGCCCGGACCCACATCGTCGCCGTCCTCGACCATCAGGTGAGCGCCGCGCGGCAACAGATACCGCTTGTGTCCCTTGGCGTTCTTCACCACGATGGCCGGCTGCCGCTTCTCGTCCGGTGCATCGGCAACCACCCAGCGCGAGAGGCCGGTCACTTCGTCCACCTCTTCGTTCAGCGTGATGCCTTCCTGCAGATCCTTGAACTGCGCCGCGCCGCCGATCTCAGTGAGAATCGCGTAGGTGTAAGGATCCCACTCGGCCAGCAACTGGCCCAGCTTCACTTGCTCGCCGTCCTTCACCCTCATGCGGGCGCCATAGACCACCTGGTAACGCTCCTTTTCGCGGCCGCGCTCGTCCTGAATGGCGATCGAGCCGGAGCGGTTCATGGCCACCAGCGTGCCGTCCTTGCTCTCCACATAGTTGAGGTTGATGAAGCGCACGAAGCCGTTGTTCTTCGCGTCCAGGCGCGACTTGTCCTGCACGCGGCTGGCCGTGCCGCCCACGTGGAAGGTGCGCATGGTCAACTGTGTGCCCGGCTCGCCGATGGACTGTGCGGCGATGACGCCGCAGGTCTCGCCCAGCTCCACCATGCGGCCCGAGCCCAGGTTGCGCCCGTAGCACAGCGCGCAGACGCCGCGCCGCGATTCGCAGGTCAGCACCGAGCGGATCTTCACCTTTTCCTTGCCCGCGGCCTGAATCGCCGAGGCGATATCCTCGTCGATGCCCTGGTTCAGATCGACCACCACGTTGCCGTCGTAGTCCTTGATCCGCTCCAGGGAGACGCGGCCGATGATGCGGTCCCTCAACTCCTCGATGATCTCGCCCGACTCGACGATCGAGCCGACGTAGATCCCTTCCATGGTGCCGCAATCGTACTCGGTCACGATCACGTCCTGGGCCACGTCGACCAGGCGGCGGGTCAGGTAGCCCGAGTCGGCCGTCTTCAGCGCCGTGTCGGCCAGTCCCTTGCGCGCGCCGTGCGTCGAAATGAAGTATTCGAGCACCGTCAGCCCCTCGCGGAAGTTCGCCGTGATGGGCGTTTCAATCACCTCGCCCGACGGCTTGGCCATCAGTCCGCGCATGCCGCTGAGCTGCCGAATCTGCTGCTTCGATCCGCGCGCGCCAGAGTCGGCCATGATGTAGATCGGATTCATGGCGCCCTCTTCGTCGGCGCGCTTCATGTTGCCGAACATCTCGTCGGCCACCTTGTCGGTCACCGCTGACCACATCTGGATCACCTTGTTCGAGCGCTCGCCGTTGGTGATGGCGCCATCCATGTACTGCTTCTGGACCTCGACCACCTTCAGGTCGGCCTCGTGCACCACCGTGTACTTGCTGTCGGGAATCACCATGTCGTCCAGGCCGACCGACAGCCCGGAGCGCGTGGCATATTGGAAGCCCAGTTCCTTGATGCGGTCCAGCATCCCGACCGTCACTTCCAGGCCCAGGTTCTGGTTGCAATAGTTCACCAGTTGCCCGATGCCCTTCTTCTTCAGCAGGCCGTTGATGAACGGCATTCCCGCCGGCAGCGCGTCGTTCAGGATCACGCGGCCCACCGTCGTGGAGATGTACTGCTTGTTGTAGTCCACAGGCTCGATGTGCGTCAGATCCTGGTCGTCATAGGCCGTGGTCAGGTCCAGCACCTGTCCCGTATAGCGCAGGCGGATGGGCGACAGCGTCTCCACTTCCTTGGCTTCTAGAGCCATCAGGACCTCTTCGTAATTGGCGAAGACGCGGCCCTCGCCGCGGGCGTTCTTCTTGGCCTTGGTCAGGTAGTAGAGGCCGAGCACCATGTCCTGCGAAGGCACGGTGATGGGCTGGCCGGAGGCCGGCGAAAGAATGTTGTGCGAGGCCAGCATCAGTACGCTGGCTTCGATCTGCGCCTCCGGCGAGAGCGGAATGTGGACTGCCATCTGGTCGCCGTCGAAGTCGGCGTTGAAGGCCGTGCAAACCAGCGGGTGGATCTTGATGGCCTTGCCCTCCACCAGCACCGGCTCAAAGGCCTGAATGCCGAGACGGTGAAGCGTGGGCGCGCGGTTCAGCAGCACCGGGTGGTCCTTGATGACTTCTTCAAGAATGTCCCACACCACCGGCTCCTGCATCTCCACCATCTCCTTGGCCTGCTTGATCGTGGTGCAGTGGCCCGTCTGCTCCAGGCGATGATAGATGAACGGCTTGAAGAGCTCGAGCGCCATCTTCTTGGGCAGTCCGCACTGGTGCAATTTCAATTCAGGCCCCACCACGATGACCGAGCGGCCCGAGTAGTCCACGCGCTTGCCCAGCAGATTCTGCCGGAAGCGTCCCTGCTTGCCCTTCAGCGTGTCGCTCAACGACTTCAGCGGACGATTGTTGGCGCCCCTCAGCACGCGGCCGCGGCGGCCGTTGTCGAACAGGGCGTCCACCGCCTCCTGCAACATGCGCTTCTCGTTGCGCACGATCACTTCCGGCGCGTGCAGATCCATCAGCTTCTTCAACCGGTTGTTGCGGTTGATCACGCGGCGATAAAGATCGTTCAGATCCGATGTGGCGAAACGGCCTCCATCCAGCGGCACCAGCGGGCGCAACTCGGGAGGAATCACCGGCAGCACATCCAGAATCATCCACTGCGGCTTGTTGTCGCTCTTGCGGAAGGCCTCGACGACCTTCAGCCGCTTGGCATACTTCAGCTTCTTCTGCGCGGAGGTTTCGGTCTTCATCCGCTCGCGCAGCTCAATGCCCAGCTCGTCGATCTGCACGCGCTTGAGCAGTTCTTTGATGGCCTCGGCGCCCATCATCGCCTTGAAGCCCGAGGGACGGAACTGGGCATCCAGTTCGCGATACCTGGCTTCGTCCTTGATGATCTCGCGCTCCTTCACACCCGGAGCGTCGCCCGCGTCGATCACGACGTAGGACTCGAAGTAGAGAATCCCTTCCAGATCACGCAGAGAAATGTCGAGCAGGTGCCCGATCCTCGAGGGCAGCCCCTTGAAGAACCACACATGCGAACAAGGAGACGCCAGCTCGATGTGGCCCATCCTCTCGCGGCGCACCTTGCTCACCGTCACTTCCACGCCGCACTTGTCGCAGATCACGCCGCGGTGCTTCATGCGCTTGTACTTGCCGCACAGGCACTCCCAGTCGGTCACCGGTCCAAAGATGCGCGCGCAGAAAAGTCCGTCCCGCTCCGGCTTGAAGGTGCGGTAGTTGATGGTCTCCGGCTTGGTGACCTCGCCATGCGACCAGCTGCGGATCTTCTCTGGCGATGCAAGCATGATGCGAATAGCGTCGAAATCCGTGATGGGGCTGGAAAGTTCAAACGGGTTTGAGCGGAACAAGGCGACCCTCCTTGGCGGGCCTTTCGGCGCCTGCCGGGGCTTTTCCCGGGATTCCTGAAGGATCCTTCCTTCCCGGGAAGCGGCGTTTACCGCTTTCAAGAAGAATCCTGAACAATCAGCTACTAGCTTCTAGCCTTTAGCTGCTAGCCTTGCCTTGCTCTTGCCAGTAAACCGCGGAAGTAGCGATCCGCACCACCGGGCTAGGAGCTAGAAGCTAGCAGCTAAAAGCTGCACTTAGTCGGCCGCCGCGGCCACTTCCGGCGCGGGCAGCTTCTTGATTAGGTCCGCTCGCTTGATCAACTCCACGTCCAGGCAGAGCGATTGCAATTCGCGGATCAGCACGTTGAACGACTCCGGCACACCCGGCTCGATAGCCGCCTCGCCCTTCACGATGGCCTCATAAATCTTTGTCCGGCCATAAACGTCGTCGCTCTTCGCCGTCAGCAACTCCTGCAGGATGTAGGCGGCGCCATAAGCCTCCAGCGCCCACACTTCCATCTCGCCGAAGCGCTGTCCGCCGAACTGCGCCTTGCCGCCCAGCGGCTGCTGCGTAATCAGCGAGTACGGCCCGATGGAACGCGCATGAATCTTGTCGTCCACCAGGTGCGACAGCTTGAGCATGTAGATGTAGCCCACCGTCACCGGCTGTTCGAACTGTTCGCCGGTCATGCCGTCGTAGAGCGCTGTCTTCCCCGATGAAGGCAGGCCGGCAGCAGCCAGCAAAGCCTTAATCTCCTCTTCGCGCGCGCCATCGAAGACCGCGGTTCCGAACCAGATGCCGCGCTCCATGCCTGCGCCGACGCGCAACAGCATCTCGTCGTCGAGTTCAAGCAACTGGCGCAGCGTTGCGGTTCCCGCGAACTCCTTCTTCATCAGTTCGCGGGTGTATGCCGCATCGGTGTTGGCGCTAATCAGTTCGGCAATCTTCTTGCCCAACACATGAGCGGCCCAGCCGAGGTGCGTCTCCAGAATCTGTCCCACGTTCATACGGGAAGGCACACCCAGCGGATTCAGCACAATCTCCACCGGCGTTCCATCGGGCAGATACGGCATGTCCTCCTCGGGAAGAATGCGCGCGATCACGCCTTTGTTGCCGTGCCGTCCGGCCATTTTGTCGCCCACCGAGAGCTTGCGCTTCATGGCAACATAGACCTTCACCAGCTTGATCACCCCCGGAGGCAGCTCGTCGCCCTTGGCCAGCTTGGCCACCTTCTCGTTGGTGATCTTGCGCAGCACCTCGATCTGCCGCGAGGTCATCTCTTCGATCTCGTCGATCTGCTCGTTGACCCGCGGATCCTTGTCGGCGTAGCGGATGCGCTTCAAATTCTTGGTAGAGATGCGCTCGATCGTCTCGCGGTCAAGAATCGCCGCCTTGACCAGCAGGCGCTTGTTCGTCCGCTCGTCATGCAGGTCGGCCAGAACTTCCTTGCCGCCCAGAATGCCGTCCAGCCGCTTCAGGCGCTCATCGGTCAGAATGCGGATCTCGTCGCCCAGGTTCTTCTCGAGCTTGGCCACATACTCGCCCTCGATCTGCTTGGCGCGCTCGTCCTTCTCCTGGCCCTTGCGGCTGAAGATGCGCACGTCCACCACCGTGCCCTCGATGCCCGGAGGGCAGGTCAGCGACGCATCGCGCACATCGCCGGCCTTTTCGCCGAAGATGGCGCGCAGCAGCTTCTCTTCCGGCGTCAGTTGCGTCTCGCCTTTGGGCGTGACCTTGCCGACCAGAATATCGCCGTGCTTGATCTGGGCGCCGATGCGGATCACGCCGCTCTCGTCCAGATCGCGCAGCGCGTGCTCGCTCACGTTGGGAATGTCGCGCGTGATTTCCTCGGGGCCCAGCTTGGTGTCGCGCGCCTCGATCTCGAACTCCTCGATGTGCACCGAGGTGTAGTAGTCCTCTCTCACCAGCTTCTCGCTGATCAGGATCGCGTCCTCGAAGTTGTAGCCGCGCCACGGCATGAAGGCGACAAGAACATTGCGCCCCAGCGCCAGCTCGCCCTGCTCCGTGCAGGGCCCGTCTGCGATCACCTGGCCCTTGACCACGCGGTCGCCCTCGCGAACCACAGGCTTCTGGTTGATGCAGGTGTTCTGGTTGGAGCGCTTGAACTTGATCAGCGTGTAGATGTCGGAACCCACCTCGCGCGAAAGCTGCGTGGGATGATGTTCGCCTTCCACGCGCACAATGATGCGCTGCGAGTCCACCGAGTCCACAATGCCGTTGCGCTTGGCCAGAATCACGGCGCCGGAGTCGCGCGCCGTCACTCCCTCCATTCCCGTGCCCACCAGCGGAGCCTCGGCCACCAGCAGCGGCACGCTCTGCCGTTGCATGTTCGCGCCCATCAGCGCGCGGTTGGCGTCGTCGTGCTCCAGGAACGGCACCAGCGAAGCGGCCACTGAAACCAGTTGCTTCGGGCTCACGTCGATGTAGTCCACGTCGGCGCGGTTCACCAGCACAAAGTTCCCCATGCGGCGCGCGTTCACCAGATCCTCGGTGATCAGGCCCTCGTCATTGAACTCGATGTTGGCCTGCGCGATGGTGTGCTTGTCCTCTTCCCATGCCGAGAGGTAGAAGCTGAACGGGATGGTCTCGATCAGCCGCTTGCCCGCCTTCTTCAGCGCCGCGTTCAGCCGCGCCGCCTCTTCCTTCTCGATGTGGTCGCCCACGCGCAACCCGCTCTCGCCGGCGTTGGCAATCTCAACGTAATCCAGAATCCGCGAGTCCTTCACCTTTCGATAAGGCGATTCGATAAAGCCGTACTCGTTGATGCGCGCAAAGCAGCTCAGCGAGCTGATCAGGCCGATGTTCGGGCCTTCCGGCGTCTCGATCGGGCAGATGCGGCCATAGTGCGTCGGATGCACGTCGCGCACCTCAAAGCCCGCGCGCTCGCGGCTCAGGCCGCCCGGTCCAAGCGCCGACAAGCGCCGCTTGTGCGTGATCTCCGAGAGCGGATTGGTCTGGTCCATGAACTGCGAAAGCTGCGATGAGCCGAAGAACTCCCTGATCGCCGCCATTACCGGCTTGGCGTTGATCAGGTCGTGCGGCATGGCCGTCGAAAGCTCCTGATACACGCTCATCTTTTCCTTGATGGCCCGCTCCATGCGCACCAGGCCGATGCGGAACTGGTTCTCCATCAGCTCGCCCACCGCGCGCACGCGGCGGTTGCCCAGGTGATCGATGTCGTCCACCATGCCGATGTTCTTGCGCAGCTTGAGCAGGTAGCGGATCGTCGCGTAGAAGTCCTCCGGCGTCAGCGTGCGATGCGACAGCCCCGTCGCGTCCTGGTTCTCATACAGCTTGATGTTGAACTTCAGCCGGCCCACGCGCGAGAAATCGTACTTGCGCGGATCGAAGAACATGCCCTCGAAGAGCGCCGTCGCCGTATCGAGCGTCGGCGGGTCGCCCGGCCGCAGCTTGCGGTAGATCTCGATCAGCGCATCTTCCGGCCTGCGAATAGAGTCGCGCTTCAGCGTGTTGGAGATGATGTTGCCCGCGTCGTCGCGCTCCGGGAAAAAGACCTCGAAGACTGCCGCGCCGCTGGCCAGAATCTTGTGCAGCCGGTCGGCGGTCAGCTCGACGTTGGCCTCCACCACCACTTCCCCGGTATTCAGATCGACAACGTCAGACGCGGTCAGCGCGCCGTCCAGCTCGGCCGGCTCGACTTCGATCCGGTCCACGCCCGCCCCGCGCAGCGCCTTCAGCGAGTGCGGCGTGATCTTGCGCCCCGAGTGCGCGATCTCCTCGCCATTGGCCAGCACCGCGTGCGCCGGCTTGGCGCCCACCAGGTGGGTGCCCGCCTTCGCGTCCTCGGGAACCGCCCAGTGCAGCTTGCCGTCGGCGATGTGCAGCCGGTCAACCGTGTAAAAGGTCTTCAGAATCTCCTCGTCCGAGCGCAGGCCCAGCGCGCGCAGGAAGATCGTTCCCAGAAACTTGCGCTTGCGGTCGATGCGCACATAGAGCGTGTTCTTCTGGTCGTACTCGAACTCCACCCACGAGCCGCGGTAAGGAATGATCTTGCCCAGAAAATACGTGCGATTGTTGGCCGTCTCAAAAAACACACCGGGTGACCGGTGCAACTGCGACACAATCACGCGCTCGGTCCCGTTCACGATGAAGGTCCCGTTCGGCGTCATCAGCGGAATGTCGCCGAAAAACACCTCCTGCTCCTTGATGTCGCGAATCGTCTTGTTGCCGGTCTCGGCGTCCTTGTCATAAATGGTCAGCCGCACCGTCACCCGCAGCGGCGCCGAGAAGGTCATGCCCCGCTCTTCGCACTCCTGCTGGTCGTACTTCAACTGCAGGCTCACCGGGTCGCCGCACTTGTTGCAGAAGTCGGGCGTGTTCTTGTTGTACGTGCCGCACTTCTGGCAGAGCACATCGCCCGGATGGAAGGGATCGGTGATCACCATCGACCCGCAATGCACGCAGGCCGTCCTCAGGTGATGAAGCCCCTTCAGGTGGCCGCACTTGCACTCCCAATTGCCGATTGAAAAGTCCACGAAGTCCAACTGCGAGATTCCGCGGAAGTCGGTGATCGGAAATACCGAGACGAAGACCGACTGCAAGCCCGAGTCGTCCCGCTCGTTGGGCAGCTTGTCCATCTGCAGAAATCGCTCATACGAGCGCCGCTGCACTTCAATCAGGTTGGGAATCTGGGTTGCGGTGGGAATCTTTGAAAAATCGAGCCGGCTGCGGATCGCGCGCTTCTCGTTGGGCATGTTCACTCCTGACCCTGGTCGCTCCGGCGCCCAAGCCAACCAAAACATGGCTGCGAGCCGGGCCGGCGCCCGAGTCTTGTCGGCACCGGCTGAATACGGTAAGTAAGTCAAAAAAGCCGGACTGGCGCATTACCTACTCCAGTCCCCAACCCTCAAGCCCCTCGGCAAACCCGAAATTCAGGTCTGAAGAAAGGCCGCAAACACACCGGAAACCTCCCGGGGCCTTGCATCTTCGGTGAGAGTTCGGTCAAAAAACGCGCCTTGAACGCATTCGGGGCATTGCCGCACATCCGGCAGGTGCGCTATGCTGCGCACAATCGAGGAAACAAAGCTACGCTCAAATCTGTTTACGATTCTGGTGCGCACTGGGCAGATTCTCCATCAAAGCTCACACTGCCGCAGCCGGGAGACACAAAAGGCTCGCAAGGACACAATCCCTCGCGAGCGCGGCCCATTGCCTGTGCTCCCATCCGAATTCTTTTGCGTTGCTCTCGCCGATCCCAAAGCTCGCTTCTGCCGCTCGCTCGCCAGCCACTCGTCAACCGTCAACAGGATCCCATCCTATCCTATTGACCCTTAGGCACTTAACTACAATGCAAATCCCGCTGCGCGAGGGCTTGGCTCTGCCTTGGCCAGCGGATGCGTGCGTGCCCATCCTCATCTTTCAAGACGCGCCGCCGAATCCCGCCTCATTCCCTCAAAAAAACGGAGTGAGCCGGAAGGACGCGCACCCTTTATAGTAGCGCGTCCCGGCCAGCCTTGCAAGTGGTCCGGCCCCGCGGCTGGACCACCCGACTGAGCCCGCTTGACCGAGCCTACTTGATCTCAATCGTCGCGATGCCTTCGAACTTCTTCTTGATTGCCTCGGCCTCATCCTTGGTCGCGCTCTCCTTGATCGCCTTGGGCGCGCCGTCGACCAGATCCTTGGCTTCCTTCAGGCCGAGCGAGGTAACCTCGCGCACGGCCTTGATGGTGTTGATCTTGTTGGCGCCGAAGTCCTTCAGAATCACCGCGAACTCGGTCTTCTCCTCCACCACGGGAGCCGCCGCGCCCGCCGCCGCCACAGCCACCGGTGCCGCTGCTGCCGCCGAAACGCCAAGCCGCTCTTCCAGCTTCTTCACCAAAGCCGCCGCTTCCAGCAGGCTCAGGCTCACGATTTGCTCTTCCAACTGCGCTAGATCCGCCATTTTCTTCTCCATTCAGAACTGTTTGAATTGCCCGTTTCTCAAATATTGCCCCGGCCGCAAAACCCTCAGGAAGTTTCCGATGCGCCAGACCCGCGCCCTTCCCGCCTGCTCGACAGCCAAATCTCTTAAAAGCAGCCTTTAGCTGCTAGCTTCTAGCCTCTAGCTCTTCCCCAAAGCGACCGACAGTCTCAACTTCTGTAAAAAAGCTAGAAGCTAGAGGCTAAGAGCTAGAAGCTGGCGGCTTTTAAGCCGCCGAAGCAAACTTTTCCTTCTCCACGCCCTGGCCCATAACCACCGCCAGATCGCGGCCCGCCGCATTCAGCACGGTTACCAGCCGCTGGGCAGGCGCATTGATCAGGAACAGCAGCTTGGCAAAGAGCTCTTCCTTGCCCGGCATCGTCGCCAGCGCCTTCACCTCTTCCACGTTCAGCAGCTTGCCGTCCACGATGCCCAGCTTGAACTGGAACTCGGCGTTCTCGCCCGCCCACTTGGCAAAGACCTTCGCCAGCGCCACCGGATCGCCCGAGGTAAACGCCACCGAATTCACGCCCTTGAGCCCCTTCAGCGCGGCTTCCACCTGGGTGCCCTTGCCCGATACCGCCGCCAGTTTGTTCTTCACCACGCGATACTTGCCGCCCGCCTCGCGGATCACCTTGCGCAGCGCATAGTCCTTGGCCACGGTCAGCTTGCTGAATGTGCCGATAATCGCCGTCGTCGAGGTCTCCAGTTCCTTGGCCAGCAACTGGACCTTCTCCGTCTTCTTCGCCCTTGAAATCGCCATTGTCTTCGCTCCGCTTCGACAGTTCTCAGTTGTCAGTTGTCAGTTCTCAGTACCGAAGAACCTGTCTGCCGCTGAATCCTGCCAGTAATTCCAAACCGTTCTGCCCGCACGGGGCTCGCTTTACTGTCCCGGCTTCTCAATCGCAACACAGAATGTTGGCAACCGGCCGCTAACACCTGAAAGCTGACAACTGAAAACTGTCGTCAATGCTTGCCCGCCGCGTCGGCAACCGCCGAATCCAGCGGCACTCCAGGCCCCATCGTCGAGCTCAAAGTAACACTCTTGATGTACTTGCCCTTGGCCGCCGAAGGCTTGCTGCGCACAATCGCCCCGATCACCGTGGTCGCGTTGTCGATCAGCTTTTGCGGGTCGAAGCTCAGCTTGCCCACCGGCACATGCACCAGGCTGGTCTTGTCGGCGCGGAACTCCACCTTGCCCGCCTTGATCTCTTTCACCGCCGCGGCAACGTCCATCGTCACCGTCCCGGTCTTGGGATTCGGCATCAGCCCCTTGGGACCGAGAATCTTGCCCAGCCGCCCCACCACCTTCATCATGTCCGGTGTGGCGATCAGCGCGTCGAAGGCGGTCCAGCTTTCCTTCTGGATCTTCTCCACCATCTCCTCGCCGCCCACGAAGTCCGCGCCCGCCGCGGTGGCTTCCTTCTGGCGGTCGCCGGTGCAGATCACGGCCACGGTTTTCGTCTTGCCCAGCCCGTGCGGCAGCACCACGGTCCCGCGCACCATCTGGTCGGCATGACGGGTATCAACCCCCAGCCGCATCGTCAGATCCACGGTCTCGTCGAATTTGGCGTACTTGACCTGCTTGAGCAGGCCGACCGCCTCGGGGAGCGCATAGGCAGGCTTAACGACAGCCGCGCGCGCCTTCACGATGTTCTTGCTGTGTTTTCTCATTCGTTCCTCGTCTCCCACCGCCCCTGCCAGCCCCGCTTTGCGGAGTGCCTGCGGCTCGCCGCCGAGGCAACGCTTTTTACGTTGCCGGAGCGAACACTCGAACAGGCCCAGAAACCGTGGTGCTTGTGACGGTCCAAGGATCTCCCCCGGACACATCTATTGACTATATTGGAATTCCGGTGGGAATGCAAGTTCCCCTTCACCCTGTGGATCATCCTAACTTTGGAGATCGTGGATGACGCGCCTTCAGGCGGTCCGATGCGGTGACGGGGATGGCCAGTCCGTAGCGCCGCAGCATGGGCTCCAGGACCTTCTCGAACATCTCCTGATCCCGGGGGCCGATCATGATCTCCGTAACCAGCTTTTGCGGATCACAGCGGATTTCAACCCCTGGCGGGCCGTGGAAGAGCACCTTTCCCTCGGGACTAAGCGAATACGACACGATGGGGGAATCGCCTTCCGTAATGAGACCCCAAAGGGCCGCCCGCAGTTCCTCCTCATGCTCGTACGACAAGTCCTTGCGCATTACCATCGCCAGTCCGTTTAGGTTCCACGCGACCTCACTCCACTCCACATATTTCACGCGGCCAACAAAGACCTTGCGGGGGTAGGCACCGAGTGCTTCCTTGAGCCGCCCGACAGTTGACTTGATCGCCACCACGCCGCTGCCCTTCCCGTAGATGTCCCACATGGCCATCGACTCCGTTGCCGCCGCTCGCCAGCAGTTGACGTACATGGTCTCGCGGTACATCTGCGTGATGCCCACGTACTGCTTTTCGAGGGTGAACCCCTTTACCGGCGAGGGCGGAGCTGGGAGAGCGCGAAGGTACTCTACTTCCGCGTCGGTGTGTGTTCCCTCCAGCGGATCTTCAAAGGTATCGACTCGGGCAAACCACAACTGACGGCGTTCGAGCATATCCATCAACTTTACGAAGTTCAGGTACCGCCAGAGAGTTGTGTCATCGGGCGGCGTCTCGAGTTCCGGGTGAGCTTCGTAAGGCATGGGTTCTGCAGTCTAGAATACGGCCCGGCAAGTGCACGGGGCCAATTCTGTGCCGCGGCGGGACTGGCCGGGTGCCCCCAGGTCTCGATTTGAGACCTGGGGATCGGCAGTGTTCCTATTAAAATCCAAGCCCAATCCTTCCCGCCGCTACACCAGCTCAATCGAAACCCGCCGCCCCACCATCGCCGCGGCCCGCTGCAAGCTGGACAGCGTAATGTCGTTCTTCGGATCGAGCAGGCGGTCAACCTGGGTGCGGCTGGTCTTCAGCAGCGTCGCCATTTTGTTCTTGGAGATCTTCTGCTTCTTCATCGCCTCGGCCAACTGCCAGGCAACCACTTCCTTGATCGCATCGGCCTGCGCTTCCTCGAAGATCCCCTCTTCCTTGAGAAAATCGTCGATGGTCGAACCCATATGCTTCTTGCTCATCGCGTTCGCTCCTGCACTTTATATAGTACAACCGTACCTTAAAATGTACAATTCCAAAAACGGGCTGGACGAAGCCAAAAGAATGTGCCCCGGCACATGGGAAAATCAGCGGAGCCCCGACTGCATCAGCCACCGGCGGGGCCGACCCCGTCTCCCCGCTCAGCCGGATGGCGGCCGCTACGTGCGTAGACCCACAGATAAAAAACACTCATGACCAGCAAGGTTATCGGCGCCGCGACGATCAGCGCAGCCAGCAGGATCTGCCAGGGCAGCCCCGTCGCGGGCAGGTGAAGGCTGCGAATGAGGGCGACGAAAAATACCCAGGCCAAATCTCCCGTCACCACAAGGCCGGCGGCATTCACCAGCAGCGCGAGCCGTCCGATCTTGCCGCCCTCGGCCCAGAGCATGGCGCAGGCGGGAACCGTGAGCAGCAGGAGTTTGGCGTCATACTGGCGATGATAGACAGGCAGCATCGAAAGTGCCGAGATCGCCGCCAGCGCCAGCCAGACTCTTGCCCGCGAAGGGCGCGAGCGAACGGTGACAAAGATCCATGCGAGCAGGAGCAGCCCACAGATGAGATAGCTGGCCGGATTGTAGATGCGCGGGTCGTTCCGGAAGACGCTGATGACCGTTTGCAGATCCAGCACGCCCTTGGGGCCCATGGATGAAGCTCTGGGGTCGTTGGTGCCGCCGTAGGCCGAAAACGCCAGGATATTGAAGTGCAGTTCCTGTATCCAGCGCGGCGAGAGATGCCAGACCCACAGGACTCCCGGCAGGCTCAGGGCAACCGCCGTGAGCAACGCCTGCAGCGCGCGTTTGCGGTAAACTCCGCCCGCCAATAAGAAGTAGAGCCAGACCAGCCCCGCGTCGTGCGGCTTCACTGCGATGCTCACCGCCAGACACAAGATGCCCGCCGGCACAAACCGCTCCCGCAGAAAGCACCACACGGCCGCCGCGCACAGGCTCACCGCGATTCCCGCGGCATTGCCCGTGGTGATGAGAATCTCGCTGTTGGCAAGCAGAAACCCGAGCAGAAGCCCGGACAACAGAGGCGCATAATCCGCTCCGAGATTCCAGATCAGGAACGAGGCGAAGACGAAGCTTCCCACGGTGAGCGCTATCCAGAGGATGTGGGCCCACCCCCACGGCATCATCGCGAAGGGTAGCGTAAAAAAGAAAGCGGTCGGCGGGTACACGCTCTGCGTCGCAATCTGGAGAACCTCCGGCGTATCCGATGGCCGGCTCCCTCCCTCCGCCTGATAGATGCGCAGCACCTCGGCTTGCATGTAGGGGTCATGATGTTCAATCAGGCATCGCGCGGGATAATAAAGTCCTCTGAAATCCGCCAGCGGAGCCGGAGCGGTGTACTCCAGCGCGAGACCCAGCAACAAAAACATGGCAGACCCGATCAACAGAAGATACAGGCCGTCCTGCCGCGCTCTTGTCATCTTGAGCACCTTTCGGCTTCTCATTGGGGATCAGCCGGAAATCCAGCCGCCAGCCGGCGCTTTATCACCCAGATCATACACGAGGCGGTGGAGGGAGCCGTTGCGGGGCCGCCATGCATCTGAAACCGCCTTGAATGCGGTCATCGACGATGGTGACGCCTTCTGTAGAATACGGATACCAACCGCGTGTACGGAGGAGAGCTGATGCAGGAGAGGTGCTTGTCCGTAGTTGTTCCCGTTTACAACGAGGAGCAGACGCTTGCTGAGATCGTCGGCAAGCTGCTTGTCCTGCCCCAGTTGCTTGAGATCGTGATCGTCGATGATTGCTCAACCGACAGGACGCCGGAGATTCTTGAGAGCCTGCGCGCGGCGCACGGCGAAATCCAGGTGGCGCGGCACGAAAGAAACCGCGGCAAGACAGAAGCGCTCAAAACCGGCTTTCGCCTGACGCGCGCCGAAATCGTCATCGTTCAGGATGCCGATCTCGAATACGATCCCCAGGATATTCCTCAAGTGATCGCCCCTATTCTCAGCGGGCGCGCGGATGTCGTTTTTGGCTCCCGCTTTCTGGTGAGAAAGGCCGCGCGGGTCTTGTATTTCTATCATTTCCTCGGCAACAAACTTCTCACCTTTTTATCGAACCTCGCCACCAACATCAATCTTACCGATGTCGAGACCTGCTACAAGGCCTTCCGAGGCGATATTATCCGGCAAATGAAGATTCATTCGAGCGGATTCGGTTTTGAAATCGAGGTGACCGCCAAGGTCGCCAAGCTCAAGTGCGCTATCTATGAAACGCCAATCAGCTACTATGGGCGCACCTATGAGGAAGGCAAGAAGATAACTGCATGGGACGGGGTTGCGGCCGTGTATTACATCCTTCGCTATAACCTGTTTTGCAGCTTGAAGCAGAGTTACGAGTGTCCGCCTCAGTTTGGCCGCGAAGAGACGCCGCGCAAAGCCACCTGATTGCCCTCGGCAGCCCGCCGCCGGCTGCCGGGAGTCCTGCGAGGCCGGCCCTCGGATCTCCCGCGCAGTGGCGGCTCCATCCCACCCGTGCATTTCCACCATGTCAGCCCGGACAGCGCTCGCTCAAAAGCCCCGCCATCGGCATCCTCGATCATTCGCCGCAGAATTGACTTGACAGCTCTGAATTCGCTGGTGAACTCTATTCTCGTCCCCTATCCCTCTCATCAAGGACGACCCATGACCTTCAAAAGAACTCTTCCCATTCTGGCACTTCTCCTGGCCTTCGCCGCCGGGATCGTGGGACGGCCGGCCGCAGCACAGGCCGCGCCCACGCGCAGACCCCGCATCGCCGTGCTCGATTTCGACTACGGCACCGTGCAGAGCTCCACAAACGGCATGTTCGGCAGCAATGTCGATGTCGGCAAAGGCATCACCGACCTGCTCATCACCGGCCTGGTCAAGGACGGTACCTTCTCCATCATCGAGCGCCAGGCCCTCGAAAAGGTCATGGCCGAGCAGAACTTCTCCAACTCGCAACGCGCCGACTCCACCAGCGCCGCCAAACTCGGCAAGCTGCTGGGCGTCGACGCCATCATTGTCGGCAGCATCACCCAATTCGGCAATGAAACCAAGAAGATCGGCGGAGGCGGCAGCGGAGGTTCCTGGGGCGGATACGGCCTGGGCGGCCTCAGCCACTCCAATTCCAAGGCCAACGTCGGCATCACCGCCCGCATCGTCAATGTCGATACCGGCGAGATTCTGGCCGTGGCCGAGGGGGCCGGAATCTCCTCCCGCTCCTCGACCTCGATGCTGGGCGGCGGCGGCCATGGCTGGAGCAACGGCGCCGGCAATGTCAACTTCGGCAGCAGCGACTTCCAGGCAACCATCATCGGTGAGGCCACCAAGATGGCCGTCGACAAGCTGACCGCCGATATCGTCGCCAACGCCTCCAAGGTGTCGGTCCGCACCGTCACTGTCGAAGGCCTGGTAGCCGCCGTCGATGGCGGTCAGGTCATTCTCAATGTGGGCAAGAAGGCCGGCGTCAACGCCGGCGACCGGCTTGAAGTGGTCCGCGTCACCAAGGAGATCAAGGACCCCGAAACCGGCGCTGTCATTCGCCGTCTCACCAGCTCCATCGGCATCATCAAAGCCACCGACGTGGACGACAATTCGGCCGTCTGCGTTCCCGTCTCCGGCTCCGATTTCCAGACCGGCGACCGCGTTAAATCCGTCGCTCAATAGGTCCCCAACGCGACTGTCGCGGGCAATCCACAAGGCGGCCACATTCCATCCGGACTGTGGCCGCTTCTTTTCTTGCGATAATCTCAACAGCCGGCAAATCGAGGCACGGCACGTTATGGTTGTTTCCGCCCCCCTCCACACCATCGACCTGATCCGCAAAAAGCGCGACGGCGCCGCTCTGCACGCTCGCGAGATTGGCTTCATGGTCGCGGGCGCTGCTGACGGCTCCATTCCCGCCGAGCAACTCTCCGCCTGGCTGATGGCCGCCTTTCTGCGCGGCCTTTCCCTCAAGGAGGCCCGCGCGCTCACCCTGGCCATGCGCGACTCCGGCGAGAAGTTCTCGCCTGCCCGCCTCGGCAAGGTTGCCGTCGACAAGCACTCCACCGGCGGAGTGGGCGACAAGACCAGCTTTCTCGTCGCTCCCATCGCCGCCGCCTGCGGCCTCGCCGTGCCCATGATCAGCGGACGCGCCCTCGGCCACACGGGCGGCACGCTGGACAAGCTGGAAGCCATCCCCGGCTGCCGCACAGCTCTCACACTCTCCGAATTCGAGGCCGTCCTGGAGAGGTGCGGCGCGGCCATCGTCAGCCAGACCCCGGCGCTGGTCCCCGCCGACCGCGTCCTCTATGCGCTCCGGGACCGCACCGGCACGGTCGAAAGCCCTGGCCTGATCTGCGCGTCGATTCTGAGCAAGAAACTGGCCGCGGGCCTGGATGCGTTGGTGCTCGACGTGAAGACCGGCTCCGGCGCATTCCTCCGCAAGCGCGAAGACGCCGAATATCTGGCCGCGCTGATGGTCGCCACTGCCGAAGCCGCTGGAACCCGCACCGTGGCCCTGCTTACCGACATGTCCCAGCCGCTCGGCTATGCCGCTGGTAACTGGATTGAGATTGCCGAGTGCCTCGATTTACTGCGGGGAGAGCGTCTTCCCCAGAGCGAGGACTTGCGTGAACTGTCGCTGCGGCTGGCCGGACAGATGATTCACCTGGGCGGACAGGCTGCGACGGTGGAGGCCGGGTATGCGCGGGCGGAGGCGGCGCTGATCGACGGTTCGGCGCTGCGGGTATTCAAGGAGATGGTTGCGGCGCAGGGCGGAGACGTATCGGTACTCGATGAGACGGATATCAGCCCGGCGCGCATGAGCGGGTCAACGGGATTCTTCCAGCCCGGCGCGACCGGCGCGCTTGAGGCATGGGAGAGCGGCTATGTCGCCGAGATGGACACGACAAAAATCGGCTGGGCCGTTCAGCGCCTCGGCGCGGGCCGCGAAAAGGCCGGCGAGCCTGTCGATCCGCACGCGGGCATTCTCTTCCACGCACGGCGCGGCGCGCGCGTCGAGCGAGGCCAACCGCTGGCTACGCTCTATGCAACCAGCCCGGAGATGCTGGCCGAGCCCGCGGCGCTGCTCAAGCAGGCCATCACCGTCTCAGACGCGCCGCCCAACACAGTCCCGCTGGTCAGCCGCATCTTCACCCGCAAGACAGCGGAGGCCCACCTGCGCGATGCTGTAAGGTAGTTTTCAGTTGTCAGTAGTCAGTTCTCAGTTCTCAGTTATCAGTTCTCAGTTATCAGTCTCCGATCGATGGGCGGTGAGCAAAGTTAGAACTTTTGTGGGTTATCTCTGCAGCGTTCTGGAAGCCGCGGAAAGGGTTGGTTTGTTCACGCGAACGAGATCGCAGATTCCTGACAACTGAGAACTGACAACTGACAACTGCCTTTAAGGAGTTCGCTTTGGATCGATTCACTGGTGTGCTGGGGATATTGGCTGTTCTTCTCGCGGCTTATCTGGGTTCAACCGACCGTAAACACATCCGCTGGCGCACGGTCGCCTGGGGTCTGGGACTGCAACTGGTCTTCGCCTTCTGCGTGCTGCGCTTCTCTTTGGGAGAGCAGGCGCTCCAGTGGGCCGGTGGCGTCGTCAAATCCATGCTCGCCTCCACCTATGCCGGCACCCAGGTCCTCTTTGGCCCGCTCGGCCTTCCCACTGGTTCCATGGGTTCCATCTTCGCCTTCCAGGTGCTGCCCACCGTCATCTTCATCTCCGCCTTTTTCGCGCTGCTTTACCACATCGGCCTGATGCAGATCGTCATCCGCGCCCTCGCCTGGGTGATGCTGAAGACCATGCGCATCTCCGGCGCGGAAAGCATGAACGTGGCGGCCAGCATCTTCATGGGCCAGACCGAAGCGCCCCTCACCATCCGGCCATTCTTGAAAGGCGCAACGCGCAGCGAACTGATGACCATCATGACCAGCGGCATGGCTCACGTCTCCGGCGGCATCATGGCCATGTACATCGCTCAGGGCGTCGCGCCCGAGCATCTGCTGGCCGCCGTCATCATGACCTCGCCGGGCACAATTCTGCTTGCCAAGATGCTGGTCCCCGAGACCGGCACGCCCGCCACCGAAGGCCGCGTCGTGATGCCGAAGGACGAGATGCACAAGGAAGAAAACCTCATTGGAGCCATCGCCCGCGGAACCATCGACGGCGGCAAGCTGGCCTTCAACATCGCCATCATGCTTATCAGCTTTCTGGCGCTCGTCGCCCTGCTCGACGGCATGCTGAGTTGGGCCCACGGGCTCGCCTACATGCACTGGGTTCCCGCCTCGCTCGGCCAGATTCTCGGCTTCCTCTTTGCGCCCGTGGCCTGGCTCATCGGCGTTCCCTGGCGCGACTGTCCCGCCATCGGCAACCTGCTCGGCACCCGCATGGCGCTCAATGAAGTCATCGCCTACATCGGTCTGGGCGCGCAGAAAGCCGTCCTTTTTCCGCGCTCCTTCATCATCGCCACCTTTGCGCTGTGCGGCTTCGCCAACCTGAGCTCGATCGGAATCCAGATCGGCGGCATTGGCGCGCTGATTCCCGAACGCCGCAACGAGCTGGCCAGGTTAGGCGTCCGTGCCATGTTGGCCGGCACCATGGCCAACCTGATTTCAGCCTCAATTGCCGGGATGTTCCTGGGGTAGAGTCCGCATTCAACCAAAGAAGCCAGGGTGCCCCGTCCATTTGGCGTTCGTTGCTAAAAGGGTGGGAAACCACGAACCCCAATGTGGCTATGGCAATTCCAGGATGACTGTACCCGGATGGCGCCGGTTCCAACGCCGAATCGCAAAGACGTTCACAGTTTCGCTCATTCATCTGCAAGTTTTCTGGCCGGATGAAAAAAATAAAAGAGGGGGTAGGGGGGCCGTCCGTCGCGTCACAGTTTCACTGTTTCACGGTAAATAGGGGGGTGGGGGTCTCTCTCAGTGGACAGTGAACAGTGGCCAGTAACGGCTCGCGTCTGGGGTCCATTGCTCATATTTCTATTGTGTGCCAATGGACGGTAATCATATGCAAAGTGGAGATCAGGAATCAGGAATCAGGGGTCAGGGGGTCGGCTGAATTGGCCAGGATGGGTCGGCGGGTCAGACAGAAGCTGATGGTGCGCCGGATTGAACAGCATGCGGAGTCAGACAATGGGAAAATCATAGGGAATCTTCGGAGAAGATCCTATGAAAAAGGTAATCACCGTTCTTGCGATCCTGTTGACCGCTCTTCTGATGCTGCCGGCTACTGGCGACGGGCAAACGGCGCAGAAGGGGTCCACATTCACCGTCGCGGGACATGCAGGCGAAACACAACTCATTCAGATCAATGGGAAGTCGTATGTCGAAGTTGAGACGCTCGCGAAACTGACTCAAGGAACCCTTTCCTTCAAGGCCAATCAGACGATTCTCACGCTTCCCGCGGTTGCAGAGGCGCCGGCAATCACGCCCCATGCAAAGGCCGGATTCTCAACCGCTTTCGTCCAGGCGGGCATCGAAGAGATGAGCCTGATCCGGGAATGGCGAATCGCCATCGTCAACGCGGTGCAGACGAACAGTCCGGTATCGGAGGAGTGGGTATCGGCGCATCACAGGCTGGCAGAGAAGAATCTGGCTCTCGCCTCCGCCGCCGCGTCCACGGACGACGACCGCAGCGCGTTCCCGCTGCTGACTGCTGAATTCAACAACATGCAGAAGCTCAGCGACCTCTACCTCACGATGCGCAACCAGGCCGCGTTCATCTCGACGGACGAATTCCACAGCAGCCCTCTTGAAGAACAGATTCTGAGTTGCGCACAAGGCTTTGTCACCATGACGGAGACTCACGAGTTTCAGGATCAGGCTGCGTGCCGCTAGGGAACGCCCTGGCGCGCCCTGCGCCCGACCCGGCAAATCAGCCTTGACGCGGCGCGTCATTTTTGCCATAGTTGGTCATCTTGAGGAAACGATGATGGCGCGCGATCCAATCCATCCGGGCATGTTTCTGGCCGACGAACTCGATGCTCTGGGCATGAGCGTTCCTGAAGTGGCCGAGGTATTGCACGTTCCGGCCAACCGGATCTATCAGCTTCTGAAAGGGCAGCGGGCCTTGACCGCCGATACGGCCTTGCGGTTGAGCCAGTGGCTGGGCACCTCGGCGGAGATGTGGCTTAATCTGCAAAAGCTTTATGAGTTGCGCCTTGCCGAGCAGAAGACCGGCAAGAAGATCAAAGGCACGGTCGTTCGGCGAGAATCGGCGCAAGCGGCGTAGTCGCGTCCGGCAGGACTCCCAGGTCCAAAACTCCGGACCTGGGGCACCCCGTTCATGGGCGGGGAACTGCGCCTCCCGCCGCTTGTTCGCGAGGCTCAAAAGAGGGGTTGTGGGCGCCGCATCTGTGTGCGTCAGTAACGTAAGCACTACATTCGATCAACAGGCGCGGAGCAGCGCTCAGTCTGTTCATATCGAATAGATAGATGCTGCTATCCCATCCTGAGATGTCGGTATAAAGGGCTGGCTCATTGAATATGATGTTGTCGCGACATTCGGCGACGATCCATCCGCCATCTGGAGACCACGAAGGATGGGAGCAGGATTGATTCTGATTCATACTCACTTGAATCAAAGCTTTCCCGTCCGCATTCATCGCAAAGAGTTGCTGAGTTCCTTTCCAAAGACCCGTAAAAGCAAGGCGCGAGCTATCCGCAGACCACGCGGGCGAGTGAGCCTCAAGCACCGGCTCCGTCAGCGCACGCTCGCCTTCGGCATGGCTGTCCTTGAGATCCGCAATGTAAAGGATGGAATGGTTACTTCTTGAAAACACCGAATAGGCGATCCGCTTCCCGTCGGGAGACCATGCGGCGTCATATGCGGGCACGGGAGCCGCGGCGCTTGCCTCGTCGAGCGACTTGAGGCCGATGGATGCCGCAAGATCGGGAAGAACGAGGATAGTCGAACCGAGACTCTCGACCTCCTTCTCGTCTAGTACCCCAAGATTTCCCCAGTGCATGTATAGCGTCGGAAGAAAGTTATCGGCTGCGGGATAGTATTCGCGAAGAAATGGATTGCGCCCTTCCTTGCCGGAACTGTAATACCCTTTGCGAATCTCTTCAATCTTATCCATCCGATCGCACTTTGCGTCGAAGTTCTTCTCCCCGTGGGTCACGCAGACATTCAGATTCAGTCGATTGGAAAAGCGCAGGGCAATCCATTCAGCGTTTGGGAGCCAGAGTAGATCCCTGACGTCCGATCCCATGGACGCAATCTTCCTAGATCCCTCGCCATTCATTGACATCAGAAGGAGATCGCTGTGCGCCGGAAAGCTTTGCAGCGCAGTTTCAAGTATGAACCTGTGATCCTTGAAACTCATGCTTTCCTTCGGTGGGTTCACGGGCTCGTCTCGTAGATATGCGATTTGGTGCCCATCGGGAGACCATGCGGGAGAATGGCTTCTGTGGTCCGATGTTAAGCGCTTAACGCTAGATCCGTCCTGGCCCATAATATAGATGTCCACATCTTGATAGCGCCAGCGGGAGATTTCAGATGGATGACGGTTATCGAAGACGATTTGAAAGTTCGGCTTTGGCTTTCCGCCGAGGCCTTGTGAGTTGCAGCAAATAGATGCGACGGCAAGAATGGCCCATACAAACAGGCAGCGCCGTGCAAGCGGCGCAACATGCTCGAACACATAGATAGAATGCCTTGACTCCGCTTCACGCCTTCTAGCGCAATGCTGCCGCTGTTGAATCGCGCAGTTTCCGTTCATGCTGTCACGTCTCCATTCTCAATGAATAGATTTCTGGTGTTGGCCATAAGCTGAAACACGCCGCTGCTAGAAAGGTTGCGATGTGAGGAGATAATTATATGTCTGGCGGCGTGCCGGGTGCTCCAGGTTACTCGCTTGGGACCTGAGAGACCAAAATCATCAACACGCGCCCTTCCTTCAAAACTAAGAATCGAAAAACGTTCGATATTGCGCGTCCGTGATTCCTATGTGCCTAAGAATTGTATGGAGCGTGGCTCTCTTCACTTCTTTATGGTTGGGAATTGAGATCGTGTTTTCGTGATTCGGATGGGTCATCACAATATGGTTCCCGTCGCGGCGAAGAATCCAGCCAAACTTCTCGAATGTTTTCTGGTGGTCTTTCCCGCTCGCTAAAGGGAGTTCGGAGAGGCCCATGGATCACGCTACTTGCAAATCCAAGCCGGGATTTGCCTTCACGGTGATGGTCTGCTGCGAGGAGATTCCAACATACGAAGTGGGAATGGAGCGGTGATTGGCCGCATCGCGCACACTATCCTCGAAGATGACGCTGAGACAGGCGCGCACCGCGTCGCGAATGTTGGCTTCCGCCTCTTCCAACGTATCCCCTTCGGAGACGCAGCCTGGAAGCTCCAGGCATTCGGCCACAAACACCTTCTCTTCCGGGACTTCCCTGAAGACGAGCGTGAAGGTCATCTCCGGAGAGCTGGCTTCACCCTCGACAAACTCTTCGACCTGGCTCTTCAGGCTCATTGCGGCACTCCTGAGCGCGCGGGTCTGGGAGACGAGTTCCAAGCCCCGAGGCTGAATGGCTTAATCATAGCACTGGAGCGAATTCTCGGAGCAGATTGGCATTGCGAGCGACGCTCCGCATTTACTCCATCGCATGCGGGTCCGGGGCTGTCTTCAGGCTCTTGTGGTGGCGGACGTCCTCGCCCTGCACCCAGAAGATCACATCCTCGGCGATATTGGTGGCGTGGTCGGCGACGCGCTCCAGGGCGCGGGCGATCATCAGCGCGTTCAGGGCCTGCGGAGCCAGGTGGCTCTGCTCCTCCATCACCGCGGTCAGCGACTTGTAGGCGGCGCGGTTCATCGTGTCGACGGCGTCGTCCATGGTGAGCACGGTGAGCGCCAGTTCGGCGTCGGCCTCGATGAACGATTGCAGGCTCTTGCGCACCATTTCGGCGGCCAGCGCAGCCATGCGCGGGATGTCCACAGGCAGCTCGGCCTGGGCCATCTGCTCCATGCTGCGGACGCGGTCGCTGATGGCCTTGGCCGAGTCGCCCACGCGCTCAAGATCGGCGTTGATCTTGATCACGCTGAGGATGAAGCGCAGGTCGATGGCCATGGGCTGCTCCATCGCCAGCAGGTCCAGCGCCGCCTGGTCAATCTCGCGCTCCATGCGGTTGATGGCCATCTCCGAGCGGTTGACCAGGTCGCAGATCGACAGGTCGCGCACCCGGTAGGCCTCGATGGCGCGCTGGATGGACTGCTCGGCCAGGCCCGCCATCACCAGCAGTTGCTCTTTCAGTTCGTCCAGGCTTTGCTGAAAGCGTATGCGCGTCATCCGAACCTGCCTGTGATGTAATCTTCCGTCCGCTTGTCGCTAGGGTTGGTGAAGATCTTGTGCGTCGAATCGAACTCCACCATCCGGCCATTCAAGAAGAAGCCGGTCTTTTCGGCCACGCGGGCGGCCTGCTGCATGTTGTGGGTCACAATCACAATAGTGTACTGCGATTTGAGCTGGAAGATCAGGTCTTCGATCTTGGATGTGGAAACCGGGTCCAGGGCCGAGGCCGGCTCGTCCATCAGGAGCACCTCGGGGTCCACGGCCAGGGCGCGGGCAATGCACAGCCGCTGCTGCTGGCCGCCGCTGAGGCTGGCGCCGGACTTCTTTTTCAGATCGTCCTTGACCTCGTCCCAGAGGGCGGAGTCTTTCAGGGATCTTTCGACGATCTCGTCGAGAGCATGGCGGTTGGAGTAGCCGTTCAGCTTGAGCCCGGCGGCCACGTTGTCGTAGATGGACATGGTGGGAAAGGGATTGGGCCGCTGGAAGACCATGCCCACGCGGCGGCGAATCTCGACCGGCTTGGCGTCGGCGTAGATATCGAGGCCGCCGATGCGCACCGAGCCGGTGACGCGGGCGATGGGGTTGGTCTCGTGCATGCGGTTGATGCAACGGACAAAGGTGCTTTTGCCGCAGCCCGACGGGCCGATCAGCGCCGTCGCATGGTTGGCCGGAATATGCAGATTGATATCCTGCAGCGTGTGATTGGTGCCGTACCACGCGTTCAGGTTGGTGACTTCAATGCCGACGCCCACTTAGCTTGCCCCTTTCAACACGCCGCGGCTGGTGACATAGCGGACCAGCGAGACCGCAACGACAATGAGCACAATCAATACGAGCGCTCCCGCCCAAGCCAGCCGGTGCCAATCGTCATAGGGAGACTGCGCGTAGATCCAGATTTGCAGCGGGAGGGCGGCGATCGGCTGGTTCAGGCTGGAACTCCAGAAGGCATTGCCCAGCGCCGTAAAGATCAGCGGGGCGGTCTCTCCCGCTACCCTGGCGAAGGCTAACATGCAGCCGGTAATGATGCCCGGCGAAGCTGTTCTCACCGTGATCGAAAGCACCGAGCGCCAGTTGGGAACGCCCAGCGCCAAGGCCGCCTCGCGGACCGCGTGCGGCACCATCATCAGCATCTCCTCGGTGGTGCGGCAGACGGTGGGTATCATCATGATTCCCAGCGCCACGCCGCCCGACAGCGCCGAAAAATGGCCCTGCGGAAGCACGATGAGCGAATAGGCCGCGAGGCCCATCACGATCGAAGGCACCCCGTTCAGCACATCGGCCGTGAAGCGGACCGCGTTGGCCAGCTTGGTGCCGCGCCCGAACTCGGCCAGATAGATGCCGCCGCCAATGCCGATGGGGACGCCCAGGACGCTGGCCACCGCGAGCAGAATCGCCGAGCCGAGGATGGCGTTGGCCATGCCGCCGCCCGCCACGCCAACCGGCTTGGGAATCTGGGTGAAGAAGGCCAGGTTGAGCGAAGTGGCGCCCTTAAAAATGAGATAGCCGAAGATGGCCACCAGCGGCGCAATCACGAGCGCGGTAGCCAGAATCGCCAGCGCCGTGACCCCGTTGTCGGTCAGCGCCCGGATCTTCGATCGCAGATTGTTCTCTCCGGCCTTCACTCGCAGTTCCTCAATTGACCCGCGCGGGCGCTCCCCGCGTCACCGCCCAGACCAAAAGCTGGGCCAGAACATTCACGATAATCGTCACGATAAACAGCGCCAGGCCGATCTCCATCAATGCGCTGCGATGCAGATCGCTGACCGCCTCGGTAAACTCGTTGGCGATCACCGAGGCCATCGAATAGCCGTTGGAGAGCAGCGAGCGGTGAATCTCAGGGCTGTTGCCGATGACCATTGTGACAGCCATGGTCTCTCCCAGGGCGCGGCCCAGGCCCAGAATGACGGCGCCCACAATGCCGATGCGGGCATTGCGCAGTACCCCGATGCGGATCATCTCCCAGCGGGTCGCCCCCAGCGCCAGCACCGCCTCGCGCTGCGAGTGGGGCACGGCTGTCATCACTTCCCTGGTGAGCGAAGAGATGATGGGCAGAATCATGATGGCCAGAATGACGGCAGCCGTCACAAATCCCAAACCTGTGGGATTCTCGTCGGTGAAGAAGGTCGTCCAGCCCAGCGACCGAACCAACAGCGGATTCACGTACTCCCGCATGAGCGGAACCAAGACAAAGACCGCCCAAAGGCCAAAGATGATGCTGGGAATCGCCGCCAGCAACTCGGTAAGGAAGGCCAGCGGGCCGCGCAGCGCCTTCGGGCACATCTCGGTAAGGAAGATGGCCACGCCAATCGCCAGCGGAACCGCCAGCACCAGCGAAAGCAGCGAGGAGACCACCGTGCCGTAGACGAATGGAAGCGCGCTGAAATGGCCGTTGACCGGATCCCAGTAATTGGGCAGCCCGGTGTAGGAATCGAAGTATGCCTTGAAGAAAAAGCTGAAGTGGAACTGGTTCCAGACTTGGCTGGAACTCCGTACCAACTCGGTCAGAATCAGCAGAACGATGCCGAAGATGCTCAGCGCGCACAGCACCATGAGCCAATGGAAGCCGCGGTCGGCCAACGCCGAGTTGCCGCGCGCCAGCAGATAGGCGCGAATCGCCGAAACCTGCTGCGAAGCCGCCTCCGCCGGAGGCTGCTCGCCGGAGGGGTCGGGCTCGGACAGCAGTTGAGCTTGGGAGATGCGAATCTCGGGCACTTGGGCTATCACCTAGATCAGGCTACCGGGCCTAGATGAATAGAAGGTTACAATCCTGCAAAATCAAGCGCATAGCACTGGAAAAAACCAGTCCGGCCAGGGAATGCAACGCTGGCGCATGCGGCCCAACTGAAGCGCCTCCACGTTTGCTTCTATTTCCCGCTAAGATGGGAAACGGGGAATCCGAAGGCCCAAACCCATGCGCTCCATTCTGACTTTCTTAGCCCTCGCACTCGTCTCCGTTGCCCTTCCCGTCCGAAGCTACGCCCAAACACCGGCCCAGCCTGACCCTCCCCACCGCGATTGGAAGGCATCGTGGATCACGCACCCCACGGCCCCGCTGCGGGAGCCGCTGGTGCTCCACTTCCGCCGCGAGCTCACGCTGGCTGCCGTTCCCGCCAGTTATCTGGTGCGCGTCAGCGCCGACAACCGCTTCATCCTCTTCGTCAACGGCCACCGCGTCGGAGACGGCCCGGCGCGCGGCGACCTGGCCCATTGGCGCTACGAGCGCTTCGATCTGGCATCGCTGCTCAAACCGGGCGAAAACCTGATCACTGCCACTGTCTGGAACTTCGGCGTCTACGCGCCGCTGGCCCAGATCAGCGACCGTACAGCATTCCTGCTGGAGAGCGAGGCCACCGGAGCCAACTCGATCAGCACTCCCGAGGGCTGGCTGGTGGAGATCGAGCCCGGCCAGCGCCCGCTGCCGCGCGTGGCCAACGGCTTTTGGCAGTACATGGCCGCCGGTTGGGGCGAGGAGGTTGATGGGAGTAAATACGACTGGAGCTGGAATGATCCTGGAGCGGCTGGTCCGGCTTGGGTGGCGGCTGCTTCGCCGATCCGCGAGAGCATCTATCCGACGGCGAACAAGGCGCACTCACCTGACGTCATCGGTGACAACACCTGGGGTTTGGTTCCGGATGTGCTGCCGGCGATGGAGTACGCGCCGACCACCACGGGAGATATGGTCTGTATCGAGTCTTCCGGCAAGGAATTTGGATGCGACGATCGTAAAAATGCTGGTATCGGAAGGTGGGAGGGTTCTCAAGGTGAATACCCAAATTCTCCTGTTCATTTGGATGCGAATAGACATATTCGCCTGCTCCTCGACCGCATAACCCTGACCACAGCCTATCCGCGCCTGACCGTCTCCGGCGGCAAAGGCGCGAAGATCCGCCTGACTTACTCCGAAGCCCTCTACGACAAGGATCAGCACAAAGGCGACCGCGATGGAGTTAAGAACCGCGTAGCCCTCGGCCTCTCCGACATCTTCCTCCCGGACGGAGGCGCGCACCGCGTCTTCGAGCCGCTCTGGTGGCGCACTTGGCGATATCTTGACATCGAGATCGAAACCGGCTCCGAGCCTCTGACGCTGGAACCGCTCGCCGCCAGCTTCACCGCCTATCCCTTCGAGCAGAAGGCCAGCTTCCACTCCAGCGACGCCGATCTGGACAAGATCAACGAGATTAGTTGGCGCACCGCCCGGCTCGACGCCCACGAAACCTACATGGACACGCCCTACTGGGAGCAGTTCCAGTACATAGGCGACACGCGCATACAGGCGTTGATCTCCTACGCCGTGGCGGGCGATGACCGGCTGGCCCGGCAGGCGATTACCGCCTTTGATCAATCGCGCACGGCAGACGGTTTAACGATGAGCCGCTATCCCAGCTCGCTGCCGCAGATCATCCCCACCTTTTCGCTGCTTTGGATCGGCATGGTCCACGACTACTGGCAGTACCGGCCCGATCCTGAGCCGGCCCGCGCCGCGATTCCCGGAACCCGCGCCGTCCTGGCCTGGTTCGCCCAGCACCAGCAGCCTGACGGCCTGCTCGGTAAACTGCCGTGGTGGAGCTTTGTCGATTGGGTTTCCGCTGGCGAGATTCCCACATACAGCGCCCAGGGCGAGTCCTGCGTCACGACGCTCGAATACCTGGGAGCCCTGAAGGATGCGGCCGATCTGGAAACGGAGTTGGGCGACCCGCAAGTAGAAATGAACTATCAGGCTCACATCACCCGCGTCCGCTCCAGCCTCTACAACAAATGTTGGAACGCCCAGCGCGGCCTGATTGCCGACAACCCCGATCAGAAGGTCTTTAGCCAGCAGACCAACATCCTTGCCGTCCTCTACGACGTGATCCCTGAAGACCGCAAGCAGGAGGTCATGCGCCGGATGCTGGCCATCGACCCCGGAACCACACCCGACGGTATCCTGAGCGCCTCCTATTACTTCCGCTTCTATCTGGCTCGCGCGCTGGATCATGCCGGCATGGCGGATGAATACCTGCGCTCCATCGACCCATGGCGCAAGCTCCTGCTCTTCCACTTCAGCACCTGGCCGGAGGTTCCCGGAAACACCCGCTCTGACTCCCACGCCTGGAGCGCCCATCCGATCTACGACCTGCTTACGCTGGTGGCCGGTATTGAACCGGGCAGCTCCGGCTTTGCCACGGTCCGCATTGCGCCCCACCTGGGCGCGCTGCCATCGCTCCAAGCAAGCTTTCCGCATCCCCAAGGAATGATTGAGGTTGCGTATCAGCGACGGGGTTCCGGGGTGAATGCGACGATTACCCTGCCCGGCAAGCTCACCGGCAGCTTTGTCTTCAACGGCAAGAGCTGGCCGCTCGCTCCAGGACTCAACAGTATTAATACGCCGTGAAAGATTTCTCCTTGTGTTTTGAAAGGGAAAGCACGTAGAATGGTGCTACACCCACTCAGGGACAAAAATGAAATCCAATATCACGTTGAAAATCGAGGACGAACTACTGCGGGAAGCCCGCGTTCTCGCAGCTGAAGAGGATACTTCCATCAGCGCCATGCTCGCGGCCCGGCTGGAACAGGCCGTGCGCGAGCGCAGCGGATACGATCAGGCGCGCCGCAGCGCCGTGGCCCGGCTCAGGACGGGCTATGACCTCCAATGGGCCCCAAACCGCACGCGGGGTGAACTGCATGAGCGGTAAGTGTTTCGTCGATACCGACATTCTTGTCTATGCGCACGACCGGTCCGCCGGAGTGAAGCATCTGCGCGCGCAGATGCTGCTGGAACAGCTTTGGGGCTCCGGCTGGGGCGTGATCAGCACCCAGGTGCTTCAGGAGTTGTGCATTCACCTCTGCCGCAACGCCGGCAATCCGCCGCCGGTGGAGGAGGTCACCCAGCTTCTGCGGGATTATTCGACCTGGGAGGTGATCGCAACGACTCCGAAGGCGGTCCTGGA
>Ga0302275_10000722_pt1 | contig 36732 bp, 30 predicted proteins | sample III_Bog_N2_2_FD_200229 | JGI IMG/M metagenome (GOLD analysis project Ga0302275, IMG submission 200229) | Peat permafrost microbial communities from Stordalen Mire near Abisko, Sweden - III_Bog_N2_2 | ecosystem: Environmental > Terrestrial > Soil > Wetlands > Peat | place: Sweden: Abisko... | reverse complement strand
GTTCCTTGAACAAGACCGAAAACAAGCACAACGATACGAGAAGCGACTCCGCAATCAAGCAAAAGACTTAGGCTTCCAACTTGTCCCCATCCCCGCATGAGTATCCCGTTCATTAGGAGCGAAAGGGGCCCCAAACGTACTTCAGTTTGGGGGTGGTGAGTAGAAGGATCTGCGGTTGCTTTTCCAAGCGTCTTACGGCGTAACAATCCGCCCTGCCAAATCCGGCGCAACCAGCTTGAAATGCCGCGCATTCAATGTGTAAATCCGCTGCGCGCCTACCTTCCGCGCACACTTCAAGAACAGCGCATCGTAGATCGTGCCTCCGGCAATTCTCAATTTTGCTGCATCCCCAATGGCGGTTAAGTACTCTTCCGGATCGAGCGCAACCACCATCATTCTGCCCGCAATCTGCTCCACCAGCCGAAACGCGGTCTCTGGCCTCTGTTGTCTGCCTCCCTTCACAATCGAGAGGTTGGCATAGGTTTCCGCCAAGCTGTGCACGCCGCAGGCACAGTTTTCTTGAGTAGCGGCTGCCAGAAGAGGTCGGCTATCAGCGTGCCTCTCGTGATCGATATCGTTCGCCGCGATCAATACAGACGTGTCAAGAAAGACTTTCACACGCTCGCTCATGGCTCGTCGGAGAGTCCCGCGACAAACCGCATTCTGCGTTCTCTCTGCTCCTGAATCTCGCGGTTCACGTCCTCAACTGTGCGCTTGCCGCCACCCACCAGCACCAGCAGGCCGTCCCGCATCTCCAGGCGAGCTTCCTCCACAGGCGGCTCCATCACCAGACGATCACCGACGCACTCCACCCGCAATCGCGAGCCCGCCGGCAGTCCCATCGCATCCCGCATCTTTTTCGGAATCACGATCCGACCCGCCTTGTCGATCTCCACAATGGCATTCATAATGCCATTTTACCATCAAAAATGGCATTTCACGGTTCACCTTCCCCAAAGACCGTCCAAAGTTATATTGACAACGCTCCAATGCCGGGCCTATTGTTTGCTGGTTTTTGTGAAAGGGAGATCCAACACCATGGCGTACTTTGAGCTTCAACCCTCGGAAGCAGACCTTCAACAACTTGCGGAGAAATACTGGCAGGAAGCCAGCGAACGTGAACGGCAGCTTGAGAAAGCGGCATTCGAAGCCGGGCAGGCGATTCGCGAAGGCGACTATTCGCTGCCTAATCTCGAAACCATTGTTCGCTGGAAGTCCGAACGCGTCGTCCACTACCTGATCGGCAACAGCAACGAGAACCTCAAGAAGGCGCTAAAGATTGCTGCCGCCCCTGAATCCTCGGTCAGCGAGGCGGTCAACGCCCTCACCGCCCTCCGCGGCATCGACCTGCCCATCGCCACAGCCATTTTGGCCACCATCCACCCCGACCGCTACGCCGTCCTCGACTACCGCGCGCTCGAAGCCCTCGGTCACTCCCGCCACGACGTCGATTTCTATGAGAAGTACCTGGGCTTCTTCCGCCACCTCTCCGAGTGTGGAATCGTCAAGCCGCAAACCAACCTACCCGGCGACACCCCGCTCCACGCCCTCGAACGCGCCCTCTGGGAGTGGTCCCGCAGCCACGCAAGCGACCGCGTCGCCGTCTAGATCGACATCTTCGCGCCTAAATCACGATAGAATCGCCTTCGTGAGCAACTCCTTTGAAATCGGCCCGGTCCACGTCGGGTCGGGCCAGTTCTTCCTCATCGCCGGTCCCTGTGTCATCGAGTCCGAAGCCCACGTGCGGCTCATGGCCGAGCGAATCCAGCGCATCGCCGCCGACCTCGCGATCCCCTATATCTTCAAAGCGAGCTACGACAAAGCCAACCGCACCAGCGTAAAGAGTTTCCGCGGACCCGGCCTCAAAGAGGGCGTCGCCATCCTCGGCCGCCTCGCCAAAGACACCGGCCTCCCCATCCTTACCGACGTCCACGAGCCCGCCCATTGCGACGTCGCTGCCGAAGCCGTCGATGTCCTCCAGATTCCCGCCTTCCTCTGCCGCCAGACTGACCTGCTCGTCGCCGCCGGAAACGCCGGCCGTGCCGTCAACATAAAGAAGGGCCAGTTCGTCGCCCCATGGGACATGACCCACCCCGCCGAAAAGGTCCGCTCCACCGGCAACACCCGCGTCTTCCTCACCGAGCGCGGGGCATCCTTCGGATACAACAACCTCGTCGTCGACTACCGCTCGCTGGCCATCATGCGCCGAACCGCCCCGGTCGTCTTCGACGGCACCCACTCCGTCCAGCAGGCTTCAGCCGCCGGTGGCGTGAGTGGCGGCCAGCCCGAGTTTATCCCTCTGCTCGCCCGCGCCGCCGTCGCCGCTGGCATCGACGGCCTCTTCCTCGAAGTCCACGACGACCCCGCCAACGCCAAGTCGGACGGCGCCAACGCCCTCGACCTCAAGCTCCTCAAGCCCCTTCTCGAGACCCTCCTGGCCATCCACAAAGTCGCCGCAACCGGCTAAATCCCCTCCGTCCCTTCTTCACCCTCCGCCTCAAATATCTCCTCGATCCGCGCATCAAACAGCTTCGCCAGCTTGAACGCCAGCGGCAGGCTCGGATCGAACCGCCCCGTCTCGATCGCATTCACTGACTGCCTCGATACCTGCAGCCGCTCTGCAAGGTCGGCCTGGCTCCAGTTCCGCTCCGCCCGCAGCACGCGAAGCCGGTTCTTCACTGCGCCCTCCACAACTGCACCCGCATCGCCACCCCTACTGTCACCACAAACACGTCGATGTTGAACACAACCGAAAAATGCAACCCTCGCGGATCGCTCCCTACGGCCGCTAGCACAACGTCCGCCACCATCGTCGCCCCAATCCCCCACAGCAGCGACCGCATCACCAGCAGCCGGATAAACTCGTCCGTCTCCCGCGTCAGATACTGGCTCACGACCAGGATCATCATCATGATCGGAAAAGCCGGAAGCAGATCCAGCACCATCACCAGGGACTTTGCGACCGTGCCATGCTCGGCAGCCCAATGCGCCACCGCCAGCAGCATCAGGCTGCCAAACTTCGCCAGCGACCGCCGCTGCATCGGACTGAAGTTGCGATTCCTGCAAGCAAAAAAGACCATAACGTGTTTCCTTTCCATAAAGACAAGCTGACTTTACAATTGATCTAATTAGATGTCAAGCACGTTTTACATTCTTTCTCCCAAACCCTAATTCGACCTTCAAACTCCCGCGTTTCCAGTTCTGCCACGAATACCCCTGCTGATAGCATCTCCCTATGTTTTTGCCCAATCACCCCAAATTCTCTCGCACCTTCTTCGCCGTCGCCGCCCTCTCCTCTGTCGCCGCTCTCTTCACCCTTGCTGCCAGCCTCTCCGCCCAACTGGCAACCTCGGCAAAGGACCCCGAACGCGCCCATATCGAGGATGTTCTCAACGGCATCACACACGGCCGCAGCGTCGGCCAGGTCGCTGTCTCGCCCGATGGCCAGCGCCTCGCATGGATCGAGGGTTCTCGCGCTTCCGGCGAAATCCGCACCGCCCCTCTCGATGACTTGAAGCTAACCGAACGCATCACCGCCGCCTCGAAATCCGACCAGCACTGTCGCGAGGGACAGCTAGCCTGGGCTCCCGACTCCAAAGCCCTCGCCTTCTTCTCGGATTGCGCCCAACCGGGCGGCCAGTTGGACATCTACCTGACTCACCTCGACGGCAAGCCGGCACAGCGCCTGACCACACTCAACGGCTACGTTGAAGAGCCCGCATTCTCGCCCGATGGCTCGCGCATCGCATTCCTTTACGTCGAAGGCGCCACTCGCCCTTCCGGCGCACTCGCCGCCATGAAGCTCCCCTCCGGAGTCATTGGCGAAGACGGCGTTGAAGTCCAGCGCATCGCTGCTGCTCGTGTGGATGTGTCCAAGGCCGAACCCGCGGAGATGGTCTCGCCCGCCAACCTCCATATCTATGAGTTCAATTGGGCTCCCGACTCCAAATCCCTCGCCTACGTAGCCGCCGACCCTCCAGGCGAAAATAACTGGTGGGTCGCCAAGCTTTACACCCAGGCCCTCGGCGCTGAACCCGTTGCCATTCTCGCCCCCGCTATCGTAGCCGGCCCGCTGCACGGCCTCGAGATCGCCGTGCCTCGCTGGTCTCCTGACGGCAAAACCATCGCCTTCATCGGCGGCCTCATGAGCGACCAGGGCTCCACTGGCGGCGACGTCTGGATCATCTCGTCCGCAGGCGGCACACCCCACGACCTCACTCCGTCGCGCCCCACCTCGCCGGCATGGATTGCATGGGACGGCAACGACCACATGGATGTTAGCGAATTTGTCGGGGGCAACAACCAACTTGTTCGCATGCAAATCGTGGGCGGTAAAACCGCTGACAGTGTCTCCTCCACCTTCGACAGACCCGTCTTCAATATCCCCGCCTCAGTAGGCGACGGCCTCTTCAGCCGCGGCCTCTCCGTCACAGCCGACCATTCGCTCTTCGTGTTCTCCGCCAGCAGCTTTGACCGTGCTCCCGAGTTCTACGGCGCGCGCACCGGCCGTCCCACAGCCACTTCACTCGACGGTCTCCTCCAGCTTTCTCACGTCAACGACGGTGTTCGCCCAAACTGGGGCCACTCAGAGTCGCTCTCATGGAAGAACGAATCCTTCAACGTCCAGGGCTGGCTCACCCTGCCCAGGGACTACGACCCCGCAAAGAAGTACCCGCTCATCGTGATCGTGCATGGTGGCCCCGGTGCGGCAATAGGCTCGCAATGGGGCGGATGGGGCAGCCTCAGCGCAACTTCCTTCTCCGCGCTTGGCTACTTCGTCCTCCAGCCAAACCCCCGCGGCAGCTTTGGCCAGGGCGAGGCTTTCACCCAGGCCAACGTCAAAGACTTTGGCTACGGCGACCTGCGCGATATCCTCGCCGGTGTCGATGCCGTCGAGGCCCGCTATCCCGTCGATCCGCAGCGCGTTGGCCTCACCGGCTGGAGCTACGGCGGCTTCATGACCATGTTCGCCGTCACCCAGACTCACCGCTTCCGCGCCGCCGTCGCCGGCGCAGGCATCTCCGACTGGCTCAGCTACTACGGCGAAAACTCCATCGACCAGTGGATGATTCCCTTCTTCGGCGCATCGGTCTACGATGATCCAGCCGTCTACGCAAAGAGCTCCGCCATCACCTACATCAAGCAGACCACCACGCCAACCCTGGTCGTCGTCGGCGATCGCGACGGCGAATGTCCAGCGCCGCAGTCCTACGAGTTCTGGCACGCGTTGCGCGACCTCCACGTCCCTACACAACTCGTCATCTATCCAAATGAGGGTCACGGCTTCGTCGATCCTGCCCATCGCCGCGACGTCGCTGTCCGGGCTTTAGAGTGGTTTGCTCGTTATATGCCGCCGTCACAATAATCGTCGCCACTTTCAGGGGAGTTGCAGCCGCACTCCCCCCATTTCTCCGCCTCCAGTGCTCTGTCTCCCTGCTCCCCAAAGCCCCTCCTGGCCCGTCTATTCATGCAGCACTCAAGTCAGACGTCAGGCTTCGATCCCGAAGCAGGCCAACAGGCCTTCCGTCGCGGCCAGCTCGTCCTGATACACTTTTCATTGGAGCTTTCACGACACTTTTTGCCTGCCGGCTGCGTGGAAACGGTCCCGCCGGATGCCGGTGCGCACGATGTGTGCGAGGGCTGAAACAGGTTTCGCTCGGTACCCTGGGCACTATGCCAGACGACCGCAGCAATAACTCGACTACGGCGATTGCAGAATCGCTATAAACCGAAGATTTCTAGATGAAGACGGACAGACCGTTCCGCGGTTTGGCGAGCGGGGCGGGGAGGATTCATGCGGCGGTTTTTGACGCTTGTTTGCTTGCTAGGTATGGCCATTCCGGCCGGGTTCACGATCGTAGGATGCACACGCAATCCCGCAGCGAAATACTGCCCTACAACCTCGGGCTACGGGCGGAAGATCACCGACGTGGACTCAATCACCATCGGGCCTCAGACGACGGGCATCTCCCTTGCCTTCGGCCAGACCACCCAGATCTCCTCCCCCAGTGCCAAGACCTGTCTGGGTACTCCAGCGACCGTTACCAGCTACACCTACGGCACCACCAACAACCAGTTGGTAGACATCTCGCCTACTGGTGCCATCTGTGCCGGACAGTGGAACCGTAACTCGGGCGGCGGCATTCCCAACTACACCATCTGCAACTTCCCCAGTCCGCTACCCAATACCGGCGGCCTTCCGTATGGCGCAGCATCTATCACGGCCTCCGCCGAGTCGGTCACGTCGAATCCCGTGACGGTATACGTCCATCCACAGGTGACGTCGATATCGCTGGTGGGTCCACCACAATGCACGTCGCAAACACAGACTGCGCAGCTCGACGCCCAAGCCTGTTTTGCAGGAGCCAACAACCAGCAGCAGTTGCTCTGCGCTCCGTCCTCCGTATCGCCGGCAAACTACGCTTGCCCCGCCCCCGCGGGAGCCACGATCAGCAATTGCTCCGCTCCGTTGGGTACACTCTCATTCATCCTTGGCAATAACTCCCTCGCCTCGATCAATCAGGATACCAACGTCATTACCGCCGAACTTCCCGGCACCACCGTCGTAAGCGCCGAGGTCGCTGGTGGCAGTTCTGCTGCCGGCTACTTCTCCGTCTGCCCTCCCGCATCAATCAACGTCACGCTTGCCAACGGTTCCACTTCTGGAACAATCACCCAGGGCGTCCAGCAGAACCTCACCACCACAATCACCGATACCAACGGCAACAGTCTTACGGGTCTCTCTCTCGACTATGAGTCCACTGACCCAGTCGACATCTCGGCATCCAACGGCGGCGGCATCAACGCCTTTTTTCCGGGAATTGCTTCTATTTATGCCATCTGCCAGCCGAGCACATGCAATCCTTCTCCGATTAATCAGATCGGCCTCTTTGGCACCGGGCTACCGATCTCTTCAAATCCGGTCACCGTTACCACCCCCGGTACTGCTAGCGACCTACTGTGGTTCTCATCCCCCGGCCAATCTCAATACTTTGAGCCGATTGAGCTGATCACAGGAACGATTGGCACGACCGTTCGAATGCCCTACGTCCCCAATTCAATGGTCATGGACAGGTCCGGCACCAACCTCTATTTCGGTTCGGCCCACGAACTGATGGAATACAGCACCTTCTCCAACGCGCTCACCAAGCAGGATCCGAACGCCCCCGGCGTCGTCCTTGCCGTTTCTCCCAGCAACAGTTATCTACTCATCAATGACCAGGCGCGCCATCTTTTCTACATCTACCTAACCGGCGGCGGAACCACCAGCACCTTCGGTGGAATGGGAAATGCCGCGGTCTGGACTCCGGACGAAAAGACGCTCTACATCGTGGACAACGCGAACCTGAACAGCCCAGGCTACATCCCTGGCCAGCCAGCTCCGGCTGGATGCCCTGCCACTCCACTCATCACAGGCCATTCCGACACGCTTTATGTCTATAGCCAGAACACTGGTTGGACCACCTATCCACTCCCTCCGAGCCCGCTGCCTCCAGGAGCGCAACCCACCTGCAACACGCCACCGAACGTGGCCGGCAACCTTCCTGCGGGTGGACCGGCAATCAGTCTGGGCTCTTATCCGCCTATACAAAACCCGGCAATCACCATTCCCAGCGTTGGGGCATACTTGCGCGGAATCCCTACTGTCTCGCATACCTGGTGTCCTTCCGGAACTGTTGGCGGAGTCCTTCAGTTCTATCCACAGGCTGACTCGGTTCCAGTGCAGAGCGATGTTCTGGCAGCCACAACAGACGGAAGCCACATTCTGGGGGCCTCGCTCTCCGGCTCACAAATCAACCTCGCCGATATCGGCGTCTCAGTGCCCACCGGCGCCAACGCGCAGTGCCCCGGCGCCGGCACCAACACCCTGTCTCCGCTTGGAACCAACGGCAAGCTCAACGGAACCGTTGCCATAAACAAGGTGGTTGCCACGTCGGTCAATCAGGTGCTCGCCTCTCCCGCTTCAAACCTCGCATTCATCACATACAGCGGCTCGGCCACAGGCGCTTCACTGCCTTATTACATTCCGTCCGCAGCGGGCCTGGGTAAGATCGGGTACATCACTCTCAACGGAAGCGCGAGTATCACTGCCCCGCTCGCTGGCGCATTCACGCCTGACGATCAGCTCTTCTTCGTTTCCACAGCCGGTGACAATCTGATCCACTACATCAACGTTTCCACCCTCACCGACACGCAGCAGATTGCGCCCAACCTTCCTGCCTGCACCCCGGTCAGCGCGGGTGGCAACGACCAGGGCTGCACTTATTCGGGCAACGATGCAATCGTTCCCACGACAGCCATCGCAATCAAGCCACGACCGACAACGTAGTTCGGCTCCGGTTGGGATGGCTCGTCGAAAAGGCCGGCACCCTGCCGGCCTTTTCACTGCCATCGAACCGAACACCTCTCGGCTTGTTGCCCCGCCCTCGCACGATAGAATCATCCAGAACAGGTCTTCCGCATGATCAAGGGAATCTCATTTCTTCGCGCTGCAAATAGCTCCGATGCATGGACACGGCTGTCCAGTTTCTTCTCCATGCTTGGATTCGCCTCAGGCGCAGGCTGGAACGAAGAAGAGAGCCGTGGAGCCGCCTTCCTCGCGCCGCTTGGCAACCTTGAATTTGTAGACGGCCAATTCCCTTCCACCGCGGATGTTCTCGTCGAAGTTACTTCTCTTGACGCTGTTCATCAGGCCGCAGCCGGCTGGCTCCGCTCTGAAGGCAACGACAAAGAAGCCTCGCGCCTCAGCCCTATTTTAGACACTCATTGGAAGTCGCGCATCTTCACGGTCGAGCCCGAGCCTGGATTCACTTTCAGCTTCTGGGCATGGACCGATCCCGTGAAAGGCAAGCCGGTCGCCCTGGAAGGCGATCTCTCCGCCGCAGGCATGAAGTTCGCCATCGTCGTCGCCCGATGGAACGCCGTTATCACCGACCGCCTGCTCGAAGGGGCGCTTGACGCACTTCTCCGCAGCGGCGCGCAACGCAAAGACATCCAGGTCGTGCGCGTTCCCGGCGCGTGGGAAGTCCCCGACGGCGCACGCACCATCGCCAACCTCGGCCAGGTGGATGCCGTCATCACCCTCGGCTGCCTGCTGCGCGGCGAAACCGCCCATTACGAAGCCATTTACAACGAAGTCGCGCGCGGCATTGGCCAATCGCAACAGGAGACCGGTATTCCCCACAGCTTCGGCGTGCTCACCTGCGAAAACCTCGAGCAAGCTCTCAATCGCGCCGGCATCAAGGCCGGAAACAAGGGCTTTGAAGCCGCCTGCGCTGCCATCGAGATGGTCAATCTCAAGCGCTCCATCCGCCAGGGCGGCAAAGCTTGAGCCCCGCCAAGCACCACGGCTCGGGTCGCCGCAAATCCCGTGAGATCGCCATGCAGATGCTCTTCCAGGCGGACATCGGCAAAATGTCCCCTGACGAGGTTCGCTCCACATTCTGGATGAGCGCCGACCCCGTCGAGCCTGAAATCCGCGGCTTTGCCGAAGACCTCTTTCGCGCTGCCGTCGCCCGCCAGCAGGAGATCGACGAGCTCATCGCGCTCAACTCCAAGCATTGGCGCATCGAGCGCATGCCCGCCGTCGATCGCAACCTTCTTCGCATGGCCATCGCCGAGATCCTCGCCTTCAAGGGCACGCCATTCCCCATCGTCATTAACGAGGCCCTCGAGATCGGCCGCCGCTACTCAGCCCCGGAGTCGATCAACTTCCTCAACGGCGTACTCGACGCCGTCGCCCGTGGCCAGATTGGCAAATAGCAAGCAGCCTCAGTTGCCCCCATCTTGCTATCCTTGAAATGTGAGAAAAAGCTTCCCCGTGCGCGGACTTCTAAGCTTGGCCATCCTGCTCGTTGTCGCCCTCGTCGCCTGCCACAAGGAGGAACAGGCGGTCGTCGGCGTGGCCAAGACGGCGGTCACCGCCGAAGAGCAAGCTGCCGCTAAAGCCACGGCGTCTGAAAGCAAAACAGAGCAACGGCGAGCCCAACTCGCCCAGATTCCGCTCCCCACCAAAAGCATGTACGTCGACGTTCACGAGCCAGGCGCCTGGCGAAATCCCTTCCTCTCGGTCGACGCCGAATACATAAGTATGCGCATCACTCTCCCTGACACCAACACCAGCACCGTCGGTCAGGGATCGATGCTCCGCCCCGAAGGGGCCCGCCGACAGCAGCTTCAGATTCGACTCGCCGATCTGCCCGACGCGCTCATCGCTCTCCCTGCCGGCGCATGGCACTATGGCCGCGTAGTCGCCGTTGCCGAGTCACCCGGTGCAGACAAGTCCGACCGCCCCAAACTCCGCCGCAACGTCGAGGCTGTCATCCAGCAACTGAACGACCTCGGCGTCGTCGTAGATGAGTGGCCGACGCACTAGTCTCTGGTCCATCAACGGTTCCCACCATGACCGTGACCGCGTCACAGATCGCCGAGCTCCTCCACCAGCCTCCGCTCGATCATGAGGCCTTCGCCGCCCATCGCGACCTCGAGGCTCGCCTTAGATCCACTCTCCGTGGCGAAGTCCGCTTCGATCTCGCGTCGCGCGCCCTGTACGCAGCCGACGCCTCCAACTATCGCCAGCTCCCCGTCGGTGTCATACTGCCCCGCGACATCGCCGACGTCGAAGCCGCTGTTGCCGCTTGCCGCGCAGTCGGCGCAGCCATCCTTCCTCGTGGAGCAGGTACCAGCGTCGCCGGCCAAACCGCCAATGTCGCCGTCGTCTTTGACTTCTCCCGTTACCTTAACCGCCTCACCTCCCTCGACCCCGCCGCCCGCCTTGCAATCGTTGAGCCAGGAATTGTGCTCGACCGCCTCCGCGAAGCTGCCGAACTGCACCACCTCACCTACGGCCCCGATCCCGCCACCCACAGCCGCTGCACCCTCGGCGGCATGATCGGCAACAACAGTTGCGGCGTCCACGGCCTCATGGCTGGCAAGGTCGTCGACAATGTCGAGTCGCTCGACATCCTCCTCTACGACGGAACCCGCCTCACCGTCGGCCGGACCAGCGAAGACCAGCTCCACTCCCTCATCGCCCAAGGCGGCCGTATCGGCTCGATCTACTCCCACCTCAAGGCTCTCCGCGACCAGCACGCCGATCGCATCCGCCAGCGCTTTCCCCGCATTCCCCGCCGCGTCTCCGGTTACAACCTCGACGAGCTTCTTCCCGAAAACGACTTTAACGTCGCCCGCGCCCTCGTAGGCTCTGAGGGCACCTGCGCCATCATCCTCTCCGCCACGCTCAACCTCACGGCCTCGCCACCCTACCGCATCCTTACCGTCCTCGCCTTCGATGACCGCTTCCAGCCCGCCGACGTCGTCCCGCGCGTTCTTGAGCTAAGCCCCCTCGGCCTCGAAGGCTTCGACGGCACACTCGTCGACTTCATGATGCGCAAGCAGCTCGCCGTCGACGATGTCGCTCTCCTGCCACCCGGCAACGGTTTCCTTCTCGTCGAAATGGGCGGCTGGACCGCCGAAGAAGCCCAATCCCAAACCCAGGCTCTCATCGCCGCCTCCAAATCCTGGCCCGAATCATCGCGCGCCCGCACCTACAACTCCGAAGATGCCGCCCGCGTCTGGCACGTCCGCGAGTCGGGCCTCGGCGCAACTGTCTCCGTCCCCGGCGAGCCAGACCGCCATGAAGGCTGGGAAGATGCCGCCGTTGCTCCGGAGCACCTTGGCGCATATCTCCGCGGACTCACCGCCCTCATGGCCGACTACGGCTACTCCAGCCCCTTCTACGGTCACTACGGCCAAGGCTGCTCCCATCTCCGCATCAACTTCGACTTCTCCTCCATCGAAGGCCTGCGCAAATTCCGCGAATTCATCGATCGCGCCGCCGACCTGGTCCTCTCCCTCGGTGGATCACTCTCCGGCGAACACGGCGACGGTCAGGCCCGCGCTGCGCTTCTGCCCAAAATGTTTGGCCCCGAGCTTGTCGATGCCTTCCGCGAGTTCAAGTCCATCTGGGATCCCGACAACCGCATGAACCCCGGAAAACTTTCGGATGCGGTTCGTGTCTACGATCCCGTCCAGAACCTCCGCCATAGCCCCGTCGAGCCTGGCGAGCAGCCCGGCCGGCGCGCCCAACACACCAATCTTGAAACTCACTTCGTTCTCCTCAGCGACCAGGGCTCCCTCGAGCGTGCCACTGCCCGCTGTGTCGGAGTCGGCGCATGCCTCAAGTCCGAAGGCGGAGTCATGTGCCCCAGTTACCGCGCCACCCGCGACGAGCAGCACTCCACCCGCGGCCGCGCCCGCCTGCTCTGGGAGATGCTCGCCGGCGCGCTGCGCTCTGAAGGCTTCCAGAGCCAGGCCGTCCACCAGGCCCTCGATCTCTGCCTCAGTTGCAAGGCCTGCAAAACCGAGTGCCCCGTCGCCGTCGACATGGCCACATACAAAGCCGAGTTCCTCGCGCAGAAGTACAAGGGCCGCCTTCACCCGCTCCACCACTACGTCTTCGGCTATGCCGACAAGCTCGCCCGCCTCGGCGCTCTCACTCCAGCCCTCACCAACGCAGTGCTCGGCAGTTCCCTCTCCAGCCCGCTCGTCAAACACATCCTCGGCGTTGCTCAAAAGCGCCCCATGCCCCGCCTCGCCGATCGATCGTTTCTGCAATCCCGCGCGACCGGCCAGTCTCGCGCCGCTGTCTCCACGGACGCTTCAAACCAAGACCACAAAAAGAAACAGCAAAAAGTTGTCCTGTGGGCCGACACCTGGAACAACTTCTACCACCCGCAAACCCTCGCCGCCGCTGAGTCCGTCCTCACCCAGGCAGGCTTCCAGGTCTCCGTCCCGCAAGGCCACATCTGCTGTGGCCGCCCACTCTACGACTTCGGCCTGCTCAACTCCGCAAAGTCCTACCTCGCCAACGTTCTCCAGCGCGTCGCCCCGCAAATCGATGCCGGACTCCCCTTCATCTTTCTCGAGCCCAGTTGCGCCTCAGTTTTCCGGAATGAAATGCTCGAGTTCTTCCCTGCCGATCCCCGCGCTCAGAAGCTCAGCTCTCAAGTTTGGCTCCTCGCCGACTGGCTCTCCGCACACGGCTCCGAATGGGTAGCCGGCCGCCTCAACGGCGCGCAGCTTCTCCTCCACGGCCACTGCCACCACAAGGCCGTCTTTGGCGGCCCTTCCTCTGAACTCGCCCTCCTTCGCAAAGCCGGCGCTCACGTAGAGCTCATCAACTCCACCTGCTGCGGTATGGCCGGCCCCTTTGGCTTTGAGAAAAACAAATTCGAGCTCTCAAAAGCCATCGCCAACCTCGATCTTCTCCCCGTAATCGAAGCCGCCGACCCCCTCACCGTCATCGTCGCCGACGGATTCAGTTGCCGCGAGCAGATCAGCCACCTCGCTCACCGCTCCAGCCTGCACTTCGCCGAGGTTCTTGAGCGCTCCTGCGGATGCAGCCATTGAGTCCGTTAAACCATTCACTTCGGCTGCCTCCTATCCTGTATTGTTTTGAACAGGCGATCTTTGTGCGGCTGCCTGATAATCAGTTGCAACGGGACGATCACATTCTGCGTCCAATGTAACCAGAGGCTGGGTCGATTCTGACCTGACTCAAAGGGCCCCAGGACTTCCGGCACATGAAGGCACACCGTCCGAACTATTCCTTCATTTGCTGCGTATAAACGATCTTGTTAAGCTCATGTACTCTTCGCTCTGAGCGAAAAAAGGAGAACGTCGTTATGGCTGAAGAAAGCAAAATTCATCACCTCGCATGGTTTATCGCCGGGTTGGGCGTGGGCGCGGTTGTCGGCATTCTCTATGCCCCCAAGAGCGGTCGCGAAACCCGTGAGGACATCGCCACCGGCGCCAAGCAGGGCACCGAGTTTGTCAAGGCCAAGGCACAGTACGCAGCCGAGCAGGCCTCTGTGCTCGTCGACAAGGGCCGCGAGCACGTTTCCACCATCGTCGACAAGAGCAAGGAGCAGGTTGGTCAGTATGTGGACCGCAGCCGTGAGGTTGTCGACCGTGGCCGCGCACAATGGGAGGAGTTCGTCGAGAGGGGCAAGAACCTCGTAGCCGAGCAGACCACCAAGGTGGGTGCAGCCGTCGACGCAGGCCGTGATGCATATCGCACCACCACCGCCACCACCACCACCAACGAACCGCTGTAACTCATCCGGTCGTTCTTCCGCCGGGGTTCCGGTCCGGCCTTTATGGTTCTAGGATTCTTCAGCCCGGAGCATTGTCGACACGCCCACTCGGGCAGTTGATTTTGCTCCGGACCAAGCCATGTATCCTCGAACCACGCCCTCCTCGCCGCTCTCCGGCTCTCCGCCGAGCCGCGCCCAGGTTCCGTGCAGCACAGGCGAGTAGTACGATGTTTCCAGCTTCGCAGCGCACTTAAGCGAGACCAATCCGATGCCAAAACTGGACCATGACACCCTCGAGCTGCTCCTCATCGCCGTAACCGCGATTTGCATCCTCTTTCAGACCATTCTGCTCTCTGCCATGTTCATCGCCGTGCGCAAGGGCATCAAGTCGCTCACCGAAAACGTCGACGACTTGCGTGCCTCGGCAATGCCCGTCATCGATCACACCAGGGGATTTGTCGAGCGCATCACGCCCAGGGTGGAAGAGACCGCAAAGAACGTGGCGGAAATGTCGCAAACGCTCAAGGAAAACACCACCAAGGTCAGCGCTTCAGCCACGGAGATCGCCCAGCGCGTCAACGCGCAGTCTTCGCGCGTCGATGCGATGGTCTCCGGCGCGCTCGACGCTATCGACCGCACTGCCGGCGTTGTAGTTGACGCCGTCAACAAGCCGATACGACAGATCTCTGGTCTCCTCGCCGGCGTCAAGGCCGTCGTCGAAGTCCTCGGTGCATCCCAACCCACTGATCGCGCTTCGCAGCAAGCCCAGCCCGCTTCGCAGCAAGCCCCCCATCCAGCGGATGCGTTCGAACATCACTCCGAGCCGATGATCTAGTCCATCCCCGTCGCACCGTTTCCCTGTCTCGCCGTTGATTGGAGGTATCCGCATGCGCCATCACGTCTGCGCCCTCGCCCTTTTGGCTCCCCTCGCATTCAATCACGCCTTCGCCCACGCAGCAGCCGAGCCCACTCCCAAGGCCTCACTCCTCGTCCTCTCCAAGCAGGACCACACCCTCGCCATCGTCGACCCCACTGACCTCCACGTCGTCGCACGCATCCCCGTTGGCGGCGATCCCCACGAAGTCGTCGCCTCCGCCGACGGCAAAACCGCCTACGTCTCCAACTACGGTTTCGGCGCCTTCCACACCCTTTGCGTCATCGATCTCACCAACCAGCGGCAGGTCCGCTTCATCGATCTCGGCGCGCTCCGCGGCCCCCATGGCCTTCACTTCGCCCTCGGCAAAGTCTTCTTCACCGCCGAAGCTGCCAAGGCCATCGGAAGCTACGACCCCGCCACCGGTACCATCGACTGGATCATGGGCACCGGCCAGGACCGCACCCACATGCTCTACGTCTTCCCCGACGGCAAGCGCATCGCCACCACCAACGTCAACGCCGCCACCGTCACCATCATGGAGCAGGTCCCCGCCCGCCCCTTCGGCCCTCCACCCGGAATGCCGCCGCCCCCCGGCTCAAACGGCCTCGGTGGCCAGCCAGGTCCCCCTCCAGGAATGCCTCCAGGCCCTCCTCCGCCACCGCCCGGCCCCAACTGGGAGCTCACCGTTTTCCCCGTCGGCCGCGGATCTGAAGGCTTCGACATCTCCCCCGACCTCAAGGAAGACTGGGTCGCCAACGCCCAAGACGGAACCGTCTCCATCATCGACCTAGCCTCAAAGAAGGTCACCGACACCCTCGAAGTGAACGCCCGCGGCGCAAACCGCCTCAAGTTCACTCCCGATGGCAAGCTCGCCCTCCTCTCCGCTGGCCCTGAAGTGGTCGTCGTCGACACTGCCACCCACCAGGTCATCAAGCGCATCCACACCGGCGGCAACGGCGGCGGCATCCAGATGCAACCTGACGGCGCTCGCGCCTACGTAGCTACCGGCGGAGCCAACTACGTCACCGTCATCGACCTCAAGACCCTTGAAGTCGTCGGCAAAATCAACGCCGGCGGCGGACCTGACGGGCTTGCCTGGTCCGTCCTGCCCTGACCTGGCGCTCGCACCGGCAATCCGAAGGGCGCGAACCAAGCCGCCGCTGACTTGCTAACTCGCTGACCTGCTGACTCGCTGCCCCTCTACTTCTCCTCCAGCACCAGCACCTCAATCGACAGCCCCGGCACTGTGTGGCTGATCTTCTCGCCCACGCCGTGCAGCACGCTCTCTGCTGGAACCAACTGCGTCGGATGATCGATGGTGTTCGTCGACTGCGTGCTGTGTGCATGCAGCGCCACCAGCTTGCCATCCGCCGCCAGCTTTGCCCCCGGCAACTCAATCTCCAGCGCCTGCGCCGTCGTCGAAGCGTTCACCAGCTTCACATACAGCTTCTTCTTCGCAGCATCCCGCGTCACGCTGTAGAAAAACTTCGGCACCCCGCCATCCGGCACCGCATCCACGCCCTCCAGCTTCGTCGCCGGCGTCTCGCTACCCAGGTAGCTTCCGAACATCACCTGCGCGTAGTAGCTCGGCGACCCATAACTCCGCAGCGCGTCATACCCAATCAAATCCGTATCCCACTGCAACCCGCCCGGATTCACATTCGTCAGCAGCGGCGCATACGACGCCATCACCACCAGGTCGCTGTTCCGCTCCAACCCCGTCATCCACGCCGCATCGCCCAGTGCCGCGCCAAAGTTCGGTGTCGGCGCGCCCTCACGCGTCGCCCACTCGCCCACAAAAATCTTCGGCCCGTTGCGGTCGATCTTGTCGTAGTGCGTCTGATCCTTGAAAAACTCCTGTGCCCGCACATAGTAGTGATCGTCTACCACGTCGGGTTTCATCCCCTTCAACGGCATCGTCGCAATCAACTGCAGCTCCGGGTACTTCGCCTTGATCGCCTTATAAAACTGCGCATACCGCCCCTCGTAGCTCCCCGAGTGGTCGAAGTTATCCTCGTTCCCTATCTCTACATACGTCAGCTTGAACGGCTCCGGGTGACCATCCTTCGCCCGCTCCGCGCCCCACTTCGTATCCGTCCCGCCCGTCACATACTCAATCTCGTCCAGCGCGTCCTGCACATACGGCTCCAGGTCCGGCCCCGGCTTTACATGCTCCTGCGACAGCGAATACCCCGCATAAACCGCCAGCAGCGGCCGCATCTTCAAGTCCTCACACCACTCCAGAAACTCCAGCAGCCCCATCCCATCCGTCGACCGATACCCCCAAGGGCTCATATGCGTCGGCCTGTCCACCAGCGGGCCAATCGTCTTCTTCCAGTCAAACCGCTCCGAAATATGATTGCCCTCCAGATAATTCCCGCCGGGGAACCGCAAAAACTGCGGATGCATCGCCGCCATCTTCTCCATCAAATCCACCCGGAACCCATTCGGCCGATCATGATACGTCGGCGGAAACAGCGACACCAGGCTCAGCCATAGCGTTCCCGCATGCCCCACCGACAACTCCAGATGATTCTGTGCCGAAGCCTCCAGAGCGCCCGTCTTCAAAGTGAACTCAAACTGCTTCCACTCCGTCCCCACGCCCGTAACCGTTGCCTTCCCCTCGGCCTTGCCACTCTGGTTGTTCACCAGCGCCACCGTCACCGGCCCCATTTCCGCCGAATCCGCCTTCGCAAAAAACGAACCCTTATACGTTGTCTCCGGCCGCACCGCCATGCCCCAGTAGCCCACATTCAGCACGCCCGCCTGGTTCTCGGCGTCCGCCTTCGACACCTCGATCTTCAGGCTGTGCCCCAGCGCCTTGCTCGGACCCGTCGCCCTGTCCTCCCCAATCTTCGCCTGCGCGCTCCCATACTCCAGCAATACCCAATGCAGAATCCCCGACCAGTCTCCGCCAAACGTCCGGTTCCTCACCATCTCCGCATACAGCCCGCCGTCGTACGAGTAGTTGATCTCCTCGGTCATCAGCCCATAAAGCGTCGGGCTGACCTTGCTCACCGGCTGATCCGCATGAATGGTCAATTTCGCAGTTGTCAGCTTGGTCGCGGTCTGCGCCCCGACTGGAATGCATGCAATCAGGGCCGACATCATCAGCGCCACACCTTGGGCAAACGTTTTCTTAATCATCCCTAAATCCCCCTCAAATAAGTGCCGCCCCAGTATAAATAGCGGCACCCTCCGCTCGCTCCCGACCTTTTCTGCTGCCCCTATTCGTCGGTTCTACAGCCCGCAGTGCCCAGAATCCAACCGCCGCCAACGACTTCGTCTCCGTCGTAGAACACCGCCGCCTGACCTGGCGTCACAGCACGCTGCGGCTCGTCAAACGTCGCCACAACGGCGCTGGAATCTCCGCCCAGGCCGGACTCGCTCGTCCCAGCCGGTTCAATGGTCGCCCAAGCCGCCTCATGCCGGTGGCGAATCTTGGCCCGCACCCGCATCGGCCCCGCAAGCCCCGGAATCGAAATCCAATTCATCCGGCTGGCGCGCAAGGTCCTCACCGCCAACTCCTCGTCCGCCCCGACCGTCACACGGTGATTCGCCGGATCGATCTGGATCACGTAGAGCGGCGACGGCGAGTTCACCCCCAGCCCCTTCCGTTGGCCGACTGTAAAGCTGTGAATGCCCTCGTGCCTACCCAAAACCTCGCCCGTAGTGGCCACCAACTCGCCAGAAGTCTCCGGCGATGCTTCGCCCTGCTCTTCCAAATAGGCGGAAATAAAGGCCTTGTAATCCCCGCCCGGAATGAAGCATATCTCCTGCGAATCCGGCTTCTCAGCCAGCGCCAGCCCGTGTGCGCGCGCCATCTCGCGCACCTCCGGCTTGGTCAGGCGCCCCAGGGGAAACATTGTCCGTGATAGCTGCTCCTGGGTGAGGCCAAACAGGAAGTAAGTCTGATCTTTTGCCCGGTCCGCCGGCCTCTTCAGAATCCATCGACCGCGCTCTTCATCGAACTCATTCACCGCATAGTGCCCTGTGGCGATGCGCTCAGCCCCAATCGATCGCGCCGTAGTCAGCAACTGATCGAACTTCAGGTGGTCGTTGCAGAGCGAGCATGGAATCGGCGTCCGCCCGGCCAGGTACTCATCCACAAATGGCCGGACTACATCCCGCTCAAACCGCTCTTCCTGGTTCACCACGTAATAGGGGATACCCAGGTGCTCGGCCACACGCCGCGCGTCGTATACGTCGTCGAGAGAGCAGCATCTGCCCGCCTTCGGAGCCTCCGGGATGCCATGCTTCCCCGCCAGCCGCATCTGGTCCCAGAGCTGGAGCGTGAGCCCCACCACCGGGTACCCCTCGTGGACCAGGACAGCCGCCACCGCGGAGGAGTCGACTCCTCCCGACATGGCTACGGCAATGGTTGTTCCCTCGCTCATACACTCTCGTCCCACTGGCCCTCAAGCCCCCGCGCATCACTTCTGTTAAAACGTGCCACGGGGCGCAGCAGAGGGTAAATCCGTCGCGCCCCGCACAAATCTTCCATCTTGCCTGTCTTGCCTGCTCTAACTCGCCGTCGCCGCGGCTACCGGCGATAACGACCGCACATGCTCCACAGCCTGCGGAACGACCTGGAGCGCATAGTCCACATCTTCCTCGGTCACCGTCTTGAGCAGGCTGAAGCGCAGGCTGGCACGCGCACGTGCCTTGTCCAGGCCCATCGCCATAAGCACGTGGCTGGGCTCGGTTGCGCCTGAGTGGCAGGCCGAACCGCCTGAGACTGCTACACCCTTCATGTCGAGCGCGATCACCAGCGCCTCACCTTCAAGGTTTTCAAACCAGATGTTCGACGTGTTCGCGGCGCGCGGCACAGGCTTTCCATCAGCGCCCACGCCGTTCACGCCCGTCCCCGGAAGCTCGAGAATCCCTGCCTCGAGCCGGTCGCGCAGGCTCGCGAGCCTATGAATCGTCCCGTTATCGAGCGAGGCCATGGCCAGTTCTGCTGCTTTGGCCAATCCGACAATCCCCGGAACATTCTCAGTCCCGGCGCGGCGGCGGCGCTCGTGGCTTCCGCCCACCAGCAGTGACTCTACCGGAGTGCCCTTGCGCACATACATCGCGCCAACGCCCTTGGGTCCGTGCATCTTGTGCGCGCTGATCGAAAGCAGATGGCAGCCGAACCGGCGCACATCGAATTCAACCTTGCCACCGCCCTGGACCGCATCGATATGGAAAAACACGCCAGTCGACGCGGCGACCTTGCCGATCTCTTCCACCGGCTGGACCACGCCTGTCTCGTTGTTCGCCAGCATCACGCTGATGAGGCGAGTATTGGGCCGGATGGCACGCATGATGTCCGTCGGGTCAATAAGGCCGCTCTTTTGCGGTTTTACAAACGTGGTCTCGACGCCATGGTGCTTGAGCCTCTTCGCCGCCTCAAGAATCGCCGAGTGCTCGATCGATGTGGTGATGAAGTGATCGCCCGGATGCAGGAGGCCGAAGATCGCTGTATTGTCCCCCTCCGTGCCTCCTGAGTTGAACACAACTTCCGCATCATGGCAGTTGAAGAACTGCGCCAGTGTCTGACGCGCCTTGTCCACTGCGCTATGGGCCTGCTGCCCGTGCTGGTGAATCGACGACGCATTGCCGAAGTGCTCCATCCAATATGGGCGCATAGCCTCCATCACCTCCGGCAGCAGAGGGGTGGTGGCATTGGCGTCCATATAGACTCGGCGCATGTCGTAAATTCTCCTTTTTAAAGATTGTACGGGGAATTTGGCCCCGACGGCGGGTTGAACACACCAAATGGGGATTTCGCCGTCCTGTGCTGTCGAGATTTCACCCTGATCTGATAAATTGCCATCACGCGGTTCCGACCGCAAGAGGAGTCTTTTCATGCTGAGATCAGTTCCCCGCGGACGCATCGCCGCCCGCCTGTTTGCATGTTCGCTGCTAAGCGCATCCTGCGCGTTTGCGTTTTCGCAGGCCGCTGCTCCTGCCAAGCCTGCTGCCACCGCCAAAGTCGCCACGAAAGCATCCGCAACACCCAAGCCTGCCGCCGTGCACACCCCACCCGCCGAAGCCTATGGCAAGCTATTGAGCCTTCTCGATGGCGAGTTCGTCTCTGCCGCAGAGGCGATGCCGGAGGACAAGTTCGACTTTGCACCACCCGCGGGGAGCGGCAACTTTGATGGTGTGCGCAACTTCGGCCAGCAGGTGAAGCACGTTGCCGGTTCGAATTACTACTTTTTCGGAGGATCCGATTTCAATGAGGCTGCAACCAAGGCCAAGGAAGACGAGATCGAAAAGCTCACGACCAAGGCTGACATCATCAAAGCATTGAAAGACTCCTTCGCCCAGGCCCATAAATATGTTGGCGAAATGACCCCCTCCAACGCCTTTGTCAAAAGCGGCAACAGCACACGCGCCACCATGGCCGCCTTTGGCATGGCCCACATGATGGACCACTACGGCCAGATGGTGGTATACCTGCGCATGAACGGCATTGTCCCCCCAGCAAGCCAGAAGAAATGACAGAAGCGACGCCCAAAACGCAAGCGACTGCGCTTAACCAATTCTTTACAGCCCGGCTTCAGAAGAGTGAGAAGCCGGGCGGATGGACCTTTGTGGTGTGGCCGCGCTCCGTGGCGTTCTTTGGAACGCGCGGCCTCGTCAAGGTTCGAGGGAAGGCGGACGGCGTCGCTTTCCAAAGTTCGTTTATGGCCCTCGGCGACGGCAGCCACAAACTCCCCATCAAGGCCGAACTACTTCGCGCAATCCAGAAGACCGTTGGCCAATCCGTTCGCGTGCAACTCGAAGAGCGCATCGGCAAGGGCAGCTAGAGCGGCGGACCAGCCCGCAGTTCGGTTCAGCAGCGGATCACTGGATCAGCACTACGTTCATGCTCCAGGGATCGAGAGTAAGCGTGAGCGGAAGACTCTGGGCTCCCATGGTGGTCGTTGTTGGTGGTGCCCACACATTGTTCTGCGACTGGTCGTAGATTGCCTTGCTATAGGTGATCACGGTGACACCCTTCGAAGAGTTCGTCCCCGACAGGGAGATCGTCACTGGCTCCGGCGTAGTCTGGTTGCGGTTGAACACGAATAGCGCGGTGCCGCCGCTGTGCGTGGCCGCATAAGCCACCACGTCTGTTGTTTCGCCGGCCACGGTCGCGGTGAGAGCATTCTCGCCGTTCACAGCTATGTTGCTGAAGAGCTGAAAGGCTCGCGCCGTCGGCGACATGGTCCCAATTGGGCCCGCTCCCGCACACCCGGTGTCCGTGGGTCCATCCGCAAAGATGTTGTAACCGCCGAAGCTCTGCCAGCCATAAAGCGACGAGCTGATGTTGCCGGCAGTCCCGTTGCAGTTGCCAAAACCGATCCACCAGGTTGACCGGACCACACCATCGTTCATCATCTCGCCCAGCATTTGTCCTGCATAGAGTCCTTGCGTAATCGACATGCTCTGCTTGCCGGGGTTGGTGTAAACCGATCCGATCTCTCCGACATAAATCGGCGTGTTTGCCGCACCGGCTGTCGCTAACTCTGCCTTTAACTGGTTGATTGTGGTGGTCAGTCCCTGCGCAGCCTGCTGCACCAAGTAAGCGTCGCTTTCGGCCCCGGGCGCTTGTGGATAGTAATGGAGTTCAACAAAGTCGTAGAACCCCTTGGCTCCGGACAACACCGCCGGATCCCAGGCCGCAGGACTCCCTGGACTCACCGACACGCCTACGAGAGTGCTTGGGCTTGCCGCTTTAATTTGCGCGTAATAGCCTGTCGCTCCGGCCGTTGCCGCCGCATACGTTGGCCCGTCGTTCGGCTTCGGATGCATGTCGGTTTCCCATGACCCGTATTCCTCATTGCCCACGGTCATGTGGCTCACGGTGAGCCCCAGCTTGAGCGAGTCGGCCACCCATGCCGCCGCTTCTGCCGGATCGCCAGGTCCGTTGCATGTCGAGTTTGTCCCGTAGTCGGCAGTGAGCGCCACATCAAACGACCCCGCCAATGCCAGATCATTCACAAACTGCGGATACGTCGCATTGGAGTTCGGCGTCCCGTTGCAAAGCGTGTTGTTCGTCCAATGGTAGTCGTCGGACCACGACCCGCCCGGCCACCGCAGCGCCTTGATCCCCGCAGCCTGAAACGCAGGAACCACCGCGGGCGTGGTGGGGTCGTACCACGCTGCCATGTTCATGCCCAGCAACTGATCTGTCACCGGAGGACCCGCCAGCGCCTGATTTACCGCAACGGCGGTCTGCAGATTGACGGTGACTGCCTGCGACGTTCCCGTGGCAGATGTGTACACCGTCGAACTCGCTGCATCCGGTGTATACGTGGCCGTCAGCGTGGGCGTACCTGAAGCCAGCGACTCGGCCGGAACTGTGACGGTTGCACTTCCGCTTGCGAGCGTTATTGCGGACGATGTGTAGCTCCCGCTGGTCAGCGTGACGGAACCTGTTGGAGTCGGGTTCCCGGCGCCTCCGCTCACTGCCACCGTCACCTGCAACGACTGTGACCGCGCAATGGATGCCGCTCCCGGAGTCACCGTGACCGTCGGCTTGATGAGCGGCGCCACATACGTTGCCGTCACTGTGGTGTTCGCGTCCACCAGCACTGTGCACGTCGCTCCTGTCGCCGTGGTGCACCCGGTCCAGGACGAAAACACTGTCCCGTTCGTGCCGGACGCATTTGGCGCCGTAAGCGTCACGGTCGTTGCCTGGTTGTAGGTTCGAGTAAACGCTGTGGACCCGTTGCCTGCGGAGTTGTTGTCCGCAGGGGCGACCGTGATAGCCACGCCGCTCGCCGGATCAGCCGAGTTCACTGTCAATACGAAGGTCGTTGGCGGCGGCGTTCCACCACCCGAATTGCCCCCGCCCCCACATGCCGACATCAGCAAGCTCAACAGTCCTGCAGCAACTACCGCAACTCTTCGAATGCTCATACCGCTCGATTTCCGCCGACGGGCCTTGAGCCACATGGAACAACTCTTGGCCCGCATCCATGGCAATGATTTCTTTTCGCGGTAACGATATCAAGAGCCAGCAACTCTGTGCAACAGCGCACTTCACATCAAGAGGCAAGTCCGTTGAACACAGGCTGCCAGCGGCTGCTGAATGAATGGACCAGCGATGCGCGGATGAAAGGTGAATACGGCCATTCGGCGGATGTGCTGGACATCAGGGAAGACCTCCCCACCGATCGGCAGGAGATTGCACAACCTTGGCTAGGAGATGTGGCTGACCAGGGTGGCGCTCACGCGGGTAAACTCGCCGTTGATTCCGGACGCCACCGCTTGCATTCCCGCAGCCACGCCGAAGGCCATGAGTCCAACCACCAACGCGTACTCAACCAGATCCTGGCCATCTTCCTGGGCCAGCAATTGCAAGAACCTCTGTGCAACTTTGAGCATGGTGTCCCTTTTCTCTACGTGCATCGGCTGAAGGTATCCCAACGCTATCAGCCGGATGTTGGAGAGCACATTCCCCAATGGTCACCACAAGGGCACTTTCTAATACTCAACCAGGGCGGTTTCGTACTCTTTGCCCGCGCGCTGGTACCCAGTTCCCTCTTACGAAGGTAGCGTTCAGCGCCCCACAGCAACGGAAGTGCCGCAGCGAATACACTGTTTGGGGCACTGAGAAGGCCGCAGTTGGTGGCGCGGAGAAGGCTCCAGTTTGAAAGAGGGAATCATGCACTCATATGTGCGGCTCGGACTGTTAGCTACCGTAGCGGGAAGTCTCGCCGCCAACGCGGTCGCGCTCTTCTGCCAGACGCCACAAGCCTCTGGGGCTCAGGCCCAGCCTGTCCAGGCATTGCCCGTAGAGGTGCTCGCCGCTCCGGGCGAGTTGACCAAGATATTTCCCAATGACGGCCGGATCGAGTTGATCGGCCGAATCGACGATCGCGACCCGCTAAAGCCGCGCCTGGCCTGCCCCGGCACCGAGATCCGGCTTCGCCTCCAAGGCGCGTCGATGCGCCTCGTCGTCGAGAGCGACTCAGACAAGAGCGCTCTCACAGTCGTGGTGGACTACGGAGCGCCGCGACTCCAGCTTTTGCATGCGGGCCTGAACGAAGTGGTTGTCAATGCCATGCCCGCAGAGGGCAATCACACCATTGAGATCGTCAAGCGTACGGAGACCTGGCAAGGAATTCTCACTTTCGAATCCGTCGGCTTGCCCGAAGGCGTCACGCTGTTACCGCCCCCGCTGCGCTCCGCAAGAAAGCTAATGTTTGTGGGCGACTCGGTGACCTGCGGCGCCGGCGTGAACAACAACGCTACCTGCAAGCCCGATCCGGAAAATCCGGCCAACGATGTGTACAACTCCTACGGGCTGCTGCTCGGCCGACGCCTCGATGCCGAGACCCAGCTTGTTTGTTACGGTGGGCGCGGGCTTGTACGCGACTATCGCGGACTCGGCGTCGCAGACAATGTATTGAACGCGCCGCAGTTTCTGATGCTCTCAGTCGCGTCGGACGCATCGGAGGGCCGCGTTGCGTGGGATGCCAACCAATTCCAGCCCGACGCGATTGTCTTTTCGATTGGGACCAACGACTTCAATCTGCAGAAGACGAAACCCCTGGACGAGCCACAGTGGATTGAAGCGTACGTGGCGCTTCTCCATTCAGCTCGTGCGCTCTATCCGAGGGCGAAGTTCCTGGCCACGGAGGGCGCGATTGTGACCGATCCGCTCTTGCGGTTGATGCTGCAGAAGGCTGTCGCACAGTCAGCCGACCCGCTGGCGAGCTATGTCCCATCGCAGCACTATCCGGGCAACGGGTGCGACGGTCATCCGACTGCCAACCAGCACCTGCAGATGACCGACGATTTCGAAACGATTCTGCGCGCACAACTGGGCTGGTGATGCAAGGCTTCGTGGTGTTTCTTTAAGGGGCAAGATTCCAGTTGGGGGCGATTGCTGGAGCCGAGTTTTGCTACGCCGAATTGAACATCTGGATCAACGCCTGGTAGTTGATCTTGTTGGTCGATGTTCGCGGCAGTGAATCCACAAAGATGAACACATCGGGATTCATATAGGCCGGAAGATGGTCGTTGCAGAAGGTTCTCATGTCTACGATGGAGGGCCGTGAGATCTCTTGAGCGGCGATGTAGCAGATGATGCGCACTCCCAGTTCTGGATGCGGCGAGGAGATAACAGCTGCCTCCAGAATTGCAGGATGGCGGTAGAGAGCACTCTCGACCTCGCCCAATTCGATGCGATAGCCGCGGCGCTTGACCATGCGATCGCGGCGTCCTACATAGATGAATCCGTCGGCCGGATCTTCGCGCACCACATCGCCGGTGTTGTACCAGGGCACGCCTTCACGCTCGATAAACACAGCTGCAGTTTCGGAGGGCCTTGCCCAGTATCCCGAAAAAACGGATGGGCCGGAAATATACAAGAGCCCTTCTTCGCCCTGGCTCACCGGTTGTTTGTCAGGGTCGAGCACGAGGGCTTTGCAGTGAGAGCATGCCCATCCAATGGGATAAGGCTCGTTACGGGACTCGGGAATCGGAAGTGGAATAGGAGCGTAGGTGCAGACGTTGGTTTCGGTGGGTCCGTAGAGGTTGTAGTAAGCGGGCGAGGGCCATTTAGTTGTGAGCTTGCGCAACTGCTTGACCGGAAATACTTCGCCCGCAAATAGAACAATGCGAAGGGCGGAGTAATCGAACTTGTTCAGTTGCCCGAATTCTGCAATGAGGCTCAAGATGGCAGGTGTGGAGTACCACACGGTGATCTTGTTGGCGGCGATGAAGCTTGCCAGCTCTCGCGGGCTCTTCCCCAATTCATCAGGGATCAGATCTACCCGTGCGCCGTGTTTGATGGGGACATAGATGTCGAGGATTGAGAGATCGAAGTGAAATGGCGCATGGCTGCTGAAGCGATCGAATTCAGTGGGCTGGAAGACTTCAGTGCACCAATCCACGTAACTGACGGCGTTGCGATGGGATAGCATCACGCCCTTTGGAATACCCGTGGATCCGGACGTGTAGAGGATGTAAGCTAGATCGTCTGAATGGCGCGCCTCGACATCGGCCGAGTACGGGGCGTGGGCCACGACAGTTTCCCATGGGAAGGATTTCAGCTCGGAAGGGTTTCTGGCTTCGTCTAAATTCTGGTCGAGCACGATCACCGTGTCAGAAACGTCGGCCACATCGAAACGACGGCTATCGACAAAGACGGCGCTCACCTGACAGTCCGACAAGATGGTCCGAATGCGGTCCGCCGGGCTCGACCAATCCACGGGAACATACGCTGCGCGCGCCTTCATCACGCCGAAGAGGATCGTGAGTGCATGAATGTTCTTAGGCAGAACGAGGCCGACTCGATCGCCCGCGCGGACGCCCCGATCCACCAGAAACCCGGCCACGCGGTTGGCGCGATCATTGAGCTCAGAGTATGTGAGCGCGGCGCCGTCAGGGTCGATTGCGGTCTGGCGTTCAGGAAAGCGGCTCGCGCTGGCTTCGAGGTAATTGCATAGATGCAATATGGACAAGGGATTCTCGCGCCGACTAGCCTTAGGAGGCTCCGGTTTTCTTGCTCTCGATGAACGCTGAGATGCTGTTAATGCTGTCGAAGTTCTCCACGCTGGCTTCGTGGGCCTCCACCTGAATGCCGAAGCGCTCTTCGACGAAAGTGACCAGGCGCAAAGTGGCGACGGAGTCGAGAATCCCACTGGTGCGCAGCGGTGTGTCGTCCCGCAGGTTAGCGGCTTTCTCGCCGGGGAGAAACTCAGTGAGGATGTATTGCCGAATCTCTTCTTTCATGTTCTCTGTCGTCATGTTGTTCGATTCCAGAATCTATACGGTTTGGCGACTTGATTTTCGTGCTGGAGCGGTACGAAAACCAACCGCGAAGTTTATCGCTGCCGATATCGTGCAGGGATCTCCTGCACAACGCAGACGCTCTATTCCCCAGTAGCCGAGGTCAACAAAGTTACCCCAGCCGAATGGAGGACCAAAGCGAGCCAAGACACTGACTTTGCCCGCATCTCGGTAAACAGATTATCACCGATTCCGGTCGTGGCGAACTACCCTCTCGCCCCTTCCTGGTACGGAATCTCTGGACAATTCTGGCCTGTCTTACTCGGACTGCCGTGCAACGGAGACTGGGAAAATCAGATGCCGAGACTGCCGGCAATCAGATTTCGCTGGATCTCGGAAGTGCCGGAATAGAGCGTGCTGCCAAGTGCATCACGTAGATCGCGCTCGATACCCTGATCCACCATGTACCCGTAGCCACCGTAAATCTGCATAGCATCCTGGCACGATTTGACCAGCGATTCAGAGAGGAACAACTTCGCGATGGAGGATTCGAGTACAGCTGGCTTGTTCTTCTCTTTTAGCTGCCCAATCCGATAGACCAGGGGGCGACAAGCATCCAGCCTGACCTTCATGTCCACAATACGGTTGGCCACGGACTGGAATTTGCCTATCGGCTTGCCGAATTGCTTGCGGTTACGGACATGGGCGATGCAATTCTCCAACTGGCGGCGCATCAAGCCAAGATAGTTGGCCAGAATGCAGCCGCGCTCCCACTCCATTGAACACTCAAATACGGCTACTCCGCGCCCTTCACGGCCAAGGCGATTTGCGACAGGAACGACGCAATCCTCAAAGATGACCTCGGCCATTGGCGAGGTGCGCAATCCCATTTTCTCCATTTTGCGAGTCACGGAAAGCCCTGGGGTGTCGCGGTCGATAAGGAAGGCCGTGATGCCCATTGCCCCAAGGCGGGTATCGATTGTGGCATACGTTACGAAAAGATTCGCGATGGGGGCGTTGCTGACGAAGGTCTTGGCGCCATTGAGAAGATAATGGTCTCCCTTCTTCTCGGCCCTTGTGCTCATTGCGAAAACGTCAGAGCCCGCATCCGGTTCGGACGCGCAATTCGCTCCGATGACCGAGTCGCCGGCCAGCCCGGGAAGATATCTCTTTCGCTGCTCCTCGTCGCCATAAAAAAGGATGGGGAGGGTAGCCGTCCACAACTGAGCATTCAGCGAGAAGAGCAGTCCCTGGTCACCTGCACCGTAGCCCAGGCCTTCCATGACAGCGATCGCCTCAGTGATACCGAGGCCCATGCCACCATACTCGGGGGGGACGGGCAGCCCCTGAACGCCGAAGCGAGCACAGGCCTTCCATCCTTCGTGACTGAAGATTTCGTCGTGGTCGCGCCGGATGACATCGTCGTTCAGTTCCTGGCGGGCGAACTCGATGGCGGCGTTTTGCAACTCCTGCTGCTCTTCGTTTAGCTCGAAATCCATGATGCCTTTCTAAACCCGGCAGCCCGTATTTCTTATGCGATCACGAATGCGTTTCACATCTGACGCAATAGATCGGTGAGCCTATCGGAGCCGAACGAAATGCGGCTCCCATCATCTTGAGAATCCGACCGATCAGGCCCATGTGGAGTCGCTGAACGGGAGGTGCGGCTGGCTGAAACACGGCGAGATTAGGCATTCCAGGCCGCGATTGTGAAAGCTCGCGGCCCAGTTGCTTCTTTAGCTTGCTTGGGGGACGAATGCATCGCTGGTCAAGGTACCGAGCAAATCGTGCCAAATATGCTTGGGATTCTGCTCCACCTCAGAGACCATAGCCTTCATCTTCTCGAGCACTTCTGGTCTTGCCTCATCGTAGACGTCGCCCTGGAGCAGCTTTAGCACATCCAGGCGATATCGCTTGTCGGAGACGAAGTACGTGAACAGGACATTGAGGCGATAGTAGACGCTGATGAAGTCATACCAGTTCCTAGTTCCAAGAACGATGGTGTCTTCAAAAGTCTTGAAGCTGGCGCGGGAAAAGTCGTTGCGCTCGAGCGCGCCCAGGATGTCCTTTTGCGCGAACCGGGAGCTATTGAGAGCAATACTGACACCCGTCGAGAAGATGGGGTCAACAAAGCGTGCGGCGTCACCCAACAATACAAAGCGGTCGCCACAGATTTGCTTCATCGCGTAGCTGTAATCGCCCTCCGCCTTGAACTCCCGAATGCGCGTGGATTTGCGAAGCGCCTCGGCGATTCTTGGGCGGCTGTCGACCGATTGCCAAAAGAAGTCTTCCCGTTCCTTCTTCGATTTCGCAAAGTTCGACTTCTGCGTCACTACACCGATGCTGGTGATGTCATCGGTGATGGGGATCTGCCATATCCAACTGTTTGAGATGGGCAGGAAGTGAATGTGGATGTAATCGAGCTCCGCATTTGATTTTGCCGCAGCCCCGCGATCGAAGCCGCCGAACCAGGAATGGATCGCGTATTGGTCGAAAACCGGATCCTGGATCTTGAGCTTCAATTGATTTCCGAGGAGAGTATTTCGCCCGCTGGCATCCGCTACCATGCGAACGCTGACACCCATCTCTTTGCGGCCCATAGTGAATTTAACTACCGGCAATTCGGAGGAGAAATCTACCCCGGTGACCTTCACCCCCTCATAAACGGTAGCGCCGAGTTCATTAGCATGCTGGAGCAGGAGCAGATCGAACTTGCCGCGGTCCACGTGGTAGGTGTAGTTCTTGTCGACGCCCACCTGTGCGCGTTCCTCGAAGCGGAACATAGCGTGGCAGTCAGGCCTCATCCCCTCCCAGTCGTGGTTATAGGCCTTGGTATCGTCGTTAGCGGTCCATGCGGCCCCGTATTTACGAGGAAACCTGGCTTCCTCCATTTTGTCGAGGAAGCCCAATTCTTTGAACACCCTGGTTGAGGAAGGAACCAGGGACTCGCCTATATGGGGACGAGGGAATAATTCGCGCTCGAAGACCACACACTTGACACCTGCCTTGGCAAGGTATGCCGCTATCGACGAGCCTGCCGGCCCGCCCCCGATAATGCCAATGTCAAAATCCGGTTTCATATGTCCATTCCTTTCAGGTCGTATCCTAGCACTGCGTCATCCGGTTCGCCCCTGGTGTGCGCGTGGGCTCGTTTGCATCATCGAGCAATCAGGTAGTAGTTGTTGCTGTTCTCAAATCGTTCCCGTCGAAGGAACCCGACGACGATGTCTTGCACTCTATTTTGCTCTTCGCTGGCTTCGAATCCCATCCTGTGTTCCGAGACAACTGATTTTCATGGTTCCGTTCTATTTTCACTTCGCTGCGGCCGAAGAAGCAACTTCGCAAGGATGGCCTGCCAATGCGAGCCATGCGGCGGGTTGGGCTTGCATTTTGGCAAACAGATCATCAGCGATCATGGAGTGGCCGAGCACATTTGGATGGATATCCGAGTTCGGATCAACTTCTACGGTGGCTGGATTCACGGAACTGAACGTATCTCGCAGGTCAATGACTGGTACCCCGAGCGGTTCTGCAGTCTCCTGGAACTCGTTGAAATCGGCGTCGACGAGATCGGAGGAGAGAGGGGCGGGGATAAGGAAGATGGCCATGGAGGCACCCTGCTTGGCAGCCTGGTCGCGGATCTGCCGCAATGCCCAGCGCTGGACCGGTTGAATGTAGGGGCTCAATTTCTTCCTTATTGTGGGGAGATGGTTCGTCTTCTGAACGCCAGCTTCGGCAACCACCTTGCGCAGATAGTCGTATTTGAGGTCGGTTCCGTTGATGAGCAGACTTCCCACGTGGGTACGCCATCCCAAGGTGTCCATCGCTTCCAGGTCAGTAATGGTAAACACATATGCGTCTGGGTGGAACAGTGGCGCCTTCGTCAGGCCGACATCCATCATCTGCAAGATGCTGTAGGCGTAGACCGAGAAATTCAGCACCTGATAGTTCTGAATTTCCGGTGTCCTGCAATTCTGATTCAACCTGTTTTCCAACTGGGCGACGTAATCGTGACCGTATGGGCCCAGCGACAATGAGTCGCCGAGGATGGCAATGCGCCGCGTGTGTGGAGGCTTTGCATAGGGGTACTCAGGATTTGCCATCCCCATGCTGTTGGTAAATCTCAAACCGGCCTTGTAGGGCCTGTTCAGATTGGGCTTGAGTTCGTAGCGTAGGAAGTCGTTACGAAATTGAATGTCTTCCCGTTCGCCCGGCAAACCAGGGGCCGTCGCATCGCGGCGAAGTCCCTCATAGTACCCATCGACAAGGGCATCAACATTTTCGCGGGACATTTCATCCCTGCTCATGGGAGTAATTATCTGGTTAATGCGATGTCCGCCCGGGGTCTTGCGCAGAAGGCGCGGGAGTTCATGCAAAGCAAGCACCCCAACAATGAGCAGAATCGTGAGGGTGGCCCGCCTTGTAAACTCAGTCATCCGTGGGCTCTTGACTTCAGAAATGGTTGCCATTTTAAGTTCTCCAGAATCAAACCGAGTTCGGTATATGCGCTTGCTGCGTCGCGGTTCTCATAGGTGAGTCTAGGGGGAATCAATCAGCCAAAGGCTAAGACCGTTCTCCGCGTAGAGCTCGCGAGCACCGTTGTATGCGTTCAGCCAATTGAGCAGGTCAGGGTGCGCCGGGCCTACAACCACTGCGATGGGGCGCTTGAGCTCTTGTATTGTGTGCAGTGCGTCTTGCCGGAGGGTAGAATCCCTGGAGTCAAAGAACTCGGCTAATGTAGCGCGTCGCTCAGTGAGAATCTGCGAACCATATCCGCCCACCTCAATATCGAGGGCATCAGCCCATAGATTGACTCCGGGGTAGGAACGGTTTTCCGCCGACACGTACAAACTGCGGCCGGTTAGTTCGGGGTAGTAGATCGCACTGTTATCGATCAACAACACGCTACGATCGGGAGTCATGGTCCGTATGGCGTTGCAGATGCCAAATCGCTGATCGCGGCTGCTCAATGAAAGAAAGAACCCATCGGTGTTCAGCGGTGGGTCGTATGTTTGGGGATAAGACTGCGAGGTGGCATGAGCACCCAACCATGGGGCCGGCCAGTTGCGATAGGCCCAATGACCATAGGCACCAAGTGGCAAAAGCAGCAGGAGCAGGAGTACAGGAACGGCTCTGGCCCGCGGCCACTCCTGCCAGATTCGCTCCACGGCGATGGCTGGGAAGACGGCCAGGCACATTGCAGCCGTGAAGATGAACTTGTATTCGTTTGAATAGAAGGGGACAAAGAACACAGCGTATAGCAGGAAACTCGCCGCGGCTCCCAAGAGCAAAAACACCGTAGCTCGACGCCAAGTTGCCCACAAGCGCGGAAAAGAGACGACCGCTCCGGCGAGAAGGAGAGACGTGGAAATCGTCGTCGCAAACAACTTCTTCGCCGCGCCTGGCAGTGAAGAAAGTAGCACCTCTGAGGTGGAGTTATGCCGGGCAGTGGTCATGAAGCGGACTTCTGAGTAGGTGAGAACAGCTGCAATCAGTACAAGGCCGGCAAGTGCCAGCATTTCGCGGGCATGGCCCTTCCAGGCGAAGCGATGCTCTTCAAAGAGGTCAGCCAAAGCCCTCGCACACAGCAGGCCGCAAGCCGATGGGAACAACAGCGGATAGAACAGCCCGATACTGCAAAGCAACATGCCTACAACGATTAAGGCCTCCCGGCTGAGGGCTCCAGGACGGACGAGAAGATAGATAATCGCCATGGTCAATGCGATACCCATCGTCATTGGACCGAATAGCATGAACTTGTTTACCCAAGGCGTGTAGCGCTCATCTCCCCAGATTTGAGGAAATCTATGCAGGGGGATGAAGTGCACAAGGATGTATCCAACAGGGTTTGTTCCCAAAAGAAGGAAGACAGCCGAAGTGGTCTGGGCCGCAGTACCGCCCCCGAGTTCCTTCGCAACGCCGGCGGCTAGACCGCACACCGCGATCAACAAGAACAGATTGCTCCAGATATAGGTAACTTGAGGCGGGCCTTGCACCAGATAACTGTGAATCGCTTCAAAGGCCAAGCCACTCCAGACGGGATAAGCCATTCTGACGCCGGCAAGTGTTGGGGCTTCCGGCACAAGATCTCCGCGCACCATCATGTAGGCCGCATCGGCGTGCAGCCAACTTGCGCCGGAATAGATCCGAGCATCCGTATTGCCAAGCACCGAAGCCATGCATGCGAGGGGGACGAGCACGCATGTTGCGCCAACCAGCCAGTTAACACGCGCCACCACCTGAAGACTCTTTCGGCAACTCCAAACCAGATACGTCGCGGGAAGATTCAGAAACACAATTACGGCAACAGTGAATGGGAAAGAAACACCAAGCAATCTAAGCGCAAAGAACTCCGCGCAAACAACGGTGGGGGAAATAACGATAGCCAGGCAAGTCCTGATCCAAAAGGAGATTCCTTTGAGGGGAAACCCAAATGCGATCCATGCACCGGGTGTAAACACCAGGAGTAGATACGCAACTCTCCCGAGATAGCCACCGGGATTCATGAACCTCGTTGTGAGTGGGCTCGTGAGTGCCATATCGCCCACAAAACAAAGGTGCATGATTCCTCCCATGTATGACTCTATGTTGCTCGCTATGAGGGCAGTCTCGCTGTGTCACGCTCGCTTAGCGAGTTCCGAAGCGAGATGGAGTTTAACTAAGGCTCAGATCCGGTGCGCAGGAAGACAATCCAATCTGAAAGACTATTCGCGCTCCACAGAGACCAGAGCATCGCCATGAAAGAAAAGGTTGCCAGTACCTGGAGGCCGTACTTCAAGCGGGTCTGCCATCCGGGAACTTGAGGGCGCTTCTTGTACTTGTATTCGAACCATACATTCACCAGCATAAAGAATCCCAGGATTGCCCAAAACAGGCCGTCCGTGACTGTTAAATGGAATTGGCCCTTCAGCCAGAAGAACTGATAGGCGTGCAACAGCCATGTTACGACGATGACAAGGAGAGTGCTTAGAAGTTCGGCTTTCGGAGTCCCCAACTTTCGCAGCTTGAAGTAAGCGGGAAAGTAGACGATCTTGACCATGAAGTCTTTCCAGTAGATATTGATTCGCCGCCAGAGGTCGTTGATTCCGCGAGCCAGAAAGTATTTGCGATTGGTCTCGGGCATGTCGTATCCAAACAAGCACAGCATGCCTGCGATTATGTGGAACTGGCCTGAGACTCGCAGATAGAGCATATACGCGAATACGCTCTTTGTAATTACCGAGACTGCGACTGGGTATGCTGGAGGCGAGAAGCTCCCTTGCCATTGGTAGACAACTCGATAGAGGAGCAAGTGTGTTGTCCCGCGAAAGATCCACCAAACGCCTTGTTGCGCAACGGTATGAATATCGCGCTTGAAGTAGCCCTTGCGGAATGTCTGGTAATCGACGACGGGGAATAACAGGAAATAGTAGTTGGGGAGCAAAAAGAAATAGCTAAGATAGTCCTTAATTCGCAGGGGGATTTTGTTGTACTTAACGTCGTACATATACACGATCATGCGGTACATGAAGATCGCGCCCAGGACCGGCCAGAACCCTTCTAAAGGCGCGTAGCCCAATTTTCCGCGGATGTACATACAGGCGACGAGAATTGCCAGCATGGCGAGAGCGCGCCAACGAAAGGCGATGTTCGTCCGGATGATGGCAAAGAACCCAAGCCCGGCGGCAATCACCAGACCGGCAAATAACGGGCTGAGCAAAACAAATGCCCCGGCGAGGGAGAGCAGAATAACGAATGTTTCTTTGTATCGGAAAGGCAACCAGTAGGAGATAGCAAAGCCGGCAAAGACCATGCATGCCAAAGTGAAGAAAGCCGGCTGCTCCAGTTTGTAGAGTTTGAACACATATAGGAGGAGCGCCAAAGGAATGGCCAACATCAAAAAGCGCCACGCATCCGTCTTAGACCGATCAGCGAAAACGTCAGGAGCGGGCGTAGGCAATGTTGGATTGACTGCTGCGGAAATGGACAATGTCGCCTCGCGTCGTGTTCAGTTTCGCGTTCGAGGTTCTGTTGCTACGTTTCAATATGGACGATGCTCTGGCATCGTGAAATCTCGTTGGATTTTAACGTGTGGAGGGCATTAACCCTTGCCTGGACTTGGGATTGCGAAGAAGGCTCTTGAGATTGAATATACCGATTCGGGAAATGCCATGTCCAGATGACAGGGTTCTTGGAGGGATCGAGCCGTGCCACTTCGGGCAGACACACACAATCCCGGATGCAGGAGCGCTGTGGACGGTCAGGATTCTGCCGCAGCGCAAGCAGAATCAATAGTTGAGGGGAATGGTGGAGGCGGCGGGAGTCGAACCGGACATCGGTGTTGAAAACGCTCAACTTATTGATTCTGGGAATGCCTGAATTGGCATGAATACCACGATTGCCAAACCTACTGTACGGTCACTGTACAGTGATTTCCCAGAATTCCCACAACTCCCAAAGCTCCACCTCCAGACGTCGCCGACTCTAGCAAAAGAGCATTCTGAAGTGCCTTCGTAGTATCGCATAGGTCCGAAATACCTTGCCCACCGGCAGGGAAGAGGAAGTCAAGCATCGATATTCGGCGCTCCGGATATTGGGAGCCATTCATAGGGACAGGCGCATCGATCAATTGCTTGATGCTGCCGTTGGGGTTGCAGACAGGGGCAACGCCGGTATCGGCGTTCGGTCAATCGGCGGTATCCTTATTATCTTGGATGGTATGTCGAATTCCGATCGTCAATCGAGGTTGGAAGAGCGCGTAATTCGGGCTGCGGAATCCGCGTTGTCGCGTCAACAATACGTCAGCGCGATTGACGTGTTTTGCGGAATGGGACTCTTGTTGCCCATGCACGTCGATTCCTGGCGCAAAGGGCGGCTGGACTACTTGGAGCGAGTGATTCAAGGAAATCTCCACAAGATTTCTTCGTCGATGGAAATATTCCGGCGTTGGGCTCGGGAAAAAGGCCTGAAGCCCAGTGAAACTGGCTACGTGCGCAGGGCGCGGTCCGGGACCATCCCCTTGCAATTCAGCAAGAGCGGAGACCCGGCGATCGAGAAAAA
>Ga0302275_10000717_pt1 | contig 36945 bp, 31 predicted proteins | sample III_Bog_N2_2_FD_200229 | JGI IMG/M metagenome (GOLD analysis project Ga0302275, IMG submission 200229) | Peat permafrost microbial communities from Stordalen Mire near Abisko, Sweden - III_Bog_N2_2 | ecosystem: Environmental > Terrestrial > Soil > Wetlands > Peat | place: Sweden: Abisko... | reverse complement strand
GGAGTTTGGCGCGTTCAGTCCCATTTTGCGTACGCACACGACGAAGAATCCGGCGTCGGAGCGGCGGGTGTGGGCTTATCCGGAGCCGTATTCTTCGGTGCTGCGGTCGACGTTCCAGCTTCGCTATGCGCTGGAGCCTTACACCTATACGGAAGCGCGGCGGACGTTTGATACGGGCGTGGCGTTCTTCCGGCCGCTTTATTACGACTGGCCGGAGGCGCAGGAGGCGTACGACAACAGGGGCGAATATCTGTTTGGCGACCAGATGCTGGCTGCGCCGGTGACGGTTCCTGCGGATAAAGAGAGCGGGTTGGCGACGGAGAAGGTGTGGCTGCCGGAGGGTGAGTGGATTGAGTGGCAGACGGGCAAGCATTTCACGGGGCCGGTGACGGTGGAGCGGAGTTTCAGCATTGAGCAGACTCCGGTGTATCTGAAGGCGGGGGCAATTGTGCCGATGCAGCCTGCGATGCGTTATACGGGCGAGAAGCCGGTTGATCCGCTGATTGTGAATGTGTGGCCGTTGGCGCCGGGGGCGAGTTCGAGCTATTCCGTTTATGAGGACTCGGGGGCGGCGGTGGAGTATCAGAAGGGGGCGTTTACGCGGACGCCGATCAAAGTTACGCAGAGCGGGGCCACCCAGTCGGGAGACACGCTGAAGGTGGAGATTGGGCCGGTGGAGGGTGGGTTTACCGGGATGCTGAAGGCGCGTGGGTTTGAGGTGCGGCTGCCGGCGGACTGGCCACCTGCGCAAGTGACGGTGAATGGGGTTGCTGTGAAGCGGGCCGGGGCATTGGGCAAAGGTGGATGGAGCTTTGAGGGGAATACGCTGACAACGGTGATTCCGGTGGCGAGCACTAGCACGGCTGCGAAGGTGGTGGTGGAGGTGCGGCGGGCAGCGGGGCTGACGGCGAAGCGCGGGGAACTGGATGGGTTTGCGGGGACGATGACGCGGCTGCGCGGCGCTTACGATGCGATGAACCTGACGAATCCGATTTCTGAGCCGCCGGATGTGCTGGTGGACGCGATGCAGAGCGGGGATCGGCTGAGCTACTATCCGGAGACGGCGGTCGAGGAGATTGCGCATCTGCATGAGGAATTGCCGAAGGCGCAGGCGGCACTGGCGCAGATTGGGAATGGGTTCGCGGGTCGGCTGGACCTGTACCTGGAGCGGATGAAGAACCGGCCGGAGCATGGGGTTGCGGTGGATTTGGAGTCGGCGCGGAAGGTTCGGCTGGAGGCGATGACGCGGGCGCGGATTTATTTGGAGGCGGCGGGGAAGTAGGTGCACGGTTCGCCTCTTTAGAATGCTGCAGGTTGAGACGCAAGCTTTCCCACCCATTCGCCGGAAAAAAGGCGAATGGATGGGGCACGGAGGATTGTTGCCGGTCCGAGATGGGCTGGTGCCGGTTTGGTATTGTTTTTGAACGGGGTTGGTCGATTTTCTGGGGGGATTTGGAGATGGCATTCGATCGGCGGGGATTTTTGACTGCTTGTGGGCGGGCTGGGATTACTTCGGCGTTGATGCCGGGGATATTGTTTGCGCTGGCTTCGCAGGCGGAGGAGGCGCAGGGGCAGGCGTATCTGGACCAGTCGAAGCCGCCGGTGATTACGCCGGAGATGATTGACCAGGCGGCGGTGCTGGCGGGGGTGGGGCCGTTTACGGCTGAGCAGAAGAAGATGATGATCGACGGGCTGGTGGACCAGAACGGGTCGGTGAAGGCGATCAGGAAGTTGAAGCTGCCGAACTCGGTGGCGCCGGCGTTTGTGTTTCATCCGTTGGGGGCCGTGAGGCCTCGGGAGGATCGTTCTTCGCAACCGGACGGAGGGAGGAACGAAGACATTCTCATTACCCCGCCTTCAATGCCTGCACGCATCGAGGATTTGGCCTTTTCGACTGTGAGCGAGCTGGGTTGGCTGCTGGGGACTCGCAAGATCACATCGCTCGATCTAACGAAGATGTACCTGGAGCGGCTGAAGCGGTATGACGCGACGCTGCATTTTTCGATCACGCTGACGGAGGATCGGGCGCTGGCTCAGGCGAAGAAGGCCGATGAGGAGATTGCCGCCGGTCATTATCGCGGGCCGCTGCATGGGATTCCGTGGGGGGCGAAGGATTTGCTGGCGGTGAAGGGGTATCCGACGACGTGGGGGGTGGGCGGGTTTGAGCACCAGGTGATCGACGAGGATGCAACCGTTGTCCAGCGGCTGGATGCCGCGGGGGCGGTATTGGTGGCCAAGCTGACGCTGGGCGCGCTGGCCATGGGCGACCACTGGTTTGGAGGGCAGACTCGGAATCCTTGGAATCCGAAGCAGGGTTCAAGTGGATCTTCTGCCGGGCCGGCGAGCGCGGTGTCAGCCGGGTGCGTTGGGTTTGCGATTGGGTCGGAGACGCTGGGGTCGATCTCTTCTCCTTCGACACGGTGTGGAGTCACGGGGCTGCGGCCTACGTTTGGGTTTGTTCCGCGGACGGGAGCGATGGCGCTGAGCTGGACGATGGACAAGCTGGGGCCGATTGCGCGGTCGGCGGAGGATTGCGCGCTGGTGCTGGAGGCGATCTGCGGGCCGGATGGGAAGGATACTTCGGTGGCGGCGGCGGAATTCCACTGGGATTTGGGACTGGATTGGAAGAAGCTGCGAATTGGCTATTTGAAGAGCGAGTTTGATGCGCCGGGGCCGCTGAAGCTGGATGAAGCGAAGCCGAATGAGACGGCGGAGGAGAAGAAGCAGCGCGAGGAGCGCAACGAGCAGATGACCGTGGGGCGTGCGCGCAGGGAGTACGACCGGAAGTTTGACCTGGCGGCGCTGGACAAGCTGAAAGAAATGGGGGTGACGCTGATTCCGGTGGAGTTGCCCAAGCTGCCGTATGGGGCGATGACGGCGCTGTTGACGGCGGAGGCTGCGGCGGCGTTTGACGATTTGACGCTGTCTGGGCGAGATGCGTTGTTGACGGAACAAGGTGTGGAGGACTGGCCGAATGCGTTTCGGACTGCGCGGTTCTATTCGGCGGTGGATTACATCCAGGCGAACCGGGCGCGGACGCTGGCGGTGCAGCAGGTTTCGGCGCTGTTTGAGCAGGTGGACGTGATTGTGACGCCGACGAACGGGACGCAGCTGGTGGCGACGAATCTGACCGGGCATCCGGCGCTGATTGTGCCGAACGGGCTGCGGGGCGCGGATGCTCCCAGGCCGCCGAACGTGGATGACGGCGATAATGACGATATTGGCGGGCCGGGGACGCCGGTGTCGCTGACATTTTTGGCGGGGCACTATCAGGATGCGAAGCTGGCGGCGTTTGGAAGGGCGTATCAAGTGGCGACGGGGTTTGAGAGACTCCATCCGAAGATGGAGTAGGGGGTGGGGGATGGGGTGTGGGGTGTGGGGTGTGGGGTGTGGGGGGGGGGGTGCGGGGTCTAGGATTTAGGGACTAGGGACTAGGGACTGAGGAGTGATGGCGCTGGTTGAGGTGGAGGCGGTTTCGAAGAGTTATGCGCGGCGGGCGGGGTTCCGGACGCGGCTGCAGGCGGTTGTCGAGAATGTTTCCCTGACCATTGAGGCGGGGGAGACGCTGGGGCTGGTGGGCGAGTCGGGGTCGGGGAAGACTACGCTGGCGCGAATGATTCTGGGGCTGGTTACGCCGACGAGCGGGATGATTCGGGTGAACGGGACGGATGTGGCACGGGCTTCGGCAGGCGAGCTACTCAAGCTGCGGCGGCAGATGCAGCCGGTGTTTCAGGACCCGAATGGGGCCTTGAATCCGCGCATGAAGGTGCTCGATCTGATCACTGAGCCATGGCGGATTCACAACGCATGGAGCCCAAGAGTCGCAAGGATGGGAGCCGAGGGGCTTGGTCTGGAAGGAATCCGCATGGATGCTACAGACCTGCTGCACCAAGTTGGGATGGATGGGTCGGCGCTGGGACGGTTTCCGCATGAGTTCAGCGGTGGGCAGCGGCAGCGGATCAACATTGCTCGGGCGCTGGCGCTGCGACCGAAGCTGCTGATTCTGGATGAGCCGGTTTCTGCGCTGGATGTGAGCGTTGGGGCGCAGATTGTGAACTTGCTGCAGCGCTTGCAGCGGGAGTTGGGGCTGACTTACCTGTTTATCTCGCATTCCATGCCTCTGGTGCGGTATTTGAGTACGCGGATTGCGGTGATGGAGCGGGGGCGGCTGGTGGAGATGGGCGGGGCGGTGGCGCTGTGCGCGGAGCCGCGGGAGGCGTATACGCGGCAACTGCTGGAGGCTACGCCGGAACTGCCTGTGGAGGGGTAGACGGCGCGATGGGCGCCATGGGTTGAGAGTTGTGCCGCAACCGAATCAAACTAAAAGGATTTGACAGAAAAACCCATTTCGACCTATTGAAATAAAGGACTTGGGAGCGCACGCGAGATTGCGGGAGGCGGTCATTTTTTGAAGGAAAAGTGGAGGCGTTCAGGCCGTTCCTGGAGACCAGGCCGGGCTTCCGCCGCGCTTGTTTATAATCCAGACGAGCATGTAGCGGCCGCGTCCGCCTGCTGTCTGGAGCTAGAGAATGACCTTCGACATCCAGGAGATCCTGGAAATACTGCCGCACCGATACCCCTTCCTGATGATCGATCGGATCATCGAATTCGAACGCCAGAAGCGCGTTGTGGCCGTGAAGAACGTGAGCATCAATGAGCCGTATTTCCAGGGGCATTTTCCGGGCGCGCCCATTATGCCCGGAGTGCTGGTGATTGAGGCGATGGCCCAGGCCGGTGCGGTGCTGATGTTGAGCGAGATGCCGGACCGCGAGAACAAGCTGGCGGTTTTCACGGGTATTGACAACGCAAAGTTCCGCCGCCAGGTGGTGCCGGGCGACCAGTTGCGGATTGAGGTGGACGTGCTGAGCTTTCGCACGCGGGCCGGTCGCATGGCTGGGAAGGCGTATGTGGACGGCAAGGTGACCTGCGAGGCGACATTGACCTGCATGATTGTGCCGCGGGCGTTGGAGGCCAAGAGCGCCGAGGCGGGCCAGTGAGCATCCACCCCAGCGCGATAGTGGCCGCTGGCGCGGTGGTTCCGCATTCCTGCACGGTGGGACCGTTTTGCACCATCGGGCCAGGGGTGGTGCTGGGCGAGGATTGCGTTCTCATCTCTCACGTGGTGCTCGACGGCCGCACCCGGATCGGGGCTGGAAACATCTTTCATCCGTTCTGCGCGGTCGGTGTCCCGCCCCAGGACTTGAAATACAAGGGCGAACCCACCGAGACCGAGATTGGCGATGTCAATACGATCCGCGAAAACGTCACCATCAGCCGGGGAACGGTTGGCGGCGGCGGGGTAACGACGGTGGGCTCCGGGTGCCTGCTGATGGCCAGCGTGCACATCGGCCATGATAGCCATGTTGGCAGCCACTGCATCCTGGCCAACGCCGCCACGCTCGCCGGCCATGTGATCATCGAGGACTATGCAACCGTGGGCGCGTTCAGCCCGGTCCACCAGCACTGCATCGTGGGCAAGTATGCCTTCATCGGCGGGGGAACGATTGTGACCCAGGACGTGCTGCCGTTCTCGAAGACATCCGCCCGGCGTGAGAACAAGGCCTTCGGGGTGAACAGCGTCGGTCTGGAGCGGCGGGGATTCAGCCCGGAGCGGATCAGGTCACTGCAGAAGGCGTTCCGGCTGCTGTTGGTGTCGAAGCTGAACACGACGCAGGCGCTTGAGAAGATCCGCGAACTCGAAGGCGAAGATGTGGCGCTGCTGGTCGGCTTCCTCGAGCGCAGCGAGCGCGGGGTCATCAAGTAGACGTGGAATGGAGTAGCAATGAATTGGGATGTGGTTTCTGTAAAGCCCCTAGAGCCCCTCGAACTCTCAGTTCTCTTCAGAGACGGGACGGAGGGCAGGGTGCGCTTTGAACCTAGTCACCTTAGTGGAGTCTTCGAGGCGTTGAAGGCACCCGAGCTTTTCCGTCAGGTGCGGGTTGAAGAGGGCGCGGTCACGTGGCCCGGTGAAATCGATCTTGCCCCAGATGCAATGTACCGCGAGATCAAGCGCTCCGGCGAGTGGGTGTTGCGGTAAAGCGAAGCGCAGCGAGCGCGGGGTTATCAAGTAAGGCCGCTGTTTGCCGGGTTTGGGGCCGAATCGAATCTCGGATGAAGTCGATGTTTTGAAGGCTGAACAATTGCGGAGGAGAGATGCGCTTTTGCAGATTCTTACTGATTGGTTTGTTGTTTTCGGGAAGTTCCTCGTTAATGCCAGCGCAAGAGCCCCTCGCGGTTGATGCCAAAACATTGGAACAACAGATTGACCACCGTCTTCCCCCGGTCTATCCGGCAATTGCCAAGGCAGCACGAATTCAGGGTACGGTTGTCTTCCAGATTCAAGTTGGCACCACCGGGAAGGTTGAATCGATGAAAGTACTGAGCGGCCCGGCAATGCTCCAACAATCGGCAATAGATTGCCTGAAGCTTTGGACATTTCACCCATTCCAGAAGGATGGCGCTCCCGTTGCCACCTCCGGGAATGTCTCGATTGAATTCAGCCTGGGAAAAGATGGGCCGATTCCCAAGGAAGATGAGATCGCGGGACGCTACTTTCCGCTTTCCGATCAGTGCAGGAAGGCGTTGTCTGCGCGGTTGGACTACCCCGCGGCGGCGGATGTCTGCAAAAGCGCAGCGGACACCGCCGATGAGTTCCCAACTGATCGGCGGTTCATCGAGAAACGGTCAGCATTTGTCTTTGCGGCATATGCGCTTATGAACAACAAGAACCTGAACACGGCGCTCCTTTATGCCGGTAAAGCCGTTGAGGTTGTGAAACTGGGCCACGACGACAACTCTGGTAGCAATGCGGCATATGGTGTTAGAGGGATGGTTGAGGGAACCTTGGGCGATCTTCCGGCAGCGGATCAGGATTTGACCGTAGCAGAAGACTACGAGCGCAAGGGCATTGCCTGGGCGGATCAGGAGAAGTTTGAGCATGCAAACGACTATAAGCGCGCGCTGGTGCAGGATTTGCGCTTCCACGCACAGGTGCTCCAGGCCTTGAATCGTCCAGAGGATGCGCAGAAAAAGCTCGATGAGGCCGCCAAGTACAACTGATTCGGACCGGCGTGACGCGTAAAACAAATGATCGGTATCTCTCCAATCCGGCGGCCCCTATGAAACTCGGCCTCATCGCCGGCAACGGCCGCTTTCCGTTCCTGTTGCTCGACGCTGCGCGCGCCCAGGGCCTTGCGGTGACCGTGGCCGCTATCCGCGAAGAGACCGATGCCGAAATCGATCAAAGAGCCGCCGCCGACCCCTGCATCTCCGTCCATTGGCTTTCGCTCGGAGAGCTGTCGCGCCTGATTGAGACCTTTCACAAGGAAGGCGTGACCAAAGCTGTGATGGCCGGCCAGGTGAAGCATAAGCAGATATTCTCCAGCATCCGGCCCGACTGGCGCCTGGCCAAGCTGCTGCTCAACCTGCGCACCCGCAACACCGACATGCTGCTCGGCGCGGTGGCAAAGGTTCTCGGCGACGAAGGCATCGAGCTGATCAGTTCCACGGCCTTCCTTGAGCCTCTGCTGGCTGAGGAGGGCGCGCTGACGGCGGGTCTGGCGGGCGGGCGCGCACCGGACGAGGACGAACGCAAAAACATCGAGTACGGGCTGGGTGTGGCTCGCGCTGTGGCGGGCTTTGATATTGGGCAGACGGTGGTGGTGGCGGCACAGGCGTGCGTTGCCGTGGAAGCGATGGAAGGCACCGACGCTGCCATTGAACGCGCTGGAGCGTTGATGCAGAATGTCGACGAAGGCGCCGCCTCAACCCTGGCCCGCCGCCTGACCATCGTCAAGGTGGCCAAGCCTAACCAGGACATGCGGTTCGATGTTCCTGTCATCGGCATGCGCACGGTGGAGACGATGATCCGCGCCGGAGCCAGTTGCCTTTCCGTCGAGGCTGGGCGCACGCTACTGTTCGACCGCGAAGCGCTGCTGGAGCGGGCCGCAGCCGCAGGGATTGCCATCGTAGGGTCGCCGCGCGGATAATGAGCGGGAGTGCAGGACTGTTCTCTGTTCCCTAATCCCTGTTCCCTGCTTCTTGGAGGTCCCCTCGTGAGAAAACCCTTATTCATTGTTCTGGCCGCAGCTCTAGTGCTCGCAGTTCCCTATGGAACGGTCTATGCTGCCGATGAACCAATGCCCACCGTCGGTCAGGTCGCCCCCGGCTTCACACTGCCATCGCAGGATGGCTCGCAAATCTCTCTCGACAGCTTCAAAGGCAAGTGGGTGGTGCTCTACTTCTACCCCAAGGACATGACGACTGGCTGCACCATTGAGGCGCACAACTTCCAGCGCGACCAGGCCCAGTTCGACGCCAAAAATGCGGTGATCGTGGGCGTAAGCGTCGACACCCCGGACAGCCACAAACAGTTCTGCACGAAGGAAGGCCTGACCTTCCGCCTGCTCGCCGATCCGGACCACAAGGTGGTGGACGAGTACGGCTCTGTTGGCCACCATGGCGAGATGACCATCGCCAATCGCAACACGTTCCTCATCGATCCGCACGGCAAGATTGTGAAAGTCTGGACGCACGTCGATCCAATGGTTCACTCTGCGGAAGTTCTGGCAGCCATCCCCGCAAGCTAGAGCGCAGGGTGTAGGCGTCTTGCATCGGAAATGCTCATGGGCCTCGCAAACGCGGGGCCTTTCGAGTTTCTTCAACAAGAATGGAGAAGCCAGCAAGCCGCTTGGGTTCCGGGCGCAAAAAAGCCCGCCGTAGCGGGCTCTTTTGCTTGCCTTGTGTTGCTGTTGCCTTGCTTACTTGGTTGCCTTCTTTGCAGGAGCCTTCTTGGCGACTGCCTTCTTTGCGGGAGCCTTCTTGGCAACGGCCTTCTTTGCCGGTGCCTTCTTGGCAACTGCCTTCTTCGCCGGAGCCTTCTTGGCAACTACCTTCTTTGCTGCTGCCTTCTTGGCGGGCGCCTTCTTTGCTGCTTTCTTAACTGCCAACGGATTACCTCGTTTGGTGGGTTTGCTGACGCTCTTTTTGACCACAGCCTTCTTGGCTTTGGCTTTTCCGCCCTTAGCGACAGCTGGTTTTGCGGCGGACTTCTTCGCGGCCTTTTTGGCCACAACCTTTTTCGCGGCAGCTTTCTTTGCCGGGGCCTTCTTGGCAACTGCCTTCTTCGCTGCGGCCTTTTTGGCCGGGGCTTTCTTGGCTGCCTTCTTTGCGGGAGCTTTCTTGGCAGGGGCTTTTTTGGCAACTGCCTTCTTTGCGGGAGATTTCTTTTTCGCGGGTTTCTTTACCGCCGGCTTAGCAGCGGGCTCTTCAAAGACGATCACCAAGGTCTCTTCCACGATTCCCTCATCATCATCTGAAGAAGTAACTACGCTGGAAGTTTCAACCTCTTCGTCTTCATCGTCAAAGTCGTCGTGATCCGGGTCCAGCTCTTGCGGCTCGCCCACGGAGTCGCCGTCACTCATCGCGTACATCCTGAACACTTCTTCCATCCCGTTGCCTCCAGCGGCCTGCCGCTGACGTTGAATTGGTTTTCCTGTTCGCGAAAAGATCAATTGCTTTCCGCTCGCGCAGCGATTGTATCAATAGCTTGCACGCTTTAGCCATCAAAGCACAAGTATGTAATGAGATGCTCGCGCAGTTTTTCCATTTCGACTCAGGATTTCGTATGCGCTCCGTGCTTGGTCCGGCTCTTTTTCTGTGTGCTGGATTGCTCTTTCTTTGTGGAGCTTGCTGTGCTATGCGAGTCCTTTGAAGGCTTGGCGGCAGCGTGTGAGGCAGTACCGTGCGAGGCCGTTCCATTTTGCTTTTGAGTGGCCGCACCGCGCCGCCTGGAAGAACTCTTTGCGGCCTCTGGTTTAGCGCTCTCGCTCTCTGACGATGCGACTTCATGACGATGATGGCGCGAAGCGTGCAAAGTGCCCGCGGGCTCGGCGACATGAAGCCGGCGGCCGGGCTCGACCTTGGTTCCGGTGATCTTGTTCCACGTGCGCAAATCAGTGAGAGAGACACCGAACCGGTCGGCGATGGTGACCAGCGTATCGCCCTTGCGCGTGGTGTAAAGCAGTGTGTGCGAAGAGGGCGCAGCCACCGCAGCTACGGGAATCACGAGCGCTTCCAAACCTTGCAGGCTTTGCGTGGAGCTGATCTGATTTGCGTCGGCGAGCTCTGACTCGGAGACATGAAACTGATGCGCGACGGATGCCATCGTGTCGTCAGCCGCTACGCGATGCCACCGCCAGGAAGTACGTTTGGCTTCTGGAATAGTTGCGATTCGCTGTTCAAACAGCGTGCCGGTGCCGGCGGGAAGATGCAGATCGAATGTTGAATCAGGCGGAGTGACAAGGCGGAGCATGCTCGGGTTCAGCGCGGTCAACTCATCTACCGGGGCATCGACAATATCTGCGACGGTGCGCAAATCCACGGAGTAGTTGATGGTGACCGTGTCAGTGAGCACCGGGGGATCGAGCGTTATATCGTCAAAGCCGTACTGCGTCGGGTTGTTCGCGATGATGATGGCCGCAAGAATTTCCGGCACGTAGTTCTGCGTTTCAGTGGGCAGCTCGTGGCGTTTGTAGAGTTCCCAGTAGTCCGCGTAGCCCGTCTTCTGCACCGCCTGTTGAACGCGCCCGGTGCCCCAGTCGTACGCGGCCATGGAGAGATACCAGTCGCCGAGCTGGTTGTAGATGAACTTCATGTAGCGCGCATAGGCTCGCGTCGATTTCTCCGGGTCAAAGCGCTCGTCCACATACGCGTTCCTGGCCAGTCCGTAGAATTGATCGTTGGGCATGAACTGCCACATTCCGCCAGCCCTGCCGCCCGATCTTGTTTTGGGACCGATGGCCCTGGGATTGAAGCCCGATTCGGCAACGGCTAGATAGATCAGATCCTGCGGCACGCCTTCTTCCGCCATGACCCGCTGAATCATGGCGCGGTATCTGCCGCCACGCTGGAAGGAGTGCAGGAGCGTGTTGTGTCCGCGTTGCGTATTGGCGAAGAAATTAATGTAGGTAGCGACATAGTCGTTTACCACCAGCGGCAAATCAGACTTTGTTGTGGCCAATTCAGCCTTGGCCTTGGCCACGATGTTGGGGTCCACTTCAAACGTAACGTCGCTGGCCACATCGGCAGGAGTGGGCTCTTCTTTCGGCGCGAAGCCGTTGCCCTGCTTGAGTGCGTCCATCTCCAGCGCGTTCACCCCGTTCACAATGCGATCGAACTCGTCCTGCAACGGCCCGTCTGCCTTGATTTCGATTTTGCTCGTCAGCATCAGGTCCACGGCGCGATCGAAGTCGACCTTTGCCTCGGCAAGTTTGCCTTTTTTATAGGCGGCCTGGCCCTGGGCGTAGGCTCGTTCCACTTCCTTGATCAGCTCCCGCACCTGCTGGTCGTGCGCTGTCAACTGCGGTGCGGGCGTGGGAGGAGCCGGCTGTTGTGTCTGCTGTGGGGCGGACACCTGCGGCGCCGTGGCTTCAGGAGCGGTTCCCTGGCCTTGAACGCCGCCAGGCGTGGGTCCGCATCCTGCCAAAGTCAGCGCGAGAAGCGAGGAGACAATCAAACCAGTTCGATTAAAGCGTATTTGCATGAGTGGTCGCGCCGCTTCAGCCCCCGCCCCAATGAGGGTCAGGCCGCGAAGGACACTATCCCGATGATAAGCTATGCCATGGGGGACTGCGGGCTCGGCGCCTGGGTATACCCTCTGTTGCCAACCCCATCATGGACGCACGTCTGCTCAGAAACTTCGCAATCATCGCCCACATCGACCATGGAAAGTCGACGCTGAGCGACCGTCTTCTCGAATTCACCGGGTCCGTGACTGGCCGCGAAATGCAGGCGCAGATCCTCGACGACATGGATCTTGAACGCGAGCGCGGCATCACGATCAAGGCCCATGCCGTGCGCATGATGTACAAGGCCAATGACGGAATTACCTACCAGCTCAACCTGATCGATACTCCAGGGCATGTGGACTTCAGCTATGAAGTGTCGCGGTCTCTGGCATCGTGCGAGGGCGCGCTGCTGGTGGTGGACGCAAGTCAGGGGGTTGAAGCGCAGACGCTGGCCAATGCCTACCTGGCTATTAACCACGGACTGGAAATTATTCCTGTAATCAACAAGATCGATCTGCCTTCGGCAGACATTCTGCGCACCCAGGAAGCGATTGAGAAAGCTGTAGGCCTTGACGCAACTGACGCCATCGCATGCAGCGCAAAGACAGGCGTTGGCGTAGCCGAAATTCTGGAAGCGATTGTGCACCGCCTGCCGCCGCCTACCGGCGATCCAAATGCTCCGCTGCAGGCGCTCATCTTCGACTCGTGGTTTGACGCCTATCGCGGCGTCATCGTGCTGGTGCGCGTGATGCAGGGCACCATGCGCAAGGGGCAGCGTATTCGGCTCATGTCCAATGGCAAATCTTTCGAGGTTGAGTCGATGGGGGTGCTGATGCCGAAGCCTGTTGAGATTGGAGTGCTGACCGCCGGCGAGGTTGGTTTCTTCGCCGCCACGATCAAGAATGTGGGCGACACCAAGATTGGCGACACGGTAACCGAGGAGGCCCGCCCCGCCACGGCGCAGTTGCCCGGTTTCGAAGACATCAAGCCGATGGTGTTTGCCGGCCTTTACACGGTAGACTCCCACGAGCACACACTGCTGCGCGATGCCCTGGAGAAACTGCGGCTCAACGATTCGTCCTTCTTCTTCGAGCCGGAAAGCTCAGTGGCATTGGGTTTCGGCTTTCGCTGCGGATTTCTCGGCTTGCTGCACATGGAGATCATTCAGGAACGCCTGGAGCGCGAGTACGAGCTTGACCTGATCACTACCGCACCCGGCGTGCGTTACCACATCACCTTGACCGACGGCAGCGTTCTCGAAGTGGACAACCCTTCGCGCTGGCCGGAGCCTACCAATATCGACGAAATCCGCGAGCCGGTGATCACTGCAAAGATTCTCACCAACGAAGAGTATGTAGGCGGAATCCTGAAGCTGGTGGAAGAGAAGCGCGGGAAACAGCTGAACTTTGAGTATGTGACTCCAACGCGGGTGATGCTGACTTACGAGTTGCCTCTGAACGAAATTGTTCTGGATTTCTATGACCGGCTCAAGTCCATCTCGCGCGGCTACGCTTCTCTTGACTATCAACTAGCAGGGGAGTGGGAGTCGCCGATGGTGAAGATGGACATCCTGGTCTCGGGTGAGCCGGTCGACGCGTTGTCGATCATCGTGCACCGGGATTTTGCTTACGAGCGCGGAAAACTTCTGGTGTCGAAGATGCGGGAACTGATACCGCGCCAGCAGTTCGAGGTTGCGATTCAAGCCGCGATCGGCGCCAAGATCATTGCCCGCGAGACGGTTGCGGCGCTCAGGAAGAATGTATTGGCAAAGTGTTACGGTGGCGATATCTCCCGCAAACGCAAGCTGCTCGAAAAGCAAAAAGAGGGCAAGAAGCGCATGAAGCGGATCGGCAAAGTGGACATCCCGCAGGAGGCGTTCCTGGCAGTCTTAAGGGTGGGGGAAGACCAGCAAAAGTAGGCTCTTGGACGTAACTACTCAGATTCTTTCGTCACAGCACGTTCATGGTGGATTGTGGAAAGCCCTGGCGTGATGGCGAGGGATGACAAATTGAGGGTGGCATCGCTGGCGGCAAAAGCTTCGCAAAAACGCATTGATAAATAAGGGGTTAGCCTCTCTATCAGAAGTTAGCCGCAACTGACAAGCGAAGAAAAGGCATTTGCGCGTTTTGTCGCAGCAAATAATCCACAGTTTTTTCCACAGATGGTTACCGGATGAATCGCCATTTTTCTCTGGCTAGGCTGCCATCCGCTCGCAAGTTGTGATAGTCGCAGGAAATAGCGCGGAAAAGGCCCCGCAATGCGGGGCCTTTTCTGCGTTGCCGCTTCAGAATTTAGTGTGTTGCGGGGGCGGTCGGCTTGGCAGCCGAGGGAGCGGCCACCGGGGCGGGAATGCCCGACTTGGTGTTATAAGCCGCTACAACCGGCTTGGTGATGTCTGTCGAAGGCAAAGCAAACAGGATCGGATTCTGCTGCTGCGACACGTCGAGGACCAGGGTGTAGCCCTGCTGCTGAGCATAAGTGGCCAGCACGTCATAGACCTTGGAGGCGAGGGTGTTGTACATCTGATTCGCTTCCTGGCCGCCCTCGGTGCGGAGATCCTCCGCTTCGCGGTCGAGCTTTTTCTTCTTCTCGTCGATCGTCCGTGCCTGGGTGGCGCGTGCCTCTTCGCTCAGGCTGGCACCCTGGGCCTTCAACTGCTTGGTCAGCCCCTCAATCTCGTCGCTCTGGGCCTTGAGTTGGCTTTCTTTGGGCTGAAACTTCTTCTGCAGGTCGGCAAAATTGCGCTGGCCCTCGTTTGTCTGGGCCACGGCCACCTGGAAAGCGATGACGGCAATCTTGGTGGTGGGCGGCGCTGTCTGAGTTTGTGCGGCTGCGCCCAGGGCAAAGCCCGCGACCAGCAAGGTTGCAAGTGCGATCGAATGCTTCATTTGAATGGAAAACTCCTTCGGGTTCATGGGTCGGATTTCTTTTTCGGCTGCGCACGCACGCATGCGAGATTTGACAGGTAACTTCAATGCGACCGTATTTTCTTTCACTAACCCAGTGAACAATTCGGACGAAAAAGAGTGGCCCTGATATGTGGGCCACTCTTTTTCAGGCCGGGAAACTGGTTAGGACTTTAGTGGGCTGCGGGCGACTTGGCGGCGGGCTTGGGAGCCGATGGCGCAGACGGAGCCTGCGGTGGCGGTGCCGGTACGCCGGACTTCACGTTGTAGGCGTCGACGATAGCCTTGCTGATGTCGGAACTGTCAACGTGGTACAGCACTGTGGGAGCCTGCTGCTGGGACTCGGACGCGTCAATGACCAAGGTAAATCCCTGCTGCTTGGAATAGTCTGCCAGGACGTCATAAACCTTTGAGGCGACCTTGTTATAGACGTCGTTCATCTCCTGGGTCAGATCGTTCTGGGCATCCTCGGCGAAGCGCTGTGTCTGCTTCTTTTTGTCGTCAATCGTCTTGGCCTGGGTCGCGCGAGCAGCGTCGCTCAGGGTGGCACCCTGCGCCTGCAACTGTTTTTCCAGGGTATCGATCTCGGCGGCCATGGTTTTCAACTGGTCGCGCTTTGGCTCATACTTCTTTTGCAGATCGGCGAAGTCGCGTTGAAACTCATTGGTCTGGCCGACAGCTGCCTGAAACTCGATGACAGCGACCTTAGCAGGGCCGGCTGGCGCCGAAGTCGCAGGTGCAGTTTGTGCTGTAGCGCTAAGGACTAGGCCAGAGGCTAAGGTGAAAACTAAGGCAAGGGTACGCTTCATTTGAATGCAAAACTCCTTCGAAATTCCTGTATGGGTTAGCCAGCTATAGCAGAGCTGAACCTGTGCCTCCTGAGAAACCCTACTGTCCTTTGACGGGACTCCACACCGTAAGTAGCGGACGGAATCCACAAAAGACGCGACCGGAGACATCAGCAGGAACTCACTGGATTATAGGTGGCCGAGCTTGGGGAGGTAAAGTCGCAGGAAGGTTAATTCTCCCTCGGATGCGGGATTCGACGGCTCAAACCGGGGCACGAAGTGGACGGAACGGATGGCTGAGCGTTTTGGGCGGTTGACCGGCAATGCCTCATGAATGATCGCTGGCGGCTCGAATTGCTTCAAGCGACACCGTTTTCCGGGTCTTGAAACGAGCATGGGACGCAGAAGAAGAGGGCCGTCCGAATCACCGGGCGGCCCTGCTTTTGCAAACTTTTTGCTGTCTTAGAAAGTGGTTGAAACGGTCAGGCGGAAGGTTTTGCGAGGTTCGCGGAACAGATAGCGCGAGCCATAAGCCTGGAGAGCTTCCTGGTAGGTGTAGTCTCCTGCGCCGCCGGGAGGGAACAGATCCCGTGTGATCAACTCCGCCGAGCAACTGCCTTTGTTGCCGCCCACGAGGACCGAATTGCAATAGGGTGTTTCGTAAAGGCGGAGCGGGTTGTACGCGTAGTAGAGGCGGAAGGGCGCGTTGATGATCGGCATGATGACGGACAGTTCACCACCGAGAGACATGCGAGGGACAAAGTTGGTGCCGGAGATGGGGCGAATATTCTCCTGAAAACCAACCTGCGACCCGGGAATGCCGCCCTGGCAGGAGCCGTTGTTGAAGACCGGGCAACCATACAGAGGCGCAGTGAGCGAGGCAAAGCCCTCAGGGCTCTGCTTCAACTGTCCCTTGTTCAGCGCGGTGTCGATGCCAAAGTCGTCAAAGATCGAGATCATGACAGGACCGGCGATGGGAATGCGGTACTCGGCATTGGTTACAAGGCTGGTGTCGCCGCCGATAGAGGCAATGCCGTAAACAGGCAGCGGAATCTGGAGGCATTGGTTCAGCTGCGGATTGGTAGGATCGCGCGGGACGCAAGTGCCGTCAGGGTTGGTGAGCTGGACGGTGACCCGATTGGGGACATATCCATATGGAGTGGCGCCGCGTACATCGAAGCCGCGCAACTCGCCTTCGCCGCCGGAGTAAATGCGGTTGTTGGGCGGAGCCACATCCCCACCGAAGCCCTGCACATAGCTCAACTGAGCGCGGAGTGCCAGTACATTGCGCCCGGTAGGCGAGGGGGTCAGGTAATGCATCGATGTGAAGCGCTTGAAAGCAACCGCCGGGTTAATGTAGCGCACATTCCCGCCAAGGCCGGCCAGGGTGAAGAGCGCCGTGTACTCCTTGCCCTGACGGGGACGGACCGGGCTATTCACGGTGTTGTAGATGTAGCTGAACGATGCGGAACTGCTGACGATTCCGGCCAGCGCGTTCGACCCCTGGATGCCCGACCGGAAGCTGATGGTCTGGAAGAAAGTAGCCGAGGCGGTGCTGAAGGCCGTAATGGTTGATTTATTGAGCGAGTAGGTCATGCCGACGCGTTGAAAAGCATGACGCTTGAGCGGATAGCTGAGTGAGAGTGTCAACCCGGTCGCAGCCTGGTTGTAATTCTGCGTGAGTGACTGTTGGGCTGCGCTCAGATTGACCGACTGGCCGGTCGCCGTCTGGTAATTCTTGGCCGAGTTGTAGTCCTGTTTGTTGTTGAACAGCTGGAACCCAAGGTTCAAAGGGCGGTTGCGAATGTAGGGCTGAGAGAAGCCGAATGTGAACTGCCGGCTGACGTTGCCCAGGTTGCCCTGGAGGCTGAGCGTCTCGCCAAGGCCGAGGAAGTTGTTGGTCTGATAATTCACGCCCAGGAAGGCTCCGGAGAGGCCGCTGATGCCGCCATTGAGGCCGATGGAGTTCTTGCCTTTCTCCTTGACCTTGAGCAGCAGGTCAACCGTTCCCGCCTCAGTATCCTGGTGGGCCTCGGAGTCCTGATCCACCTTGAGCGGCTCAAAGTACTCCAACTGATTGAGGCGCAGCAGGCTGTACTCCCAAAGCTGGGAGTTATAAACCGATCCTTCATCCAGCAGCAGCTCGCGGCGGATGACCTTGTCGCGGGTAACGGTATTTCCCTGGAACTCAATGCGTGACACATAGAAGGGCTTGCCTTCGTCAATGTCGATCTGCCAGGAAACGGTCTTCTTTTGGTCGTCGAAGGTCGGCTTGGGAATGGCTCCGAAGTTGATATAGCCGAGCTGCCCATAGGCCTTCTTCAGGTTTTCGAGCCCTTTTTGCATCAGCGTCTGGTTAAAGAAGTCGCCGTCTCTCAAGGCGAACGTCGAGCGCAGAGCCTTGACGTTGGATACGGCCTTGTTGCCGGTAAATGTGATGCTTCCCAGCCGGTAGCGGGCGCCTTCTTCCACCGGCATCTGGATATCGATGCGCTTGCCCTTGTTGGGGCGGAAGGTGAAGAAGTTCAGTCCGCCTTCATCGCGAATCTGTGTCTTCGGTTCTTCCACCGCCGCATTGGCATAGCCCTTGTCGAGATACGCGAGGCGCACCCGCTCGGTGTCTTCCTCAAGCTTGGACGCGTCAAATGTCTGCGGGAAGAGGTCCTCAAAGATGAGCGAGTAGGGAATGCCGATCGGCTTGAGGTTCTTCATGGCCCGGCGCAGCACCAGGCTGCTGATGTGCTCGTTGCCGGTGAACTTGATGGTGCCAACTTTGACTGTCGGACCTTCCTTGATGTTGAAGTTGACCTGGACAGAGGCTGGAGGGATGTCCTTGATATCGAGTTTGACCGTCGCGAACTGATGGCCGTGCTCGGAGAGAAGCTGTTTCAGAACCGCCGTGGCGCGGAGCACCTTGGCCTCGTCAAACTGGCTTTCGACCGAGATGCCTACCTTTTCCTTCTTGAAACGGTCAAGGATGTCCGACTGGGTGACCGAGTTGTTGCCCTTGTAGTTGATCTCACGGATGGTTGGTTTTTCTTTTACGAAAACGTCCAGAATAATGCCCTTTTCAGAGTCTTCGCGTTCAATGCGGAGGTTTTCGAAGTAGCCGGTATTCCAAAGCGAATTGAAATCGCGCTCAATGGAGTTGGGGTCGTAGGTGTCGCCGTTGTGTGTAAACATGCGCGCCAGGATGGTTTCCTTGGGAATGCGCCGGTTACCGATAACCCGAATGGTTTCGATGGTGTCCGCTTGCTGCGCCCGAGCTTGGGGGACGAGCATAGTGCCTGCCGTCAGCAGAAGGGCGACGAGCATTGCAAATGCGCGGGCCGGCCCTGGAAAACGTTTGGCGGGCCGCGGAACGCGGGAGATGGAAGAGTGCTTGATCTTCACCGGGCTGGAGCCCTGCGTCGAGCACAAGTACTGGTGCGGGCCATAGTTCGCCATTTGGTTCGGCTTCACGGGAAGAATATCGACACCCTCACTGCTGAAAAAATCTGGTCCAGCCTCTAGGAAAGAATCATTATATTTGACCGCAGCCACCGCACCCAAACCGGGGGGCTGTCGCACGGCGCACAAACTGAAGCTTTCCGTTAATTTCCCTGCCGCGCAAAGCGCCTTCGGACCAGGGCCTAACCCACAGTCTACCGGAACCAGACGGGTTGGGGCTTGGATGCTCCCCTTCCAGACTGCGCAGCATGCCTTTTAGACGCGGCCCGCCCGCACATGGCATCCTCGTGGAACAGAGGTTTTCACCAATGGACAGGTCGAAGGGCGGAATCTATCAGTTTTCGGCCAAGTTGCTGGATGGCGGGTCGGTAAGCCTCGAGCAATTTCGAGGGCAGGTGCTGCTCATTGTGAATACCGCCAGCAAGTGCGGCTTTACGCCCCAATATGCCGGACTTGAGCACCTCTATCGGCGTTACAGGGAGCGTGGCCTGGTGGTGCTGGGGTTTCCCTGCAACCAGTTTGGCCGGCAGGAGGCGGGATCGGAGGGCGAAATTGGCGCCTTTTGCGAGAAAAACTATGGTGTCAGCTTTCCCATGTTCTCAAAGATCGATGTAAATGGAAAGAATGCGCATCCCCTGTATCAGTTCCTGAAACGGAACAGGCCTGGGATTCTGGGAATTCTTGGGTTAGGTCGAATTCATTGGAACTTCACCAAATTCCTCGTCGATCGCGAGGGCCGTGTCGTTGAGCGGTACGGCTCTGCGACGGCTCCCACTTCGATTGCGCCCGCTATTGAAAGGCTGCTCGACGCCTGAGAGCATTGTCCGTTTCATCGAGATCGAGATGCCATTCTTTTTGGCATGCAGAATGGTTGTTGCATATCCTCGCGCTTGCCGGCTTGTAACGATGGAACATCACCGGTAGTTGTTCAAACCACTCATCGTCGGATGCCCCAGCCGCAGCCTGCGATTGAACCGCTACAGGGTTTCAACTGGCGCGGCCAAAAAGTACACATAACAGAGCATGGCGAGCCCCATCAGCAGCGGAATCAGCCCGCAAACTGCCACCGCATGACCGGCAAGCACCCACAACAGTGCCACCACACCAATGCCAATGCCGGTCATAGTGAGCCCGCCGATCTTCAAGCCCTCGATCGTCTTGTGCTGCGCCATGCGGTTCACTTCCCGGAGATACTCAATTGAGGCTTTCGCCCCGTCCGGCGACGACTCCGTCACACGCCGCAAGGTCTCCGCCTTGTAGAACGCCTCACGATCCTTTCGCCGTGCTTCAAGCCACGTGGTGATAGGCAGAAAGACTGCGAACAACGCTACGGCTCCAACCGATAAAAACGCCCACAATCCGAAGCTCCCGAAAATATCGTCAGGCGCGCCAAATACCACCATTGCCAGATGAGTCATACAATCCTCCTTGTTCCCTGTTGCGAATCTCCTGTTGCGATTGGTGTGACCGGGAGAGATGGAATGCGGTTGCATTTTCTTCGCACTCGAATTTCCGAAACAAAATGCAACCGGGTTACGAGCTTGGGGGTCCCACTGTGCGGAGAGACCGGCGTTGATGGATAACCCAACGAGGACTACGCAGAAGACATCGAGCCATAACGAGGATCTGGCCGATGTGGAGCGCGTGCTTGCCGGCGAAGTATGCGCCTTCGAAGGCATTGTGCGGCGCTGGCAAGGCCCATTGATCAACATGGCCTGGCGCTACTGCCGCGACCGTGGACGCGCCGAAGAACTGGCCCAGGAGGCATTCCTTCGTGCCTGGCGTGGACTGGCTGGATGGCGGCGCGAGGGAAGCTTTTCGACGTGGCTGTTTGCGCTGGCTGCCAATGTATACCGTTCGGAGCTGAAGCGGTTTCCTGCTCAGAACGCGGGCCTCCATGAGATTGCCGAGCCATCGGCGGCCGCGACGCAGCACGGCTCTGTGGCTGCGGCATTGACTGCGGAAAGCGTGAGGCGCGCAGTGCTTGCCTTGCCACACCGCTACCGCGAACCGTTGGTCCTGTTTTATTTTCATGAGATGGACGTAACGGCAGCGGCGTGCACCATGGGCCTTCCCGAAGGAACGCTGAAAGCGAGGCTGGCGCGTGGGCGGACTTTGCTCCGAAGACGCTTTCCGCATCTGGAAGGGGAACTGTCCACTCGACCTTCCAGGGAATCTCAAAGAATCACAGGGACAAGTCCGAAGCCGATCGAATTGGCGCAAAACGCAGGAAAGGAGGTCTGAACATGGACAACAACCAGCAGGCAGACCAGGCACCGGAATTCACCGGCATCGACAAGATTCTTGCCTCCGAAGAGGAGCTCGTTCCCTCCTCAGGCTTCCTTGCCTCAGTCATGGAGCGCGTAGCAGTCGGCGCAGGGACCCCGGCCCCCATTCCCTTCCCTTGGCTGCGCGCCCTCCCCGGCTTCGTGCTGGCCCTGGCGGTCTTCGTCTGGGCAGGAGTGAAATTCGCGCATCTCATCGCCTCGTCAGCCAAACAAGCCCTGACTACGCCGCAATTCGTTCCACCCACCCCCCAGACCGAATGGCTAGCCCTGGCCCTCACCCTCACCCTCGCTTCCGCGTTTGTCGTACGAAAGCTGGTCGGTCGCTCGGGATCGTTCTAAACGCGAATCCAGCCACGCCCCTATTCAATCGCGAACACAGCGTAAACCGTGGCCTCTTCACGAATGGTTTGCCCACCTCGACGTGCAACGGAAGCGTACCACAAGCCGCTGTGCGGAGAACCCTGCGTTTTACGCGACCGTCCAATCCTCGGTCTTCAAGCCATCCACAAAGCCGAATGCCCCGTCGTGGGTTACCAGCGTCAACCCGAGTGCGAGCGCGTGCGCGGCAATCATCAAATCCGCCGTGCTGAGAGCCAGTCCCTTTCGCTTCAGCGCATCCCGGACTCTGGCATAACTCTGCGCCGCGCCACTGTGCCACGGGAGGCTCGGAAAACGCATCAAAAAATCATCGACTCCAACTCGCGTGCGGATGCTCCCTGGACGGCAAAGAACCCAAAAAAGAAGTTCCGCTTCGGTGACGACCGAGACGGCCAGAGAATCCTGTGGCGTTGCTGCGATGCGGCGGCGAACCGACGGAAAGTTTCCCCGCACAAAATAGCTTGCTATATTCGTATCGAGCAGGTGCGTGAGCGGCATTTAGAAGAAGTCTCTCTCGATTGGCGGGGTCTGGTCTCGCTCCAACTCGTCCTCATCCGGCGCGCCCAGGCTATCCCACACGGCGAATCGTTCCTCCCATGAGGTTTCCGGGATGATTCTTCGCCGATACGGAATGAAATCGGCTGGGAAGTCGGCCCGATCGAAAATCTTGAGCAACTGCTCCCCCGTGAGGTTCTTTGGCCTCGGTGGCAGCTTTAGAAATTCCTCTTCCGAAGCGCCGTGGGGTATCGCGTCGTAGAGGGCGAACCACTGGTCGAAGCCGACGGAAGCAGGCTCGACCGGGACCGGTGCAATGACAACTTCACCCGTGGCGGCATCCCGCCGGATAACGACTTCTTTACCCTCAAACCGGAATTCCTTGGGCAGACGCACCGCCTGGCTACGCCCATTCTTGAAGAGCTTGGCGGTCTTATACGCTGGCGCCACAGCTTGCGACTTCGATCTGGAATCCGTAGCGCTCATGGTTCACATCCCGCTCTTGACCAATACCCGCGGAACTCTGTGCCCAAGTCTTTGGTCTATACCGGAGTATATACCAAATCGAAATCGATAGGTCTTCAGCCCGTCTACAAAGGCCCTTTTTTCTGTTCCCTATTCCCTGTTCCCTGCCTCATCGTTCCTGTACTTTTCCCCAAACTGCCTGAGTTTTGCCAGCGTAGCGGCCGCTTGGCCGGAGTCAATGGCCTCGGCGCCCATTGCTACGCCTTGTTTCAGATCGCCCGCAAGCCCTGCGCAGACCAGTGCCGCGGCAGCGTTCAGCAGCACAACATCCCGCCGCGCGCCGGGAATCCCGGTAAGGATGTCGTAGAGCAGGGACGCGTTGGTCTCGACATCGCCGCCGGTCAGGTGGTCTAGTGTGCTGCGATCCAGCCCCGCCATCTCCGGCGTTATGCGGGCGCCCTTCAGCGCGGGCGGGCCTGACTCCGCTTCTTCCACGCGGCAGACGATCGACTCGCCGGTGGTGGTCAGTTCGTCGATCCCATCCGTCCCGTGGACGACAAACGCACGCTTTGCCCCAAGCACCGCCAGGGTTCTCCCCACCAGCAAGACCCGGCTCGGAGCCAGAACGCCGATCACCTGGTTGCGGGCGCCTGCGGGGTTGGTGAGCGGGCCGCAGAGATTGAAGATGGTGCGAAAGCCGAGCGCTTTGCGCAGTGGGCCGAGGGCCTTCATGGCCGGGTGGTAGAGCGGCGCGTAGAGGAACATGAAGCCGGTGGTGCGCAGGCACTCGGCAGCCATCTCCGGGGAGAGTTCGATGGGAACGCCGAGGGCTTCAAGTACGTCCGCGGCGCCGCAGCGTGAGGTCACGGCGCGGTTGCCGTGCTTGGCCACTTTGGCGCCGGCTGCGGCCGCAATGAGCGCCGCGCCGGAGGAGATATTGAAGGTGAGCGGTCCGCCGCCGCCGGTTCCGACGACGTCGACCAGCTCTTCGCGCTCGTCGTAGGTGAGCGGCACCGGCAGAGCCCGTTCCCGCATCCCCTGGACGAACCCGGCAAGTTCGGGAACCTGTTCCCCGCGCGTGGCGAATACGGTGAGCAGCGCGGCAATTTCAACGTCGGGAACAGTGCCGGAGAGGATTTCGTTGAGCACGTCGGCTGCCTGCTCCCGGGTGAGAGCGGAACCGTCCTCGGCAAGCGGTTTAAGGAACTCTTTGACCAGGCCCATATTCAACTATGGTACCCGGCGACGGCGATAAACCGCCGCATTTCTGGTGCAAAACGGCGGTTTTCGGACAAGCCCCCATCCGTAAGTGGTTTGTTTTCAGGGGTGGTTCTTGACGATGTCCGGTAAGTGCGTTATTTTCAACAAAACGGCAGGGGGGGTATGGTGGTACAGACCGGGCACATCCCTGACAGATTGGGGCAATGAGTTTGTGGAATGGGATGGCGGTCATGCTTGAATTGTCCGCCTTCCGGCGAAATAAACTGCAAATTTGGATTGGGAAAATCCTGGGGCTGGATTCTGTTGGACGGATGCGATTGGGTTGGCCGGCTAGGCGATGCCGCAGAGGGGATCGTGGTCGCGCTGAAGGACCGAATCGATAAAGCCGAACCCATGCTTGCGCTGCGGCCACTCGCGCAGGAATTCGGCAAACTCATCGGCCGGGACGGGCCGCTGGAAGAGGTAGCCCTGTCCGGCATCGCAGCCAATCTCCCGCATGATTTCGAACTCGCCCGGCTCCTCGATGCCTTCGGCGACGGTGCGCAATTTCAACTGCCTGGCCATGGCCACAATGGTCTGACACAGCGATCGCATGCCGGCAGACCGGTCAATGCCGCGAATAAAGCACTGGTCAATCTTCATGGTGTCGAGAGGGAGGTGTTTCAGGACGTTGAAGCCTGTGTAGCGGGTGCCGAAGTCGTCGATCGCAATGCGGGCGCCGATCGCTTTCAACTGGCGCATGCGGGTAGTGAACAGTTCCTCGTCCTCGAACGCCAGCGATTCGGTCATTTCGAGTTCCAATTCGGCCTTCCCGATTGGAAACTCGGCCATGATGGCGCGTACGGACGGAGCAAAATCATCGAGGCGCACGTTCGCGGCGGAGGCATTCACCGCAATGATGGGGAGGTGAAGGCCCATATTCTGCCACTTCTGCACCTGCTCGAGCGACCCGCGCAGCCCGAAGTCGAAGATGCGGTGGATGAGGTCAGAGCGCTCGGCGATGGGAATGAACTCGCCTGGGGTAACCGATCCCCATTCCGGGTGCTTCCAGCGGATGAGCGATTCCGCACCCAGCACTTCTCCTGTGGACAGGGAAATCTTGGGCTGGTAAACGAGGGTGAACTGTCCAAGGTCGAGCCCCTTGCGCATCTCCACTTCGAGCGCATGGTCGCGCACGATGAGGCTGTTCATTCCAGAGTGGAAGGCAACCACAGCGCGGCTTTTTACATGGCTGGCGCGAATGGCCGCGAGGCTGGCAAAACGCACCAGGTCCTCGACGGAGTCAGTGTCCAGGGGATAGAAGGCAACGCCCGCGGCAACTTCGGGCCGTGTTTCAGAACTGCGGTTCCGGGAGGGGGTGATGGCGTCGACCACCGCCTGAATCCGCTGACGGTCGGATTTGTCGTGCTTGGAGGCGTGCATGGCGACAAGGAAGCAGCGGCCGCCGACACGACCGAGCAGTGCGTCGGCCTCTACGACGGATCGTAGCGTCCCCGCAACCCTTCGGACCAATGCGTCGGCGCCGGTCCAACCCCACAGGGAAAACTCGCGGCGCAGGTTGACAAGGTCGATCCAGATGAGAGCGATCTCGCGATTGTCGCCGCGGTTCCTAAGCATCCCGGCCAGCGAATCCTGGATGGCCTGGTGGTTGAGCAGGCCGGTCTGGATGTCGAAGCGCTGACTGTAAGCGAGAATCTGCCGGTCGAGTTCCTGTTCCGCATCGAGGCCAGCATGGCTGTCGGGTTTTCCGTTCGCGGTTGGATGAGCGGCGAGGCTGACGAAGCCGTTGACGAGGTGCAGCCGCTCCTTTGACTCATCGGCAAAGTGGGTCAGGAAATCGATCGTGTCGGTATGGAACCGTTTGGACACGTGTAGGTAACACCCCTCATGAAACTTTGATACTCACACAAGGTCGTGCATGCTGTGTCAACCGGTCGAGCGAAACAGCGATCGCAAGATGCTGTTTTCGAAGCAAGTCTTCTATCTTTTACGCAGTTTTCAGGAGGAAAGCAAGCAGATAATTGTCTTGCTTCGTGCCACTTAAGTGCTATCGAAATAAAAAGGAAGTTCTTCCTTAGATGCGTTTCGATCCCTTTGTGTGCGCGGCAACTGAGGATTTGCTGCAATCAAGTTACTGGATAGTTACTATGAGTTACTATGGCGAACATAAGTCAAACGTTTTATCTACAAAGCTAAACAGCGTGTGGTGAAAGTCGAAATGACTGAAAACTGTCCCTAAGGGGGACCAGCCGTCTCATCCCATCTGGCCCGCATTTCTCACACCCAGCAAAAATAATGCAGAATACCGGGGCTGGTGAAAGCTCTGAGGGTCTGGAGACCCTCAGGACAGCCGATCTGGAGATCGGCGCTACCAATTTGCGGGTAAGTTCTAAAGCCCCGGTGATTTTGCGGCACTTGCGGCACCCTTCGACTTCGCTCAGGGCAGGCTATTGAAGCCGTGCCCTTTCAAGACTTCGACTTGATCGGAGGTTCCCTAAGCTACTTCTTAATCCGCTTGTCGGCTGCGTCCACGTTCCAGAAGTCGGCTGGAAGGTCTTGGTTGTATTTCACATGCACCAGGTAGTACTGGCGCACCTCGTCGTCGTTCTTGTAGCGGGAGATGGTGAAAGGGGTGGGGAAGCCCTGCATGACGTGGTAGTCGTCGTACTCCTCAGCGTCGGTGTTCTTGTCTTTATAGAGCGGGTCGCGCCATTGGAAGGTGCGTCGAAGGGGCAGATGGGTCTGGGTATCGGTCTGGATGGTGACCGACTCGTTGTCGGCGGAGATGAGGGTCACCTGGTCGGCGAGATGGCGCTCGGCGAGGCGCTGGCCCTCGTAGACGAGGATGGTTTTGGGGTCGTTGAGCCAGGTTTTGATGACGGTTTCGATGGAATGGTCGCGGCGGCGCAAAAAGTCGTCTACCTGTTCCTGGGGCAGCGGCGCCTTGCCTTTATACGTTACCTCCTCGCCCTTGCGTCCGATATAGAACTGGACCACGTCGCGGTGCGAGGTGAATTCGGTGCGGTCCTGATCCGGCCACTGGTGGAATTCGAAGTACTTGGTGGTCCCGACGTCCGGATGCCCGTGGAAAAAGGCCGCAACCTGGCCGTCGCGCTCGACATTCTTCATGCTCAGCCAGGCCTGGCCGCCCAGAGCAAGGACCATGGCATCGAGCACAGCGCGAGCCTGTTTGGCGTTTTTGGCAGCTTCATCGTCGGTTGTCTGGGCTTTGATCCCAAGAGGCCACGCCAGGATTAGGACGGCCAGGCCCATCGCTAGAACTTTCCGCATTGGTTGATCTCCATCCGTAATTTGAGGGGACCGTCGATAGGGGATCCCTCTGGGGCTAAAGCCCAACAAATTTCTTCGGGCAAATCGGCACGGCTGAAGCCGTGCCCTTTCAAAGAAACGATTTCACACTGTCCCTACGGGACGGAATCGATAAGGCCATTGCTGACCCCGGGTTCCACCCGGGGCTATTCTCACACTCTCCCTGCCGGGAGAGGCCGGTAAACTGCACTGATTGTTTGGACGGAGTGAATTGCGGTTGGCTGCGGGAGAAGTTGGGTGGTTAGCCTGCGAGGACGGCGCCGCCATTGACGTTGAGGACTTCGCCGGAGATGAATCCGGCATGGGGGGTGCAGAGAAACAGAACGGGGCCGGCGATTTCTCGGGGATGAGCGGCACGTCCAACGGGAATTCCGGCGGCGATTTTGGGACCGAATTCGGGATGGTTGAGCGCCGCGGCGGACATTTCGGTGGAAACCCAGCCGGGAGCGACGCAATTGACGTAGATTCCTTTGCCAGCGAGTTCACTGGACAGGCTTTTGGTGAGACTGATGAGCGCGCCTTTGGTCACGGCATAGTCGGCGTGGTTGGCTTCGCCACGCTGGCCGGCCGTGGAACTGATGAGGACAATGTGGCCGGCGGCGCCTTCGGGAGGGCGCGGCTGCTTTTCCATTTGCGCGACGGCGGCCTGAACGAGTCCGAAGACAGAGTCGAGGTTGATGCCGAGGGTGCGCCGCCACTGGGATTCCGGCATGGAGGCAATGGGGGCGTCGACTGGCGGCCAGACGCCGTGGTTGACGACGAGGATGTCGAGCCGGCCAAAGGTCTGGATGGCGGCGGAGACGAGGGAGCGGCCATGCTCGGGTGTGCTTAGTTCCTGCTGGAGGGGGACGCAGCGATCGGGGCCTCCGCACTGGGTAACGATGGACTGAGCGGCGGAGCGGGCATTTTGATAGCTGAAGACAACTCGGGCACCGGCCTGCGCGAAGAGGCGGACTGTTTCAGCGCCAATCCCTCTTGAGCCGCCGGTGATGAGGGCGACTTTTCCATCCAAAGCGAGTGAGACACCTGGCATGGGGTCACGCTACCGTACTGGCCCATGGGGCTGCAACCGTGATTGGGGTCAAGGCGGCGCGGAGGACGCGGACGGGGAGCGTGATGATGGCGGTCACGAGCTCGAGGACGCCGCCGACGGCGATTCCGACAACGCGGAAAGGGAGCAGGAGGAGCCAGACGATGGGATAGAGGACGAGGGCCAGCAGGGCGAGGGGCCAGCAAAGTACCAGGAGGATGCACCAGAGGAGGAATTTGATCATTGTTTTTGCCTCTATCCAGGATACGCGGGATGCTGCGATGTAGTTCCGGAGGAATTGGAGTCAGGGACTGAGGGACCAGGCGCCCAGGGACCAGACACAGCGGGTCAGGGTTTCTGTTTCGCGGCTAGTGTTTTTTTGCGGTCGCGGATTAGCTTGGCGCGGTCTTTTTCAGGGAGGGCGAGGATGGCCTTGGTGCGCTTGGGGAGTTTTTCGTAGATGAGGGAGTGGGCGCGGGTGAGCTCATCTTCAATCTGGCGGGGGCGTAGGGTGGTCCAGGTGTCGAGGCCGACCCAGAAGACTCGGGCCAGGTGGGGCGCGCCAAAGATGCCGTCGGTTTCCATGAGTTCGTGGAAGCGCTCGGGGCCGCAATGAAACCAGAGGACGCCGGTGCCGGTGCCGTCAAGGTCGGTCATGCAAAACATTTTGCCGCCGATGTCCCGGTCGCCGACCCAGTAGACGAGGTGGTGGCCCCAGTTGAGGGTCTCGGAGACGTGGGGAAGCGTGAGGCAGAACTCGCGGATGCGTTCGTTGTCCACGGGGACAGGGTACGCCAAGGTTGCTGGCAGTGCAAGAAAGACAAACGGAGATTGGGGCCGGTCGGGATTCATGCTTTCCCACCGATTCGCGATGAGGCTGCGAATGGATGGGGCACGGTGCATTGTTGGTTGATTGAGGAGGACGCTTCAGGTCAGCGGGCTACCAGAGGCCCCATGCGCCGCGGGAGAGGACCCAGACGGCCAGGAGGAGATTGCTGACGGCATGAGCTACGACGGCGTCGCCGATGCGGCCCCTGCGCCGCAGGACGACGGAGAAGGCGAGTCCGGCGACGATGCCGAGGAGCCAGTTTTGGCCATGGAGCAGCCCGAAGGCAAGCGAAGAGAGTGCGATGGCGAGCAGGGAAAGACGTGTGAAGGAGACCTGGTGGAACTCGCGGGCCATGATGCGGCGGGCGAGGTAGCCGCGGAAGGCGAGCTCTTCGGCAAGGGGAACGGTGAAGACGGCGGCGGCGACGCGAAGTGCGATCCAGGAGTAGCGGGCTGCGGGGGACAGGGCAGCGAGAGCGGCGCCGAGTGGGCTGGATTGGGGCTGATGAAGGAAAAGGCCGGGTGCGATCCATAGGAGGAAGATGGCGACTCCGGTAAGGGGAGCGAGCCAATCGCAGCGCCAGTTGAGGTTTCGGTAGTGGCGGCGGAAGAGCCAGAGGGCGACGGCGGCGGCAATGAAGCGCAGGGGGTAGAGCCATTCAAAGTAGCCGGAGGCGCTTTTGGAGATAAAAGATGCGCCGAGGATGGCGAGGAATGGGATGAGGTAGGCGGGCGTGGCGGGCGATTCGCCGGCGAGGCGGGCGGGCTCCTGAATTTGGGCGGCGGCAAGCTGGAAAGGCGCGCTGAGGGGCGAGTGGGCCAGTGTGGGAGTCGAGATGGGCTTGCGGACCCAGGAGAGTCGTTGGGTGGCCATGGAAAACGTGAGGGCGACGAGGGTGAAGGCGATCCATCCGGCCTGGGAGTGGAAGCCGACGAAGGCCACGTCGGGTGCTCCAGCGTTGCCGATGAGGATGAGCGCGCTGATGCGGGCGACGTTGAGGAGGAAGGCGCAGGCGAGGGCGCAGGGGATGAGAAGGAGGGCCTGGGGGAAGCGGTTTTCGCGGCGAAAGAACCAGAGCCAGACGATGGTGAAGACGAGGACGAGGCCGAGACCTTCAATCCCGGAGCAGGGTGCACCCACGGAGACGGAGAAGCGTGGGGTTCCGATGACGAAGGGGCCGGCATCGACGACCAGGTTGGGGAGGAGAAAGGCGAGGACGGCCTGGACACAGCGGAAGGTGAAGCCCTGAAGCAGGTAGACGTTGGGCGAGCTGGAGTGGATCCAGAGGAGCTGAAAGGGGTAGCGGAGAAACCAGGCGGCGACGCCGGCGAGGGCGGAGTATTGCCAGATTGGGCTGGTGTCGCGGGCGGTTTTGATCCAGACACTGAAAGGGAAGCAGGCGAGGGCGAGCAGGACGATGGCCGCCAGGAGCAATGAGCCGGAGAGCAGGAGTGCCGGCAGGCTATTGAGCCGGGCGTCGGGGTTGCGGTGGGCGAAGAGATTGACGAAGAAGACGATGGTGATGCAAAGCAGATGGGCGTAAAAGAGCCTGGAGCGGAACTGGATGTATTCGTGCTGGGCTTTGAGGCGGAAGTAGCCGAGGCCGAAGAAGACGGCGAGCGCCACGATTCCGCTGGGCGCCACCGGGCCGAGGAGCGGGGCGGCGTGGGGAATGGCGGCGATGAAGGCGCAGTCCACGGCAAGGATGGCAGCCAGGAGATAGAGGCGGCCGATGAGGAAGCGTGGAATCCGCAGGAGCGGACCTGACTGAGACCGGGTTGTCCCAGTCAGGCTCCGGTTGGTGTGAGTGTTCAGGACGCCTCCGATTACTTCCGCAACCGCGAACGCAACACTGCGAGCGAACCCGCAAGAAACGAGATTCCGGCGATGGCCAGGCTCGGATCTACTTCGGGAGCAGCGCCGGTTGGCGTCGCAGGGGAATTCGGTGGCGGGGGCGGGCCCCAGGGTCTGTGTGCGAAGGCAGGGGAGCTCAACGCGAGCACCATGCCCAGCACCAGGGTGGAGGACTTCCATTTAGCAATCATGGGTTCTCCATCATTTGTTAACAGGCGCCGCGCCGGCGAGAAACAGAGACACGCCAGTCATGCGGCGTGGTGCCGCAATGAGTCTGGCCGAGCGGTGTCAGGGTTTCAGCGCAGGACAGCCTGGTTCCGGAGGCGTGCAGGTGACCGGAACGAGTGCCTACGGCACATGGTGTCAAGGTTGACCAGGCGAGTGTCCGCCTGAAAGGGCCAATGGGGCTTTGTACCGTGCAACCGGCGAGGCATTTCTATAGGAGGCGGGAAAACTCTCCGGCTGTGGTTTCGGGAACTGGCGGATTCCGCGATTTGCCTCGCAATCATTGTCTGCCATGGATGGGGGAAGATGAATGACACAAAGGGTTTAGGGGCATGGCCTGTCGGTAATTGGGGCGGGTGGAAATGAGTACCGTCCCGGTAACCACCTGGGGGAAGGGTGGGGGCCATGCCACCCCTGCGCGATGAGACTGCGGAAAGATGGGGCACTGGGCGGGAAAGCGGAGTGCAGGGTTCGTGGTCTCCCACCCATTCGCGATGAAACTGCGAATGGGCGGGGCACGGAGCATTTTTTGCCGATCCGGACATGCGTTCCTTGCAGATGTAACTTGCTGCGCGGATCACGATGCTTGGAATTACACGGGTTTCGTGTCTGAGGGAGCATTGCCGACGGGTTTCATGTTGTCGCGGAGGAGGTTTGCGAGGAGCACATCGACCAGCGTGCCGCCCTGGCTGCCACCGCCGCCGGCTACGATTTGGGGGACGAGCTGGACCTTGTTTGCGGCCAGAGCCTGCATGACCTGCACCAGGGCGTAGTTGCCGGATTCCATGGAGTCGATTTTCATTTTGATGACATCGGCTTCCGCTGTACCGACGGCCAGAGCCTTGGTGGCGTCGGCGTTGCCGACGGTGATGACCACATTTGCATCGGCCTCGGCGTTGATGGTCTTGGCGCGGGCTTCCGCTTCGGCGCTGATGGTTCGGACGCGGGCGTCGGCCTCGGCGTTGATGGTCTTTGACTGGCCGGAGCCGGTGGCCTGCTTGACCTGCACCTGGGCGGCGAACTCGGCAATGGAGACGGAGCGCTCGGCATCGACGACGCGGGCCTGGGTGTCAGCCATGGCGCGGGCCTGCTGAAGGTCTTTGCGGGTCTCTTCGGCGAGCTGCTGGGTCCGGTAGGTGACCTGCTCCTGCTCGGCGATTTTGCGGTCGGTGAGCGTCTTCATCAGCGCTTCCGGCGGGGCTATGTCTCCGATGAGGGTGTCAATGGCGTTGACGTTGTACTCGGTGAGAGCCGCGCCGATGGCGGCTTTCGCCTCCATCTGTCGATCGCTGCGCTTCTTGAGGAACTCGATGACATCCGAGGTCTGGGCGGCGTTGCGGAAGTAGTTGCCGATGGTGGGTTCCAGGACCTGCGTGACAAGGTTGGCCATGGTGCCGAAGCGGGCAATGACCTTGGGGGCATCGTTGCGCGGAATGTGAATGATCTGGCTGACATCGAGGTTGAAGGTGAATCCGTCCGACGAACGGACGGTGATGGTGGAGAGCTTTTCGTCGAGCTTGTGTGCTTCGCTTTTGCCGGTGGCCCAGTTGAGCACGATGTTGGCGGTGGGCACGATCTCAACCTTGTGGGTGAATGTGTTGATGGGGTACTTGCCGGGATCGAGCGGCTCGAACCAGACGCCCTTTTGGCCGCGGCTGACCAGGTTGCCATGCTTGAAGGCATCGCCGGTAACGTCTTTGCCCTCGTCGCCGACATAGGCAATGACCACGCCGACGTTGGCGATGGGAACGTCTGTCATGGGCTTGGTTTCGACGGTGGCAAAGCGCGGGTTGATGAAGTAACGGCCGGCCAGAATCACCTGTTCCTGAAGGCCCTTGTGGCCGCCGTTGGTGATGAATGCCTCGGCGTCCTGGTACATGTTGTGGCCTGGGACCTCTTTGCCGGCGATTTCACCGGTGGCCAGCGGCTCGCCGTCCTTGGTGGTGACGACGCCGACCATGTTGTCGGGGATTTCAAGGACATCTACGGCAAGGACCTGGAAGAGGGAGGTGTTGATGCGGTAGGTTCCGGGAGGGATGATGGAGATTTGCGGGCCGCGCTCCCCGCCGCTTGTGAGGAAGCCGCGCGCGTCCTGGTAGGAATTGCAATTGACGGTGCGGGCGAGCACACGGCCGCCAGAAAGCGGATGGCCGTCTCGTGCCTCGACGATGCCGATGTGGCCCTTGTCGATGGTGGTGAAGGGGACCTTGGTGACGGCGTATTGCCAGGCCCAGAGGCCGAAGTGGATGCCGGGGGCGAGGGTGTCTGCCTGGAGGCCGGCTTCGCCGTTGAGGGCAACGATGGCTCCGTCGGGGAGGGTGCGGTTTTTGCCCATCAGCACCCATTTTTTGTTGACGATGCCGATTTCGTCCTGGCGGACAATCACTGTTCCGAAGAACATGCGGAGGATTGCCTTGTGGAGGAGGATGATCAGGATGAATACGAGGACCCATCCGTATTTGATGATCGGATCAACAGCTGTTGAATCCATGACGTTCTTTTCTCCTTGATTGAGTGGATTGAGTGGCCTCAATCGTACTGCATAGGTTGTGGGAGTGAATTTTGGGCCTCATTGAGACGCGCAGGCAGTGCTCTAAGGCACGAGGCTGGGTTCGCATTGGGGTTCCAGCCCAAGTCCGCGAAGCACTTTGCCGGGAAGACCGCCGATCGTATTGCCGCCTGCGATTATGGGCAAGCCGTTGACCAGCACAGACCGAATGCCTTCAGAAAACTGGTTGGGGTTTTCAAAGGTGGCTTTGTCGCGGAGGTTGGCAGGGTCGAAAATGACCACATCGGCCCACAAACCCTGCTTCAGGACGCCTGGGTCGATAAGCCTCATGCGTTGCGCGGGTAGCGCGAAAAACCTGGCGGTGGCATCGAGCAGCGTCAACTGATTCTCTTCCCACAGATATTTACGCAGAACTCTCGAAAAAGTTCCATTGGCGCGGGTATGGGGGTGTTGCTGCGCTGAAATGCGATCGGGCGAGGCGGCGTGAGAGTTGTGGTCGATGGAAACCGAGGGCTGCTTGATGACCAGGGCGAGGTCTGGCTCGGACAAGCAGAAGACGGCCTGCTCAGTGAAGGCACGGGACCTGAGGGCGGGCTTGGCGCGCAAAAGCATTGGGGCGACTCCCTAGCCGCCATTTTATCCGTAGTGGCAACGGACGGATAAAAGCGGGAAAAATGCGCCAGAACTGTTGTCATAGTTGGCTACCGGCGTCGGTTGTCGCGGTGCGGATTGGTCGATTTGTGGTGCGCGGTCTTAAAATAGCGGAATAACACCGTTTTGGCGGACCGCGGAGGATCAGGTTCCTATCGTCGGCCGCTGACAGGGTCACCGACGGCATATCCGATGACGATTGGCGATTCCTGCATTCTAAGATCTTTTGGGCCCGTGGCAGTGGCCCCTGCCTTGGCAGCCCCGTCCCGTCAGGACAGAAAAGGAAATACCTTGAGCGCAATGTGGAAACCCAATCAGCCCACCTCGATGAGCCCTACTCCCACCCCTGAGCCTTCGCGTCCCGCGCCTCCGCCGCCGGCTTTTGAGCCTCCCAGCCGGGCGACAGCCTCCGCCGTCACCGGCGAACAGGCCACCATCGGCAAGGGATTGTTTATCAAGGGCGAAATAACCGGTTCGGAATCGCTCTTTATCGACGGCAAGGTGGAAGGCAGCATCAACCTGCCCGGCAATCGCGTCACCGTGGGCCGCAATGGCCAGGTGGCGGCCAACATCAGCGCCCGCGAAATCGTTGTCCTCGGCAAGGTGCGCGGCAACGTCTCGGCGACCGACCGCGTGGACATCCGTGCTGAAGGGTCGTTGAGTGGTGACGTTGCCGCTGCCCGCATCAGCATTGAAGACGGTGCATTCTTCAAGGGCGGCATCGACATCCGCAAGCCTGAGGCGAAGGCCGGTGCGGCGGCTGCGGCGGTCGCGGAAACGACCAAGACCGTCTAGCAGCGAACGCGCTTCTGTCCCAACGCAAACGCCTCTGCCGTTGGCAGGGGCGTTTGCGCGTTTTGGGGTTAATTTAGCGGATTCGATTGCGATACGAGTCTGAAATGAACTGAAAATGAAATTGGGGTCCTACGGCATAAGTTATTTTAAATGAGCTTGATGGATAAATATGAGTTCGAAATGAAGTGGGTATACCCGCTCATCCCAGCCCGAGGCGTTTCATGGCAACTTTGGGCAGTGCCGAGCCGGTGGTCTCCAGCACCCATCGCGCCACCGCCGCCCATAATGCGCAGCCCAGGAGCAGCAGGCCGAGGTCGGTCCAGCGGATGATTGCCGGGTTCTGAGCATGCAGAAAGGCCAGCGGCATGCGCCCCAGGCCCCACAACGCGGCCCAGACTACTCCGCCGCCGGCTGCCGCCGCGGCCAGGCAACGAGCCAGTTCTTCGTAGTCCAGGCTGGCCAGCGAGACCATCCGCCGCTGGTGCAGAAGCAGCGCAATCACTCCAGTTTGCAGCGCGATGCCGACATCCGACGCCACCGCCAGCCCCATCGCCCCCTGCCAGTGGTAAAGGAGCGCATAAATCGGCCACGAAACCAACGTCACCGCAGTCCCAGCCGCCATGGGAATGAGGGTGTTGCCCGCCGCATAAAACGCGCGGGAATAGATTGCCTGCGCCGACCACAGAAACAGCGAAATGCTGAAAATGGCAAAGTAGCCGGCGCACTCGTGTGCGTCGGCGAGGCTGAAGCGCCGGCCCACAAACAGCAACCCCACCAGCGGCGGAGCCAGCGCAACCATGCCGGAGGCCGCCAGGAGACCCAGCGCGGCCACCCGCGACACCGAATCCGCCACGCTCACGGCAAATTCATAGCGCTTTTCTGTCGACCACAGGCTTGCGAAAAACGGCATGGACGCCGCGCCCGCCGCCTGCGCCAGCACCGCCATGGGCGCTGTGAAAAGCTGCTTGGCATAGCTCATCAGCGATACCGCCCCGCTGGTTCCTGAAGCGAAGTGGGCAATGATCCAGCCATCGGCCGTCACCAGGGAGACGCCCACCATCAGCGGCAGTGAGAGCCGCACCCACTCGCGGAGCCCCTCGTCGTGCCTGTCCAGAATCGGCCGGTAGCGCGTGCCGGCGCGCCGCGCAAAGATCCAGTTGAGCAGGAACGGCCCGCAAAACGCGCCCGCCACTGTACCGATAGCCAGCGCCGAAACGCCGATCACCCGTTCCAGCAGCAGGCCGCCCACGATCGTCCCCAGGCCGTAGATGAGCGGCGCCACGGCCTGCACGCTGAACTGTTTGCGCACCAGAAGCACCGCGCCGAAGACTCCGCCGGCAAAGAAGAACAACTGCGCGGGCAGCAAAATGCGCGTGAGGTGAACGCAGATTGCAGCCTTTTCCGGACTGAAGCCGTTGAACCACCAGTGAATGTAATACGGCGCAAGAATCTCGGCCAGCACAATCGCCGAGCCCAGAACCAGGTACATGGTGGTCAGAATGACCGAGAGCGAGCGCTGGCCCTGTGCCTCGCGTCCCGTGTCCCGATAGCGCGTAAGGATGGTGACAAAGGTGATGGACGCGGCCCCGCCCACCAGGAAATACGAGATCATGTCGGGCAGCACGAACGCGGCGTTCAGTGCGTCGGCCTCGACTCCGCGCCCAAACAGCCAAACGATGTACTGAACCCGCACAAGGCCGATGATGCGCGACAAAAACGTGGACACCATGAGCACGATGGTCGCCGAAAATGCGCTGTGCGTGTGCGAAGGGCGGAGCATGGCCAGGGCGCGCGACCAGCGGGACGGCGGGGGTGAAGGGTGAGTTTTAGACGATCCGGCCACTCCTTTTAATTCTATCGGGGCGGCGATGCTGGAAGACCCTGATTCTGCGGGAGTGGCGCTTGTTGGTACATGGGCATTCCCGAGGCCAGGCTCGACGGGAATTGGGGAGTTTGCAAGGTTAGGAGGATGGGTGCTCGGTCGGTTCGGGCGCTGGGAGAACGTCCCTCAGGGGCTAGAGCGGCTGCGGAAAAAGTGCTGTTTGAGAGCAAATGTCGACTGAAAGTTTTGCTGGGGCTAAAGAGGCTGCGGAAAAAGTCGGGTTTTGAGTCAAAATCACAAAGAACATCCCTCGGGGGCTAAAGCCCAGCGTTTATTTTCAGC
>Ga0302275_10000716_pt1 | contig 36984 bp, 33 predicted proteins | sample III_Bog_N2_2_FD_200229 | JGI IMG/M metagenome (GOLD analysis project Ga0302275, IMG submission 200229) | Peat permafrost microbial communities from Stordalen Mire near Abisko, Sweden - III_Bog_N2_2 | ecosystem: Environmental > Terrestrial > Soil > Wetlands > Peat | place: Sweden: Abisko... | reverse complement strand
GATTGGTCGCGCAGTCTCGCGCGAACAGTCCCGCATCGCCCATGCATTGTCGTTCCTATCTCCCATCTGCAAGGCATTGCAAGAAACGGGGGATGTGATCGTAATTAAGTCGCTCGACCACTGGCCTGACCTGGGCAACGATCTTGATCTTTATACGAACGCGGATGCTAGCGACGTAGTTGCCGTGATGCGCAAACGCTTCGATGCGCGTCCCGACGCTCGAAGCTGGGGAGACCGCCTCGCGAATAAGTGGAATTTTGTCGTGCCTGGGCTGCCGGAATTAGTCGAAGTGCATGTCGCTCGACTCGGCCAGACCGGAGAGCAAATCGCCATCACTGATTCCTTGGTAGCAAATTCCACGCTGGAGCAGTTCGGGGGCTACACGTTTCGTGTGCCGGCGCCGGAAGACCGAATCATCGTCAGCACGCTGCAGAGAATGTACCGGCATTTCTATATACGGCTCTGCGACGTGGTCGACAACGCGAAACTGGTGGATTCTGGGGCAATCGATTACGCGCACCTCATGAGTCTGGCTCAGTCCGCAGGCCTGTGGAGCGGCTTGGCGAGCTACTTGGTAATCGTCTCCGGCTACGTCCAGTCGTACCGCGGCGAAAGCCTGCCTTTGCCCTCACTCGTAACCAACGCTGCGCGCTTCGGGAATGAACTGGTTCGGTTTAAGAGAAATTTCTTGCGGGTTCCTATTTTTCCGCAAGCTACCAGTCTCTACGCCGCCGAGTGGCGAAGACTTCTCCTCAATGGAGAGATCCGAAACACGCTGCGTCTAAGCTTGCTTCCTGGATTGGCGACGGCGGCTGCGGTCGAACTGAAACTTACCGGAAGCGACAAAGGGATTTGGTAGTGCCTGAGATCACGACAGCTAACGACGGTTAAAGTCGTCGCACTTCGCAACTAAAACAGGTAATTGGGTGTCCGGAGTTCACCGTATTGCACACAACGGTTCAACGACTCTACAAATAGTGATTAGAAGGGTGGCTGCCTCTTGGTTCGAATCCTGATTGCCGATGATAATCCCGCGGTGCGCCATTACCTTCGAGGTCTTCTGGAGCTCCAAACCGGCTGGCGCGTTTCGGGCGAAGCTCCTACTGGGGCAGAAGCGCTCCTTCGGATAAACCAAAATCGTCCCGACGTGGTCCTCTTAGACTTCCAGATGCCCGATCTAAATGGTCTCGAGGTGGCTCGCGAGATCTCCAAACTCTTTCCCGAAATCCCGATTCTGATGGTCACCATCCATCTCTCGAAACAACTGGCCGAGGAAGCGCGAAAGGTCGGTATCCGCGGCGTCTGCCTGAAATCCGACGTGGGTTCGATCGTGGAAGCGGTCGATACCGTTTTGCATGACCGAACCTATTTCCCGCAAACTGCTTGATTAGCAAGGGTGCGGCCACCTCGTATAATCTCCATAGGTCCATATACAGCAATCCCTGTATTCGGCCGCTCATCCGTAACGTGTTAATTTTAAGTTGCTTCAGGTGTGCGTAGCTGAAAAAATCTCCCCCAGGGTGCGTGCGACATTCGGCCCTCGCGCAGAGGTCGGCCGTCAGGAAGTGCAAACGATGATGGTCGACAAAAGAGAAACGGGAACACATATGGCGGTCCGCATACTGCTTGTCGACGATCACCCCGTGGTGAGGCAAGGGCTGAAAACCTTGCTGGAGGGGCGATCGGAGTGGGAGATTGTCGGCGAGGCATCGGACGGAATCGAAGCGTTGGAAAAAGTGAGCAGCCTTCAACCGGACGTTATCGTTCTCGACGTCACCATGCCCCGAATGAACGGCATTGAAGCCTGCCGCTTGATACAACAGCGCACTCCGGGTCGCGAAGTTTTGTTCGTGACCCAGCATGACTCCCCGCAAATGCTGCGCGAGGCGCTCGCGGCGGGGGCGAGAGGTTACGTGGTTAAGTCGAATCTGGCGCGCGATTTAGTGGAAGCGGTCGAGGCCGTCAGTCAGCATCGGCCGTTCACGGCGCTGGCTCGCCAACCGCAACAAGAGTAAGCGGCTGTTTGATATTTAAGTTGGTTTGTTATTCGAGCAACCGGGCCGAGTAGATGGTTTTTGAATCTGTGGTGGAGGGTCTGCCATGAAATTGCGTATTTTGCTGGCCGATGATCATGAGATTGTGCGCCGAGGATTGTGTGCGCTCCTTCAAAAGCGCGAAGGCTGGGAGGTTTGTGGCGAGGCCTCCGATGGTCGCGAAGCAATCGAAATGGCAAAGCAGTTGAAGCCCGACGTCGTGATTCTCGACATCGGTATGCCCAATCTGAACGGACTCGACACGACCCGCCAGCTCCTGCAATATGACCCCCATTTCAAAATTATTGTCCTGACCATCACCGACTCTGATCAGGTCATCCGTGAAGCTCTGGACGCCGGCGCCAGAGGGTTTGTGCTCAAGTCCGATGCGGCTCGCGACCTGGTTTCGGCGGTCGAAGCGTTGCAGAGCAAGCGTATGTTTTTTACTCCGCGTGTCAACGATCTGGTGCTGCGGGGGTTTCTCGATAAGGGTCACGCGATCTCACGGAATGAACCTCCGAATCTACCGATTCTTACTACGCGAGAGCGCGAGGTCACGCAGCTCTTGGCGGAAGGTAAGAGTTCCAAAGAGGTCGCATCGCTATTAAATTTGAGCACCAAAACTGTGGAAACCCATCGCAGCAATATCATGCGGAAACTTGGTTTGCATTCGATCCGGGATCTCGTCGTCTACGCCATCAAGAACAACATTATTCAGATCCAGATGCCGACACCGACTACGCCCTCCGAGACGACGGTGGCGTAATAGAGAACAAAAAACATGCGCGGGTGCCGGCATCCTATCCTGTGAGCTGATACGTCATTCGAAAAAAAGCCTGCAACTTGGCAATTGCGCGGTTTGTATCGGTTTTGAAAGGGCACGGCTTCAGCCGCGCCGAGAGCCTTTCATCTCATGGCGGCTTTAGCCGCTGCGGGACGGCAGTTTTTGAAACTGCACCTAACCTGCAACTTCCCACGCAGCTTCTTTGTTCTTCAGCTTTTTAGTGGGAGCTTGGTCCTGGGTAGGAGTGGCCGCTCCTCGCCTCGACTGTCAGCTTTCCGTATCCTGGCGCTTGGGCTTCGATCCGAACGGAGCGATCGTCCGGCCTAATATTCTGCTTCTTCGGGCTGTAGGCGAGGATGTATTCCGATCGAAGGTCGTGGGCCACGGTTCGCGTAATGTCGCTCACCTGATCGAGACTATCTGGAAAATACGCGACTCCGCCGGTGCCCCGCGCCAACTTCTGGAGTGCCTCGCGACCTCTGCCTTCCAGGCCGTCCCCCGTGAGCCCAATCGCATAGACGGTCGGCCCGAGGCTCGACCCTCCGCCGCCCTCCTGCAGTCGACGCAGCGCTTCCTGAAGCGTCTCCTGACTCATATTGTCCTGGCCATCCGTGATCACTAGAAGAGCCTTCTTATTGAGCTGCGTGTTGTTTCTGAGATGAGTTGCCGACGCCACGACTGCGTCGTATAACGCAGTGCTTCCGGACGACGACACCTGATGCAATGCCGCTTCCAAAAGGTTTACATCTGAGGTGAAATCCTGATCCAGATAATATTTTTGGCTGAAATTCACCACGAAAATTTCGTCTTGAGGATTGCTGGCACGAATTAAATTCAAGACCGCGCGGTTCACCTCATCTCGTTTGTCGCGCATCGACCCCGAGTTGTCGACGATAATGCCCAGTTCGACTGGCACATCTTGACGGCGGAATGAAGTGATAGGTTGAGGCTCCCCATCCTCGAAAATCGTAAAGGCGTTCCGATCCAGCCCAGGGACCAGCCTCCGCTGATCGTCAAACACGGTAGCGTGCAGAATTACTTCCTCAACATCCTTCTTGAATACGAACATGCCTGGATCGTTCGCGTTTTCTGGCCCACTTGCATCTTGTGCGCTCGGCTCTTGACTCGCGGCATTGGGGGATGCCGCACCTGGCGGCGGTTGTGTCGCGGCTGTCTGCTCGGAACTTGCGAGAGCCGATGGAGAGGTTGTGGAGACAGGCGCCGATTGGCCCCACGCTGACACGACGATCACACCTAGCAGAGCAACTGTGATTGAGATAGAGCGAAATCCGTTCAAAGGCAGACGTAACATCGACAATCCCCCGCACCCGATTCGAAAAATGTAATCCAAAAGGAAAGTCCCGGCCGATTTGGTCGGGACTTCCGAGTCGCTATCGCTGGCAAAGCTTTAGGAGGCTTTACGCTGGCGATCGCGGTCCTGGTCGTCCAGATCGTTCTCGGATTGACCCTGGCCGCCCTTCTTTTGCTGGCCGGGCTGCTGCTGGCCGGATTGACCGCCGTGCTGTTGACCGGTCTGTCCGTGCTGCCCCTGCTGCTGTTGCCCAGACTGACTACCAGACTGACCACCCTGTTGCCCCTGATTATGCTGGCCCTGTCCGGATTGACCACTCTGCTGACCCTTTTTTTCCGTATCTTCTGCCATGAAAACTCCTCCTATTTCAAAGCACGAGCCGCCCCGCACTCTGAGAATTTATAAACGTCTGTTTCTTAGTTGCTTTTGAAGTGGCGGAGGTTGGGCGGAAATCAGGTCGAAAGTAATCCTGCGGCTCAAGAACTGCAGATGGGGGTCTTTGCCACATAACAAAGCGACCTTCCTCGCTGCGATTTCCGCCAGGCACGAGGAAGGTCACCTTGGTCTAACACTACAAACGTTTGTGCAAATCTGGTCCGTCGTCGATTTGATCCAAACGCTTCAACTCACCACCGTCAACTCACCACCACGATCGCGAGGCGAACTCCCGGATGCGCCAAGTCGAAGAGAAAATACTCGCCATCAATGTAGTCGATGTAGCAAGTGTCGGTGTAATCCCACCCGACCGGCCACGCATCGGAGAGCGTGAACCAGTAGCCTCCATATTGAAAGCGAGGCTGGCCTTCAACCGTTGTCGGACGTTGGACCACAAAGGTGTGCTGCCGTCCAAAATTCGCCCGAAACGTGTCGTCCGGAATTCGACCGCCGCCCCGGTGGTCCATGGAACCTTGTCCGGAACTCTGTGCGGAACTCCGTGCGGAACTTTGCGCCGCCTCTCTGGTTGACTGGTTTTCCTCCTTCCGGTCGTCTTGAGCAGGCTTGGCATCGTTTTGCTTATCTGTTTGTTTAGCATTCTTCTCGTCTCGAGAAGTTGGCTTGTCTTCACTCTGTTCCGCAGGCTTGGCGTCGCTCGGACGTGGCGATTCTTGTCGCGGAGTGGTTTCGGGTCGGGCCTCGGGCGCTGCCGGTTTCGCCTCATCCCGCTCCTCTTGGGCATGAAGAGAAATACTGCCCGCGAGCATAAGGCTGCAGATACTCAGAGAAAAAGCTGCCGCGCTTACCCATCTAGCGAGTTTCATTACTGTTCCTCCTCGGCTACATGCAAAAGCAAAAGCGACTATACGATGAGTCGTGAAGCTACTCTCAGACCCTGCTCCCCGCACGGCCGAAGTGGGCCACCAGCGAGACCAGGAAGAGCACGAGAAACACCACGAACAGCACCTTTGCGATTCCGGCAGCCGCCACGGCGACTCCGGTGAAGCCAAATACCGCCGCGATCAACGCAATCACGAAAAACGTTATGGCCCAATTCAGCATGATCTTTCCTCCAGTTCAGTTGTTTACCGCAAACGATCATAGGGAAGAACGGGGTGCAGCCCAATCCCGTCGAAACTGTAGTGTGGGTTACTAAGTTGGGTAAATGGCTGCGGTCAATCGTGCAGAGATACCAGATTCGGAGGAGAAGTTCGAAACAGAAAAGGGTCTAAGGCGCGGGTCCTATCTGGTAGATACTCCAGCTTTCTAACCTCTTTTGGATCTTCGGATCTCTTGGAAAGCTCAAAATTCGGCGAGTTCTTTCATTGCCCGGAAAAGATCGCTCGCCTGGGGCAGGATTGCATCTTCCAGAAGAGGCTGATAGGCGACGAACGTGTCGGTTGCTGCGACCCGTTTCACTGGAGCGTCGAGGTGATGGAAGAGTTGGTCCGCAATGCGAGCCGCGATTTCGGCGCCATATCCCCAACTCAGCGAATCTTCGTATGCGATCAACACACGATTGGTTTTCTTGACGGATGCGGCAATCGCATCCCAGTCGAAGGGATTCAAACAACGCAGGTCAATTAATTCCACACTGACGCGATGCTCGCGCTCTAGCTTTTGCGCGGCTTGCAGCGCCCGCGGAACCACCGCTCCATAGGTGATTACGCTGAGGTCAGTTCCCGCCTGTACAACTTTGGCCTTCCCAAACGGCACCATGTAGTCGGGACCAGGATACGGTGCGCGCCCATAGGTTTCTCGGTACAGCCGCTTATGTTCGAGAAATAATACCGGGTCGTCACAACGGATGGCCGTTCGCAACAATCCCGCGGCATCCAGGGCGTTCGAGGGAAACACTACGCGCAATCCAGGTATATGCGTGAACATGCTCTCGCCACATTGGGAGTGATAAATGGCCCCGCCGGTGAGATATCCGCCAATGGCCACGCGAATCACCAGCGGCGCTGTGAACGCATTGTTCGAACGCCAGCGGATAACGGGCAATTCGTCGCGCAGTTGCATCATCGCGGGCCAGATGTAGTCGAAGAATTGAATTTCGACGACCGGCTTTAATCCACGTGTGGCCATGCCGGTCGCGCGTCCAACAATATTCGCCTCGGCAATTGGCGAATTGAAAACGCGATCCGAGCCGAACTGGCCTTGCAGGCCGGCGGTTAACTTGAAAACTCCGCCCTTTCCTTTGACCAGTTTTTGCTTCAGATATTCTTCGCGGCTGCAGTCGGCAACATCTTCACCGAAAATCACGATGCGCTCGTCGCGCCGCATTTCGTCGCGGAGCGTGGTGTTGATGAGGTCGGCCATCGTTTTGCTCGGGGCGGCAGATCGCTTGCCATCCGCCGCAGTCTCGGCAGGGCCGATTACAGGTCGCGTCTCAAACGCCGCCGAAGTGGGATCCAGATCATGGGAGTAGATGTAGTGATAAATGGTGTCCGGTTGCGGTGGCGCGGCATCCAGGGCGCGGTCGGTAGCGATTTGCAGCTGTTCTTCGATTTCCTTCTCGATTTTGTTGATCCCGTTTTCGTCGAGAATGCCCTCGCGCAACAAGAACATCTGTAGCCGGTGTACCGGATCGCGAGCGGCATCGGCCTGGCGCTCAGAATCGGGCCGATAAAGACGTTCGTCATCGGAAAGCGAGTGGGAATACGGCCGGATGACATGCGCGTGAACAAAAGCTGGCCCATGGCCTCCGCGGCAATGATCGGCAGCCCGTTTCAGTGCGGCATAGGCGACGACCGGATCAGTACCGTCAACCTCTTCAAAGTGGAAGTTGGGGAAGCCAGAGACAAGGCGCGAAATGTTGCCTCCCGCAGTCTGTACTTCAACGGGGACGGAAATCGCGTACTCGTTATCCTGCACGCAAAAAATCACGGGCAACCGGCGATTCGAGGCTGTATTCAGCGCCTCCCAGAATTCGCCCTCGCTGGTCGTTCCATCGCCCAGCGAGACGTAAGTAATTTCATCACCGTGAAATTGTACGTCCTTAAATTGCCGGTAGTCGCCATCGACTTTTTGAGCAGATTTCGGATGGCTTGAAAAATAGCGCCCCGCCTCCGCGCAACCGACTGCCTGTAGTATCTGCGTCCCTGTCGGAGACGACTGGGTAACGATATTGAGCCGCTGATAGCCCCAATGGGAAGGCATCTGCCGGCCGCCCGAACTCGGATCGTCCGCAGCGCCCACACCCTGCAGCAGCATTTCGTAGGGCGTCGCTCCTAATCCGAGGCAAAGAGCGCGATCGCGGTAGTAGGGATAGAACCAGTCGTAGCTTGGTTTCAACGCGAAGGCGGCCGCGACTCCGATGGCTTCGTGTCCGGCACCCGAGATTTGAAAGAAAATCTTTTGCTGCCGCTTGAGCAGAATCTCGCGATCATCGACTCGCCGCGAAGTGAACATGATGCGATAGGCATCCACCAGTTGCTGGGTTGTCAGCCCCTGGTAGGATTTGGCCCTTTTCGCAACGCCGTTTTCGGTTAGCTTAGGATCGACTTTGGTCGTCGCCATGCCGCTTTAATTCACCCCACTCCGTTTGAGCCCGGTTCATTGTAAATCAAGGTGTCGGGTCTTTGGTCCAGCATCTGAAGGTGAGAATCTGGGACCTGAGGATCCGAGATTCAAGGATCCGAGGTTCGAGGAAAATACGAAACGAGTCCTGTGACCAATCCCTGTCCCCCGTTATATTCTGTCGTTATATTCTTGAAGATATATTCTGAACACACATGGTTCGTTATCTACGACGCTTCGATCCCCAGCGAATCCGTCTACTCATCTTTGACCTCGACGGAACGCTCATTGATTCGCGCCTTGATTTGATTCATTCGGTGAACGCAACGTTGCGCCATATTGGGCGCCCCGAACTGGATGGCCGGGTGATTGCCAGCTATGTTGGCGACGGCGCTCCCGTTCTGGTGCGTCGCGTGCTTGGTGATAACCCCGACCCAACCTTGCTACAGGAAGCATTGGAGTATTTCCTGGGATACTATCGCGTCCACAAATTGGATCACACCACCCTGTATGCGGGCATACCCGAAGTGCTGGCGCGACTCGCGCCTCTACATGACGCGAGCCCGTTGAACCAGGTTTCCCGTCTCATGGCTGTGCTTACGAACAAGCCAGTCAATCCTTCAAGGGATATTGTTTATGCTTTGGGACTTGGCGAATTTTTTATCCGTATCTATGGCGGCAACAGTTTTCCCACAAAGAAGCCTGATCCTCAGGGCGCGCAAACCATCCTGCAGGAGAGCGGAGTCTCGGAACACGAGGCCCTGATGATTGGGGATTCCTCAGTCGACGTTTTGACCGGACGGAACGCAGGCATGTGGACCTGTGGCGTAACTTATGGTTTTGCCCCCCATACTTTGCGGGAGGTCCCACCGGACGTGCTAGTGGATAGCCCTCGCGAGCTCGGCGAACTCTTTGCGACCGACCCCGTGATTGTCTAGAATCGTAAAGCTCTGCACCCATCGCGGACATCCCGCATCTCTAGTAAGTGGAGGCCTCAAGCTAATGACGATTCAAAGGAGGTTCCAGCAAATGACCAGTTTAAGGGATATGGGGAACTCGGCAATTCTGCAATGCGGAAAGCAGACTCTCGCCTTCCTTTTATCAGTCGCGCTTTTGTTCGCGACCATTCCGATGAGCCTTTCGGCTCAGGACGCGCAAGCGGCGTCCGATCAAAATAGCCAGGCACCAGATAATCAGGATGCAGCGAATCAGCCCCCCGCACAGAACGGGCAGGCGCCTCCGTATGCGCAACAGACGCCAGAACAATTACAACGCTTGGTGGCGCCGATCGCGTTGTATCCCGACTCGCTCGTCGCGCAGATCCTCGCCGCATCGACTTTTCCTGAAGAAGTAGTGGAAGCCGACCGCTGGGTGCAGGCCCATCCCGACCTGAAGGGCGATGACTTGGGCAAAGCAGTCGATCAGCAGCCTTGGGATCCGAGCGTAAAGGCGCTGGCAGCATTCCCCTCGGTGCTAGGAAACATGGACAAAAATCTTTCCTGGACCTCTTCACTCGGCGACGCCTACTACAACCAGCAACAGGATGTGATGGACGCGGTGCAGGTTATGCGCCACAAGGCTGAGGCCGCTGGCAATCTTAAGACAACACCACAGCAGACGGTCGCCGACCAGGGACCTGACGTTGAAATTCAACCCGCAGATCCCAACATCGTCTACGTTCCGGCCTATGACCCTTGGCTTGTTTACGGCTATCCCGTTGTTGCATGGCCGGGATGGTATCCCTATCCGGGCATCTGGTTTGGCGGACCTTATCTCTCATTCGGACTCGGTTTCGGAGTCGGCTGGTTTGGCGGCTTCGGCTGGGGATGGGGCCATTGGGGATTCGATTGGCACAATCATTACGCTCTTTATAACCACGGCCGATATTTCTCGGGCAGCCGAACCTTCTACAACCGCGGCAATTTCTATCGCGGAGGCGGTGGCCGCGGCGAAGTAGGACGCGGAGGAGTCTTCAATCATCCCGGTGGAACTGCTCGACCGTTCGAAGGAGATCGACAGGCAGCCCGAGGATACGCTCAACCACGCGGCGAGAGTGGCGTCCGCTCGGGTGCGTTTAGCGGCTACGATCACGGCGGAGAAACCAGAACCTATTCGTCCCGCGGGCTGGGCAGCTTCGGTGGAGGACACGCGAGCGCTCCACGTGGGGGTGGTGGACACGGAGGCGGTGGCCGTCATTAGTCGAACCAGAGTTGCGTCTTCGTTCCGCCCGGTCGCTTTGCGGCAGCAGAAACGGCGTCTCGCGGCAGAAATGCCGTTCTTGAAAATTGGTTCTTCGAAAATTCAAACTTTGGAGTGCGGTTTATGCGGCAGATTCACGTAGATGTGGATGAGAAGATCGATCGATTTGGAAGAGTCGGTGTACTTTCGGTGACGGCGGTCGCGATTCTGTTTGCGGCTAGTTTTTCTGGCATTTCTGCTGCGCAAGAGCGTGGCCAGAAAACCTTTTCCTCGGCTGAGGCGGCCAGCACCGCTCTACTGACGGCGACCAAGGCAAACGACGAGAAAGCCCTGCTTGAAATTCTCGGGCCTGCGGGCAAAGTAATCATCTCGTCGGGAGATGAGGCGGAGGATTCGGACGGTCGCGCGAATTTCGTGAAGCGGTATGAAGAAATGCATCGCCTGGTCAAAGAACCGGACGGCACGACCGTCCTCTACATTGGGGCACATAATTGGCCCACTCCGATCCCGCTCGTGAATAAAGGGAGTTCCTGGTATTTCGACACCGAAGCGGGAAAGAGAGAAATTTTATACCGCCGCATTGGACGAAATGAGATGTCCACCATTCGGGTTTGCCAGGAGTTGGCGGCAGCTGAAAAAGATTACCGCGCGATGCAGCACGATGAATACGCGGCGAAGATTTTCAGCGCTCAAGGCCAGCACGATGGCCTCTACTGGAAGGCAGCAGACGGCGAACCGCAGAGCCCGATCGGACCACTGGTCGCTGCAGCCGTTGTCGACGGGAATGCAAACAACCGCGATGCCGCGCCGATGCCTTACCGCGGTTACTATTTCCACATTCTGACGGCGCAGGGCAAGGGTGCGCCGGGCGGCGCGAAGGGCTACATAACGGACGGCAAAATGACGCAAGGTTTCGCCTTCGTCGCCTTTCCCGCTGAGTACCGGTCTTCAGGAGTGATGACGTTCATCGTCGGCGCGGACGGCGTCGTATACGAAAAAGATCTGGGCAAGACGACCGAAGCCGCCGCGAAAGCTATGAAAAAATACGACCCAGGTCCTGGCTGGCAAAAGGCCAACGCACTGGGTGCGGAGACCGCTGACGAGACGAGCAACCGCGACATGAAATGAGGTCGGCGTGACCTCTCGTTCCTCCGTGACATGCGATCACGCCGTCTGCTTGGTGGCGCGCTTCCGTTCCTTTAAATCGTCTCGCTTGTATTATGATCATCAAGTGCGAGGGGACTCGATCTCTTCGAAATAGGGCAGGCGTCCCGAACCGCCGGTATTCAGGAGATCAACATGGCTCAAACGCATTACACCAGCAAAACCAAAAGACGGCCAAAGAGCAGCAATCGCAAAGATCCCTCTCAGGCTACGATGGCCGCTATCCGCAAACTTGAAGCCGATACAAAAAAGTAAGCCGTTTCCCAGCTCACTTAGCGGCAATCCGACAATTCAGTGCACCCATCGAAGCCGCGACCCCACTTAGTTCTTCCAAGGATTGGCGAGGTTCTGCTACGTTCAAAGCACCGTGCCGATAAATAGTCACGCCGAACCCTGGGGTCTCACCCGAGCTGAACTTCGCAAGTTGCGTGCCTTGAAGACTCCGTACGGAGTGCAGCGGTCCCTCGACGCCATGCCGTACCATCTCGCGGACAGCGCTTGGTCTCCGCGGCGAGTGCTGCGTGAAAACACTTCCCATTGCTACGAAGGCGCGCTCTTTGCCGCCGCCGCGCTTCGCGTTCTGGGATATCCTCCCCTCATTCTTGATCTCGAGGCCGAACACGATACCGATCACGTGATTGCCGTCTACCGCGTTGATGGACATTGGGGTGCCCTCGCGAAATCGAATTACACCGGCTGCCGCTATCGTGAACCCGTGTACCGTTCCCTGCGCGAATTAGCGCTCAGTTATTTCGATACTTACTTCAATCTTCGCGGGGAACGCACCCTCCGAACCTTCTCCCGTCCCGTAAATATGAGCCGTTTCGATCGTCTGCACTGGATGACTTCGGAGGATCCCGTCTGGTTTGTGGCCGAATATTTGTTGACGATCTCGCATTATCCGCTGATCACTCCTGCGCAGGCGAAGCGTTTGCATCGCTTGGACGGACGCTCCTTTCGCGCGGGATGTTTGGAGCGCGCTGAGAAAAAGATATAGACCGAGCAGAATTACAGCCCCTCGGAAAGAACTTTTGGGAACCACTCGTGTTGGTGATTCGTATGTCAATCATGGGCTTTCCCGCTGGAATCATGGTCGCGACTGTTGCACTGGCAGGATGCCTTTTCGCTCAAGATTCTCTATCGCCCTCCTCTTCCGCGAACCCATCCGCCGTCTCTACCGTTTCGATGGCCGCGCCGCCGATCGAACTGAAGCCGGATTCCACCGGCGTTGTCCCTCCCGAGCAGATTCGAGAACTGTTGCGCCGCGCCGAGGACAAAGACCTCGAAAACGATAAGCTGCAACGGAACTACACTTATGTGGAACGCGAAGAGCGACACCACCTCGATAGCCGTGGAGCGGTGCAGAAAGTGGAGTCGCGCACCTTGGAAGTTCTTCAGATTTACGGCGAGGATGTCGAACGCCTGACGGAGAAAGATGACAAGCCTCTTCCCGCTGACGAGACCAGGAAAGAAGACGAGAAAATCCAAAAGATTATCGATAAACGTAAGAACGAGTCGGAAGACGATCGCCGAAAGCGCCTTGAAAAAGAAGAAAAGTCACGGCAGGAAGACCGCAAGTTCGTGCTCGAAGTTGCCGACGCATTCAACTTTCGCTTGATCGGTTCCGAAGCGATCAACGGCCGGGACGCCTGGGTGCTCGAGGGGGAGCCGCGTCCTGGCTACGAGGCCAAGAGCCGCGAGGCCAAGATGCTGAGCAAGTTCAAGGGTCGCGTCTGGATCGACAAGTACGACGATCAATGGGTGAAACTGGATATCACAGCGATCGATACCCTTTCCTTCGGATTGGTGCTCGCGAGAATTCACAAAGGCACGCGGATCGTCGTCGAGTTAACCCAGGTCAACGATGAAGTCTGGTTGCCGAAACATGTGCAATTTCATCTTGACGCTCGACTCGCGCTCTTCAAGAGCTATGACGAAGACGTAGAACAAACGTTTCGCGACTACAAAAAATTCCACACCGAGTCGAAGATAACGGTGGTGGGGGAAACTCAGTAAGTGTTCCTTAGGACGACTCTAATTACGTCGGTTCACGGGTTGCTTTGAAAGAGCATGGCTTCGGCGCCGTGAGAACCCCCCTACACAAGTTGTGTTAGGCCGCTGAGGACGCCCGCTATAACATCCGGCTTTGCCAATAAACACCTCTTCACACCCTTCTTAGGTAAGAGGCACGAGTGACGCGAATCACTGCTATTCGCGTGATCGCCGATTTACCTTCTAGGGGACTTACTACGGACACAAAGACACTCACCGAAGTTTCTTTGCGGAACGGAAAAGCTTATGAGATTCCGCGACTGGTTTCGATCTGGTTGTGACTATCGCCGGAAGCTTCTATCTTCGGGACTGGCTGGAGCGCGCGCCGGAGGAAGAGAGTTCTTCCGCCAGAAACATCTGATTTCTGTCTTCGGAGAGCCATCCAGAAGGGTTGCGGGCGGGGCTGCCGCGGGAGCGTATATCGGTGCCGTAGGCGGCTATCTTCGAACCCGCGAAAAGTCCGCAGCAGGCATGATTCTATTCAGCATGGTCGGCGGCGCAGTCGGTCTGGGCTTAAGCATTGCATTGCGGAATCGCGGTCTTGCCTCGAGTGTTATTTCTGAAGTTCGCAAGAGCATCGGCCGAGTCCGAGACGAGCGATGGCTCGAAGAGAATCCTATCGATTACGCTTAGAACTACAGAGCCCGCTCAAAGCCGCCACAATTCGCTCGAAGTAGTCTCAAGTCTTATCCCGCGCCAACGCCAGTCAACCAGCAGGGGGGGCTTTCGCTTTAAATAGTGGATGTTCTTCCCGAAATTCTCTCGACTGCAAGCGATCCCGAAAGTCTCGAATTCAGCTGCGATTCCTCGAGCGAGTTGAGGCGACGCAAGCGAAAAGCGCATCGACTGTTGATTACTCCACGAGGATGCGTGGCCTTGTTTTCAGCCATTTGCGCGCCCGTCCAAGTACTTCCGTACCGTCTCTAGTACCTTAGTTACTCGAAACAGGGTGACTGGTGCCCACCTCCTCCCTCGAATACCACCTGAAGTATTAAGCTGCATCTCGACCACAACATATAGGCTCGCCGTGCAACTTCCATTTCTCGCATTTCCAGAAAAAACCCATAAAACCCAGCAAAACCGCGAAATTGCCGCTTGCTGGCCCTAGCTTCCGGTTGAGATATGCTCAGCACACCAAAATAAACACGAACACGCAGGGAAATGTTTATGGCCGACTCACGAGAAGTGATGAATATTCGTCAAGCCTCCCAGTATCTGGGAGTGAGTCCGGACACGCTTTACAAGTACGTCAATGAACAAAAAATTCCGGCCTTCAAGTTGGGCAATCGCTGGCGCTTCAAGAAATCAAAGCTCGATCAGTGGATGGAAGAGCAGTCAATGGAAATGGAACCGCGCGGCAAAAAGAAAATCAAAGCGGCTGTGAAAGCCGCCGGAACTCTGTAACCGAACCTCGTAGAAAAAGGCGGGCACATGTTTGGAATGGGATCGAAAACGATAGTAGGTCTGGATGTGGGCTCTTCGAGCATCAAGGCCGTCGAACTCAGAAAGACACGCGCAGGAATCGAAGTGGCGCATCTTGGCCTGGAGCCCATCGCTCCGGACATTGTCGTCGATTCCATGATCGTCGATTCGGGCACGGTTTCGGCCGCGATCGCCAAACTCTTTACCGACACTTTGATTAAATCAAAGTCGGTGGCGACCGCTGTCAGCGGGCACTCCGTCATCGTCAAAAAAATCTCGCTGCCCTCGATGAGCGATCAGGAACTCGCCGAGACCATTCAGAAAGAAGCGGCACAGCACATCCCCTTCGATCTCGCCGACGTCAACCTCGACTATCAGATTCTCTCCGACGACGCGACCAGCCCGACCATGGACGTTCTGCTGGTGGCGGTGAAGAAAGACAAGATTCTGAACTACACCAACGTACTCTCGATGGCCGGCAAAACTCCGGCTATTGTGGATATCGATGCGTTGGCTCTCCAGAATTGCTACGAGTTCAATTACGAGCCCGCTCCGACGCAGGTCGTTGCCCTGCTCAATCTGGGTGCGAGCGTGATGAACATCAACATCGTCAAGGGCACGACCCCGCTTTTCCCGCGCGACGTTTCCGTGGGCGGCCATCAGTACACCGACTCGCTGCAAAAGGAACTGGATCTCAGTTTCGATGATGCCGAGTCGCTCAAACTGGGACGCAAGGTTGGAACCGTACAAGACGACGCCAAGACGCCGATCTTACAGCAGGTGACGGAAATCATCGTTCTTGAAATTCAAAAGACATTCGATTTCTTCCGCGCCAGCGCTGCGGGCGAGCACATCGAGAAGATTTATCTGGCTGGCGGCTCGGCCAAGGTGCCGGGATTGGTCGAAGCGCTCCGCCAGGAATTTTCCATGCCGGTCGAATTATTTAATCCATTTCAGAAAGTATTGGCTCCAGCGGATGGTGCTGGGGCGGAGCTGGTCGAACAGAACGCTGGCCAGTTGGCAGTGGCCGTAGGCTTGGCCCTGAGGAGCTTTGAAAAGCTATGATCCGAATAAATCTGCTGGGCGGCGCGAAACCAAAAGGGAAAAAGGGTCCCGCCATGACCATGCCGAGTTTCGAACTCGGCAATCTGGGCGGCCCCGTGGTTCAGATCGCGGCGGTGCTGCTGGTCGCAGGGGCCCTCAATTACGGCTACTGGTACCAGATCGATCGCGAGAAGAAATCGATCGACGTGCAGACCCGCGTTGCGGAGCAAAAGAATCGCGAGCTGGCCGACATCAAGGTCCGGTATTTGGAGCGCCAGAAGCAAGCGGATGCTTACAAGCGCCGCGTCGATGTCATCGATCAGCTGCGCTCCAACCAGACGGGACCGGTCAATCTGCTGTCGATGATTGGCGACACCGTGAATGGCACCGAGGCGGTCTGGTTGAACAGCATGCAGGACCAGGGCGCGAGCGTTGCCATCGATGGCACAGCGCTGAGCAGCGATGCGGTGGCAAATTTGATTTCCAACCTGCAAAAGACTGGGTTCTTCCGCAACATCGAAATTAAAGAAAGTTTTCAGGACGAAGGCGTTAAAGATATGCAGGCATTTCAGTTCACTTTGACCTGCGAAAAGGCGAAGTCGTAAAGGCGGAACCGACTATGAATCTTAGCGAACTAACAGGTGTGAAGTTGCTCGGCATTCTGATCCTGGTGGCCGTCGTGGCCACGGGCGGCCTTTACTACACGGTCTACAAAACGCAGCGCGATCAGAACGACGCGGCGCGGGTCAAACTGCAGGCGAAGCTGCGGGAGAATGCGGAACTCGAAGCCTACCGGCCGAAACTGGCCGATATCGAGCGCCAGCTCACCAGCCTCAAACAGCAGCTTGAAATCGAGCGGCGCATTGTGCCCGACGAAAAAGAAGTGGACAACTTCATGCGCATGGTGAGCGGCGAGGCGCGTAAGGCCGGCGTCGAAGTCCGCCGCTATACCGCCAAGCCGTATGTCAACAAAGAGTTCTACACCGAGGTGCCGTTCGAGATCGAATTCGACGGTCCCTATTACTCGATGCTGGGCTTTTTCGACCGCCTGGGAAAGGTTGAGCGCATCGTGAACGTCGCGAACCTGATGGTGGCCTCGACGCGCATCCCCAGTGCCGCGAAGGCGAAGCACAACTATCAATATGCGGCCAACGAGACCGTGGTGGCCACATGTTTGACGACTACATATTTCAGTCATGATCTCGACCCGGCAGGTCCGGCCAGCACTCCGGCGCTGCCGGCGAAGAAGTAGGAGGGACAGGATGAACACGAAGCCAGCCATCACGATTACGACGACCATTCTGGTTTCTGTACTGGCCTCGGGCTTGGCCCTGGCACAGAGTCCCAGCGTGATCCAGAATACGCGCGGAACCATGAACGCGGTCAGCAACCACAGCGCGGCCGCTTCAAATGAGGCGCTCGGCGTCAACGAGTCCGCGCCCACGAGAGCGAATGCCATCCATCTTTCGCCAACCCCGTCCGCGCAGAAGTCCGCGCCCCCGGTCGCGGTTTCCGCCTTCTCCGTCAAGAAACCGGCTCCCGCGAAGCATGTTGGCCCGCGGCGGCACGCTGGAGGGGTTGTAGTCGTTTCCGGTGTGTCGGTCAATCCTAACGTCAAAACTCCCGCACCCGGCGGCGCCGACATCGCGCCAGCAAGTACGGGCGAAGTGGCGGGAGGCGAGACGACAACTGAGCAGCCGGTTGTTCCCGACGGCAAGTACGCTGCGAACGGGCGCCGCGACCCTTTTATTAGTCCCGTCGTAAGCCGCGCCGGTGGTTCGGGTTGCAGTACGGGAAAGAAGTGCCTCGAGATTGGAGCCATCAATCTGCGGGGTGTCGTGCATTCCGAGAACGGTTTCATTGCAGTCGTCAGCAACGGTTTAAACAAAGCCTACTTTTTGCGGGAAAACGATCCCGTGTTTAACGGCTATGTGGTGAAGATCACGGGCGACTCGATCGTGTTCCAGGAGACGTTACAAGATCGGTTGGGCAAGTCTTTCACGCGGGAAGTGGTGAAGAAGATTACGACTCCGGCCGTTTAGGCGGACTGCACTAAAACGTTGGGATTGATTTAGACGTAGACAGATATTAGAAGCCAGACTTTGAGAAGCACATGGAGGCGAAACGGCCTCGCATGGGGAGATAGGGAAATGCGAAAGCAACTGCTGGGCATCTTGGTTCCGCTGACAGCGTTCGTGATCATAACGACCGCAGTTGCGGCTGACATGACGGGCAAGGGGGTGGCCGCGAGCGCTGCACTGCAGAAGCTCGAGGTCGCACACCGCCAGGACGGACTACGAGTTGAGTTCAAGGCGAAGGGCCCACTGGCTCCGAAACTGACGACGCTCGATTCTCCCGCGCGCATCGTCGTCGACTTTCCCAACACCGTGATGGCCACGGCTCAGAGCCGCATCAATGTTGGCAGTGACGGTGTGAAAGACGTCCGCGTCGGCATGGATGGGTTGGTACCGCCGAGCACCCGCGTGGTCATCGATCTGGCCAGCGGCTCAAGCGGACAGCATGAATTGACCGCTGCTGCCGATGGCACCTACGTGCTTACGATTCACGACACTGTCGTGGCTCGTCGCGCAACGGCTCCGGTCGTAAAGCCTGTGGCCGCTAGCTCCAGCACGTTCGCTAACACAGGCACGAGTGTCGCGCCGCAGCTGACGCTCGCGTCGGCTCCGGCCGCGTCCATTCCGGCGCCGATTGTTTTGCCGGCTGCGCCTGCAGTACCGAATGTTCCCAAGGCGGTCGATGTCGCTCTTGTCGAACCGACCTTCTCGGTAAAAGACGACAAAGCCACTGCTCCAGCCGCGAAGGCGGACCAGGCCGCGAGCCGCTTCGCCGACAAAACCGCTGCAGAACTCGTTGCAACCACGGCCAATGCCAGCATGGGCCAGTCCGGCAGCAGCGCTCCGACCATTACGCCTGCCGTCAACCTGGCCGCTGAACAAAAGGTTCAGATGGAGCAGAAGCCGGCTGCCAATGGCGCCAAATACACGGGCGAACCGATTTCCGTCAACCTCAAGGATGTGGACCTGAAAGATTTCTTCCGGCTCATCCACGAGATTAGCGGACTGAACGTTGTCCTCGATCCGCAAATTCATGGCACCCTGACCATCGTCCTCGACGATGTGCCGTGGGACCAGGCGCTCGACATCGTTCTCAAGAATAACGATCTGTCCCGTCAACTGGACGGCAACGTTCTCCGCATCGCAACCGTCGACACTCTTCGCAAAGAAGCAGAGAATCGCCGCGCTCAGATCGATGCCGAAGCACTGGCAGTCGATAAGGTCAGCATCACGCGCTTCCTCAGCTACGCTCATGCCAAGGATCTCCTGCTGCCGCTCAAGAAGTTCCTGAGCCAGCGCGGCGACATCGTTGCCGATGAACGTACCAACTCGATCATCGTCAGCGACATTCCAGCGGTTCTGCCGCAGGTTGACCGCATCATCCAGCAGATGGACCGCAAGACCCAGGAAGTTGAAATCGAAGCTCGAGTCGTCGCTGCCACACGCAGCTTTGCTCGCGATATCGGCGTGCAACTCGGCCTTGGCTGGGGCAACGGAACTACCGCTCTTGGTGGTGTAGGAGCCGTTGGGCAATCACCGATCCTTGTTGGAGGACAGGTTCAACCTCTTTACCCTGTAACTGGCACGCCTGCGACCGGCACCAGCGTTCCGCTGTTTTCAAACTTGGGCGCCACCGGACCGACCAGCGGCCTGCAGTTCCTGAACGCAACTAACAACATGCAGATCGACCTTATCCTGACTGCGGCTGAATCGCGCGGCTTGCTGAAGGTTCTTTCCCGTCCTCGCGTGGTCACCCAGAACAATATTCAGGCGGTCGTGAAACAGGGTACGCAAATCCCGATCGTTACCCAGGCTCAGTTAGGCGGCCCTCCGACTACGACTTTTGTGAGTGCTTTCCTGCGGCTGACTGTAACTCCGCAGATCACATCAGAAGGGACGATCTTCCTCAACGTGGATGTGGAAAACACGCTCCCCGACTATAGCCGTGCAAGTTCAAGCAACGGCGACAACCCAGCCCTCATTACGCAGCAGGCGACCACGCAAGTGTTGGTCACCGATGGCGGCACCGTAGTCATCGGCGGCGTAATTCAAACTCAGAATTCGCTAAGTGTATCGCAGGTGCCTTTGCTCGGAGACATCCCCTACCTCGGCAACCTGTTCAAGCACCGCTCAATCACCAGTTCTGATACAGAGCTGATCTTCTTCATTACTCCGCGCATCATTCAGACCTAGCGCGAAGTACAACACAAGAACCAAGAGCCGCCGGCCTTCTCGGAGAACCTGCCGAGAGACCGGCGGTTTCGTCTTTAGACCCTCCCGTCTTGCTACACTCCCGTCATGGATCTCGCTGCTCGCCTGCGCCGTCTGCGGCTCGAACTTAAAGAGAACGATCTCGATTTCTTACTTGTTACTCATCCTCCAAATATTCGTTACCTGTCCGGCTTCACCGGAAGTTCCGGCGTTCTCCTGATCGCTGCTACGAAATCTGGGACGAAACCCATACTCTTTACCGATAGCCGCTACCGCACGCAGGCGCGTGAGGAAGCTCCCCGCGTCAAGATTGTGATCGGTCCGAATCCTCCTTCGCGAACAGCCGCTGGATGGATTACCGCACAGCACGGGACCTCCTCGGTCTTTCTCGGCATCGAGGCAGAATCAGTTTCTGCCGCCGCCTACAAGCAACTTGCAAGTCTGCTGAAAGGAAAAGTGCGGCTTAGCTTCGCACCTCCGCTCATCGAGCGTGCTCGCATGGTGAAAGATGCTGCCGAGATGGCCTTTATTCGGCAAGCCGTCAAACTCGGCGCTACACTTTTCGATACCGCATGTAAAACAATTCGACCCGGCATAAAAGAGATCGAAGTAGCCGCGGCCATGGAGTACGCAGCACGCCGCGCAGGAGCAGAGGGAATGTCGTTTCCCACCATCGTCGCCTCCGGGGAGCGGTCCGCAATCATCCATGGCCGAGCGTCGGAGGCGCGCATTCCCCGTAGCGGATTCGTAGTCTGCGATTTTGGTGTTATACTCGCCGGTTATTGTTCGGATCGCACTCGAACTGTGCAGGTCGGGCAACCTTCGAAAGGGGCGCGATATCTGTACAATTCCGTGTTGGAAGCGCAGTTGGAGGCCATCGCCAAGGTTCGTCCCGGAGTGACTTGCGCCGAGGTCGACGGTGCAGCGCGCCGTGTGCTAAGGAAGCATAAACTAGACCGCTTCTTTACTCACTCGACCGGGCATGGTTTAGGATTGGAGATTCACGAAGCTCCCAGGCTTGCGGTCCGGCAGGACCAGAAACTCGAGCCCGGAATGGTCGTGACCATCGAACCCGGAGCCTACATTCCCGGGAAGTGGGGTGTGCGGATCGAAGATGTAGTTGTGGTTACGTCGTCGGGATGCGAAGTGCTGACTCCCGGCGATAAAGATCTGGTCGTAATCTAGCGGTGTCATCTAGGAATGGCATCCTGTGAGGCGACTCGGATCCCGATGTCGAAAATAAGGTGCGGCTGCCCTAATACATGAATCAAAAAGAGCTGAAAGAACTCATTGAGTTCTTAATCGAAAAAGATATAGCCGAGTTTGAGTTAGAGCGCGGCGACGTCAAGGTCAAGATTAAACGCGCCGCCGATCCGCCGCCCCTGGTTCTGCCGGACTCGCGCTACCTGGCGGTTCAACCCGCGCCGGTTGCCACTGTTCCGCCCTCGACTGCCGGAACAACTCGAGTCGACCTGGCGGCTAGGTCGGAATCCGCCGAACCTGAAGAAGAACTGCATATTGTGAAGTCGCCAATCGTCGGCACATTTTACGAGTCGCCCTCGCCCGGTTCTCCGCCATTTGTGAATGTCGGCGATCCGCTGAAAGTGGGCCAGGTTCTCTGCATCGTGGAAGCCATGAAGTTAATGAACGAAATCGAATGCGACGTGGCGGGAGTCCTGGTCAAGAAACTGATCGCGAACGGCCAACCTATCGAGTACGGTCAGGAATTGTTCGCCGTCCGTCCGGCATAATGATGTTGGGCGCCACTCCAGGCAGCATCATTCCAGGCAAACCATGTTCAAGAAAATTCTGGTAGCGAATCGCGGAGAGATCGCACTGCGCGTGATATGCGCGTGCAAGGAGCTCGGTATTCGCTCGGTCGCCATCTACAGCGAGGCGGACCGTAACTCGCTCCATGTCCGTTTTGCCGATGAGGCGATTTGCATTGGCCCGCCGCAACTGGCGCTGAGCTACCTGAATATTCCCGCCGTAATCAGCGCGGCGGAAATCGCCAACGTCGACGCGATTCATCCCGGATACGGCCTGCTCTCCGAAAACGCGAATTTTGCGGCCGTCTGCGAAGCCTGCCACATCAAATTCATCGGTCCGACTCCCGATGTCATACGGCTGATGGGCGAGAAAGAGAAGGCGCGAGCTGCCATGAAACAGCACGGCGTGCCGATTCTTCCGGGTTCGGATGGCGTCGTCGCCTCCCAGGAAGAAGCCTTAGAGTGGGCGCGCAAAGTCGAATTTCCGGTGATTCTGAAAGCCACGGCTGGAGGTGGCGGACGTGGCATGCGAATCGTCCGCAAAGAAGAGGAACTGCCCGTCCTTTACCGCCAGGCGCAATCGGAAGCCGCAGCCGCCTTTGGGAATGGAGACCTCTACCTCGAGCGCTACGTCGAGAATCCGCGGCATATCGAGTTTCAGGTCTTAGGCGACGAGCACGGCAACGTCATCAGCCTCGGAGAGCGCGAATGCTCCATTCAACGCCGCCATCAGAAACTCCTCGAAGAATCGCCATCCGTGCGTGTTACGCCTGAACTTCGCAAGGAAATCGGGGACGTAATCGCCAAGACACTCAGCCAAGTCGGCTATCACAATGCCGGCACCATCGAATTTCTGATGGACCAGCAGCAGCGCCTCTATTTCATCGAGATGAACACCCGCATTCAAGTCGAACATCCCGTCACGGAAATGGTTACGGACGTCGACCTGGTCAAGAGCCAGATCATGATTGCGGCCGGCGAAAAACTGAGCGACGTATTGCAAGGCCCGATCGTGCATCGCGGACACGCCATCGAATGCCGCATCAATGCCGAGCATCCGGAAAAGTTCACCCCCTCGGCGGGAAAGATCACGACCTTCAATCCTCCGGGAGGCACGGGCGTGCGCATCGATACGGCGGCGTACGCCGAAGGCACGATTCCTCCTTATTATGATTCGCTGATTGCTAAGCTGGTGGTGCGCGGGAAAGATCGCAGCGAAGCCATTTCGCGCATGAGCCGCGCGCTGGGAATGTTTATCGTGGAAGGAATTTATACGACAATTCCCCTCCACCGACGCATTCTGGCCGATCCAGATTTCCGAGCTGGCAATTTCGATACCGGATTTATCGAGAGATTTCTGGCGAAGGGGAAGTAAGTGGGTGCTTGGGATGCTGGTTCCTCGCCTATACCCAATCCTGGACGCTGACTGTTTCCCCGACGACAACGCCATGTTTGCCGCCGCCGAGGAACTCGCTTCCGTCGGCTGCACGCTGATGCAATACCGCAACAAATCACGCAACGCCCGCCAGATGCTCGACCACGCCCGCGAACTCAAGCGGCGCGTCGGCGGCCGAGTCAAGCTCATCATGAACGACCGCGCCGATCTCTGCTTGGCCGCCGATTTTGATGGCGTGCATGTTGGGCAGGATGATCTGTCCGCCGACTCGGTCCGGAGGATAATTGGGCCAAATCGCTGGCTCGGAGTCTCCACCCACAATCCCGAGCAACTTGGCGAAGCCGACAAAACTTCTGCTGACTACCTCGCCATTGGCCCTGTGTTTGCGACCAGCAGCAAAGCCAATCCCGATCCTATTGTAGGCCTCGAAGGACTGCGCCGGGCAAGGGAACTGACCCGCAAGCCACTGGTCGCAATCGGCGGCATCACCCGCGAAAACGCCCGTTCCGTCATCGACGCCGGAGCCGACTCCGTGGCCGTGATATCCGACTTGTTACGAGATCCTCGCAAATCATCAGAGGAATTCTTAAGAGTTCTGGGGTAAAGTGTAATTCTTTAACAGAGTGGTAATTCTTTTTGACAAAGTTGGTAATTCTTTAAATTTGTCATCCCGAGCGTAGCAAGGGGACCCTTACGCGCCCGAAAATGTGTGCCGGGAACGGAGATCCAGCGCTCGTGATGACGTGAAACTTACGCACTACAAAGTCATGAGTTAAGCAACGCAACTCATGATTCGAAACTCTTGCATCGCGATCACCCGAGGAGGTTCGTGAGCACCGACGCCCCACCCCCAGCCCCCGCCGCGTCGCTCAGCGATTGGGAGCGCCATACCCATCAGGACAAAGAATTAGTTAAAGGTCTGGGTCTGACCAGCGCCACCATGCTGGTGATGGGCTCGATGATCGGGTCGGGCATCTTTATTGTGTCCGCGGAGATTTCCCGCGAGGTCAGCTCGCCGGCCCTGCTCATCGGAGCGTGGCTCATCACCGGATTTCTAACGATCGTAGGCGCTCTCACCTATGGCGAACTGGCCGCGATGATGCCGCGCGCCGGCGGCCAGTATGTTTATCTCCGCGAATCGCTCGGGCCGCTCTGGGGATTTCTCTACGGTTGGACTCTATTTCTAGTCATTCAAACCGGCACGATCGCCGCCGTGGGCGTGGCTTTCGGCAAGTTCCTCGGAATCTTCTGGCCGGCAATTTCTTCCAGTCACTGGATCCTCCACCTCTGGAAGGTCCCGAAGTTTTCCGTCGGCCCCATGATGCTGGGTGGGATGGACGTCGGCCTGAACACGCAGAATTTTGTCGCGATCCTCGTGGTAATCGCGCTTTCGATCATCAACATCTTCGGCGTAAAAACCGGCGCCATCATCCAAAATATTTTCACTACTGCGAAAGTGTCCGCGCTACTCGGCTTGGTCCTCTTCGGAATTTTCCTCGGCCGCAATGCGAAGGCTGTCGCCGCGAACTTCGGAGCGAACTTCTGGCACAATTCCGGGCTCGGTGCCTTGCATGACGTCGGCGCTGGTGTTCTCGTCTCGACCCTCACCGTGTTGGCGATAGCCCAGGTAGGGTCGCTCTTCTCCGCCGACGCGTGGAACAACGTCACCTTCACCGCTGGAGAAGTCAAGAACCCCAGCCGCAACCTTCCACTTTCTCTGGCACTCGGCACCGGTGTCGTCATCGCGCTCTACATCGGCTGCAACTTTATCTATCTCAGCGCGCTCCCGCTCTGGGGCAGCCCAGGCGGAACGACGCTCCTGGAGCGCGGAATCCAATACGCGAGTGAAGATCGCGTAGCCACCGCAGTTATGACCCAGATGTTCGGATCGGCCGGAGGAGCGCTCATGGCCGTCGCCATCATGATCTCCGGCTTCGGTTGTTGCAATGGACTGATTCTCTCCGGCGCGCGCGTGTACTACGCCATGGCCAAAGACGGCCTCTTCTTCCGCAGCGTCGCCAAACTCCATCCTGCCTATAAAACTCCGGCCGTTTCCCTGATGGTCCAAATGGTTTGGACCTGCGTCCTCTGCATCTCCGGCAGTTACGGCCAGCTTCTCGACTACATTATTTTTGCGGTGCTCGTGTTTTACGTGCTCACCATCTTCGGACTTTTCGTTTTGCGGCGCACCCATCCCGAAGCCGAACGCCCGTACAAGGCCGTTGGATACCCCGTGTTGCCCGCCATTTACATTGTGATGGCTTTGTTTATCGACGTAGTGCTGTTACGCTACAAGCCGCAATACACTTGGCCGGGACTGTTTATCGTGCTCTTGGGCATTCCCGTGTACTACATTTGGCGTCCGCGCACGCAGACGGCAACTTGAGTCAGAAACTAGACCGAAGCGGAAGGTTCGAATTAATTAGGAGAGACGGATCTCATGACTGACCTGTTTGCGAAAAAGCCGCTTGCACTCCTGCTCGATGAGGCGCAAGAGACAGGCTCGCACAGCTTAAAGCGCACATTGGGTGTATTTCAGTTAACGGCCCTCGGCGTCGGCGCCGTAATCGGGGCTGGAATCTTCGTCCTCTCCGGACTAGGCGCGCACTACGCTGGCCCAGGCCTCATGCTGTCGTTCGTGCTCTCCGGCTTGGGATGCGCCTTTGCCGCGCTTTGCTACGCCGAGTTTGCTGCCATGATTCCTTTGGCTGGCAGCGCCTATACCTACGCCTACGCAACCTTAGGCGAAATTTTTGCCTGGATTATCGGCTGGGATCTGACTCTCGAATATGCAATGGGCGCCAGCACCGTTTCCTCCGGATGGTCGAACCACTTCATTGAGCTGTTAAACATCTTCCATATCAAAATGCCGCTGTGGCTCGCCTATGATCATTGGACGGGCCTGCATACCGCCGAAGACATCATCGCCCGCCAAATGGCGCAGACGGCTAATCCGTCGCTTGTTGCGGGCACCCAGGCTTTTCTCCAGAGCAAGAGTGCGATTTTGGCCGCACAGTCTCCGGAGTTACTGCAACGCGCTCACGATCTGCTGAACGCTCCCCATCTTTTCGGATACGAAATCGGAGTGAACCTCCCAGCTTTCATCATCGCTCTGGTCATCACCGCGATCCTGGTAATCGGCATCAAAGAGAGCGCTCGCTTTAACGCTACGATCGTCACCATCAAGGTTGCGGTTGTCATCTTTGTCATCGGCCTCGGCTGGCACTACGTCAGCGCCGCCAACTGGGGAACCGACTGGCACAGTTTCGCGCCCTTTGGATTCTCCGGCATAGGAGCTGGCGCCGCATATATTTTCTTCGCCTACATTGGATTCGACGCCGTTTCAACAACCGCGCAAGAAGCCAAGAATCCGCAGCGCGATCTTCCCATCGGGATTATCGCTTCACTCCTTATCTGTACTGCGTTATATATCGCCGTGGCAGCCGTTCTGACCGGTATGGTGCCGTGGCGCGAAGTCAACATTGAAGCCCCGATCGCTCGCGCATTTCTGGATCGCGGCCTCACCGGAGCCTCGCACATCATTACTCTGGGAGCCCTGGCAGGTCTTACCAGCGTCATGTTAGTCATGCTGCTCGGCCAAACCCGAGTTCTGTACTCGATGGCGAATGATGGCCTGCTACCCAAGAAATTCTTTGCCGACATTCACGAGCGCTTTCGCACTCCTTGGAAGAACACCATGCTCGTCGGACTGCTTGCCGCCATCGTTGGCAGTCTCACCCCAATTGACGATATCGGGAAAATGGTAAACATCGGCACTCTGCTCGCCTTCGTGATCGTTTGTATCGCCGTGATGGCGTTGCGCCATACAAATCCCGGACAGCATCGTCCATTCCGTACCCCGTGGGTGCCATTTGTCCCCGTGATGGGCATCATTTTTAATGGCTACATGATGTACAAACTCGGATGGGTCAACTGGGCGCGACTGATTATCTGGTTGGTGATCGGTCTAGTTGTTTACTTCACTTACGGCCGCAAGCACAGCAAAGTTCAAGCTGCGTTAGCGGCACAGCCCGCCAAAGTGACAACTCGTTAGAGGAGTCGCTCTATCTCTCCGAAGTCCGCCGGGCGCGCTTTCCCGCCCAAAACAACCACGCCCCGATCATTACGAGCCCTCCACAGCCACCGATGATTTTGAAAACGGCAAGCGGCTTATTAGGCTCGTCTGGCGGCGGAAGGACGGAGAGAGCGATGGTAAACAAGGTCGTCGTAAATCCCAGAACCGACAAAGTGTAGGCCGCCGGTTTGCCGCCGGGTACGCGAATCACTTCCGTCCCGGCTGCCTCGCTCTGCAGTTTGAACATGGCCGCAAACAAATACAGGTAAGGGATGAAATAGGTGATCACTCCCATGCTGACAAGAACGTCGTACGCTCCTTTTACCGACGTGCCTGCCTGCCCTAGAAAAATGAAAATCGCCCCGATGACCGCCTGGGTCACCAACGCAACCCATGGCGTCCCCCATCTGCGATGCAATCTTCCAAAGGCTGGAGGCAAGTAGTGGTCGATGCCGGCGACAAACGGCAGACGCGCAACTGCGGCAAGGTAGGCTCCGGAAGCCCCTATGTTGCTGAGCGCGATCAGAAGCGCGGCCACCGGAAGAATGCCTGGCAGTCCGACGCGGTCGGCGGTCTTAGCGATCGCCTGCACCAACCCTTGCAACCCGCTGACTTCCGACGACGGCAGCGCCAGCAACACGCAAACTGTTCCGAGGATATAGCAGAAGGCGACCGTGACTCCCGCTGTAAACAGGGCGAGAGGAATCGTGCGCCGCGCATTCTTGATTTCCTCGCCCATAAAGGATGCGGTTTCGCATCCTCCAAAAGCGAACGTTAACACGGACCAGAAGATGATGTCGTTCAGGCGAACGCTGGGCGTCATAGTATGCAGCGAGAATGAGGTCGCCGATCCAAAGCGGTGATACGCGAGCAAGCCCATGCCCACGACGATCAGCACCGGAATCCACATCGCCAGCGCGCCGATGTTACTCAGCCATTTACCAACATCCAGTCCGACAACGTTCAGTAACGTCGCGGCGGCGAGCGTAACCAAAGCGAAGACGATGTAGAAATTGGGATTTGCTGAAAGATGGGACCACTGCGCTTGCCGCATAAAAAGAATGTTGCTGGCCGCGAAGTACAGTACAGCCGGGAAGTAGGGCAGGTTCGAGGTCCAATAGGTCCAAGCCGCCATGAATCCCGAGAAATCGCCGAATGCGCGTTTCGACCAGACGTACAGCCCACCCTCATTCGGATAGCGGGACGAAAGCTCGATGACGGACAGCGCCAATGGCGTGTAGAACGCCAGCCATGCGCCAATCCAAATGACAATCGAACTGGGGCCGGCAGCGGCGGCCGTGGCAATCCATCGCAGACTGACGCCCGTGACGACGTAAAACAACAGCAAATCGCGAAACCCCAGCACCCGCTTGGGGCGGTTGGGATCGACGGACTCGGCGATGGAAACGCTGGTCCCGCCCAGAACGCGGGATTCGTTAGGCGGTCGGTTTTCGGACCCTGAGTTACTCACGCGAGAATGTCGCTTCACCGAGCGACAGATGAGCGCTAAAAATTATCAGAGAGCCAAGGACGGAGCAAGAGTATTCGCGAGATGGATTGGGAACCAAATTGGCTCGCCTCATATCGTGCAAAGAAAATCGCCCGTCGCACATCTTCGTTATAGCGCTGGATCATGCAATTAGTCCGAAGCCGAAACATGGGAAGAGTTGCTCCGCTTCCAGTAGAGAAATCCCGGCACGCCCAACAATACAATCGCAGCGCCCCAGAAAGCTTCTGTCGGCCGCTCGATAATGGTGTTTAATGTCCAGGCCACTCCCACGATTACATAGATCGCGGGTAACCACGGATACCCTGTGCAGCGATAAGGTCTCGGCACATCTGGACGTTTCCAGCGCAAGACAAACAGTCCGATCACCGTCAACGTATACGACAGCACCATGCCGAAAATGACGTAAGTATAAAGCTGGTCGTAGCGTCCGCTGACCGTGAGAACGGCGGCCCATACGCCCTGTCCGATCAGGCTAAATGCGGGCGTGCGCCACTTGGGATGAATCACCGCCATGCGCCGGAAGAATACGCCATCCTGCGCCATGGCAAGATACACACGCGAACCGGAAAGAGTGCAGGCGGCCGCCGCACTGAAACACGAAATCGCAATCATCGCCGAAAGCCAGCCAGCCGCTCCCGGCGAGAACAGAACAACTGCAGCGTCATGAACGATGGTCTCGTGTTTCGAAATTTCACTCAGCGGCAGCGCATACACGTACGTCATGTTCATCGCCAGATAAATCGCGCCCACCACGAGGACTCCCAAAACCATAGCCAAAGGCACATTGCGTCGCGGATCTTTTACTTCCCCCGCTACCCACGTGATATAGACCCATCCGTCGTAGGCCCAGAACACCGCGATCAGCCCGACTCCCAAAGCGGAGATCAATCCTCCCGGAGTCAAACCAAGACTTAATCCGCCCGCCGAGTGCGCGGTAAAGTTCGACCAGTGGCCCCTCCCAATCGCAAATCCGAGAACCACAAAAACCGCCATTGCGATGAATTTTGTCCAGGTTGAAACATTCTGAATGAGTGCACCCCAACGCAGTCCAAAAACATTGACGTAGGTCAGAATGGCGATCAGGAGTAACCCGACCGCGTGCGCGCGTGTGAAAACGATGGTGAAGATGCCCTCTACGATCCTCCCATGCGCCAGCGCGGGATAGGGCAGATTAATATTCGCCATCACGTGCCCTTGCGACATCCATGGAACGATGTTTCCCATGTAGGCCGCGGATGCGACCGAGAGTGCCGCGATGGTGCCGCCGTTCGCCACCGCGAACAGCATCCAGCCATATAAAAACGCGACGAGATCGCCGTAGGCCTCGCGAAGATAAATGTATTGGCCGCCCGAGTCGGGGAACATCGAGCCCAGTTCAGCAAACGCCACGCATGCGCACAGCGAAATCACGCCGCCGAGAATCCACACCAGAAAAAACAGGATGGGATTCGGCAGCGGTCCGGCAATATCTTTTGCGGTAAGAAAAATCGAGGATCCGATAATGCCGCTGACCAGCAACAGAACCGAATCGAGCAGGCTCAATCCGCGGACGAGGCTCGGTTTGCGACTGGATACTTCGGTCACCTCTGCAACAGAACCGGCGGAGGAATTCATTGTGGTGTGGGGCCCTTCCTCATCCCATCCCCAATTCGTCGGAAGATTCAAGCGACGTACCGCAGCGCCGGCAGATAACGGCGGAACAATCGCCGCAGATCAGCGGGTCTGGAACCTCTACGGCGCACACCGCGCAGTAAAAAGCTGCCGGACTACTCTTGCCTTCCAGCGCTTTCTCGGGGTCATTTTCCATAGTTGCTGGCTGTCGTTGCTGGCTGTCGTTGCTCGCGATGACTCGCCTCGCAGAGCCCATGAGCACGAAACTGTAACACAGTCTCGCAGGAAAGCCATGCCGCGCCTCAATCTTCCGGCTTGCGCAGAATCAGGTCGCCTTCCGTCGGAGGCAGAGAGAAAGGGAATTGCCACACCCTATCCTTCATCCAGACGCTAAGGATAAAATCTTCCCGGTCCTTCCACGGTCCAATCCACTTATTGCTGGTTTGGAAGAACACCCAGCCGTGAGACTCGGGGTTGCCTGGGCTTAAGAACACGGTATTCGGCGCCAGACCTTGGGTGCTGACGAACTCGATAAATTCAGAAGCCTCTTTTTCGTACTCGCGCATGTGCGCCATTTTTTCTTCGGTAACGCTCGGATCTTTCTTGATCTTCCGTTCGCCCTCAAAGACATAGGTGTCGAGGTCGTTCTGCAGTTTGGCGGAGAGTTCCGCCGGATCCATGTACGTCTCAACCACATCGTGATGTCGAACAAAGTCGATGCGTATGTCCGCCGGATATTCGAATTTCGTCTTACCGCTGTAGGTGACACTGACGAACGCGGTAAACAGTTGATAGAAGCGGCGCCTGCTCCTCGTCAACTCTTGCGAATCGACGAGCACGGAAATAGAGAGATCGTTCCCGTTCATCGTCCAGCGATATCGCCCGTCTTCGCCGCGTTCAAAAGTGCATCCCGGAGCACCGGCTGTCCAGCGTACAGTTGGCAACTCTTTCTTTTTCGCAGGACACGAGCGCGGCGACAGGAGCGCGCCCAAAAGAATTGCGCTCACGAGAAACACCGTCCGTGTCGAGAAAAAAGCAGGACCCATGAGAGCAGAGTGTATCGCTTTCGCAGCGCGGCCGTCACGTCCGCCGCGGCCGCTAAACACCCACGCCGAGTCCAGCTAATGCACGAGATACGGATTCGCGGCACAGCTCTCAGAAAGGCGTCGTGACCAAGGTTTGCCGACAAAATATGTTAGATTGAAACGGGTGAGAGCGCGTAGCTCAGTCGGTAGAGCAATGCACTTTTAATGCATGGGTCGCAGGTTCGATTCCTGCCGCGCTCACCAATATATTCAATTACTTGCACAGAGTTGGCTTCGGAACTTCCGCCCGAGTCCATCCAAACTCTGAGGTCAAGGAGATGGAACCGTGCTGGTCCTGCTCACTGGAGCCACAGGTTACATCGGAGGGCGCCTTCTCAAGGGCCTCGAAAAGTCCGGCCGGCAAGTTCGTTGTCTGGCCAGAAATCCCGAATTTCTTCAGTCGCGGGTCGCTCTCGCCACCGAAGTTGTGAAGGGTGATTGCCTTGATCGAGCCTCACTTCCGCCGGTTATGGCGGGGGTGCACACAGCCTATTACTTAGTTCACTCCATGGGCTCCTCAGGCAAGTTCGAAGACGAGGACCGTCAGGCAGCCAACAATTTCGCGGCAGCGGCCCGCGAGGCCGGCGTGGACCGCATTATCTATTTGGGTGGCCTCGGTGCCGAAGGACAATCGTTGTCGGCCCATTTACGCAGTCGTCAGGAAGTGGCTGACATTCTGCGTTCTTCTGGAATTCCTACAATCGAGTTCCGGGCCTCGATCGTGATCGGTTCGGGGAGCCTCTCCTATGAAATGATTCGTGCTCTCGTGCAACGTCTTCCGCTAATGATTTGTCCTCGCTGGGTTGCGGTGAAGGCTCAACCCATTGCAGTCGAAGATGTAGTTGCTTATCTCTTGCAGGCCCTGGATTTACCCGTCGGCGAAGCGGGCGTATTCGAGATCGGAGGCGCCGACCAAGTGAGTTACGGCGAAATCATGAAGGAGTACGCGCGACAGTGCGGCCTTCGCCGATGGACGATCTCTGTACCCGTTTTGACGCCGCGTCTCTCCAGCTTATGGTTGGGCTTGGTCACTCCAATTTATGCGCGCATCGGCCGCAAACTCATCGATAGTTTGCGTAACCCGACACTGGTACGAAACCGGTCGGCGCTCGCTGTCTTTGACATTCGCCCTCGTGGTCTCAAGGATGCGATTGCAAGGGCCATGCACAACGAGGATCTCGAGTTCGCTGCGACGCGTTGGTCCGACGCCCTTTCGTCGGGAGGGAAAGCTCAAACCTGGGGCGGTGTGCGATTGGGTACGCGCCTCGTCGACTCTCGCACTCTCCGTGTCGCGGCTTCACCGGCCGCCGCTTTTGCTCCCATACGCCGGATTGGCGGGACGAATGGTTGGTACTTCGCTGGCCTGCTTTGGAGGCTTCGGGGATTTTTTGATCTGTTGGCGGGCGGCGTCGGAATGCGTCGCGGCCGCCGCAATTCTGAGACTCTGGCCGTGGGTGACGCGCTCGATTTCTGGCGAGTCGAAGCCTTTGAACCGGACCGTTGCCTCAGGCTCGCCGCCGAGATGAAGGTGCCAGGACGTGCGTGGCTCCAATTTGACGTCGAGCCCGTCGCATCGCGGCCGGATTCTCAAGAATCGACTATCCGCCAGACTGCGATTTTCGATCCTGCGGGACTAGCCGGACTTTTTTATTGGTATGCGCTATATCCGGCTCACAGGTGGATTTTTGCCGGAATGCTGCGTTCTATCGGTCACTTGGCACAGACAGAACACCGTAAGTCTCCCTAGATACGCCCACTTCGGTTTGTAAGCCAGCAGGAGCGCCCTCGGACATATAAAATGGAAGTACAAGTCATGAAACAGCCAGTTGCCAGTTGCCCAGGAAATGCTGTGTTTTCGGCTTCAGTGCACTCTGCCTGGCCTGCCTATAAAGTGCGTCGACATTCGGGAATCAGCCGCTTCACGATTGCGTTCTTTATATTAGGAATTTCGCACCTCCTTACGCTCGCCGCGGCGGCCGATACCGCTGCCTTCGATCTGATCGGACCAAAAGTCGAAGTCAGAGTGCAACGGGACGGCAAGACGCTCCCCATTTCCGAAGTTCCCAGCCTGCAAGCTGGAGACCGCCTCTGGGTCCATCCCGATTTGCCTGACGATCAGTCCGTGCATTACCTCATGGTCGTAGCTTTTTTGCGCGGCGCAACGAATCCGCCGCCGGATTCATGGTTTACCGCCGTTGAATCCTGGAGCAGACCGATCCACCAGGAAGGCACCTACGTGGTTGTGCCGGAAGGCGCCGAGGAAGCGCTCATCCTTCTTGCTCCCGAAACAGGCGGCGCATTCAACACCCTCCGCAGTGCTGTGCGCGGAAAGCCGGGTGCATTTGTGCGAGCCGCGCAGGATCTGGAGCAAGCCAGCCTCGATCGCGCGCGATTGGAGAAATATCTCGAAGTGGTTCGGGAGAATGCTTCCGCCGATCCAGAGCAACTCAAAGCGCATACCACACTGTTGGCACACAGTTTGAACATCCGTCTCGATCAGCAGTGCTTCGACAAGCCCACTGCTCAGCAAGTGCCGTGTCTAACGCAAAATACAGATCAGTTGGTATTGGACGACGCTCGCAGCCAGACGATGGTGGCAACCTTGACCTCAGGAACGTCCAGCGACCTGCTCTCCCAGATCAGTTCAACGCCCACCGCCCGCGGCGGATATTACAGTCCTTACATCGGCGCGGTGATGGATGTAGCCAAGATTTTGAGTAGCACACATACCGCGCAATACCAGTACATACCAGCGCTGGCGCTTCCCAAACAAGATCAACTGAACCTCCGTTTGAATAACCCTCCTTCGTTTCGGAATCCCAAGTCCGTATTGGTGATTGCCCTGCCTGCGATTAAAGCCGCGCCCCTGCCCACCTTACGGGCGATGAATCCAACGCAGGTGTTCTGTGCCGGCAAGCCCGAACTTTTGCTGCCAGTTGACGACGCGCCGCTTGCTTTTGCGACTGAACTGGGACACAACTTTGTCCTCCATCTCGAACCCAAAGTTGGCGCAGAGATCGATCTTCCTGCCGTGCCCGACGCAGCCAGTGGTGGTTTTCTCGTGAAAACGGAGGCCATGCCGGCCAGCGCCGTCGATGGCGAAGAAGTATCCGGAATCTTACGCGGCGAATGGGGATTCCACTCGTTTGATGGTCCACGGTTTCGCCTGCGCACTTCGCGTCCTGCGCAATGGATTGTCGCATCGAAAGATGCAAGTGCGCTCATCATCGGCAGGGAAGACACGCTTCATTTGCAAAGTCCGGAGGCCTGCTGTGTCAGCGAAGTATCGCTTCGCGACGAACAAGGTAAGCCCCTCGAGACCCAATGGAAGATAACCAAGTCAGATGAACTCGAAGTGCACGTTCCGCTGCAGAATGAACCTGCCGGATCGTTAACCATGACCGTGAAGAAGTTCGGCCTGCACGAGTCGGACGAGGTTCGCCTCCACACCTACGCCGAGGCTGGCCGATTAGATGGTTTCGCGATTCATGCCGGAGATTCAAACGGCGTGCTCAGGGGAACGCGGCTCGATCAGGTGATGGAACTCGAAGCCGGCGCTTTGGTTTTCAAGCCCAAGCAACTCTCTCGCGCCAACCAGCAGGATGAACTTACGCTCGTTTCGGAAGACCCGGCGGCCAGCGCGCTCTTGCATCCGGATGAGGCCATTCTCTTGCACGTCACGTTGAAAGACGGGCGGATCCTGGACCTGAAGTCGATTGTTGAGAACCGCCGCCCGAGTCTGAGCGTCATCAGCAAGAGCGTGCAATACGACGATGCCGCGCCTCCCGCGATCGTGCGTCTGGGCGACGCCGACGAACTGCCACAGGAGGCTCGCCTCAACTTCTTTCTCAAGACGCAGGTGCCTGAAGCATTCCCCGCGACGGAAAAAGTTGAGGTCGCAACCGCCGATGATTCCTTCCGCGTCCTGCTTAGCTTCAAAGATGGCAATCTGACTCTGCAGGATTCGAAAACGGTTTTCGCCGTGCTTGATCCAATGAAACTTCTGGGTCCTTCCGCATTCGGGCCGCTGAAATTTCGCCCGGTCGCGGCCGACGGAGTAGAAGGGGACTGGCAGCCTCTCATCAACCTCGTGCGCGTCCCCGCCTTGAAAGGCGTACGCTGCGCGTCGTCGCGCGAACGGCAATGCACCCTAAGCGGCGACAAGTTGTTCCTCATCGATGAAGTCAGTTCTGATCCCGATTTCACCAACGCCGTTACCGTTCCCGACGGTTTTGCCGAAACCAGCTTGCTGATTCCACCGCTAAAGGGAAAGACCTTGTACCTGAAGTTGCGGGATGATCCAACGACCGTGGATACAGCCATCCTGCCGACTCTGGCCAATACTCCGTAAGAAGTGTGAGACATAACAGAAACCCGGTCTGCCCTTCTCAACCATGTAAATTAGAGGAGATGACCGATACTCGCTGCAGTGCTCTGCTGTTTGACTTGGACGGTGTTCTGATCGACTCTACTCCTGCCGTCGCTCGCGTCTGGCATGGCTGGGCCGTCGAACATGGCTTTGATCCGGAAAAAGTTGTGCACCTGGCGCACGGACGTCCGAGTCGCGCGACCATCCGCGAACTTCTCCCGAACTCGGACGTGGCCCTCGAAGACCGCGAAGTCGAACGCCGCGAAATCGCCGATGTCGACGGCCTGGTTCTGCTGCCGGGCGCGGGCGAACTCTTGCAGAGCCTGCCTCCCGATCGCTGGACGATTGCCACCTCCTGTACTCGGGCGTTAGCCGAGGTTCGCCTGCATGCGGCCGGTTTGCCTGTTCCTCAAACGATCGTCACTTCGAGCGACGTGACCATCGGCAAGCCCGATCCCGAGCCCTTCCTGAAAGCCGCCGCAAAGCTGGGCTTTCCTGCCTCGGAATGCATTGTCATCGAAGATGCCCCGGCAGGAGTGCGTGCCGGCAAAGCGGCTGGAGCCCGCGTCATTGCGCTCCTAACCACCATGACTCGGGGTAGTTTGGAGGCAGCCGGCGCCGACTGGATCGTACGCAACTGCGCCGATGTCGCGGCCTCTTACGATGGCAGCGCTTTGCAACTCAGCCTTGCGCAGGAGTTTCAGGTCTAAGGCAACTAAGTATCGCCTTGACAGGGCACGGCTTCAGCGATGCTGTTCGAGTCCGCTAGCTATGCGGCTTTAGCCGCTGCGGCGAAGAGAGTGACATCCGACACAGGCTCCCTGTGATCTGGACCATTGCGCGAGGCCATCCCCTCGAATAGAATCCTCGGTTCCTCAGAAATGGCCGCAAGAAGTACTATTACCGCAAGCTACCC
>Ga0302275_10000714_pt1 | contig 37070 bp, 34 predicted proteins | sample III_Bog_N2_2_FD_200229 | JGI IMG/M metagenome (GOLD analysis project Ga0302275, IMG submission 200229) | Peat permafrost microbial communities from Stordalen Mire near Abisko, Sweden - III_Bog_N2_2 | ecosystem: Environmental > Terrestrial > Soil > Wetlands > Peat | place: Sweden: Abisko... | reverse complement strand
AAAAACGGTTTTATCCGATCCTATCGTTTTTAATCCGTTTGGTGTCCGTTTTGGTGTCCGCTTTATCAACCCGGCCCAATGGGAAAAGTGCGTTCGGAACTCCCCGCCACTGGCTGGAAAATGACCGGCACGCGCTTCAGAATTGCCGGGCGAGCAGCCGCCGGAGCCGCAAGCGATTGTAGCGCTGGGCGAGGATGCAGGGAATGTTTGCCATCACGGCGTAGCCAACCATGACCAGATCTGCCCACCACGGGTTCCAGAGGAAGAACACCGGAACACAGCCGAGAGCGAACCAGTGGCAGAGTTCACCGCGCCAAGTCTCGCGGATGAAACGGCGCAGGTAAGCAGGATCAAGTCCGGCCAGCGAGCCTTTGGCAAAACCGCCGTCGAACCAGCGGGCAGCATCGGGCAGCCGATCTTTCCAGCGCTTGATGCCGAAGATGCGTTCGTAGAAACGCCCGCCTTGCTCCCACGGGTGCGCGTCATCTGGTTCGAACCAAGTTACAGGCATCAATGTGAACAGCCACGCGAGGCCGAATTGAATGACGGGCCAACCGATCACGTTCAGCACCACAATCCAGCCGATGGGCAGTTCAATCAGCACGAATTTTGCGTCCTTTCCAACTCACCGTTTTGCCTGAGCGAAAAACTGAACGGGTAAAAACGGCGAAGAAAAATAAAACCAGCACCGGATAAAAAATTGCGGCGCTCCAATGGAACGTCCCCGCGCGACGCAATAGCCACGCCACTTGCACCACGCAAAGGCCATAGACCGCCAACCACAGCAGCGGCACGCCCGTCGTGACGACACCAATTGGCGCAAAGAAAAGTCCGCCCAGCCAGACAATGGTGAGCAGCAGTATCGGCAACGGCGTCTGGCCTGCGCCGGAAGCGAAACCTTTCGTCCAGCCTTCCACGAGTTGACGCCAGCCTTCGGAATACATGCGAAAGGAAAACACGCCGCGCCCACTGCGGCAGTGCATCGGCACGTTCGCGTTTCGCAACTGTTTCGAGAACCAGAAATTTTCGAGGATGCGGCCTTTCACGGCTTCGTGGCCGCCGGCCCGCTGGTAGGCCGCGCGGTCAATCAGCAGAAACTGGCCGAGCAAACCACGCTGCGGATACCGGTCGCCAAGCACAGTAAAAGCGCCCGTGCCGGCCAGCATCACCAAGTTGAAGAAGGCGGAGAACTGCTCGTGAAAATCGCGAACAGAATGATACGGCGCAACCGACAGCGCCCCGCCACCGGCCACTTGAAATTCCGCGAGCACGCGCGCCAGCCCATCCGGCTCGAACCAAGTGTCGGCATCGAGGAATAATAATTTTTGCCCCGCTACGGCCTGTGCGCCTTGATGACAAGCCCACGTCTTACCGCGCCATCCCTCCGGTAGCGGCAGCGAACGGAAGACGCGAGCACCTAATTCACGAGCGACTTCGGCGGTGCGGTCGGTGGAGGCGTCATCCACGACGATGATTTCACCTGGGTGGACAGATTGGGCGGCAAGCGAGCGAAGCAGCGTGGGAAGATTTTCTTCCTCGTTTCGCGCGGGAATGATGATGGAGAGACCTTCGACGGAGGCGGATTCCCACACCGCCGCGCTGACACACTGACGGAGACGGCCCAAGACCAGAAAGCCTGCCGCCCATTGCGCCAGTGTGACCAGAAGCAAAATCATTTGTCCCACGCCACAATTTTTTTGGCGACGTTCTGGCCGCACAGCACGACCATCGGCATGCCGCCGCCGGGATTCACCGAGCCGCCGACGAAAAACAAATTCGGGTAAAGCGTGCTTTGCTTCGGCGCTTTGAACGCCAGATTTTTCCAGCGGTCGCTCACGACGCCATAAATCGAGCCTTTGTTGGAATTGTATTGCGCGCGGATGTCGAGCGGCGTCCAAACATGCTCGAAGACGACGTGCTTGCGAAGATCCTTCAAGCCCATGCGCTCCAGCTTGTCAATGATGCGATCCTTGAATTTCAAATAATCTTCGCGCGTCAGCGGATGCTCGTTATCAATATAAGGAATGTGCGGCAAGATTTTCAGGCAGTCGCAGCCAGCGGGCGCTACGGTCGGATCCGTCTTGGAAGCGGCGACGAGATAAATCGTCGGGTCATCCGGCAGTTCGCGCTTTTGAAAAACGGTTTGAAAATGTTCGCGCTGGTGGCCGCTGAAAAAGAAATTGTGGTGCGCAAGCTGCGGATACTGGCAGTCGAGGCCGAGGTCCAGCACCAGCCCGGAGCAGGCGGGTTCGTATTTTTTTTCCAGCGACGCGATGAACGACTTGTCCTCCCGCAGCAATTTTTCGTAAGCGGGAATCACTTCCATGTTCGATACGATAATGTCGGCGGCGTGAAAAGTTCCATTCGCCACCAGACCGGTGACGCGCGCACCGTCGCGGCGGACCTCGCTGACCTCGGCGTTGAGATTGATTTTGATGCCGAGTTCATCCATCAACCGGCGCAAGCCGAGGGCGATGTTGTAAAGCCCGCCGTCCACATACCAAAGGTCGTAACGGAACTGGATGGTCGGCAGTGAATTCATAAACGCCGGCGCGCGATACGCCGAGGAGCCGACGTATTTGATAAAAAAATCAAAGATGTCGCGGAAGTAACGCGTCTGGAGATGCGCCGCCACGCCCTGGTGCATCGAGCGGAAAAGGTCGAACTGGAAAAACTTGAACAAGCCATAGTGCCGGGCGAAACCACGCCAGTCATCCAAGCCCTGCTCGAAATAACCATCGTTCGTCAGGTCATAAAGGCCGGCGGAGTATTTGAGAAACCGTTCAATGTTCTCCGGTGTTTCACCAACCTTGCGCGCCTCGGCGGCCATTTTTTCCGGTTCAGGATACAAATCGAGCGTCACGCCATCCTCGAAAAAATTCCGCCAGTGTGGCCGCAGGGGACGGATGGAAAAGTAATCGCCCATTTTTTTGCCTGACCGCTCGAACAGCCGCTCGAAAATATGCGGCAGCGTGAGGATGGATGGCCCCAAATCAAAAGTGTAGCCGCGTTCGGTGAGCACATTCAGCTTGCCGCCGATCTGCGCGTTCTTTTCAAAAACCTCGACATCGTAGCCCGCTTGTTTCAGAGAGATGGCGGCGGACAAGCCGCCTAGTCCCGCGCCGATTACAATGATTTTTTTGCCACTCATTTTTCGTTTTTCGTGACCCGTTTGAGACCTGCCTGCGCGAGACCGTCCTGCGGGTGCAGCGCCAGCGCCTTGCGGAAATATACTTCCGCTTCCGCGCGCTGTCCCAATTTTTCGTAGGACAAACCGATGAATGTCATGCAACTGTCGTGGCCCCAGCGTGGGTCAAGCGGGGCCGCTGGTGTTTTGGCTTCAGCCTCAAAAAAATTTTCTGCCGCGAGCAGGTTCGTCAGCGCTTCGCGCTGGGACGCATTTCGCATCGCCGTGTAGAACTGGCTCATGCCCAACAAGTATTTCACCCGAGGATTTTTTCCGCCAGCGGCCAGCGCAAGTTCCTGTTCATTCTGCACACGGGGGCCAAGCCACACGGCGCGCAACCAGTTGTCGCTGATCTTCATGCCATAAAGCGTGCCCAGCAACGCGTGGCTTTCGGCATGGCTTGCGTCAAGTTTCACTGCCTGCGTCAGAGCGTCCACCGCTGCATCCAGCGCAGCCTCGGCGGCGAGCTTGTTGGTTTTGCCCTCCGGCAGTCCCAGCAATTGCAGCATTCGATGAAACTCGCCCGCGCCCAACCAAAAATAATTCGTCACCGTGGCCGTGGCGTTGGTGCAGGCTTGCTGGAAAAGGTTGTCCGCCTTGACAAAACGTGCGCCGTCCCAAGCCTGATACGCATTGGTAAATTCCACAATGCCAGCCACTGTGAGTTTGTCCGCTGCCGAATCCGCCCGCGCGACGGGCGCGGCCAGCAGCAACAGCATGGTGAAAAAACGAATCATCGCTTGACGAAGTATTGAGAAGCAGCACAACGTAGCCAAGTCATTTATGGATTTTGCGGACAGCGTTCATCGCCAGCGCGTTTTTTTTCAAACGGGCGCGACCCGCGCGCCGGACTTCCGGCGCGAGCAACTCCAAAAATTCTCCGCCGCGCTGGAACGACATGAAGCCAAACTGCTAGCCGCGTTGCACGCCGATCTGCGCAAATCGCCAATCCAAGGCTGCACGTCAGAACTCGGTTTGTTGCAGACAGAAATCCGCCACGCGCTGAAAAACCTTTCCCGCTGGGTCGCGCCGGTGCGCTCCCGGACGCCCTGGTTTGTCGCGCCGGCGCGCGGCTGGGTGCAGCCCGAACCGTTTGGCGTGGCGCTCATTCTCGGCCCGTGGAATTATCCCGTCCAACTGATGCTGGTGCCGCTGGTGAGCGCCATCGCGGCGGGAAATTGCGCGGTGCTCAAGCCGTCCGAACTCGCGCCACGCACGGCGGAAGCCATCGCGACGCTCGTGAGGGAAACCTTCGCGGAAAGTTTTGTTTCAATCTTCAACGGTGGCGTTGACGTCGCCGAGGAATTGTTACGCGAGCGGTTTGACAAAATCTTTTTCACCGGCAGCACTCGCGTAGGGCGAGTGGTGTTGGCGGCGGCGGCGAAACATCTTACGCCAGTGACGCTGGAACTCGGCGGAAAGTGTCCGGCCATCGTGTGCGTGGACGCCGCTATCGAGCAGGCGGCGAAGCGAATCGCCTGGGGCAAGTTTATGAACGCCGGCCAGACGTGTGTCGCGCCGGATTTCGTGCTGGTGCAGCGCGGGGTGCGCGAGGCGTTCGTGATCGCGCTGAAAAAATCGCTGCGGGAATTTTACGGGGAGGATGCCAGCAAAAGCCCGGATTACGGGCGCATCGTGAACGCGCGGCATTTCGCGCGACTGGTGAATTATTTGCGCGACGGCAAAATCATCCATGGCGGCGAACAGGATGCAAAAGATTTGTTTCTCGCGCCAACGGTTTTAACCGAAGTTTTGCCGGAGTCGCCGGTGATGCAGGAAGAAATCTTTGGGCCGATTTTGCCGGTGCTGGAATTTGATAATTTGGATGAAGCACTCGCGCGGTTGCGCGGCCGGCCGACGCCGCTGGCGTTATATTTGTTCACCCGCAACCGCGCGACGGAAGCGCGGGTTCTGGCAGAGACGCGTTCCGGCGGCGTGTGCGTGAACGATGTGGTGTCGCACATGATCGGCACCGGCCTGCCGTTCGGCGGATTGGGCGAGAGCGGGATGGGCGCGTATCACGGACGCGCGGGTTTCGACACGTTCTCGCATCCGCGCGCGGTGTTGCGGCGGGCGACCTGGCTGGACACGTCCTTCCGTTATCCGCCGGAGCAGCTTTCGCTGAGAAGTTTGAAACGGGCGATGCGCATTCTGCTGGGCAACTAGCCTTGCTCCGACAGTTAGTTTTGCTAGGCTGTTAAGCATGTCGCGTCGCGTCATCATCATCGGAGCAGGCCCGGGCGGGTTGGCCTCAGCCATGTTGCTCGCGAAGGCTGGGGCGGATGTCACTATTTTAGAAAAGCAGCCGCAGGTGGGCGGCCGCACTTCAGTTATTGAGGGCGATGGTTATCGCTTTGATCTTGGCCCGACGTTTTTTCTTTATCCGCAAATCTTGCAGGAAATTTTCCAGGAAGTCGGACGCGACCTTTACCAGGAAGTGCCGATGACCAAGCTCGACCCGCAATACCGCATCACCTTTGGCGCGGGCGGCGAGTTGAACGCGACGCCGGATCTCGAACGCATGGTGGCGGAGATCGCCAAGCTGTCGCCGGCGGACGCGGCGGGCTTCCGGCGGTTCATGGCATACAACCGCGTCAAGCTGGAAAAGTTCGCGCCGTGCTTGCAGACGCCGTTTCCCGGCTGGACGAGCCTGATCAACCTGCGGCTGCTGGCGGTGCTGCCGTTCCTCAAGCCGTGGAAATCCTTGCACGCGGAACTGGCGGGTTATTTCAAAGACCCGCGCCTGCAACTGGCGTTCACCTTTCAGTCAAAGTATCTCGGCATGTCGCCGTTCCAGTGTCCAAGCCTGTTTTCCATCTTGTCGTTCCTCGAATACGAATACGGCATCTGGCATCCCACGGGCGGCTGCAATTCCATCACGCGCAACATGGCACGCGTGGCGCAGGAACTCGGCGTGAAAATCCAGCTCAACACGGCGGTGGAAGAAATTATTTTCCAAGGTCGCCGCGCCGTCGGGGTGCGCACTGCGCAAGGCGAACAGCGCGCCGACGCCGTGATGTTGAACGCCGATTTTGCCAACGCCATCACGAAACTCGTGCCGAACAATCTGCGCCGCCGCTGGAGCAACGTGAAGGTCGCGAAGAAAGACTTTTCCTGCTCCACGTTCATGCTGTATCTCGGGGTGGAAGGAAAATTCGATCATCTCGCGCACCACAACATTTATGTCGCGAAGGATTACCGTCGCAACCTCGACGAAATTGAGCGACAGCATATATTGTCGGAAGACCCGTCGTTTTACGTCGAGAACCCGGTGCGCACCGACGCCACCATGGCACCGCCCGGCCATAGCGCTTTGTATGTGCTGCTACCGGTGACGCATCAGCATCCGAACGTGGACTGGAACAAAGAGCGGACGCGATATCGCGGCGTGGCGCTGCGCCAGCTCGAAAAACTTGGGATCACCGACATCGAGAAACGCATCCGTTTCGAGCGCGTGGTGACGCCGGCGGATTGGGAAGGCAAGCTGGACATCTATCGCGGCGCGACCTTCAACCTCGCGCATAGCTTCGCGCAAATGCTGCATCTGCGCCCGCAGAACCGCTTCGAGGAATTCGACCGCATGTATCTCGTCGGCGGCGGCACGCATCCGGGCAGCGGCCTGCCGGTCATCTTCGAGTCGGCGCGCATCAGCTCAAAGCTGTTGCTGGAAGATTTGAGTGAAAATTAAATTTTTGCTGTTAAGCCCTAGCGGAATCAAATGTGAAATTTGGCGGTCGCTTTAGCGGATCATAACTCTGAAAAGCAATACCCAACCGCCGCCTCCGGGAGATGTGCGGTTGCCGAATTAAGCGCGTGCGACCATTTTACGCCGACGGGTCCAAATGTTTCAAACGGGTGCGGAAATCTTCTACAATCTCCGCCAGCCAGGCGTTAGTGAATCGCTTGCGCATCGTGAGGGCGTAGTATTTTTCCGCAAGGCCCGGAACGCGCAGCATGAATTTTATCTTGCGCGATTGCAGTTCGCGCTCGACGACGATTTTGGAGACGAGCGCCAGACCTTCGCCGCTGAGGGCCAGCAGCCGCAGCAGCGCCATGTCGTCCACTTCCGCATGGACAAACGGCTCGATGCCGGCGTTCGCCAGCATCAAATCGAAGTCCGCGCGCACATCGCTCTGTCGGCTTGGTAGGAAGAGCGGGACATCTTTCAGGAATTGGGGGAATCTCGGACGCGCCACCTTCAACTTTTTCCCGCCGACGAGAAACACCGGCACTTCACCGAGCAGATGATTGAAGACGTTATTCTCCTGATCGGCTCGCAACGGGATGTTCGAGAGCACCAAATCCAACTTGTGTTCGTGGAGTTGCCGTGTGAGTTCATCTAGCGCCCCGGCCACGACGACAACTTTCGTTCGGGTGTCGGCCAAAATTGGCTGGATGAAATCGAATTGTAGATTTTTTGAGAGTGGTCCAACCGCGCCGATGCGCAAAACGCGCTGGCGATTTTGGTCGGATTGCCGGAAGCGCGTCATCAATTCGTGACCCGTTGTGAAAATGGTTTCCGCGTGTTCCAGCGCCACGCGGCCCGCGTCGGTCAGGTGCAGCTCGCGTCCGCGCCGGTCAAAAAGTGATTGACCGAGCCAGGCTTCCAGTTCCGCAAGCTGCTCACTCAAGGTGGACTGCGAGATTTTTAATTTCTCCGCCGCCCTAGTCATGCTGCGATGCCGGGCAATCATCCAGAAATGCCGCAGGTGGTGGTAGTTCAACCACTCCGGGTTCTCAAACGCTGAATTCATAACATCGGAATAACCTATTGATAGAATCGGGACAATCTATTTTTTCGAGTTTGATACTTTGGTTATTCTGTCGGGGTTGTTAATAAACGCCATGACCAACACATCACATCAGACTATTACCGCCGCGCTGGCCGTCGCCGGCCCGCTGGCCTTGATCGCCTTCGGCCTGTTGCCCGAATCTTTGCTCAATCGGAACGGAATCCGTGCTGCCCGCACGGGCGCACTCATTTCGTTCGCCGCGTTCGGTTCGGCCATGTTTGCGGTTGTCAGCCTGTATTTCAACGGCGCGGCGGACGCTCAATTGCCCATAGCCGGAGCTTTCAACTTGGGTGTGTATTTCGACAACTTGTCCGCCGTGCTGCTGGTGCTGGTTTCCTTTTTGCTCGCGGTCATTGCACGTTACTCCGTCAACTATCTGGCGGGCGACCCGGCGCAGGGACGATTCACCAAATGGCTTTGCCTGACCGGCGGGTCGGTTCTGGCCATCGTGATCTCCGGCAACCTCGTGCAATTCGCGCTGGCGTGGTGCGCGACGAGTCTATGCCTGCACCAACTGCTGCTGTTTTATCCCGAACGCCCCGGCGCGGTCCTGGCGGCGCGGAAAAAATTCATCATCAGCCGCCTCGGCGATGCCTGCATGATCGCGGTCATCGTGTTGGTTCACGCCAATTTTCACACTTGGAAATTTTCCTCGCTGTTCGACGACGCAAATGAATTGCACAAATCCGGCGCGACCACCGGCAGTCTCGAAATCAACGCCATTTGTTTCCTGCTTGTCGCGGGTGCTATGTTGAAATCCGCGCAGTTTCCGTTTCACAGTTGGTTGCCCGACACGATGGAAACGCCGACGCCCGTGTCCGCGCTGATGCACGCGGGCATCATCAATGCCGGCGGCTTTCTCATCATCCGGTTGAATCCGCTCGTCACGCTTTCGCCGGCGGCGCTCTCCACTCTCGCGCTGTTTGGCGCGTTCACGGCGCTCTTCGCGTCGCTCGTCATGCTCACGCACGCGAGCGTCAAGCGGTCGCTGGCGTTTTCCACTGTCGCGCAAATGGGTTTCATGATGCTTGAATGCGGCCTCGGCGCTTTCGGCCTTGCGGTGCTGCACCTAGTCGCGCACTCGCTTTACAAGGCGCACGCGTTCCTTGCTTCGGGCAGCATCGTGAGCCTAGCGAAATCCGCGTGGGCGCCGACGGAAAAACCCAACGCGCATCCGCTCACGCTGGCCGCCGCCTTCGCCACGGCTATCGCGCTCGCGCTCGGCTGCGCGTGGGTTTTTGGCGTGGATTACCGGCACGAACTGGCGCTCTTTACACTCGGCTGCACGTTCGCGATGGCGCTGGCCTACGCGCTGTGGAATTTGTGGAGTCAATCGCTCAACCTCAAACTCGCGGTTTTCGGCGGAATTCTTGGTGGCGGCATCTTGACCGTGTATTTCGCGTTGCATAAATTATTTGGCCAGCTCATTGGACAAAACATTTGGGTCAACTCGCAGCTCAACTCGTGGCCGGGAATGGTTTTGATAGCGACGCTGCTCGCGCTGTTCCTGCTGGTCTTGGTCGTGCAAACGGAATTGCCTGCGTGGACGAACCGCCCGTTTTTTCAGGCGATTTATGTCCATGCACGGAATGGATTTTATTTCAACACGCTCGCCAACCGGTTCGTCGCCGCCGTCTGGCCGGTGAAAAAATCATCTGAATTAAAATGAATGCAACCACTGAACCCGAAATCGCCAAAATGAACGAAGCCATCCAAACCATCGTCCAGTCCGTGTGCAAACGGATTCCGCCGCTGTGGACGCTAAAGAATTTTGTCGCCGTCAATCCGTTCGTCGGCCTAAGCGACCGGCATTTTCTCGCGGCGGCGAAACTGATGCAGCAGGTCGGCCACGGCGAAATGCTGGAGTCGGCGGAATTTTATCGCGCGCGGATTTCCAGTGGACGGATTCAGGAAAAAGATTTTCAAGCAGCGGTGAAGCTGGCCGGGAAAAATCTGCCGGCGGATTTGTCGGAGGAAATTAATTTCGTCAATCTCGCCGCGCTGAAAAGTGCACTTGCGGCTTCCTCAACACAAAACGCTGCGGCGCGCGTTTTTACTTTCGCCGATTTTCAGGACGCGCACAGCGGCAGCGATTGGGCGGCGTTCGTGGTCGAGGAAATTTCCAAATGGTGCTCGGCCTATTTTGACCAGGGCCAGTCCTCGTGGCGGATGCCGTGGCGGAATCTCGGTTTGTTTGCTGCATGGAAACAGGCCGCGCAACTCGATGCCAACGCCGAAATGACCGGGTTGAAAAATTTCCGCGAGTTCGTGGCCGCGCTGCCCGACGACCATTTTGAATTCATCCAGAGTGCGCTCAAAAAACTCGGCGTGCCGGAAACTTCGCAGCCGAATTTTCTGCATCGGCAACTGATGAGCGTTCCCGGCTGGAGCAGCTACGTCCAGTTTCTCGTGCGCGAAAAGAGCATGGTCGGCCAAACCGACGACTCGCTGGCTCAACTACTCGCTATCCGGCTCGTCTATGATCTCGCGCTGCTGAATGAATTTGGCTGCGATGCGAATAATTTGTCAGCGTGGAAACTTTCAATTAGCCAGATTGACAGTGAAAAGATTTCGCCGGACTTGCTCGCCCGTTACGTCGCGCAACAGGCTTTGGAATACGGCTATCAAACTGAATTGATTGCGAAGTTGAAAAATCATTCACCCAAAGCCGTTGCGACTGGGCAAAAATCGTTGCAGGCGGTTTTCTGCATTGATGTCCGGTCGGAAATTTTCCGGCGCTCGTTGGAGGCGCAGTCGGACGACATCGAAACCATCGGCTTCGCGGGATTTTTCGGCATGACGATTGAGTATTTGAAATTCGGCCAGCCGACCGGCGGCGCGCAATGCCCGGTGCTGCTCACACCGAAAATCAAAGTGCGCGAGTCGCTACGCGGCGCGGCTGCGGGCGGCGAGGGCGCACTGTTGCGGGAAATGAATTTCAACCAGACCGTCAACGGTGCTTGGAACTCGTTCAAGACCTCGGCAATCTCCTGCTTCTCGTTCGTCGAGACGGCGGGTCTGTGGTTTGGCGTGAAACTCGCGCAGGATTCACTCGCGCTGGGCGGGGCGGAATCCGCATTCGCTGCGCGCGGCGGAAAGTTCGCGCCGAAAATCGAGCGCGAAGCGTGCTGCGCGGGAACACACGGTCACGATTTGGAAACAGGCATCGCGCCCGCAGACCAGATCGCGCTGGCCGCGTTCGCGCTGAAAAACATGGGACTGGTTTCAAACTTTGCGAAAGTGGTTCTAATTTGCGGTCATGGTAGCGCCACGGCGAATAATCCCTACGGCTCGGCGCTGGATTGCGGCGCGTGCGGCGGTCACGCCGGCGACGCCAACGCGCGGGTGGCGGCGGACATCCTGAATCAACCGGCCGTGCGCGCGGGTTTGAAGTCGCAGGGAATTGAAATTCCCACCGACACGATTTTTATCGCCGGTTTGCATAACACGACCACGGATGAAGTTTTGATCTACGACGCGGAAAAATTTTCGCCCAGCCAGTCGGCGGAACTGGAAAAAATAAAAACCTGGCTCGCTGACGCGTCCAAAAAATCACGGCGCGAACGCTCGGCTTCGCTCGGCCTCGGCGATGTTCCGGAATCGGAGTTGGACGAAAAAATCTATGCGCGCAGCCGTGACTGGTCGCAGGTGCGGCCAGAATGGGGCTTGGCGGATAACGCCGCCTTCATCGCTGCGCCGCGTGAGCGGACACGCGGATTGAATCTCGGCGGCAGAACCTTTCTGCACAATTACGACGCGAATCTCGACGCGGACAAATCTACGCTGGAACTCATCATGGTCGCCCCGATGATTGTGGCGAGCTGGATCAATCTGCAATACTACGGCTCGACGGTGAACAACCGGCTCTTCGGCAGCGGCAACAAAGTGCTGCACAATGTCGTCGGCACTTTCGGCGTGTGGCAGGGCAACGGCGGCGATTTGCAGTCCGGCCTGCCGCTGCAATCCGTCCACGACGGCACGCGCTGGATGCACGAGCCGCTGCGGCTGAATGTTTTCATCGAAGCCGATCGGAGAGCCATCGAGAGCATCATCGCCAAGCAGGCGGGCGTCCGTGAACTGATCGAAAATGGCTGGGTTAACTTGTTTGCTATGGATGCGTTTTGTAAAAACTTCTGGCGCTACTGTGGGAAGCAATTTGTGGAGGAAATTGAATAGGAACTGCGTATGAGCAAAATTCTGAAACAAGAAATAAGGCAATTAACCGGCCGTCTGGACAAAATGATATTGGAACAGGCGGGCAAAAAAGTTTTTAACCACTTGGACACCGTTCGCCGTTTGTCCAAGCGTGCCCGCCACTTCGGCAGCGAAACCAGCCTGCAGACAAAGCATAATTTACTGGATCGGCTCGACACCAAGGAGGCATATCAACTTGCTCACGCTTTCAGCCTGTTTTTTCAAGTGGTAAATCTTTGTGAAGAGCGGGCGCGCGAACGCCATCTGAAGTCGAAAACAATTGCACCGATGTCGCTCCGGCATTTGTTCCGCGAATTGAAATCGGCGGGCGTCACCGAAAAACAGTTGCAGTCTGTGTTGAACGAACTCGAAGTCGAGCCGGTGCTGACGGCGCATCCGACGGAAGCAAAACGGCGCGCGGTGCTCAATCAGCTCGCGCGCCTCACGCAGCAATGGGAAAATCCCGACGAAGTTTTGGAGGCACTCTGGCAGACGGAGGAAATCCGCGAGCAGAAAATCGGCCCGCTGCACGAGGTGGACACGGCGCTCTATTATTTCAGCCGCACGATTTTTGAGACGGCGGCGAATTTTTACGAGACCTTCGACGCGGAACTCGCCAAGAATTTTCCCGGCGTGAAACGCACACGGCAATTTCTCACCTTTGCAAGCTGGGCGGGCGGCGACCGCGACGGCAATCCGTTCGTCACGCCCGAAATCAGCCGCACGGCGATGCGGAAGCAGCACGACGCGGTGATGGATTTTTACCGGCGCGAGTGCGAGCAGTTGAGCAAGGAAATCACGCACGCTGACGCGGATGAAGATTTATCCGTGCCGCACAATCGCGCGCAGACTTCGGGGACGTATCAGCCTTACGAAGTTTTTCGCAACCACCTTGGTGCGTTGCGACGCAAGTTGGCCGAAGGCAAGCATGACCACGCGGAGTTCATTGCCTCGCTGGAAGAAATCCGAAAAGGTCTGCTAAAGCAAAAAGCCATGCGCGCCGCGAACGGCCGCATCCGCCGACTGATTATTCAGGCGAAAACTTTTGGCGCGCATTTGGCGGAACTGGATTTCCGCGATCACAGCGGCAAGCTCGACAACGCCGAGGCCGAACTGCTTGAAGAATTTCGCGCCATCCGCGAAATCCAGCAGGAATACGGCGCGCAGGCCGCGAGCCATTTCATCGTCAGCATGACGCGCAGCGCCGATGACATTTTGCGGCTGTTCAAACTCTCGAAGCTCGCGGGCGTTTTTGAAATTGATCTCGTGCCGCTCTTCGAGACGATTGAAGATTTGGAAAATTCCTCAAAAATTCTCGGCGACTTGTGGTCGGACGTTGAGTATCGCCGCCACCTCAAAGCGCGCGGTCGCGTGCAGGAAGTCATGGTCGGCTATTCGGATTCAAATAAGGACGGCGGCTACCTAGCGGCGAACTGGTTTTTGTATCGCGCGCAAAAGGAGATGTCGCGCGTCGCGGACGAATGCGGCGTGAAGCTGCGTTTCTTCCACGGCAAAGGCGGAACGATTGACCGCGGCGGCGGTTCGAGCTATCGCAGTCTGCGCGCGCAACCGCACGCGGCGCACGGCGGACGTCTGCGCATCACCGAGCAGGGCGAAGTGATTTCGCTGAAATATTCCAACCCCGTCATCGCGCAAAGAAATTTGGAGCAACTCACCTCTGCCGTCATTGCCGTGCAATGTCTGCTGGAAACGGAAACGGCGGAATTGCCCCAGTGGGAGGCGCACGCCGACCGGCTGGCGAAACTGTCCTTCGCGCATTATCAAAAACTGGTTTATGAAACGCCGGAGTTCTCGGAATACTTTTGGCAGGCGACGCCGATTGACCTCATCGAACATCTGCGGCTCGGCTCGCGCCCTTCGCGCCGCGCGGCCACGGCGGACATCCGGCAGTTGCGCGCGATCCCGTGGGTGTTTTCGTGGACGCAATCGCGGCATCTGATTTCCGCTTGGTATGGCGTCGGCTCGGCGCTGAAGGATTTTGTCGAGCAAACACCGGACGGACTCGAACAGCTTCGCAAGATGTATCGCCGCTGGCCGTTTTTCCGCGCGCTGTTGGACAACGCGGAAATGTCGCTCGCCAAAACCGAACTCGGTATCGCGCGCCAGTATGCCGCGCTCGTGGAATCCGCCGAGGTGCGCAAAAAAATCTTCGGCCTAATCGAAGACGAATACGCGCGCTCGGTGGAAATGGTTTTGTCCATCAACGAACGCAAGCAGCTTTTGGAAAACCAGCCGACGCTCGCGCAATCCATTCGCCTGCGGAATCCGTATGTTGACCCGCTGAACTATTTGCAAATTCGTTTTCTCTCCGTCTGGCGCAAGGCGAGTGAGGCGCAGCGCACCGAGCAATTGCGTCGCCTGCTAGCGCTCACCGTCAAAGGCGTGGCTTCAGGCATGAAAAGCACTGGTTAATATGCACGAAACTTACGATTCAGAAATTCAAAAGCTGGCTGCGCCGAAAAGTTTTCCGGTGCGGCTCGGCATCATCGGCGGCGGACAGTTGGCGCGCATGACGGCGATTGCCGCGCTGCCGCTCGGTTGTGAAGTCGTGGTGCTGGAAAAAAATCCGTTTAGCCCCGCCGCCCGGCTCTCGCCGGATTCCATCGTCGGCGACTGGAGCGACCCGGCCACATTGATGAAATTCGCCGAACGCTGCGACGTCATCACCTTGGAAAACGAATTTGTGGACGCCACTGCGCTCGAAGCTTTGGAAAAGGCCGGTCACAAAGTGTTCCCGAGTGCCGCGTGCATCGCTGTCACGCAGGATAAACTGACGCAGAAACAAGCGTTGCAAATCGCAGGTCTCGCCGTGCCTAAATTTCGCGCGGTGAATTCACCGGCAGGAATCATTTCGGCGGCGAACGATTTCGGCTGGCCGTTGCTGCTCAAGACGCGGCGCAACGGTTACGACGGCAAAGGCAATTTCACAGTGCGCTCGGCAGCGGAGGTTGAAGCTGGCTGGCAAACCTTGGGCGGCGCGAAAAATGATTTGTTCGTCGAGACGTTTTGGCATTTCAGTCGGGAACTCGCGGTGATCGTCACGCGCGGGCGCGACGGCGCGACGGTGGTTTATCCGGTCGTCGAAACGATTCAGCGGAATCATGTCTGCCACGTCGTCAAAGCGCCGGCGGAAATTTCGGCTGAGGTTGCGAAACGCGCGACCGAGATGGCACGACGCGCAGTGGAAACGGTTGACGGCATCGGCAGCTTTGGCGTTGAAATGTTTTTATCGGCTAACGGCGAGATTGCCATCAACGAACTCGCACCGCGCGTTCACAATTCAGGCCACTACACCATCGAAGCGTGCGACTGCTCCCAGTTCGAGAACCACGTCCGCGCCGTGCTCGGTTGGCCGCTGGGCAATCCGTTAATGCTCGCGCCGACAGCAGTAATGGTGAATCTGCTCGGCACGGAAAAAGCGCCGGGCCAGCCGCGTGGGCTGGAGCGGGTGTTGCAAATGAAGGGAGCGCGCGTCCACATTTACGGCAAAACCATGAGTGGCGCGGGGCGCAAGATGGGACATATCACGGTGCTGGAAAATTCGCTTGAAGAAGGTCTGGCCATTGCCGAACGTGCGGCGCAGGAAATTTATTTTGGAACAAAAGCATGAAAGAAAAAATTGCGCCGCTGGTCGGCATCATCATGGGCAGCGATTCCGACTGGCCGACGATGGAGGCCGCTTACAAGGTCTGTCAGGAATTCAAAATCCCTTGCGAGGTGCGCGTGGTTTCTGCGCATCGCACGCCGGACGACATGGCGCGTTATGCCAAGTCTGCGCACAAACGCGGATTGCGCGTTGTCATTGCCGGTGCGGGCGGAGCGGCGCACCTGCCGGGCATGGTCGCGAGCCACACGCCGCTGCCGGTTATCGGCGTGCCGGTGGAAAGCAAAAGTTTGAAAGGCTTGGATTCGCTGCTGTCCATCGTGCAAATGCCGGGCGGAATTCCGGTGGCGACGGTCGCAATCGGTGGTGCGCGCAATGCCGCTTTGCTGGCCGTTTCCATCCTCGGAGCAAGCGACAAACAATTGCAAGCAGACGTGATTGAATTCAAAACAAAATTAGCCGCCGAATCGCGCGCGCGTGGTCGCAAGCTAATGTCGAGTTTGAAATGTTGACCCGTCAGAATGTGCGATGCCAACGAACCATGTTTGGATGAGTTCCTAATCAAGCATACGATCTTAAGGCGCAAATGCAGGGACACCTTCCTTGAGTTCAATCATGACCTCATTGCGCTTGAAAAACGGCAACGTCCAAGGTGGATTATAAAATGCCATGATCGGTTCACCAGTGGTCACCAGTTTGTGGTCGCTCACATATTCGAGCAATTGCTCCTGGTGAGGTTTCATGTTCTTATCGCCTTGGGAGCCTGAAAAGCAGATGACCACAAATCTTTTGGTTGGTAACGCAGTCAGTTTGACCCGGTCATTTTTTGGCTTGGGCAATGTTTTCATAGTATAACCCTCCGGCATGACAAACCGCACTTTCCAAACGTCGCCGCTGGCTTGCTGGGTCACCGGGGCGGTCATGGCGATTTTCTCCCCGCGCTGCTGGGTCACGGGAGCCGTCATGGCAATCTTCTGGCCCGGTGTGTTTCCCCCGAAAATATATCCGGCAATCAAGCGAAACCCCTCATTGATCGCCCGCTTGCGTTCGCCCGCAACTTCTGCTTCCGCCACGATCACGGGAGGATAATCGCGAATCTGAATCTTTCCCTCGGTGGCGACAATGTTGAATTTTGGTTCTGCGACCCGGCTCATAATACATCCTATAAAGGCCGTCGGAATGATCAAAATCACGCAAACTGCCCAAATCAATTTTCGAAAGTAACGACGGTTTTTAATTTGCGGGAATATACAGCCAAGTGCCATTCAGCACAAATGCTTCAAACCAGCATCAATTGTTCCAGCTCCAAATTCACATTGGGAATTAAACTGGAGTTGCACTGCCGCTAAAATTTTCCGCTCATGCTTTCACAATAGCCCGTGAGTTCCATGTAGGCACGGCCGATTTCTTTCTTGTTTTCATCCAGCACGCGACAAGCGCCTTCCCAATAGCCGACGCCACCTACCCTGCCGGTCAGTTCCTGATCGGCCACGAACGGTTGCACGATGAAAATCTCTGTTTTTCCCATTGCCGGATTCATCGCCTCCAATCGCACCTGCGATGGATAATCTGCCCCGGATTTGGGGCTGTGCCAATGCGCTAGAACTGCCCACTTAAACTGGTCCGGTCCAACTTGGTGAACCTGGCCTTTTGCATCAATCCACGCGACCGTTGAAAACGGATCGGTCGAACCATCGCTGCGGCGCATCCGGTAGGCCATCAATTCACGTCCATCAAAGAGCTGCAGACTCAACCAGTCCCAGCCGACCTGGCCCGCGCCCAACTGGCTGCTGCTGAATTCGTGATCCATCCACGCCTCGCCGGTCACGGCCAAATTAGTTTCAGCCAGCGTGAGCGTGCCGGTGGCGGACAATCGCGGAAACGTCAGGTAATGACTCGACGCGCTCGGGTCTGCCGCCTTGCGCGAAACGCCGTTCGTGCCGAAAATCACCAGCGGCGTTTTCGGAATTAAGTTCAGCGCGAAAGTGATGTCGGCGCCGACGCTGGCTTGCAGCTCAATAATTTCCGAAGAATCTTTTTTTGGAGGGGCGAGCCGTAGCGACCAATTTCCGTTGCGGACATCCAGCGTGTTGGTGGAAGAAGACGCATCCCAGCCGTCGCGATTTAATTTTTCTTGGAAGAGGAATTGACCCGACGTTTTGTCCACGAGCGCCATGTGCGCAAGGTAAATCTGGTCGTTGCCAAACGCGGCGGACGAGGAATTGTTGGTTGCACCTGGCGGCACGAGCGCGCGGCGGAAAAAGGTCGCTTGAAAACCAAACTGCGCGTCGTTCGTCGCGAACAAATGGCCGGTGATATACCACCACTCAATTGCAAAATCGGGATGGCTGCCGTGATCGCGCGGGAAAATAAATTGCCGGCCAGGCTGCGGAATCGCGTAACCATCGGCGGTCGTCGCTGAAATTTCCGCCGCACTCGCCCGACTTAAAAATGCAAGTGTCAGCAACAGCGCGCAAACGCCGCATAAATATTTATTGGTAAAAATGTTTCTTGAATATTTCATTCTTCTCGTTCCGCCGGCAGCCGCGCCGCCCACCGGCCGACGAACCAGCCCGCAATCGTCGCGCTGGCCAGCACCAGCAACGCCAGCGCGGCGAGTTGTCCCCACGGCCGGTCGGTTTGCAGTGTCCAGCCAAAGGTTTGTTTGTTGATGCGATAGATGAGCAGCCAGCCCAACGCGAGACTCACCGCCAAGCCCGACAACACTCCCGCCGCTGCCGTCAACGCGCTTTCCCACGCCGCCGCGAACGCCAGCTCTTTGCGCCTCATGCCAAGCGCCCGCAGCGTGTTCAAGTCCGCGCGGCGTTCCCACAGCACGCTCGCCATCGTGAACGCGAGTCCTGCGACGGCAACCACGACGCCGATTATTTCCAGCGCGTAGGTGACGGCAAACGTCTGATGAAAAATCCGCAGCGACTCGCCACGCAGATAGCCGCTCGTGAAAACGCCGAGGCCAGGATGCGCCGTGCGGATTTCCGTGCGCAAGGTTTCGGGATCGTAGCCGGGCTTGAGTGCTAGAATCAAACTCGCGGCGAGTTCGTTGCCAAACCAGTTTTTGAACTGCTGGCTTTCGATCAGCACCGAGCCGCGTTCGTTGCTGTAATCGGAAAAAATTCCTGCGATGGTCACGGCGCGAAAACCATCGGGCGTCGGGATTTTAATTTCGTTGCCGCGCTGCACGCGAAATCTTTCGGCAAACGCTTCGCTGACGAGAGCGAGCGCGGCGTTGCGATTCGGGTCAAAAACAGCGTCGTTGAGCGGCGCGCTCAACCACGCGGGTTTTGCGTAGTCGCGGAAAAAAGCGAGATGGTTGCCGACAAGCAGCGTCGTGGCGTCGCCAAGTTTGATTTCCAAAAACTGGATCACGTTCGCGTCTTTGACCGCCGGATTCGTGACGACCGTTTTCCACGTCGCGTCCGAAATGCGGCTGGAGGACGACGCGGTTTGCGCGCCGTCGCTCGAAATGTAAAGGTCGGCCTGGAACGTGCGCGCGATCCAGCCGCGCATGGTTTTGTCAAAACTGCCGACGAGAATCGCCATGCCGGCCGTCATGCCAATCGCGCAAACGAGTCCGGCGACCGCGAGCCGATGACGTCCGCTCGGTGCGCGCAGATGACTACTCGCGAGGCGCAGCGTGACGGAATAAATTTTCAGTTTGTGAAAAAATTTTCCAAGACCGGCGAGCGTCTGGCCGGCGAAAATTCCGGCGCCAAAAATCCAGCACAACGCCGTTGCATAAGCGGCCACCGGCAAACGCGCGCCGCCGGCCAGTCGCAGCGGCGGCAGCCAAGTTAAAATAATTCCGACGGCGATGAGCACGAGGCCGAGACTGGCATTGCTCAATAATTTTCCGCCGGGATAATTTGTTGTGCCGGCACGCGACGCGACCTGTGCGGGCGGCGTGTTGGCGGCGACTTGCGCGGGCCGCCACCCGGCGAGCGTGCTGGCGATGACCGCGAGAATCAAGGCGACGGCGGCCTCGCCGAAATTGAACGCGGCGGAATCCACTGAGTTCGCGTAGTAAAGTGCGTTCACGGTTTTGCCGACCATTTTCACGGCGACTTGCGCGCCGAGCCAGCCGAGGCCGAGGCCGAGCAATCCGCCGACGAGTCCGATGGCGGCGGCTTCGACGAGCCACGCAGTTTGAATTTGCCGCGACGTGACGCCGAGTGAGCGCAGCACGGCGATTTCATTTCGACGGCGCACAACCGCACCATCAAGTCCCTGAAAAACCAAATAAAGCCCGACGAGCAATGCGAGCATCGAAAGTAAAGTGAGGTTCAAACGAAAGGCTTGCGTCATCGTCGAAGCGGATTCGCGGCGGTCAGCGGGCGAACTCACGAGCCAGCGCGGGGCGTTGGGCGGATTCGCCGCCTCCAATCTTTTCTTCATCGCCGCCCAGCGTTCGGCGCGCTGCGGACTCGCTTCGAGCACCAACTCGACGCGATCCAGCCGCCCGGTTTTATCGGTCAATTGTTGCAACGCGGGCAAATCCATAATGAGCAGATTGGCGGGAGGCGCCGGTTGTTTTGGGTCGTTCGGAATAATTCCAACGACACGCAGCTCGACGGGATGCTCGTTGATGATGAGCGGCAGAGGTGAACCGATCTTCAGTTGGTCGCGTTTCGCGAGTGCTTCGCTGATGAAAACGGAAAATTGATTTCGCAGCACGGGCGAAAAACCTTTTTCGGAATCGTTGGTTGAACTGGCGGAACCGAACCAGCCTTTGCCGTTATCCTCCTGGCTCCCAAGATTAACGAGCGCGGGCAAATCCAGGCCGAGCAATTGAAACGTCGGGCGCGAGAGCAGCGCCTCGTTTTCTTCCCGGCGCGGCGGCACGGCGGTGCTTTCCAAAACCGGCACAATATTTACCGGTTCGTTCCCGAGCAACTGGCGCAGCTCGGGCAAAATGGTTTCGGACAAGTCGCCGACGGGCGCGGTGATGAGGCCGTCGCTTTGCGCGGTGATGAGGTCGGTGAAATTTTGAAAGCTCGCGATAGCGGCGCGGTTCGCGAGCCGGATGGAAAAAAACGCCGCCACGCCAATGGCGAGAATCAGTAGCAGCAAAATCGAGGACACCGGCGAAAGCCGCCAATGCCGCCACGCGAAGCGCGCCCAGAGAAGGCGCAGCACGGTTTGGTTCGTCGCCGCCATTTTAATCTTTGTCGCGCTGACCGCCGATTTGTCCGTCGCGCAGATGAATTTCCCGATGGCAAATCTGCGCGGCCGCGCCGCTGTGCGTGACGAGCACCAGCGCGGTGCCGGTTTCATCCGAAAGTTCGCGGAGCAATTCGAGGATGATCGCGCCGTTCCGCGAATCGAGGTTGCCGGTCGGCTCGTCGGCCAGCAGCACTGAGGGCTTGTGCGCCAACGCCCGCGCGATGGCCACACGCTGCATCTCGCCGCCAGAAAGCTGGCCGGGAAAAGCGTCCGCGCGATGGGTCACGCCGACGCGATCCAAAAGTGAACGCACGCGTTCGGCGCGGTCATTGGCGGCAACGCCATTTAATTGCAGCGGCAGCTCGATATTTTCTGCCGCCGTCAACGTCGGCAGGAGATGAAAGAATTGAAAAATCGTGCCGATGTGACGCCGGCGCACTTCGGTCAACCCATCCGCGTCGAGCGTTTCCAGCGCAATGTTTTTGAAGCGGATGCTGCCCGAATCTGGCCGATCCACGCCGCCAAGACAATTGAGCAAGGTGGATTTGCCGCTGCCCGAAGCGCCGGTCAGCGCGAGCCGCTCGCCGGCGCGGACTTCGAGCGACACGCCACGGAGGACCGGACGCTCACCGTAGGCTTTTACTAAATCGTGGGCCGTCAGCACCGCCGTGGAAGTGAATTTCGCGGTTGTAAAATTTTCTTTAGTCATCGTTTTGTCGCTTTACGGGTCTGGCATAGTTTGCTTTGAATTCAGCGCGTTTGTTCAAATGCTATTCGGCAGAACCAGTCGCTGCGGGTGGCAATCGCAAGAAGCGGGTTTTGCAGTCCCGGTGTGAGCACCAGTCTTTGGAGCCATTTTGCCCAAGCCAGGCGTCGGGCAAAAAGGGTATCACAATCGCGGGCGATTTTTTGGCGGGCTTCGACCCAGGATGATTCGCCCCGGCTCCAGGCCGCGAGTGGCGCAATGGCCAGTTCGGCGGACTCGAAGGCCATGGACATGCCATTGCCGGTGACAGGCGGAATCATAGTGATGGCGTCCCCGACGCAAATCTCGGCGCGGGCGGAGGCTGGTTGCGGTTGCAGCGAAAGTCCGGCGACTGCGCACAAGGAATTGTCATCAAACTGCACCTCGGCCAACCGCTGATTCAACGGTGATCCGGGTTGGCCGAGCAGGAGTTCACGCCCGTTTCTGGCTTCGCCATCCTCGCCGGCACCTTTGCGAAACAAGCCGCAAATGTTCACTTCGCCGCCGTTGATTTTGCACAAGCCAACGTAGCCGCGCGGTGAGAAGTGCATCTCCAGATCAGCGGTGAGCGCGACGTTGCGGGCATGAATTTTCAGCCCAAACCAGCGCGCGCCATGCTCCACGGCCCGGGCACGACGGCCGGTAGCGCGGACGCAGCCTTCGCCGAGATTCTCCGTGGACGCCCGCTGGCCTTCGCATAATTCACCACCGAGATCGCGGAAACTTTTTGCGAGCGCCGCATCAAGCAGGAAGCGCGACAGGCAGATGGCCGGCGACGGCAAGCGATGGGTTGGACTTGATTTGGTGGCAGAATGAAACGCGACTGTTTGCGCACTGACCGCGCCGGCCTGGTCGAATAATTCACGCAAACCGAGGCGTGCCAGCGTGTCCTGGCCGCGACCGCTGATGAACTCGCCGCAGACACGGTGGCGGGGATAACGGCCGGCCTCCTGAATGGTGACGGGGATTTCCCGGCGGCGCAGCGCAATGCCCAGCGCGAAACCCGCCAGACCGCCGCCAATAATCTTAATGGGCTTGGGCGCAGACATTTTATTCGCGTCGCCGCGCAATGAATAAGTGGCTGAACCAACCGGCACGGCGTTCGGTCAGTTGCCAGTTCGATTGATCCGGCCAGAGCGCAGAAATTTCCCGGCCGGCAAATCCGGCGCGAATACTGACGACGGCATCGTGGCGTGTTACGCTGTTGCAAGCGATGAGCCAGAGCAGTTTTCCGACCAGCAACGGCAGTGTGAACCGATGTGGCTCAATGGCCACAAACAAATTGGTGTTTTGAGAAATTTTTTGCAGCAACCTTGAAAGTTGTGCGTCCTGAAAGTGGTGAAGAAACAGATTGGCGACGATCACCGCGTCCGCATCGCCGGGCGGTGTCCAGTCGAACACGTCGGCAACGACGGCCTCGGCACGCCATCCCAGCGCCAGAAAAGACGCCAGTGTTTCGGCTGAAGAATTTTTTTGCAAGTCGAGCAACGTGGCGTCCACATCCTGCCAATGAGGCGACATTTCTTTTGCCAGGCGAAGGAGAAAATTTCCGTCGCCCGCGCCAAGCTCGGTGATTCTTCGGGGTTCGGAACCCAGGTTTTCCTGGAGCGCTCGCGCCATGATGACGTGATTGCGCATCCACCAGTTGATCCGGCGCAAGTCGTGGCGCGAGCGGACCGCCCGCGGGTCGTCGGGTGGCAGCGTGTCGAGCAGTTCGGGTCGGACTTGGCGCTTCATTTTCCAATTTCCAGCAGCGCGCCATGACAACTGAATCCCGCGCCGAATGCCGACATCCACCAGAGGCCGTCGGGCACGGTATCGCGCAAGGATCGTTCGAGGACGAAATAAACGGTCGGGCTGCTGATGTTGCCAAATTCGCGCAGCACTGCGGAACTGTGGCGCACGTCGGACTCGGTCAATTCGAGCTGGTCGCGCAAAGCGCGAATCACATCGCGCCCGCCCGTATGCAGAATCCAGCCGGTAATCTGTTCGCGTTCGACACCCGCCGCCACCAACGATTCGGAAAATAATTTTCGGGCAGCCTCGCTGGCGACTTGCGGGACTTCGGGCAGCAGGATGTTTCGCAACATGCCGTTTTTATGGCTGAAGCGAAGCATGTCGCGCTTGGCGGTGACGAGACGCGAGGCGGCACATTTCCATTTCACGCGACGGCGGTCAGGCAGGGGTTCATTCGACAATACCGCCGCACCCGCTCCGTCACCGAAGAGGCAGGCGCTGATCAGCACGCCTGGGTCATTATCAAGGTAGAAAGCAGCGCTGCAAACCTCGACGCAGATGGAAAGAACTTTTTTGGCGCGGCCGGCAGAAAGGATTGACTCGGCGGCGCGAAAGTTTGGCAGGGCCGCACCGCAGCCTTGGCCCACCAAATCAAGCGCGAAAACGTCCGGGCGCAGGCCAAGCTGTTCGCTGACATAACTCGTGAGACCCGGGCAAAGATAACCCGTGCAGGTGCTGATGAGAACGGCGTCCATCTCGCCGGCTGTGCTTTGTGCATCTTCCAACGCGCGTTTGGCCGCTGCCACCGCGAGCGCCGGAGCGTGCGTGACAAAACGCGTTTGCAGGGCGTCGGGTGTGAGGTCGAACACTTCCGTGATCGGATCCAACGCAAGGTGGCGGGTGTTGATGCCATTGTCGCCACAGAGAACTTTTTTCAAGATGGCGTGCGAGCGAGTTGAGAGCCGCGCGACGACATCCGAATGGCGCAAAGCATCCCAGCAGTCACGCTGGGCGTAACGCGGAAGCGGGGCGGCCGTTCCAAGACCAATAAAATACATGACTGGCTTTATCATACTGAATGCAGAAGGGAGAACAAATCTCGTCTAAAAATGACACTCATTGGCTATTGCCACCTTGAGATGATCTTCCAGGTCAAAAATTCAACTGCGTGTAATTTTCGGCCGGGGATTGATGCAGGTCTCCGAATCACAGGGCCGACCAAACAATTTGCCTATGGCCATCCGGTTGCGGGCAAACCATTCGTAACCTAGGTCGGCCAGCCAATGCAAACCCGGCCAGGCCGTCGGGGCCAGGACCCAGCCGAGTCCGACGGCGCGATACGCTTCACGAAAAACAGACACGCGCTGGATGAGGCGTCCATCCGGAAAAACTCCGTGGATGACGCCCATCAATTCTTCACGAGTTGTGCCATAAACTAACGCATCAAAACCCGGCGCGGTTATGTCCTCGAAAGCCAGCCGGCCGTTACAATTACGCCGTGCCAGAAAGCGTGCTTCGCGCCGGCACAGCGGACATTCGCCATCGTATAGGAGTTTAAAACGCCATTGATTCATGGGCCCGCTAGTTATTTCATCGCCAGAGGCAAGGTTAGGTTTTTTGATCACGATTTTGTTGCTCAGTCAAGACGGCATGGCCGAATATCGTCCGTTTTTGTTTCGCGCGATGATTTTCAAGAATGGCGAAAAAATTGATGGCTTCGGCATCCTGCGGATTGACGAGCAATCTCTGCTTCAGGCGCAGCGACTCGATTTCGGTGACGTCATCCTGTTCGGCGACGTAATAGATGGGTTTGCCGCGTTCCCCAAAAATGGAGTAACAATACCAATTCATCAGGAACGGCTCGCCATCCTTGCGATAGTTCCAGGTTTGTCCGTGAAAAACTTCGCGGTTGAGAAGCTTCTCCTTGAGCAAACCCACCACGGCGTGGTCGGTGTGTTCGCCTTGCAGCAGGCGCGGCGTTTTGCCGCGCAAATCGTCGCGGCTATAACCGGTCATCTTGATCCAGGCGTGGTTCACGTAGATGATGCGCGGGCCGGCCGGCCCTTCGAGCGTCACATCCGTCACCATGATGCCGCACCGCAAGTTTTCGAGGACAATCAACCAGTCAAATTTCAGTTGCATGATTTTAGTATTCAGTTTTTGGCCGCCGCCCACTCGACAGACCGGGGTTGCGAGTTGAAACTTTTGACCCAATAGGTTGGTTTGTGCGGGTTAATTTTCCGGTGATTTAGATTCATTTGAACTTGGGCGCAGCATCGGGTTTTCGGAACTGCGGCTCGCTTCCTGGTTCCGGGCCGCCTCATCTTTCGCCCAATCAGCTGCCTGCTGCACGCCGAGGAAAACAATTCCCGTCATGGCGCAGCCGAACAGAAAGATGGGGAAGATGTAGATGCCCATATCACTTTTTCCGGTTGATGGTCATGCTATCTGAAACCACGACCAAGCGCACGCCGACCCATAGAGCGAGGATGCTCGGCACCCAGAGGCCAACGAAAACGCCGTAGTCGTGATTCACGAGAAACCACAAGCCGACGCTGGCCACGAAACTCGCGAAGGCGGCGAATAGAAAGTAGTAATCAAATTTCTTGAACATTTTTCGTTTCAATTGATGGTTGCGGGACGGAGAGCCAAAGCTCTCCGTCCCGTGGCTTGATCAGCTAGGGATCAACACCGTGTCAATCACATGCACCACGCCGTTGCTGGCGGCGACATCAGTCTTGATAACCGTGGCGTTATTGATGGTGACTTTGCCGGCGTCAACCTTAATGCTCACCTCTTTGCCGCTGGCAGTCGTGGCCGTCATGGTTTTCACATCCGCCGCCATGACTTTGCCGGCGACGACGTGATAGGTCAGAATGGCGGCCAGCTTGGCCTTGTTCTCGGGCTTAAGCAGCTCTTGAATCGTGCCCGCCGGCAGCTTGGCGAAGGCCTCGTCCGTAGGGGCGAAGACCGTGAACGGTCCCGCACCTTGCAGCGTTTCCACCAGGCCGGCCGCAGTTACTGCTGCCACCAGGGTGTTGAAGATTCCGGCCGCCGAGGCGACGACTACAATGTTGTTTGAATTTGTTTGGCTCATAATGTTTTCAGTTGTTGTCTATTTTGTTTGTTATTGTTGTTTGTTGTGTCCGTTTCGTTTTGGTCTTAACTAAATCTTTGGATTCGTGTTTTTATTATTTGGGCAGGAGCACGGTATCAATTACGTGAATTACCCCGTTGCTTGCGGCCACATCTGTCTTGATGACCTTAGCGTCGTTGACCGTAACTTTGCCGTCATCAACTTTGATGCTGAGTTCCTTCCCGTTGACGGTTTTGACCATCATCGTTTTTACATCGGCGGCCATGACTTTGCCCGGCACGACGTGGTAAGTCAGAATAGCGACGAGCTTGTCCTTGTTCTCCGGTTTAAGCAGGCCTTCGACCGTGCCCGGCGGCAGCTTGGCAAAAGCCTCGTCGGTCGGCGCGAAGACTGTGAACGGCCCTTTGCCTTGGAGCGTCTCCACCAGGCCGGCTGCCTTCACGGCGGCGACGAGGGTCTTGAAACTGCCAGCGCTGGACGCCACGGCGACAATGTCGCCGGGACTCGCCGCGTCGTCCGCCGCACGGGCGATCGGCAGCGTGGAGGGCAGAATCAGCAGGGCGGCAACGGCGAATATTTTGGTAACTGTTTTCATTTTGTTGGTTTGCTTGTTGTTTTTGTTTTGAACTCGGACGCTCACCGCGAAACACGTCGGCCGGCAATACTTTAATTTAAGTGTGCGGCCGGCGAACTCAGCGGCTAATACGTTTTCGAGTTTCATGTTTACTTTGTTTTGCGAACTATCCCTTTCGTCAAACGGTGACGAACATGTCTAAACATTGTCTATCATGTGTATAATGTCAAATATTTATCTGCAAGTTTTATCTTGGCCCGCCATCGTCCTTCTTGATTCGCCAATACAATTGAGCTTTTATGGACTTCTGTGGACTTTTAAGAAAACCAAAACAATCTTTTACCTTGCCAGTTTTTGGAAACTGTGGAAGATTTGTATAACGAAATGTCAAACGCCAGTCATCCCATCAAAGTCGTGGCCCGCCTCACCGGTTTGAGCGCCTATGTCATCCGCATTTGGGAACAGCGCTACAGCGCCGTCAAACCCGATCGGACCGGCACCAACCGCCGGCTTTACTCGGATCAGCAGGTTGAACGGCTCAAATTATTGCGCGCGGTGACGCAGGCAGGACACAACATTGGCCTGATCGCGCAGTGGCCGACGGAAAAACTGCGGAAGCAGGCGGCGGAATCTTCCAGCATGATTCCGCTCTCGAATCGAACCGCGCCCAGCACCCCCGCTTCAGGTGATTCAATCATCGAGGAATGTGTAGCGGCGATGAAATCGCTCGACGCCAAATCCTTTGAAGACGCCCTCAAGCGTGGCGCGATGGCGCTCGGCACGATGGGACTGCTCCAACGTGTTGTCACGCCACTGGCGCAGATGATCGGTGAACTGTGGATTGATGGCAGCATTACCGTGGCCCACGAGCATTTGGCGACCTCCGTGCTGCGGACGTTTCTGTTGAACGCGGCCAGGCCGTTCGGAGAAACCAAGCATTCTCCCCGGTTGGTGGTGGCGACGCCGGCGGGCCAACTTCATGAACTTGGCGCGTTGCTGGTCGCTGCCGTGGCTACGCACCTGGACTGGCAGATCATTTATCTGGGCGCAAGCCTGCCGGCGACGGAGATAGCTGGCGCGGCACGTCAAAGCCAGGCACGGGCGGTCGCCTTGAGTCTCGTCTATCCCGAGGATGATTCACGGATGGAAACCGAACTGAAGCTGCTACGGGAATTGCTACCGGCGGACGTGGCGATTTTGGCGGGCGGACGGGCGATGCTCGCCTATCACGACACCCTCCAACAAATCGGCGCGGTGCGGACCGGAGACCTTTCGGATCTCGCCACCAAACTCGAAGCGTTGAGAAAACCTGCCAAAAAAATTTCCAGTTCAAAACCGGTGGCGAAATGAAAACCCAATGGAAGCAAACAGACAAATTCACATTGTTGTGCTCGGCGCGGGCTTTGGCGGCCTGACCTTTTGCAAACAGTTTCAAATGCCGGGTGCCCGAATCACGCTGGTGGATCGCACGAATCATCATTTGTTTCAGCCGCTGTTGTATCAAGTGGCAACATGTGGCCTTTCCGCGCCCGACATCGCGCAACCGGTTCGTTCCATTATGTCCGACCGACCGGATGTCACCGTTTTGCTGGATAACGTGACCGGTTTTGATTTCGTAAAAAAGCAGGTGCGCCTCAAAAAAAATTCCTTGAGCTACGATTATTTGGTGCTCGCATTGGGCGGCCAGACTGGATATTTCGGCCATCCGGAATGGGAACGCTTCGCGCCCGGCCTGAAATCGCTCGAAGACGCGCTCCGCATCCGCAGCCATGTCCTGCTCTCGTTTGAGCAAGCCGAGAACGAAGCAAACACCGCCGAGCACGACAAGCTCATGACCATCGTCGTCGTCGGTGGCGGCCCGACCGGCGTGGAACTCGCGGGGTCTTTCGCGGAGTTGACGCGCACGGTTTTGAAACGTGATTTTCGGCGCATTGATCCCACCCAAGCCCGGATTATTCTTATCGAAGCCTCGAAAAATTTGCTCTCGAATTTTCCACCGGATTTATCCGCGAGCGCCCGCCGGCAACTTGAAGCGCTTGGAGTGCAAGTCCGCAATGAAACTTCGGTCAAAGACATCCGCGAAGGCGAAGTCGAACTGGCCAGCGGCGAAATCATTCCTGCCGCCAACGTCGTCTGGGCGGCGGGTGTTTCCGCCACGCCACTGACGCAAAAACTCGGCGTGGAGCTGGATCGCGCTGGTCGCGTCAAAGTGAATCCGGATTTAAGCCTGCCCGGCCATCCGGAAATTTTTGCCATTGGTGACATGGCCTTTGTGCCGCAAGCCGACGGCAAACCCGTGCCGGGAGTTTCACCCGCCGCGATCCAGATGGCTGCTCACGTTGCCAAAATTATTGAGCAGGAGGCCATGTTCGCCGCGAGCCTCGACACCCGTCCGGCCTTCAAGTATTGGGACAAGGGCACGATGGCCACCATTGGCCGCTCGGCAGCGGTGGCGTGGATTGGAAAATTAAAATTTTCCGGGCTGCTCGCCTGGCTGGCGTGGCTGTTTGTGCATTTGATTTTCCTGATCGGTTTCCGCAACCGCACCTCCGTGTTTTTTCAGTGGGCGTATTCTTATTTTTCCTACAATCGCAGCGCCCGCTTAATCACCAACTTGCCGCAACCAACCGAACCGCAAAAACCGGCACCGCCGTTGACACCGGTTCCAGCGATTTTATGAGCAAAGAAAATTCTCCCGTGATGATTATTGTTGGCGGTGCCGGCGGCATCGGTTCCGCCGTCGCCCGCAAACTGGCTGCGCGCGGCTGCAAACTGATTATCGCCGGCCGCAACGCAGCGCGCCTCGAAAGCGTCGCCGCTGAAACTGGCGCGCAGGCTTTCCCGCTAGACGCCCGCGACAGCACCGCCGTTGACGCGTTGATGCAGTCCGTGCAAACCAGACACGAGCGCGTGGATGGCGTGGTGAATTGCACAGGTTCCATTTTGCTGAAGCCTGCCCATTTGATCAGCGATCAGGATTTTGCCGACACGATTGCCACCAATCTCACGACCGCCTTCAACCTCGTGCGTGCCGCCACGCGGCTGATGATGAAACAAGCCGGAGGTGGCAGCATCGTGCTCTGCTCGTCGGTCGCGGCGCGGCGCGGACTCGTGAACCACGAAGCCATCGCCGCTGCCAAGGCCGGGGTGGAAGGCCTGGCGCTGGCCGCAGCGGCGAGCTACGCCCGGTTTGGCGTGCGGGTGAATTGTGTGGCGCCCGGTTTGACGCGCACGGACTTGACCCGCTCGTTGACGCAAAATGAAACCGTCGCGAAAATGTCCGCCGCCCTGCATCCGCTCGGACGCATCGGTGAACCGGCGGAAGTGGCCTCGGCGATTTGCTGGTTGCTGGACGCCGAACAAAGCTGGGTCACGGGCCAGGTCATCGGCATTGACGGCGGCCTCGGCAGTGTTCAAGCACGGAGCTAAAGTTTATGCCGACAGCAAAAACCAAAAAATCTTCCGCACCGACTGGATTACTGCGACTGGGACTGTGCTGCCAGTTTCTCGAACAGCCGATCAAATTTCGCGTCGCCACCGCCACCGCCATGCAGCGTTTGCCTCGGCGCGAACAACTGGCACGTTTCGCCGAACTCTGCACCGCTAATGCCGAGGCACTGCTGGCGGCGTTGCAATTTTGCGCGACTCACCACATTGGTTCGTTTCGTATTCTCACGCCGATCATGCCCGTCAAGACGCACCCGACCGTGGGCTATCGCGTCGAAGAATTACCGGGCGCGGATGAAATTGTGGCGCAGTTCCGCCGCTGCGGTGAGTTCGCCCGCGCGCAAGGCATTCGCACCGGTTTTCATCCCGACCAGTTTGTCGTGCTCAATTCGCCGGATGCAGACATCGTGGCGCGCTCGGTCGCAGACATTGAATCGCAGGCGGAACTTGCGGAATGGACGAATGCCGACACAGTCAACATTCACGGCGGCGGCGGTTACGGCGACAAGCCGGCGGCGTTGGAGCGCTTCCAGCGCAATCTCGAACTGCTCTCGCCCCGCGCCCGCGCCTGCCTGACCGTGGAGAACGACGACAAAACTTTTACGCCTGCCGATTTGTTGCCGCTCTGCCGCAGCGAAGGCGTGCCGCTTGTTTATGACGCGCACCATCATCGTTGCCTGCCCGACGACTTGACGGTCGAGCAAGCCACCGAAGCGGCGCGTAAGACTTGGAAGAATCGCGAGCCGCTCTTCCACCTTTCCAGTCCGCTGGCGGGCTGGTCCGGACCGAAACCGGAGCGGCATCACGATTTCATTGACCCCAAAGATTTCCCCGCCGCCTGGCGCGGTTTGGCACTCACGGTCGAAGTCGAGGCGAAAGCCAAGGAACTCGCTGTGGCCCGGCTTCAGCGCGATCTGGCTGGAGAAAAACCATTTCATGTCTGACTCCAAGCTCATTCTACTCACCGGCGCGACGGGCTACGTCGGCGGGCGGCTGTTGCCATTGCTGGTGGCGGACGGCTGGCGCGTGCGGTGTCTGGCGCGGCAGCCGGACCATTTGTCGCCCCGTGTGCCGGCCGGCGTCGAAGTGGTGCAAGGCGACTTGCTCGACGCGGCTTCGCTGTCGGCGGCCATGCAGGGCGTGGAAGCCGCGTATTACCTGGTTCATTCGATGGGCGCGACGGGCGATTTTGAAGAGCAGGACCGGATTGCCGCGGAGAATTTCGCCGCCGCCGCGCACGGCGCAGGCGTCCAGCGCATCATTTATCTCGGAGGCTTGGGCGAGAATGAGCCGGATTTGTCCGCGCACTTGCGCAGCCGGCATGAGGTGGGGGAGCGATTGCGGGCGCACGCTGTGCCGGTGATCGAGTTCCGGGCGTCCATCATCATCGGCTCGGGCAGCTTGTCTTTTGAAATGATCCGGGCGCTGGTGGAGCGGTTGCCGGTGATGGTGATGCCGCGATGGGTGCGGGTGACGGCGCAACCCATCGCCATCGGCGACGTGCTCGCGTATCTCCGTGCGGCGCTGTCCCTCAAGCTGGCTGGCAGCGTCATGGTCGAGATTGGCGGGCCGGACCAGGTTTCCTATGGCGAACTGATGCGCGAATACGCACGGCAGCGCGGGCTGCGGCGGTGGATGATTCCCGTGCCTTTGCTGACCCCGCGACTGTCGAGTTTGTGGCTGGGCCTGGTGACGCCGCTGTATGCCCGCGTAGGCCGCAAGCTGGTGGACAGCCTCCGGCATCCGACTGTGGTGCGCGACGATTCCGTCCAACGCCTGTTCCCCATCAGGCCGATTGGCTTGGGCGAGGCGATTGCGCGGGCTTTACGAAACGAAGACTCGACCTTCGCGCAAACGCGCTGGTCGGACGCATCGTCAGCCGCCGCGAACGCGCCCCAGCAATGGGGCGGCACACGCTTCGGTAATCGCTTGGTAGATTCACGCACGACGCGGGTCGCGGCGTCGCAGGCTAAAGTGTTTTCCGTCGTCGAAAAGATCGGCGGCACGGCGGGCTGGCACTACGCGAACTGGCTTTGGACGTTGCGCGGTTGGCTGGACCTGGTCATGGGCGGGGTGGGAATGCGCCGGGGTCGCCGTGATCCGGAGCGGTTGCTGGCCGGCGACACGCTGGATTGTTGGCGCGTCGAATCCAGCCAGCCAGACCAGCGGCTGCGGCTAGCGGCCGAGATGAAACTGCCGGGCCGGGCGTGGCTTGAATTCGAAGTGCAACCGGATGGAAACGGGGCGCGGCTGCGCCAAACGGCGACCTTCGATCCTTTGGGATTATGGGGGCTGGCGTATTGGTATGGCGTCTGGCCGTTGCACCAACTCGTTTTCGCCGGGATGTTGCGCGGCATTGCCAAGTCAGCGGAGGAAGGCAAATGAGAGTTCACGAATTTCAATCCGAACTGTGGCTGCCGCTCCCGCCGGAGGAGTTGTTCTCGTTTTTCGCCGATGCGGCCAACCTCGATGCCCTCACGCCACCGTGGCTGAATTTTCACATCGTCACGCCGCCACCCATCGCGATGCGCGAGGGGGCGCTGATTGATTACCGTCTCCGCGTGCGCGGCATCCCGCTGCGCTGGCGCACCCGCATCAACGTCTGGCAGCCGCCGTATCGCTTCGTGGACGAACAGCTTCGCGGGCCTTACCGGCAGTGGATTCACGAGCACACGTTCGAGGCGCGCGACGGCGGCACGCGGGCGCGCGACGTGGTGCGCTATGCCGTGCCATTCGATTTCATTGCGCACCGCTGGCTCGTGCGCCCGGACGTGGAACGGATTTTCCGGTATCGCTCGGCGGCTTTGACGCAGCGTTTCGGCGACGGGCGGAGGCTAACGCCATGAACGCATCGTCACCCCCTTCAACCTCGGCCTTGCGGCGCTGGCTACCACTCGCGGGCTGGGTGTTGCTCTGCTTTGCCGCAGCATCGCTTGGCGCTTTGTTCATGCCGGGCGAATGGTATGCCGCGCTCAACAAACCGGCGTGGAATCCGCCGGGGTGGATTTTTGGTCCGGTCTGGTCGGCGCTCTACACGATGATGGCCGTGGCGGCGTGGTTGGTGTGGCGGCAAGGCGGATTCGCAGCCCGGCGCGGCCCGCTGCTGGTGTTCCTCGCGCAACTGGCGCTCAACGTGGCGTGGACTCCGCTGTTTTTCGGACTACACCGACCCGGTTTGGCGTTCGCGGAGATCATGCTACTATGGCTGGCGATTGCGTGGACTATCGCGGCGTTTTGGCCGGTGCATCGCGTCGCCGCTTGGCTGCTTGCGCCGTATCTGGCGTGGGTAAGTTTCGCTGCGGCGTTGAACTTCACGCTGTGGCGACTGAACTCTTGAACTTTTGAAAGCAAATGACTTTGACTTTAACCCGCTTCGCGCGCCTGATTGCCGCGCTCGCACTGATATCCCTGGCCATTACCATGAAAGCGGACACTGAAACCAATAAAACCCTCTTCGATTTTAAGGCGGTAACCCATTCGCCCACCTGGGAAGTAGTTAACGACGATGTGATGGGCGGTGTTTCCACCAGTCAGTTTGAAGTGCTGACCAACGGTGGTGCCGTTTTCAGCGGCACAGTGCGGTTCGAGAACAACGGCGGATTTGCCTCGGTCCGCTCTTCGCCCGTGGGCGAGAACCTCGCCGGCCTCACCGCTTTTGTCCTGCGGGTGCGCGGAGATGGTCGCCGTTATAAATTCAGCGTGCGAACCGGGACGGGCTTCGACACCCCGCTTTACCAGTGCAGTTTCACGACGAAGCCGGGCGAGTGGACCGAGCATCGGCTGCCGCTGAAACAATTTGTGCCGACGTTCCGGGGCCGGGTCTTGTCGGGCGAGCCGCCGCTCGATCCGGCAAAGGTGACATCCGTGGGCTTTCTGATTTCGGACAAGCAGGCTGGTCCATTCCGGCTGGAAATTGACTGGATCAAGTCCGTATCCCTAAAATAAAAATGATTTCACGCGGTCACAATAGTTCAAACCTCGTCTGGCTGCGCCTTGATCTGCGGCTCACCGACAATCCGGCGCTGGCAGCGGCGGTGGAGCGCGGCGGCGCGGTCATTCCGGTTTTCATTCACTCACCCGAGGAGGAATCGCCATGGCTGCCCGGCGGCGCTTCCTGCTGGTGGTTGCATCAATCATTGCGCGAGCTTGACGCCCGATTACGCGAACGCGGCTCGCGGCTCGTGATCCGACGAGGCCCGGTGCTCGCGACTTTGCGGGCGCTCGTGAAGGAAACCGGTGCAACGGCGGTGTTCTGGAATCGCCGCTATGAACCTGCCGTCATCGCGCGCGATGCCAAAGTGAAAGAGGGGCTGCGTGGTGAGGGTTTGAAAGTGGAGAGCTTCAACGCGGCGCTGCTGCACGAGCCGTGGATGATCCGAAACAAAAGCGACAAACCGTTCCAAGTCTTCACGCCGTTTTGGAAGCAGTGCCTTAATGAACCCGAACCCGCCGAACCGCTGCCTGCGCCAAAAAACATTTCCGCGCCCTCGAAATGGCCGAAGTCGCTTGCGCTGGATGAATTAGAGTTCGAGCCGAAAATAAATTGGGCTGACGGGCTGCGCGCTACTTGGCAACCGGGCGAGGCCGGCGCAATGGAAAATTTGCGGAAATTTCTCGCGCGGGCATTCGACAACTATTCTGAAAAACGCAATCGGCCCGATGTCGCCGGCACGTCGCGCCTCTCGCCGCATTTGCATTTCGGCGAAATCAGTCCGCGCCAAATCTGGCACGGATTGAAAGCAATGGCGGCCAAACGCAAAATGCCGACGGCCGCCTGGCGCAATTCGCAATTTCTCGCGGAAGTTGGCTGGCGCGAGTTTGCGCATCACCTGCTGTTTCATTTTCCGCGCACACCCGCCGAACCGCTGCGTCCGCAGTTCAAACATTTTCCGTGGCGCAAGGACGCGGCGGCGCTGCGCGCCTGGCAAAAAGGCCGCACCGGCTATCCGGTTGTGGACGCGGGAATGCGCGAGTTGTGGGCGACGGGCTGGATGCACAACCGTGTGCGCATGATTGTCGCCAGTTTCCTCGTGAAGGATTTGCTGCTGCCGTGGCAGGACGGCGCGCGGTGGTTTTGGGACACGCTCGTGGACGCCGACCTCGCGTCGAACACACTCGGCTGGCAGTGGATCGCCGGTTGCGGCGCGGATGCCGCGCCGTATTTCCGCATTTTCAATCCCGTGAGTCAGGGCGAGAAATTCGATCCGAACGGCGATTACGTCCGCCGCTGGTGTCCCGAACTCGCGAAGCTACCGGATGAATGGTTGCATCGTCCTTGGGAAGCGCCGGTGGAAATTTTCGCGCGCGCCGGCCTGCTGCCCGGCCGCGATTATCCCGAACCTATCATCCGCCACGCGACCGCGCGCGAGGTGGCGCTGGAAGCCTTTGCCAGAATCAAATTTCCCGCCGCCTGACCAACCCCACGCTCACTGGACTTTTCGTTGCCGCCATCGCCTCGCGAGGCGAAACGAGCATCGGTTCAAACCGCTCCAGATTCGTTACCCAATTCAACATTGTTATGTCGGACACTCGCATAAACCCGACATGCACACTCCGGGCGTGATTCCTAAGCGCAATCCCTTGGCGAAGCGAGTGCAGTCAAGGTGGAGACGCGGGGTGGAGGAGCGTTCTACCTTGACGGCGCGAGCGAGCCATATAATAAAAGCGCGAGGCACGCTCCGGTTCTGCTCGTATTTATTTAATTTTCTCCGGCGTCTGCCCACGCGCCAAGATGTGCTGTGCCTGATACCAGAAATGAAATGCCGGTGCGTTGCCGCCTTTGAGCCGGGTCAGCGGCGTCCACGGCGCTTCGATTTGAAGATCACGTAACTCGGCGACGCGGTCGGACTGAAAACGCAATTGTTCAATGGTCACACCAGCCGGACGGCGCTGAATCCACGCAGCGAGACAGGCGGCTTTGCCGGTGGCGATGCGGGCTTCGTCCCGGCGGAACGGCTGGTTCACCAGATGATTTTGCAGTGCGTTCACGCCGTCCTGCAAAAAAAGTCCCTGTTCGGTTTTTGCGCCGCCTCGCAATTCAAGCTGGCAGTAAAGAAATCCAGCTTCAATAGAATCGTTCAACGTATCGGCGAGGCTGAACTTGGCCTGGCGATAGACAAGCTGCCGGGCGTGGCTGGCGGCATAGGCTTCAGCGGTCACGCTCAAATCGGTGGCGGCATCAAAAAGCACACCCACGTCGAAAAGCTGTTTCACAATGTCCGTCCGGCGGAGCGGATGATAGAGAATGCCGATGGTGCGTGGGGCAAACGCCGTCAGTTTGTCGCCGAGCAAACTGTCCACCGTCGGCACGGCCACGCGAACTTCACGTTCCAGCGTGATGAAAGGCGTGTTGATGACGACGGGTTCACAATGTGGCGCGACCTGCCGCTCAAAAAGCACATCAAGCAGCACATGGTCGGTTTTTGCCTCTATTGCCGACGGGTAAAAGAACCGGAAATGTTTCTTCGGCGGCAGTTCCCGGTCACGTTGA
>Ga0302275_10000711_pt1 | contig 37222 bp, 34 predicted proteins | sample III_Bog_N2_2_FD_200229 | JGI IMG/M metagenome (GOLD analysis project Ga0302275, IMG submission 200229) | Peat permafrost microbial communities from Stordalen Mire near Abisko, Sweden - III_Bog_N2_2 | ecosystem: Environmental > Terrestrial > Soil > Wetlands > Peat | place: Sweden: Abisko... | reverse complement strand
CACGGGCTGCCGGCCCTTGCCGGCTTTGGGGTAAAAAGGCTCCACCAGCGCCAGCAACTCAGACCACGGAACCACTTGGTTCATCTGGTCAAGAAACAGCTCCCGCTTGCTCTTGCGGCCATGCTTCTCAAAACTCGCCTGTGATGCCAGTGTCTGCTGAAAACGCGCCATTCGCTTCATACTTATAGTTTATTCAAAGATGACGCGGGTCGCAGACTTGTGCAGAGGTTTCCTAGATGATCCCATTCTTGAAAGAGCATATGCAGACTTCCTTCGTCGTATGCTGAATCCGGACGAGACAGTGTCTGGACAACCCTGAGCCGCGATCATGAGCAACCGCAAGCCGTCCTTCGAGGCGGCTTGCAGTTTGGGTTCCGGGCGACGTTCAGTGGGCGTTTTTGAAGATCGTGATAGGATGACCGGCTAGCCGGAAATTGACCGACTTCACGAATCTTCCAGCGTTGCCGCATCGCACTTCATCTTGCCCTACAATGACAGCATGTCCGCGGCTGCTCCGACCTCTCCTTTTCGCATCGTTCACACAGTCTGCTCGCATGACTGCCCGGACTCTTGCGCCGTTCTGGTCACGGTGAATGAGGCGGGGCGTGCCGTGAAAGTGCAGGGCGACCCATCGCAGCCGGTGACGCAGGGATTTCTCTGCGGCAAGGTCGCGAAGTATCTGGATCGCGTCTATGCGCCGGACCGGATTCTCTTTCCAATGAAACGCAAGCCGGGAGTGGCTAAAGGCCCGGTGAAACGGGGTTGTGAGCATGAGGCCTTCGAGCGTGTCGGCTGGGATGAGGCGCTGGATGCGATTGCCGCACAGCTGCGCGAGACCGCCGACCGCTATGGGTCGGAGTCGATCTTGCCTTACAGCTATGCGGGGACCATCGGCGTGCTGGGCTACGGGTCAATGGACCGGCGCTTCTTTCATCGCCTGGGCGCAAGCCAACTGGACCGGACGATCTGTTCGGAGGCCGGCGGCGTGGGCTGGAACCTGGTCTACGGCAAAAAGCTGGGCACGCCGACCGAGGACTTCCGGCTCGCAAAGTTGGTGCTGGCTTGGGGCGCGAATATTCACGGGAACAACATTCACCTGTGGCCGATGATCGAGCAGGCGCGGCGCAATGGTGCGCGGCTGATTGTGATCGATCCATACAGGACGCGCACCGCCGCCCTGGCCGACTGGCATATCGCGATCCGGCCCGGCACCGATGCGGCGCTGGCGCTGGGCCTGATGCACGTGATCTTGAACGAGGGCCTCGAAGACCGCGCCTACATCGCCGAGATGACGCATGGCTTCGACCAACTTGTTATCCGCGCCCGCGAGTACACACCCAAGCGCGTGGCTGCCTGGACAGGAATGACGGCGGCGGAGATCGAGCAGCTTGCGCGCGAGTACGCGACGACAAAGCCGGCGGCGCTGCGCATGAACTACGGCGTGCAGCGCAGCGAAAATGGCGGGACAGCGGCGCGGGCCATCGCCATGCTTCCGGCGCTGACCGGCGCGTGGAAGCATCGCGGCGGAGGTGGGCAGTTATCAACTTCAGGCGCGTTTGCATGGGATAAGAAAAGCCTGGAACGCCCCGACCTGGCGCTAGCTTCTCCGCTTGGCCGGCTGGCGCGCACCGTCAACATGTCCACGCTGGGCCAGGCGCTCACTGAATTGGGCACGAATCCCGACGACGGCCCGGCGGTTCATGCGCTCTTTGTCTACAACTCCAATCCAGGCGCGGTGGCGCCAAATCAAAACGCTGTCCGGCGCGGAATGGCGCGGCCTGATCTCTTTACCGTGGTTCATGAACTTTTCTTCACCGACACCACCGACTACGCCGACTACATCCTGCCCGCGACGACATTCCTTGAGCACACCGACATTCAAGGCGCCTATGGTCACTACTTTGTGCAGCTATCGAATCAGGCCATCGAGCCTCCGGGCGAAGCACGATCGAATGTGTGGCTCTTCAGTCAACTGGCCCAGCGCATGGGCTTCGGTGAGGACTGCTTCCGCGACACGCCGGAAGAGATGATCCGGCAAGCGTTGGCGATCGGGCCAGAGAGCGGTATGGGCGGCCACTCAACGAACCCCGGCATGGAACACATCACTCTTGACGATTTGAAGCAAAAGGGCCACATTCCGCTCCGCTTCCATCAGAATCCAGAGACAGAGCCCTTTCAGCCATACTTGGCCGGTCCGCTGCCAACGCCTTCGGGCAAGATCGAGTTTTTCTCCGAAACACTGGCCGCCCAGGGGATTGATCCCCTGCCAGCGTTTATCCCTCCCACAGAGTCTCGGTGGGGTAAAGCTGCGGAGCGCTTTCCGCTTGAATTCCTGAGCCGCAAGGCCGACAACTATATGAACTCGACCTTCGCCAACCTGGACGGCCATCGCAAGATGGAGGCGCGCACCTCCAATCGTCTTGAAATCCATCCCGTCGACGCCGAGGCCCGCGGCATTGCCGACGGCGATGCCGTCCGCGTGTGGAACGATCGCGGCTCACTTACTTTGACGGCATTAGTCAACGGCAGTGTTCCGGCTGGCGTTGTGGCCTCGCACATGGACTGGGCCAAGATGAGCCCCGGCGGCGCGAACTCAAACGCGCTGACCAGCGAGCGGCTCACCGACCTGGGTGCGGCTGCCACGTTTTATTCCGTGCTGGTGGAAGTGGCCAGAGCGCAGGCCGCAGAGATCAGCCGCCCGCAGTAACCTTGAAATTATGAACTGGATAACGATTCTTGTCCTTGCCGGCCTGCTCGCCGCCCTCTTCCTGTTGAGGCATTCTGGCCTGATCTCATCCCAGGATGCCGCGGCTCGCTTGAAGCGGGGAGCCCTGGTGATCGACGTGCGGAGTGAGGCCGAATTCGCCTCGGGCCATCTGCCAAGCGCGATCAATCTTCCACTCGGCGAGCTTGAATGGAGTCTGCCGCTCAAGGTGAAGGACAAGAACCAGGTGCTCCTGCTGCACTGCCAGGCAGGAGGACGCAGCGCGGAGGCCAAAAAGAAACTGATCGCGCTGGGCTACCTGAACGCCTTCGACCTCGGCTCCTATGACCGCGCAGCCCAGATTGTGAGAGGCAAGTGAGCCAGGAGTGCGCATCTCAAAAGCTCTGAATTCCCGCTTGCGATTTTCCGCCAAAGTGCGAAAATGTCCGCATGGCGCTGGAATTCACCCATTCGTATCTGAAGGATTCGCTGGCGGTCTTCCGCTACTACAAAAACCTGGCCGAGAGAGCCATGGCCCAAGTGACGGACGAGCAACTGGTCACGGTGCTGGATGAGGAGTCGAACTCCATTGCCCTCATCGTGAAGCACATGGCCGGCAACATGAAATCGCGATGGACTGATTTCCTGACGACGGACGGAGAGAAGCCCAGCCGCCGGCGCGATCTTGAATTCATCGATCCGCCCGCCACCCGCGAGGCAATTGAAGCAGCTTGGGAAGAAGGGTGGAGTGCGCTCTTCACCGCTCTTGAGCCGCTCACCGAAGCGGACCTTGAACGGACGGTGACCATTCGCGGCGAAGCTCATTCCGTGATGCAGGCCATCAATCGCCAGGTTGCGCATTACTCCTATCATTGCGGGCAAATTGTGTTTCTTGCCAAGCACCTGACCCATGGTGAATGGGAGTCGTTGTCCGTGCCGCGCGGCAAGTCGGACGACTTCAACCAGCGCGTCAAGGCGGGCAAAGCCAGCCAGCGGTAGCGCGGCAAAAACAAAACAAAAAAACAACGACAGCGACCTCTTCGTCTGCGCTGCTAAAATGTTCCGCATGGACACAATTCAATACAACCTGCCGCCCAATCGCATTCCCCTTGCCTGGTACAACATTGCCGCCGACTTGCCCAAGCCGATGGCGCCGCCGCTGCATCCCGGAACGCTCCAGCCGCTCGGGCCCGACGATCTGGCGCCGCTTTTTCCGATAAGCCTGATCATGCAAGAGGTCAGCCAGGAGCGGGAGATTGAGATCCCTGCCGAAGTGCGTCAGCTTTATGCGCAGTGGCGTCCTTCGCCTCTCTTCCGCGCGCGCCGCCTGGAGAAGGCGCTCGATACGCCCGCGCATATCTACTACAAATATGAGGGCGGAAGCCCGGCCGGTTCGCACAAGCTGAATACCGCTCTGCCGCAGGCCTATTACAACAAAATGGAAGGCACCAAGCACCTTTCGACGGAGACGGGAGCTGGCCAGTGGGGCTCCGCCTTGTCCATGGCCTGCTCGTTCTTCGGCCTCGATTGCAAGGTCTACATGGTGCGCGTGAGTTATGACCAGAAGCCCTATCGACGCGCGCTGATGGAGGCCTTCGGAGCGTCAGTAACCGCCAGCCCGAGCATGGAAACAGAATCAGGCCGGGCAATTCTGGCGGTGCATCCCGATTCGAACGGATCACTCGGCATAGCGATCTCAGAGGCCGTGGAAGTCGCCGCCAAAGATCCAAACACCAAGTATGCGCTGGGCAGCGTGCTCAATCATGTCCTGCTGCATCAGACGGTGATTGGCCTCGAGGCGATCGAGCAGATGGAGATGGCCGGCGACGATCCCGATGTGGTGATCGCGTGTGCGGGCGGTGGATCGAACTTCGCCGGCCTGGCGATGCCCTACATTGGCCGCAAGCTCAAAGGCCAGAGCAAGGCGCGCGTGGTTGCCGTGGAGCCTGCGGCCTGCCCCAGCATGACCAAGGGCAGATTCGTTTATGACTTCGGCGATACAGGTCATCTAACTCCTCTGGTCAAGATGCACACACTCGGCTCGACCTTTGTTCCTCCGGGAATTCATGCCGGCGGGCTGCGTTATCATGGCATGGCGCCGCTGGTGTCGCATGTTTTAGACCTGGGATTGGCCGAGGCCACCACGATTCAGCAACTCGACGCCTTTGCCGCGGGAATCCAGTTTGCCCGCTCCGAGGGAATTATCCCGGCGCCCGAGGCCAACCATGCCGTAGCCGCGGCCATCACTGAGGCTTTGCAAGCCAAGCAGGAAGGCAAGCAGAAGACGATCCTCTTCAACCTCAGCGGTCATGGCCACTTCGACATGGCGTCCTATATCGCCTATCAGGCCGGCAAGCTCGAAAACTACGAATACCCGGCAGAAGAAATCGCGATGGCCCTGGCTGGGCTACCGGTGGTCGGATAAGTTGTGGTGGCGGAATAAGCGGAGTTGGCGGAATCCTAAAGTCTCATGTCTCAATAGGCGCCCCGTGCCCCATCCATTCGCCTTCTTTTTTGGCGAATGGGTGGGAAACCAAGAACCCCGATCCCCCTATCAAGAGGAGTTATGGCTGAGTTATTGAAACCCGGCGATCCTTTTCGGTTGGGGATGCTTGTCTATCCCGGAATTACTCCACTGGATATGACCGGGCCGCACGAGTTCTTCAGCAAGGTGCCCGGAGTCGAGGTGCGCCTCTACTGGAAGAATCTGACCCCGGTAATGAGCGCCTCAGGGCTTCAGTTGATCCCCACTCACACATTTCAAAACCAGTCGCCGATCGACCTGCTCTGTGTCCCCGGCGGGCCAGGCCAGATTGAGCTGATGGCCGACGACGAGGTGCTCGATTTCTTACGCCGCGCGGCCGGGACTTCGCGCTATGTCACTTCTGTCTGCACAGGCTCTCTGCTGCTTGGCGCTGCGGGACTCCTTCAGGGTTACAAGGCCACTACGCACTGGATGTTTATGGACGACCTCTCCCTACTTGGCGCCATTCCCGTGCGGGAGCGCATCGTCTTCGATCGCAACCGGATCACCGGAGGCGGCGTAACTGCCGGCATGGACTTTGCGTTGGCAGTTATAGCCAAGTTATGGGGAGAACCCGTTGCGCGCTCCGTCCAGTTAGCCCTGGAGTATGACCCGCAGCCGCCATTCACGGCTGGCTCTCCCAGGACCGCGCTCCCCGAAGAGGTTAACGCCAACGGGATCGAATGACCCCCTTACGCGAACGCCGTCTGGCAGCGAGCAAGGCTGCGGCAGCAAAGCTGAAGCTATAGGCGCTCGGACTAGCAATATTCTGACCTCGCTCTTTTGAGGCGTCTAGGTATCATTCAACGACCAGGCAAAGCTGCGCCTTTGATGCGGGATCAAGCCGGACAATTGCATCGGCTCCAGACTCAACAACGCCGCTGGCATTCAAGCTGTAACGGCCTGGAGCGAGACCGGAGAATCGAAAGCCACCCTCTTCATTGGTGCGAGTGGTGGCAATGGGCGTCTTGTCTCCGGGGTGGAAGACCTCGACGAGCATTCCCTCGATGGGCGTGCCTGCGCTCGTCTCTCCAGCCCAGCCGGCAAGGTTGGGGCCGACAGGCATTTCCCAAGTCTCCTCGGCATCTTTCGGACTCTTGATCTGTTCACCTTCAGAACAAGGTAGATCGGTCATCAACTCGCGATCGTGTTGAGCGGGTGTCACATCAATATAGTCGAGCGCGGCCCTGTCGTTTCCGTCGGGAATTCCGCGAATTCCAATAACATCACCAGAATTCAGCCAAACGCCACGAATCAAATGCCGCGTTGAGTTATCGCCGTTAGGCCGGGTTGAAGGCAACGTAGCGTCCGCATTCCACCAAAGCCCCAAGGGTCCAAGTCTTATTCCTCCATTCTGTTCCAAGAAGAGTTTTGCCGCGCCGGGTTGGAGATCGAAATATTGGACGGCAATGTCATATAGTCCTTTATCTCCAATCCAAGTCCACTTCGCCTCGCAGAGAGGCTTCTGATCGGTTCCTGCTTTTGGAGACTGCGGCTCGTCGCAGCTTACAGCTTTGCCTCCCGAGGCATCTTCCCACGGATTCACATCAATAATCTTGTAGCCGGTGAGGTGCGCGTCTTCTGCTTCTAATCGGCCGGGATAGTGCCCAGCGCGGCCTTTCTCATCGGCGATTCCACTCAGCTTCAGGAAATACTGCGCGATGGCGTCGCGCCAGACGATGGCGTGACCGGCCTGGTAGACGAGGCGAGCGTGCATGTCTTCGTAGAGCTTCTGGTCGATGCGGCCTTCGAGCGTGGCCCACTCGCGCGCGAGTTCTGCGGCCTGTTCTGCACCCTCGTAGTGGCTGTCATAGATGGATTGGATGACGGTCTTTCCGTCATGCAGCTTGTAGGTGTAGGGCACGTGATGAAAAAAAGTGAGCAGTTCGTCGGGCGTGGTGGCTAGTGACTCAAAGAGCTTAGCCACCTCGGGCGGATACTGGCCCGTATAGCCCGTTCCCGTCGAGATGCTGCGGTCCATGCCGACGCCGTCCTTGTCGGCGCGATGCCACTGTCCCCAACCGTTGTTTTCGCTGGCCTCGATGTTAGGTCCGTAGTGGCTGCCGGTAATGTCCGTGAGCGTCTGCATGCCCAGCGGGCCGGTGTAGTTCACGTAGGCTGGCCAGGATTGCATCAGCACCTTGTCGACGGTGCCGACAACCTCCGGATCGGTGCCAATGGTCTGCTTCGTCCACTCGGCGGCAATTGCTTCGGGCGAGAGATCGGGGTCCCACGCCAGGCGGCCAAAGGCGTAGAGGTTGGCCAGAGCCAGCGGCGAGCCAAGCCAGCCATCGCGGCCCACGCCGGCCACGCCGACCATCCCGCCGAGCGGGCGATGGAAGCTCTTGCCGGCGATGATCTCTTTGACCGGGGTCGATTTGCCATCGGCGCGCAGATCAAAGTCGAGAACCTGCTTCCACATCGGAGCGAGGTAAACCAGATGCCGCTGCTGCCCCGTGTACTCCTGCGTGATCTGGAGCTCCATCGCTGTGCTGGCCTTCTCAAGCCCAGCAAAGATCGGCGAGACCGGCTCGCGCGCCTGGAAGTCGATAGGGCCTTCCTTGATCTGAATGACGACGTTGGCAGCGAATTTGCCGTCAAGCGGGTGGAAGATCTCGTAGGCGGCGCGAGCTCGGTCGGCCTTGGGGTCGCGCCAGTCGGCGTGATGGTTGTAGACAAAGGCACGGTAGAGCACGACACCGCCATAAGGCTCAAGCGCGGCGGCCAGGGTGTTCGCTGCGTCGGCGGGAGTGCGGCCGTAGCTGGCGGGACCGGGCTGGCCCTCGGAGTCGGCCTTGACAGTGAAGCCGGCGAAGTCGGGGATGAGCGCGTAAATCTCGTTGGTCTTGGCAGTCCACCATGCGCGGACCGCCGGGTCGAGCGGGTCGTAGGTCGCGAGGCCGCCGATCTTCTGCGGACTGGCCACGTCCACGCTGAGCGCCAACTGCACGCCCCAGGGGCGCATGGCGACGGCGATGCGGGCGAGTTGCTTGATGTGTTCAGCGTCGAGCAGTTGCGGCGCGGCGTTCACGTTGTTGACGTTGACGCCGTTGATGCCCACCGAGGCCAGCAGGCGGGCATATTCGGCGACTGGCGCAAGATCCTCGCGGACATTGCCGCCCTCAAAAAAGATGGACCGCCCTGCGTAGCCGCGCTCGATCGAGCCGTCTGGATTGTCCCACTCATCGACCCAGCGAATCAGTATGGCGGGCATCTCGTGGATTCCGTCTCTTGGCAGATCCTCTCCCGAAGCCAGAATTCGAAGCAATGCGAATGCTCCGTATAGAACACCTCCATCCTGGGGCGCTTCGATGTATATGGACCGCGAACCCAGCTCGCGATCTCGACAGACCGAAAACTCCTGTGCATTGAATCGCAGAAGGGTCTGTAGAGGAACCCTGTCATAAAAAGGGATTGGGTCTCGAAGATCGTCGTGGAAATGAATGACCCGATGGGAATCCTGCTCGCATGGCTTCCAGTCCGGGTATTGTTTTCGGAATTCTCCAAGTGTGCCCAGGATAATGGCGTTTACGCGAACGTTGCGCGATTCGGCGCCACGCCCAGTGATTCCCTTGAGTCCGCGTACGAGCTCAGCGGCGGCACTGCGTTCAAGCGGGCTGTCTCCCAGCCGAAAGACGCGCTCGGGTACAGCAGCCGCCTTAACGACAGCCTGATAGCGGAGCCAAGCCTGATCCGCCGTTTGCGCGGCGGCAGCCAATCCGCCCGCCAGCATAAGCGCAACGCCAGCATGTAAATGGATTCTTCCGCGCGCCATTGCCGCCCTCCGCTCCGATCTTTCGCCGCAACACCGTTCTATCATCTCGGGGCTGCTGTCGATTGAGGCGGCACTTCCGGAGTGCTCTGGCCGAGGCCTACTTCACCGTCACCACAAATGTGGTGCTATTCGTGATGGCGGTAACGCCGTTGCTCGACTGACCGACGACTTTCACCGTGTAGGTGCCAGCCGGGGTTCCAGGGTTCGGGACGGGACCGTGGTGCTCGTAGCCGTAGCGCGGATTGCAGGCGGTTGTGCCCAGTAGAGTGACCAGACCCAGAAGTGCAACCAGCGAAATCTGCTTGAGCCAGCGGCGCCGGCGTGCTCCCCAGGCCAGGCCACCAAGACTCAAAGCGCCGGGCAGCAGAAATGCCCAGGCGATGGGAGTGGAGCCCTTGCCCGGCCGGGCTGCCGGCGAGATCGAGGTTGTGGAAACAGCGCTGGTCAGAAGCACCATCGTGCTGGTCGGCGCGGTCGTAGTGGTCGGCAGGATCTCCAGACTCCCAGGGGTAAAGGTGCAGGAGGCCAGATCGGGAAGACCCGAGCAGGAGAGCGTCACAAACATCGGGGCCGTCAAGGCCGTGTTGTTCTCCGGTGTAATCGTGGCTACCACGGTTCCCGCATCGCCGGGAGTAAGGGTCAGGGTTGCCGGTGCGACCGATACCTGAAAATTAGGCGGAGCGGTGACCGCAGTCTGCACTCTGGCTGAATCGGAGACCGAGGCCTTGTGGGTGGCGTCGCCGGCAAAGACCGCGCGCAGCAGATGATCGCCGCCCGTCAAGTCGAGCACAGCCTTGGCGTGGCCCTGGGCATCGAGCGCCACGCCGGCCAGTTGCCGGTCGTGGTCAAAAATCGTCACGGGTCCTGAGGCCGGGAGGCCGTCTTCGCCAGTGACGGCAACCATGATCTGGACTCGTCCGCCCTGTTCGCTACTCTCCGCGGTCAGCGTAGTCTGCGTATCAAGCGCTTGCGCCTGCGCCCCTGCCACGGTCAACGCGAGCATCGCCAGCGCGATTCCCAGTCCTCGAACCAACTCAAGCCGCAGACCGCGGCAAAGGATACCTCTCACGTGCACCTGCTTCAAAGTCTAAAATCGTCCGCCGCCCGGCTGCCGCGGCCCAAAACCTATTGTATCCGGCGGGGGCAGGCCGGGGCCACTGCCGGGCCTCTTAACGGGCCCCATTCCCGGCCCCTTCTTTTGACGCGATTGAGCCAGCTTGGTGTTCCTTCGGCAGGCCGGGATTCTACAATAAGGCACCATGATCGCTCACTTGCGCGGAAAGCTCCTCTACAAGCAGCCCGGCCAGGCCATCGTCGAGGCGGCCGGCGTGGGGTACGATGTCACCATCTCCATCCCGACCTTCACGGCGCTGCCTTCGGTGGGCCAGGAGGCCGCGCTGCACATCCACACCCAGGTCAGTGAAGACCAGATCGCCCTCTTCGGCTTTCTCGAACGCGAAGAAAAGCGCCTTTTCGAGCGGCTGATCACCGTCAGCGGCATCGGCCCCAAGCTGGCCGTGAAGATGTTGAGCGGCCTCTCTCCCGAACGAACAGTCCAGGCCATTCGCGGCCAGGATCACGCGCAACTGACGCGCATTCCCGGCGTTGGCAAGAAGCTGGCCGAGCGGCTCGTCGTCGAACTCAAGGATAAGCTCGACGATTTCGCCGTTGCGCCTACACAAACATCGGTCCGCGGAGCCGCGGTAGACGATGTGCTTTCGGCACTGGTCAATCTGGGCTATCAGCGGCCCGCTGCAGAAAAGGCCATCGAGCAGACCGTCGCGAAAGATGTCGCTCTAGCCGCTGACTTTGACGGACTGTTCCGCGGGGCGTTGAAGGTGATCCGGTAAGGGTTGCGTTGCGGGATCGATTACGGACGAAAGCATGTTAGGGGCAGGATTTCGAGGTGTTACAGTCGCATTTTGTTCAAGGCGCGTCCACCACTCATCAAAGGCCACCAGCGAACGCTCGCACACCAACCGGTGCCGTTCCTTCTTATCGCGGATCTTTTTTCGCAACTCCTCCTCCAGCGGTTCCAGCAGATCGAAGGTAATGTTAGCCGGTTGGAAGCCCTTTGGGTCGGCGTGGGTAATGTAATAGACGAGCGAGCCAAGGGCGCATGAGCGTGGCGCGGGCGTTGGTTCTTCTCTGTGCGCTAATGCAGCAGCATAAATTCCCACCAGCAGCCCCGTCGCGATCGACTCGGTGTATCCCTCCACTCCCGATAACTGCCCGGCAAACATCAGCCGCGGCTCTTTCTTGAGGCGCAGTGTTTCATCCAACAACACAGGCGCGCAGATGTAGGTGTTGCGATGAATCTGCCCGTAGCGCAGGAAGCGCGCGTTTTCGAGGCCGGGAATCAGCCGCAGCACGCGTGACTGCTCGCCAAACTTCAAATGGTTTTGAAAACCAACCAGGTTATAGCTGTCGGCGCGCAGGTTTTCTTTGCGCAGTTGCACCACCGCCCAGGGATTCAGGCCAGTCCGCGGGTCGCGCAGGCCGACCGGCTTCATCGGACCAAACCTCAGGGTGTCCCGGCCTCGGCGCGCCAAGACCTCGATCGGCAGACAGCCCTCGAAATAGTCCAGTTTCTCCCACTCCTTGGTTTCGGCTGCTTCTGCCGCCAACAATGCATCCAAAAAACGGTCGAACTCCGCGCGGTTCATAGGGCAGTTGATGTAATCCGCCGTCCCTTTGTCCCAACGCGCGGCAAAATACACCCGTTCCATGTCGATTGAATCGGCCTCGACAATCGGCGAGATCGAGTCATAGAAGGCCAGGTGGCCGGAGCCGGTGATGCGCTCGATCTCCCGGCTCAGAGCGTCTGAAGTCAACGGGCCCGTAGCCACAATCGTCAGCGAGTCGTCCTCATCGGCCGGTAGGAGCCGCGTCACCTCTTCGCGAATCACACGAATCCTCGGCTCGGCGGCAATCGCCTCCGCGATCCGCCTTGAAAACTCAACGCGATCCACAGCCAGCGCGTGACCTGCTGGAACGGCTGTTTCATCTGCAAGGCGCAAAAGCGCGGAAGCGCCGCGCCGCATCTCTTGCTTCAGCAGCCAAGGCGCCGTGTTGGGCGACTCACTCTTGAGAGAATTGGAGCAGACCAGCTCACCGAACTCGGTCGTCTGGTGGGCCGGAGTCAGCCGTGGCTTTCCCCCCACCATCGCCCGCATCTCGTAGAGGTCCACTTGGCAGCCCAGCCGAGCTGCGGTCAACGCCGCCTCCGGCCCTGCCAATCCACCGCCGATGACGCGAATCCTCATTCCGCGACGTCCGTTTCCTCGTTCGCAACGCTCGGGTCCACATCGGGCAGCCCAGGAATCCCGGCCAGCCTTCTCAGCGCCTCGCCGGTCACCCGCACATTCCGCCACTCGTCCAGAAACTCGGCTCCCATCGACCGGTAGAACTCGATGGCCGGCGTATTCCAGTCCAGAACCTCCCATTGCAAGCGCGGGCAGCTTTTTTCCACCGCGATCGCCGCCACCCGTTCGAGCAGCGCTTTACCGATCCCAAGGCCACGCAGCTCCGGCTCGACAAAGATGTCTTCGAGATAAAGCCCCGGCCGCCCCAGAAAGGTCGAATAACTGAAGAAGTAGAGGGCAAAGCCGGCCGGCCGGCCGTCGTGCCTGGCGATCAGGCATGAAAAGAAAGGGTTAGTTCCGAAGCCATCGCGAAGAAGGTCTGCTTCGGTGGCCTTTACGGCCTCCGACATGCGCTCGTAGGCTGCCAGCGCGCGAACGAAGGCCAGAATCTCAGGTATATCCCCGGGATTTGCCGGGCGAATCGTGGTTGCCATGGTTTTATTCTAGGGCCTGTCATCTAATTCTCCTGGGGCAGCGCCGAGAGCCAATTTTTCTCAGTTCTAGGAGTGAGGAGCGACGCATGCCGGGCGTATGCCAGCGACGATCGACGACGAAATGAGGAAAATTGGCCTCGGCCCTCCGGGTTGCGGAGAAAATCCGGCCATACTTGATTCTCGCCCTCGACGTTGGGCCCGCCACAGCATTCGGGCTCGGCTTCGTCTGGCCGGATTTTCTCGCGCAACGCTGCCCCAGGAGAATCAGATGACAGGCCCTAGTGTGATACACGCCACACTCGACCGCTCGCTGGGCGGGCTACGATAAACAGTTGAATGCGCTGACGCAAGCCAGCGTGGAGTTCTCTGACGGCAGGCTAAGGCACCCTTCGGACAGACTCAAGGCTCCATCGAATCGAGCGTGAATCCTGATCGTGGCGCTGCGTGAGGCGCGCTCTGGCACGGGCTCTTGTGCTGAGCAGCCGATGGGATTTAACTTGGTTCCTGCGAAGGGAGACAGTTCACGGGCTGGTCTCCGCGTCGCGGTTCTTCGGTCACAGTTGTCAGAGTTTATTTGTCAGTAGTCAGTGATACGACTTTTTTGAGCTCGCGGGTCGCTTGCTCGCGCCGCTCCCAAGGAGAAGCAGATGAAACGCACGATTTCGCTTTGGCTGGGCCTGTTGGCATTCGCCCTCCTGCCTGCGCTTGCCCAAACACCCGCGCCCAAGGGGGGCACTGGCAAGATTCACGGCCACATCACCAATCCGACCGGCGCCACGCAGTCCGGCGGCACCGTGAGCTTGGTGGGTGTAGGCATGACCGGTCCCGGTGGGGCCGCAAAGATGACCGACAAGGGAAGCTTCCCGGTAGATGCCAACGGCGACTACGCCGGCGAAGTTACATCCGGCGCTTACGATGTCCTCTACCGTTCCCCCGGCACACCGATGAGCCAGGTGACAGACAAGTTCGAGAACATCAAGATCTTTTCCGGCCAGGATGTGAAGCAAGATTTTGATATGACCCGCAAGGAGTACTTAGACACCCTGACCGCCGACCAGAAAAAGCAGTTGGAGGATCTCAAGAAGAAGAACTCCGAGGCCATGAAGTCAAACGAGATTGTTAGAGTCCTCAACGCCGACCTCAAAACATCGGTTCAGGATCTCCACGACGCCGATGCCGCTCATGCAGCAGCACTCGAGGCACTGGGCGCCACCGCCTCAAAAGCAGATGTCGATGCCAAGGAAGCTGAGATCAAGACCGCGAAATATACTGAGATCGAAAGTCTCATGTTGAAGGACACCGGACTCAGGCCCGGCGAGCCGGGTCTGTGGATCCAGTTGGCGCAGGCCCAGGCGCTCCTCAAGAAGTATGACGAAGCGGAAACGGCCTACAAAAAGACCCTTGAGCTGGACGCCGCATCGAAGAAGCCCCGGCCCGATCTCCAGGGCATGGCTAATGCGGGCTTGGGCGAAGTCTACGCGCGGAACGGCAAGGTCCCTGAGGCCAATGCTGCGTATGACCTAGCGGCTAAAGCGAATCCTCCAATGGCCGCAACCTATCTGAAGAACGAAGCCGTGATCTTCTTTAACTTGGGCAACGGCGACGCGCAGGTTGCCGCCGCGGACGAGGCCATCAAGGTAGATCCGACCCAACCGCTCCCCTACTATCTCAAGGGGCAGGGTCTCATCCAGAAGGCTACGATCGACCCCAAGACAGGAAAGATGATCCTGCCCGATGGCTGTGCGGAGTCGTATCAGAAGTACCTTGACCTGGCTCCAACCGGGCTTTATGCCGGCGAGGTGAAGGCGATCCTGACGGAAGCAACGCAAACGCACAACACGTCCGTGTCCAACGAATCTCCCAAGAAGAAGAAATAGCCCAATCCTCTGTTTGCTCCGCGAAGGGCGCCCTCGAATCCTGGGAGTGCCCTTCGCTTCTTTGTTCTTTGGGCAGTTGACCTTGGGCGACACCCTCTACAATCCATTCCATGAAGTCCAAGTTGCCCAGCCCAGCTCTGCCAAGCCCCGCGTTGCCAAGTTATGACGAGGCCGCCTCGCTAGTGGCCGCTCACGCCGGGCGACTTGCAGGGATGCGGCCCGCTTTATTGCCCAACAAGGAACCCGTAGAGCTCGGCCAGGCACCCGGACGCGTCCTCGCCCAGCCTCTCATGGCTGATCGCGATCAGCCCCCCTTCGCCCGATCCACTCGCGACGGCTACGCCTGCCGCGCCGCCGAGGCTACTGCTCACGCGCCAATGGCCATCTGCGGAGCTTCCCGCGCCGGTGATCCCCCAGCCGGCCCGCTGCCGCCAGGAGCAGCCTGGGAGATCATGACCGGAGCCCCTGTTCCCACAGGCGCCGACGCGGTCATGATGTTCGAGCACGTCGAGACAGCCGGAAAAGCAAAAATCCGCCTGCTCCCGTCGCGCACCCTCAAGCCGGGCGATAACATCGTGGCTCAGGGCGCCCAAGGCCACACAGGAGACGTGTTGCTTTCCGCCGGAGCCCAACTCCACCCGGGGCAGATCGCCCTTGCAGCGGCCTGCGGCTGCGCGGCTCTGGAGGTCTTTCGCAAGCCCCGCGTGGCCATTCTTTCGACCGGCGACGAGCTTGTACCAGTCGATGCATCGCCCGCTCCAGGCCAGATTCGCAACTCCAACGCTCCCATGCTGGCCGCAATGGTGGACGAGGCAGGTGGCGAGCCGTGGATTCTGCCCACCGCAGCCGACAACGCTCTTGCCCTCGACGATGCGCTGGCCCTGGCCGTCACGGCCGACCTTCTGCTCATCTCCGGCGGCGTTTCAGCGGGCAAATTCGACCTCGTCGAGCCGGCACTGGCCCGGCTCGGAGCACGCTTTCACTTCATCGGCGTCCGCATGCAGCCCGGCAAGCCGACCGTCTTCGGAGAGCTGCCGCGCAACAAGAAAGCCAACTCACGCTCGAAGAAATTGCCTTTTTTTGGACTTCCCGGCAATCCCATCGCTTCGGCCGTCACTTTCTTGCTCTTCGCGGCTCCGGTCCTGGCCGCCCTCGCCGGCAGCCGGGATGCTTATCCCCGCTTCGCCCTTGCGAGACTGGCTCCGCCGGTGGACCGAAACGGCAAGTCCGGTCTCACACGCTTCTTGCCAGCGTTTTGCGACTTCGGCGCGACCGCCGGAGAGCCGCCGCAGGTCGCATTCGTTTCCTGGCACGGCTCCGGCGACCTGACGGCCCTGGCCCGCTCCAATTGTTTTTGTATTGTGCCGGAGGATGCGAAGGGCCTCAAAGTCGGCTCGCTGGTCCGCATTCTGCTTCCATGAGGATTCTTATGCCCAACCCATCACAGCCCCAGCTTTCGCACTTCGACGCAAGCGGCCAGGCCGCCATGGTCGATGTCAGCGCAAAGCAGTCCACCCGCCGCAAAGCAACCGCAACGGCCTTCGTCGAGCTCTCCGCAGCCGTCCTCGCGGCCTTGCCTTCCAACCCCAAGGGCAATCCTCTTGAGGTAGCTCGCTTCGCAGGAATCCAGGCAGCCAAGCGCACCGCCGAGCTGATCCCCATGTGCCATCCCCTGGCACTCACCCATGTAGACGTGCAGGCTCAGGTGGTCCCGGGAGGCGTACGCATCACGGCCACGGCCGCCACCGTCGGTCCCACTGGCGTTGAGATGGAAGCCCTCACCGCCGCCGCCGTTGCCGCCCTCACCGTCTACGACATGACCAAGGCCCTCGATAAGGGAATCGTGATCCGCAATATTCAGCTCGAAGCGAAATCCGGCGGCAAGAGTGGCGATTTCTCGAGGGCCAGCGACCCGGCCTGATCCGGTTTCCTACGGATGCATCTCAGGCTTTTCCCCGGCCGGCGGCGGAGCGCCTTGCGGCGGCCGCTTGCCGTCATGGTCTTCCTTGGGCGCGACGAACGGCTCAGGTCCCAGGTGGCCGCGGTGACAGGTGCCGCAGGTGACTGGCGCGCCGGAACTATCAACCATCGACACGTAATTCTCGTTGATGTCTTCGGTCATCTTGAACATCAGCCGGGCGGTTGACTTCTCCTTCTTGGAATCGTCCGCAAAGTCGAGACGCGGACGGCCGTTGGGTCCGATATTCTTCGGGTCGGCGGTGTGGCAGGTGTTGCAATGCGCCCCCAAAGCAGCTTCCCAGCCTTCCATGATCTCGTGCACCTGATCGCCGGTCAGCGTCTTCGGCAGAACCTTGAGATTGGTCGGGGCCGGATGCGGCTGATCGTGCCCCTCATGCGGAGGGCCGCCGGCAGCGGGCTGTTGCGGTGGAGCGGTTTGCGGTGCCTGGGCAATGGTGGCGACAGCAAAAAAAGCCGCGGTGAGCAACGCAACCGCGGCAGCAGATGGGAACACAGAAGAGGTCTTCAAGCGGAGAGCATCCTCGCAATTTAGAGTCACTTATACCAATGGACGGGATTCTACCGAAGATGGATGCGTTTTCCGGTTAAATTCCTCGGCCCGGAGACACAACTGTGCCCCGGCAGGGCAAAGCGCAGCGGCCAGTCCGCAGCCACATGCACCCCGATGCGCGGAGTGACTATCACCTCGGCGATCTTGAAACCGTCATCGAATACCTGAAGCGGCGAGGCCGGATCAAGCAGATCGAGACCGTTATGGGCTGGCCGGGTAAGTCCCAGCGCCAGGCAAAGCCGGCTGGGCCCAGAGGTAAGCTCTCGTGGCGCTGATCCAGGTCTAAGCCCTCGATTCAAGGCCATCTGCTTAATGCCGGCCAGCGGCTCCAATGCTCGCAGCAGCACGCCGCCGGCGTTACCTTCAACCTCGCAGGAGACGTTCATGCAAAAGTAGCGCCCATAGATCGAGTACACGTACGCGTAGCCTGCCGGACCAAAGAGAACGGAGTTCCGGGGCGTGGGGCCGCGATAGGTGTGTGCAGCCGGATCGGGCGGCTGGTTGTGCGGGCCAAGGTATGCCTCTGCTTCGACGATCCGCCCAGCCAAAACTCCTGAGGCGGAAAAATGCGCCAGCACCTTTCCCAGCAACCGCGGCGCAACCTGTTCCGGCGGCGCCTCAAAGAAGGCGCGCGGTAGCAGCAGGCCGGGAATCCGCCCGCCCGCGCCGCCCGCCGCGTTTACTTGTGCGCTTTCTTCCATTCCTTCAGCAGTGCCAGCACCTCTTCGGCATGGCCCTCGGGCGTAACCTTGGGAAAGATGTGGAGCAAGGTCTGGTCCGGGCCCATCACGAAAGTCGTCCTCTCGATCCCCCAGACCTTCTTGCCATACATGTTCTTTTCCTTCAACACGCCAAACTGATTGCAGACTTTCTCGTCTACATCAGCAAGGATTGTATACGGCAGCTCGTACTTGGCGCGGAACTTGGCCTGGGCTTTGGGCGTGTCGCGGCTGATTCCCAGCACAACCGCGCCGGCCGCCAGGAGTTTTTTGAAGGTATCGCGGAAGCCGCAGGCCTCGATGGTGCAGCCAGGAGTATCGGCTCTGGGATAAAAGAAGAGTATGACCGGCTTGCCGGTATAGTCGGAGAGGCTGGCGGTCTTGTCCTCGTCGGTTTGCAGGCTGAAGTCGGCGACTTTTTGATTCAGTTCCATGGGGAAGCACCTCGCATCTTGATTGGAGGGCCGAGGGTGGCCATCAGCTTCGATTATTTACGACGCAAGCGGCGAATGTCATTGCATCGGACGGTCCTTTTGCCAAAACACTCGAATGCCCCATCCTTGGCACGTATTTGTTTTTGTGCCAAGGGTGGGATACGACGAACCAAAATCCTCTTCTTACTCCCCCTCCTCTCCGCGTTGCCGCTCTGCTCTCAGTATCCCGGCCAGGTGACCAAGAGCAGCAAGGACGCGCCCGAACTGCGCGCCATTGCCGTCCTCGAGTGGACCGGCGATGCAGGCAGCCCCAAGGCCAGCCGCCTGGTCCCCGTCGCCGTCCTTGATCAGGGGCGCATTCTGGCCGACCAGCTTCAGGATGGCGGCGTTTACATGGCCCGCCCCGAGCCCCTTGCCTTGGCCGGAGAGGTCGAGTACGAACTCCAGCAGAATGGCGCTCCGATAGGCCTCTTCGACATCAAGAACTCCGGCCAGGAGCAGGGCTCGTGGGTCGGCTATGGCGCATGGAAGCCGCTTCCCGTTCCCAAGCCCAAGCCGTCGATGGACGAAGTGGCGCGCAGCCGCATCGACGAAGAAGACAGCGACCGCCCAGTCCTGCATCGCAAGCATTCCAGCGATGGCGGGACTAACGGCGGGGATTCCGGCTCGACAGCACCAGCTCCGGCAACTGACCCCGACCGCCCCACCCTTCACAAGAAAGACTCAAGCGACAGCAGCAGCGATTCAAGCAAGACGAGCACAGCCTCCGCTCCCCCCGCAGATCCTGACAAGCCAACGCTGCACAAGAAGGATTCAAGCGACAGCACAGGAACCGGATCGGCCAGCGGCTCCGCACCGCCCGACGACCCCGATCGGCCAGTCCTCAAAAAAAACCAGAAGAAGCCAGAGGATATCGGCCATGTGGAGTCGCTGCCCGATGTCACCGATCCCGACCGCCCCCGTCTCAAACGGGGCCAATCCACCGGCAACGGCCTGGACGTGCTGCCGACCCTGATGGGCATGCCGGCCGAGATGCAGCAGACGGTGGCCGTCTCCGACTCCAGGACTCGCCCTGAGCACCCGTGGACCTATAGCTGGGCCAATCCCGACGATGAGGCCAAGTTGAAGTCGGCCCTCGAAGAGATGGCCCGCGATGCCCTGGGCCTGAATCCGCCACCGCCGGCCCCCAAACGCGCGACAGCGCAACATCCAACCCGCAAAGCCGCCAAGCCGCTGCCACCGCCCGAGCCACCGGCTCTTCTTGGCGAACAATTCCGTGTCTTCGAGCTGGCCTACGGCTCCGGCGCAACGCTTGTCTTGACTGCCCACACCGATGGCCCCTTGGCCCAGCAGAAGTTTGTCACCCTCATTGTCCAGCCGGACCTCTACGGCAACATTCTGGTGCTCCTGAAGAGCTTGACCGACGGCGCGCATCTCGACGAAACCCCGCGCATGAGGCTCGTGGATGCCGTCGATGCCCTGGCCGACAACCGCGGCGAGTTGCTCTTCGAGCTGCGCGGCGCAACCCAGCGGCAGTTCGCCCTCTACCGCGTTCTTCGCGGCCAGGCCGAGAGGCTCTTCGTCACCGCCTCTGGCGCCTTCGGAAGCGAACGCGGGGAGTAGGGAACAGCAAGGAACTCACAGGCGCCGGGGATCTCTTTTGGGGCCGGATAATCAACACGAGCAATCCAGCCGAATCATGAGCAGAATCGCTCACTCACGCCGGGAATCTTGCCGTTTCATCAATAACTGAGCGGAACTGACCTATTTTGGACTGATTCACTCCTATACAATGACCGCATACGGGTGGGCGTGTCGCCACCCCACAAGGATCTTCCCCAAGTATGGCTTCAATCGTCACCACACACCCTCCTGAAATGATTCCCGAGACCACCGCCTCAGGGTCAGCTGCGCTGCTTTCCGCTCCCCCCGCGACTTCAAGTTCGACACCGGCGCATGCCGTCCCCGCGCGGCTTCAAGTGAAGATGGGCCGTGCCGCCACCGTGAGCGAGGGCATCAACTGGCTTACGATGACCGTGCTCGTCGTCTTTCATCTGGGCGCTCTCGCGGCTCTCTTCTTCTTCACCTGGCAACGCCTGACGGTGATGCTGGCGCTCTACGTGGTCGCCATCAATGTGGGCATCGGTATGTGCTACCACCGGCTGCTGACCCACCGCGGCTACCAGGCCCCCAAGTGGGTGGAGTACGTGATGGCCATTTGCGCCACGCTGGCTCTGGAGGGCGGTCCGATCTTCTGGGTGGCGACCCATCGCGTCCATCACCAATTCAGCGACCAGCCGGGCGACCCGCACTCGCCCCGCGAAGGCGGATGGTGGGCGCATACCGGCTGGCTGATCTGGGGCAACGCTCTGCACGCCCAGACCGAGGTTCTTGATCGATACGTTCCCGACCTGGGCCGCGACCGCTTCCACGTCTGGCTCAGCAAGTTTCACTGGATTCCGCTCGTGGCGAGCGGTGGGCTGCTCTTCGGCCTCGGCTGGATCTGGGGCGGCTGGGCGAATGCCGTCGGGATGCTGCTCTGGGGCGCTTTCCTGCGTGTGACCCTGGGCCTGCACGCCACCTGGCTGGTCAACTCGGCCACGCATCTGTGGGGCAGCCGGCGCTTCGCAACCCGCGATGACTCGCGCAACAATTTCTGGGTGGCGCTGGTTTCGGGCGGTGAAGGCTGGCACAACAACCATCACGCCAATCCGGTCTCGGCCCGCCACGGCCTCGCCTGGTACGAGGTCGATCCCAACTACTATGGCATCTGGCTGCTGTCGAAATTAGGCTTGGCGCGCAAAATTCAAGTGGCTAAGCTCGACCAGGCGAACCCCAAACCGGCGCCAGAAAATTAACAGCCGAACCTACTTGCCCAGCTTGGCCCTGATCCATAGCACGGCAAAGACCGGCAGGGCCACCAGCAGCACCAACACGAAGGCGGGAAAGCCGACGTAGCGATAGCTGTCGGCATAACTCACCGCATGGTGTCCGATCAGATTCCACGCCAGCAGCGCAAAGATCGCAATCGCTGTCGACGCAAAAAACGTGAAGAACGCCGAGGCGGAGGCCAGCAGCAGGCTGGTAAAAAAGCCAAATCCCCTCAGCGGAAAACCAAAGACCGTTCCGCCATCAGGTCGCTCGGTTTGTGCGGTTCGCATCGTCCTCGCCCTCCCGATAGCGTTAGAATACAGTCTCATGGCAAGCAGTGCACAAGTCGAACTCTGGCAAGCAGAGAAGGTAGCCACGCAGGTGACCGTGGCCAAGGCCCCCAACGGAATTCACTACGCAATGTGGGGCGAGACGCGCGTCTCGGATGCGGACCTGGAGCGGCTGGTAAGCGCCGTGCCGGCCACGCTCTCCGCCGCGCTCGATCACCGCGCCTATTACTTTGTTCCCCTGGCCATTGCCGACACAGACGATACCATGGTCGCGCCCGGCTACTCCGTCGACCTTGGCGACCGGGCTATCTGCCATCGCAACGCCGTCTTCGGCACGACAGAGGCCGTCTTTCTTTCAACGCGCCTGGTCGAGGACCGATTCGGCCTGGCCTTCGAGTTCTTCATCAACGTGGCCCACAACTTTGTCGAGGCCGCCGGGGTTCCGGAGAGCTTTTCGTCGCTCGTTTGGCAGCAGGCCGAGGCCCAGGTGCGCGGCGAGACCAGCCAGGACGCCTGGGAGACCCGCCGCCGCGCCCAGGACGTTCGCAATCCTGACCTGCGCACCCCGGACAGTCGCCCCCTTGAAGGCCGCACAGCCCAGAAGCCCATCGATGAGCGCGCGCGCAGCGCCTACTATGAATCGACCTTCTCCGACGCGCTGGCCATCTACATGCTGTCTTTGGCCGTGGACTTCGACTACCACGACCTGCGCGAACGCGACTACCCGCTGCTCGCCGCCCCGGCACTCGCCGAACGCCTGCGCCATGTAGCCGGTCTCTTCCCCACCAATCAAGGCTACGAGTTCCAGATCCTCTACCGGCGCAAGGGGTGAGGTCGAATCCGCTGCCCTGCAGACACTTATTCGAACAGCGTCCCGACCTTCGCCAACACCTCATCCATAATTTCGGGCGGCAGCGCGTCTACCTTCCTGCCCCCGCGCGCGGTGATATCGAGCACACGGGGCTGGTCGCAGCGCACAATTCCGGTGGACTGGATGCCCGCGAGTGGGACGGCAAAGCCGATCCGGCGGGCAAATTCGCCGCCGCCGGTGATCGGTAAAACCACCGGCAGCTTTGTCGCTTCGTTAAATTTAGTCGGCGAGACGACCAGGACAGGCCGTTGGCCCTGCTGCTCGTGGCCCACGGTCGGGTCGAGCGAAACCATGTAAATATCGCCGCGCCTCACAGCAGCTCATGGCCAACAGGCGGAGCATCGATCCACTCCCGCTCCTCCGGCGTCCGGGGCTGAGAATAGTCGGAAGCAGCCAGCAATTCCTCCAGCGTGTATCGCGGCTTGGGGCGCGATTGCATCACCAAGCGTTCGCCATCCACTGCCAGACCCACCGTAGCTCCGGCTTTGAGGTGAAGCTGATCCAAAATCGCAGGCGGGACGGCCAGCATGACCGAGCCGCCGACTTTGCGCAGGTTTGTAGTGTGCATAATGATGCCTCTGTAGAGATTATATCAAAATATAACAACGGGCATTCCTGAGCCCCCCGGACCGTTTAAGCGCCCTCTGCGCTATACGCAACGCGCCCTTCGCTGATCGTCCAACGGACCTTGCCCTGCATCGTCCAGCCGTCGAAGGGAGTGTTTCTCGACTTTGATTTGCCTTCGCGGGCGCTATAGATCCACTCAGCCTTGGGGTCGAAGACGACCAGGTCGGCATAGCTGCCCACCGTAAGCGTGCCTCGGCCCTTCAATCCCAGCAGAGCCGCCGGCTGGGCGCTCAGCAGGCTCAACACGCGTCCCAGCGGCAGCTTCCACTCATGGTGCAGCCAACGCAGGCTCAAGCCAAGAGCCGTCTCCAGGCCAATAATTCCGTTTGGCGCGCGCTCAAACTCGACTTCCTTCTCGTGCACTGCGTGGGGCGCATGATCGGTGGCAATCGCATCGACGATCCCGTCGAGAAGAGCCTCGATCATGGCATCGCGGTCAGCGGTCGAGCGCAGCGGCGGACACATCTTGGCATTGGTGTCGTACGGGCCGACATGTTCGTCGGTCAGTAGAAAGTGATGCGGAGCCACCTCGCAGGTCACGCGCAGCCCGTTGCGGCGCGCCTGTCGCACGGCGGCCAGCGCCGCTGCCGTCGAGATGTGGGCCACGTGCAGGTGGGGCCGTGCCTCGCGCAGTTCGCCCACCAGGCGAATATCCCGCTCGACGATCGACGACTCGGCCTCATTGGGCCAGCCGCGCAGCCCGAGCTTGAACGAGGTCGGCCCGGCGTTCATGCTGGCGACCTTGTCGGCAACATGCGTGATGCGCGTGTCCTCGGCGTGCTGGATGACGCTCAGCCCCACGCGCGCCGCCGCCGCCAGGGCCTCACGCATGACGCTGTCTTTCAAAATCGGCAGGCCGTCGTCCGAAACGGCCACGGCTCCGGCAGACTTGAGCGCGGCGTAGTCGTTGATCGCCTCGCCCTTTGACGCGCGCGTAGCGGCGGCGATGGGAAAGACGCGCACGACAGCGCCCCGTTCCTGCGCCTGCATCCAGCGCGTGGTCTCCGGCGAGTCGTTCACCGGCGTCGTATTCGGCATCGCGGCCACAGCCGTAAATCCGCCCGCCGCCGCTGCCGCCGTGCCGGTAGCGATGGTCTCTTTGTAACCCTGCCCCGGCTCGCGCAGATGCACATGCATGTCGATCAGACCGGGAGCGACGGTGAGTCCCGTCGCATCAAGAACCTCAGCGCCATTGGTCTGCTTCAGCTTGCCCGGACCGGCGATGTCGGCCACGCGGCCGTCCTTGAGCAGAATGTCTTTCGGGCCGTCAACACCAGCCGCCGGGTCGATCAAATGGCCGCCACGAATCACCAATGCCGTCATGCGCGGCCTCCTTGGTCTGACGCGGCCGTCAGCGCCCGCTCAACCACCGCCATGCGGATGGCGACGCCGTTCTTGACTTGTTCGAGGATCGCCGACTGCGGTCCATCGGCCACGCCCGCCGTCAACTCCAGCCCGCGAATGATCGGCCCCGGATGCAGCACCACAGCCTTCGGCGCAAGCGCAGCCAACCGCTGGCCAGTGAGCTGATACGCCGCCTTGTACTCTTCGAGATCCAGTTGCAGCCCAGCCAGCCGCTCGGCCTGAATGCGCAGCATCATCACCACCTGCGACTGGCGAAGCGCGGCCTCGAAGTCGCGCTCAATCTCAATCCCCGGTCCAGCCTGCGCAGCCAACTCCGGCAACAGTTCCTTCGGTCCGCAGAGAATCACCCGCGCTCCAAGCCGAGGCAGCAGCAGCATATTCGAGCGCGCAACACGGCTATGCAGAATGTCGCCAGTAATAGCGACCGTAACTCCGGCCAGCGTCTCAGCGTTGACAGCCGTGATTCCCGGCCGCAGATGCGCCAGCATGGTCCGCAGATCGAGCAGCCCCTGAGTAGGATGCTGGTGCATGCCGTCGCCTGCATTGAGCACCGGCAGCCGGGTCTCAGCCTCCAGCAGCCAGGGCGCGCCGCTCGAGTTACTGCGCAGGATGATGGCTTCAGCGCCAAGCGCGCGCAGCGTCAGGCCTGTATCTTTGAGCGACTCGCCTTTTTCAATGCTCGATGACAGGCTTGAAACCAGCGTCGTGTCTACACCCAATCCTTTGGCAGCAAGCTCAAAACTGGTCCGGGTGCGCGTCGAAGACTCGTAAAAAAGCAGAGCGATGCGGCGCTTGGCCAGGATACGGGCGCGCGTCAGCGGATCCTGATTTTCGAGAGTCGTGGCGCGGGCAAGCAGATGGCTCAAGGCCTCCAGACTCAAATCCTGGCAGGAGAGCAGCGAGCCTGAATTGTATGGGAACGGCGAGGCGGCAACGGGCGGAGTGGCAAGTACGCGGCGGGCTGAGGTTGCGGTCGGGCTCATGCTTTTTCAGTTTCTAGCCGCTAGCCGCGAGCCTCTAGCTAAGAGCTAAAGGCTAAAAGCTGGAAGCTGTCTTTTCTTAGTCGACCCGCTCGACCAGCAAAACCTGCTCGTCCTTGTCGACTTCCTGGAACTTGACTTCGATGATCTCGCGGCTGCTGGTAGGCACGCGCCTGCCGATATAGGTAGCTTCGATCGGCAGCTCCCGGTGACCGCGGTCGATAAACACCGCCAGTTGCACGCGGCGCGGGCGGCCGTAATCGAAGAGGGCGTCCATCGCGGCCCTGATCGTCCGGCCGGTGTAAAGCACGTCGTCGCAAAGCACCACGTCGCGGCCGTTGATGTCGAAGCCGATTGCGCCGGGAGTCACCACCGGGCGCACGCCGGTTGTGGACAGATCGTCGCGATAAAACTGAATGTCGAGCACGCCGGTATCAACCTTGCGCTTCTCGATGCTGGAGATCAGTTTGCCGAGCCGCTCGGCCAGCGGAATGCCGCGGCGCTTGATGCCGACCAGCGCCAGGTCTTCGCTGCCGTTGCTCTTTTCAACGATCTCGTGGGCCAGGCGCACCAGGGTGCGCTCGATCTCCGAGGCGGACATCAGTCTGCCCTTGATGCGCAGGGATGGCTTGCTTTCGGATTTGCTGTGGGCTTCGCTCATGAATGCTCTTTCGCGGCGTGTCTCTCGCAGGATGATACGAGGGTTTCGGGCTAGTCGGCAAGTTGTGAAGAAAAGGGGACAGAACAAAGGTCATTGAGCCGCGTCGGAAAAGAGCCCAGCCTTCAATTTCGATTGAATCCGCCTTCGGGACCTAAAAGCACCCTTAGATTTCCGGCCGGCGGCTCCGGACCAGCATCCGCGCCCCCAACGCGCCTCCGCCAATGGCGCAGAGGAGCAGGAAAAACGAGCTGAACGCAATGTAGACTGCCAACATCGCGGCGTGGCCCTCAGGTGACGCTAGCAAGGCCTGCAAACCTCCGAAAATAACCTGCGCTTGAGCCGCGTCTGCCGGCCCCATTCCCGCGATCGATTGCTGGGCCCACTGACGGGCTGGGTCCACAACGAGACTGGAATACGCCGAATCAATCTGGCTGGACTGGTGGAGAACATAGCGATCCACGAACAAAGCACCGCCGCTGACGCCAAAGGCCAGCCATGCGCCCAGCAGGCCGGTAACCAGGCCGATGCGAGCGCCGGCTCCGAGAGTGATCCATGCCGGACGCTGGCTGCGCATGTAGAGCACCACGGCCCAGGCCGCGGCAGCGGTCATCCAGATCAGTCCCAGGTGGCTTGCCGGCGAAGCCTGGCTCGACAGCAGCCCCGCCGGAATCGCCATCAGCACGGCAGCGCGCAGGCCCGGCTTCCAATCGATCGTGGCTGCATCCCGCGGACCCTCGTCCCACCGCTCCGGCTGGATTTGACCTGGGGGGCCTTCCGCCGCGTAGACCAGTTGCGGCAGCCCGCAGGCGGGGCAGTAGCAACTCTCTGCCTCGACGGTCTGGTGGCATCGCTTGCAGGTGATTTCCATACATCTACGAGCCTATAGCATTTCACCGCGGCATGGGAGTAACAAAGCCAAACCGTTGAAACACCGGGTATTGGCAGAGCTCTCCTCCATGCCCGAATGGGCAGAGTCGATTGGTGCGCGGTTTGGGCACCGAACCGCGCACCCCAACCTTGCACCAATCGATTGGAATTTCAGGAGGCCAGTGATGATACCGGAGATTCTAGAGCCTGTTATGAACTTTCCCGCGGGCGGCGCTGGGAGCCAATTTTTCTCAGTTCGAGGACTGAGGAGCGACGAATATGGCCTCGTCTTCGAGCGACGAGTGACGAAGAAATGAGGGAAATTGGCCCCAGCCCTCCGGGTTGCGGCGCAAATGGGGCCATACTTCGCTGTCATCCTCGACGGTGGTCCCGCCACAGCCTTCGGATTCCGTCTCGTCTGGCCCCATTTTCGTCCGCTATCCGGGGTCCCCGGCGTGCGAACTTTGCGCGCTGGGGTGGAACGCCGCCCACGCGAAAGTTCATAACAGGCTCTAGTCGTGATGATGGTGATTGGCCGCTCTGGCTGCCTCTTTGATTTCGTGGTTTGCCTGCATCAGCAGCTCCTTGGCCTTAGCCGCATGGCCATCCATGTCCCACTCGTTGGCCCCTTGCGCCTGAGAGATTTTTTCGTAGGCTTTGTCGATAAGGTGCTGCGCCTCGGCCAGATTCGGGTGCCGGTTAAAATCTACCTCTTGGGCAATCGTTACGCCGCCAGCGACTAGTCCGAGAATCAGCGCGCTGCTCAAAAGCATGGTACGAAGCTTCATGGTGTTTCCTCCAGGGCAAAACCATACCAGACTCCGGAGATGACGGACCAGAGGTTTTTCACAAGCTGCGCAAATCGAGACCGGAGCCCGTCTGGAACCCCGGCTCTACGGTCTGAAACAGGGTTCCCGCAGCCTGTTAAGCTTTGCGCATGGGCAAGCAGGAGTGGGAAGCAGAAAAGATCGTCAGAGTGCGCGAGCGCCTGCTGGAGTGGTACGAGCGCGGCCGGCGCGACCTGCCCTGGCGGCGCAGTCAGGACCCTTACGCCATTTGGGTTTCCGAGGTCATGCTGCAACAGACCCGCGTAGCGGTGGTGATCGAGCGCTACCAGGCTTTTATGGGGCGCTTCCCCACGCTGGTTTCCCTGGCGTTGGCGCCGGAACAAGAGGTGCTGGCCCAGTGGAGCGGCCTCGGCTACTACCGGCGTGCGCGGATGCTCCACAAGACAGCCCAGTTTGTGGCCGACCATCATCAGGGCAACCTGCCCACCACTGCGAACGAGCTGCGCCTGCTGCCGGGAATCGGCGCTTACACGGCTGCGGCAGTGGCCAGCATCGCTCACGGCCAGCGAGTGGCCGTGGTGGATGGCAATGTGGAGCGTGTGCTCTGCCGGCTGGAAGGCTGGAAGGCCGGCAGCCGCTCGGGCGGAGGCGCTCAACTGCGGCGCAAGATCGAGCGGCTTGCCGCCAAGCTTGTCTCCCCCCTGCGGCCGGGGGATTCGAACCAGGCCCTGATGGAGCTGGGCGCGACGCTCTGCCTGCCGCGCAGTCCGCAGTGCGGTGTTTGCCCGGTGGTCGCCGACTGCAAGACTAAGGGAGAGCACCAGACCGCCTCCCGTCCGCCCATGCTCTGCCGCGAGGTCGCTCACGCGCTCTCGGTGCGCACCGGGATGATTGCAGGTCAGTCCAACCGTCAGGTCTTGCTGGAACAGCGTCTGGATTCGCTGACCGTGATGCCGGGCCTATGGGAACTGCCCAGGCTCAGCGACTCCGCGGTCCCCGAGGACGAGCAGCGCATGACCCTTCGCCATGCCATCATGCAGGTGAACTACTACGTGCGCATCCGCACGGTCTTTGAAGACGATATCGACGCCGTGACCGTTCCCGGCGGCGAACGGCGCTGGGTTCCCCTTGGCGAGGCTGCGGGAATGGCGCTCACCGGCCTGACACGCAAGGTACTCACCCGCACGCGATTGCTGGCCGCCGCCCCGCTCGACGCCATTGCCCCCCAGCCAGAGGAAGACGTACTCTGAAGGTCGATTGAGGCGGGCATCTCTTCGGTGTCTTGCAAAAGAGGTGAACAAATGCACCACAAACGCTTGTTGGTCGACTTCACAGCCACCTTGATTCTTATCGCAGGCGCCGCTGGAATCATTGCCCAGTCTATCCAACCGCAGCCGGGAACAGGTGTGCACGATGCCACCGTTCTCAAGCCGCCCACCGGCTCAAACGTGGCTCTGGTCGAATTTACCGACATGGAGTGCCCGGATTGTGCGCACGCCAACTCCTTGCTGAGACAAGCCGTGGCCAGGTACAAGATTCCCTGGGTTCGATACGACTTCCCGCTTCCAAATCACGACTGGAGTTTCCAGGCTGCAGTGAACGCCCGCTGGTTTGACGCCACCAAAGGCAAGGCCGTGGGCGACGAGTATCGCGACCAGGTCTTCACCAATCTGCCGTCCATGCACGACCCCGATCAGCTCCGCCTCCGCCAGTTCACAGAAAAGTTTGCGCAGAGCCACGGCATCGCACTGGCCTTTGCAATGGATCCGCAAGGCAAACTGGCCGCAGAGGCCAAGGCCGACTTCGCCTTAGGGCAGAAGCTCGGGATCGAGCACGTTCCCAGTATCTGGGTGGTTACCGCCAACTCCAAGGGCGCGCCCTTTGTCGAGGTTGTTGACCGAAGCAAACTCTACCAGCTTATTGATCAGGCCATCTATGACACCACACCAGCCGATGTCGCTCGTCTAGTACCCGCGATTTCTGGCCTTCCGCCGGCCGCCCGCACCGCTGCTGCTTCCATCGACGGGGAAAAGATCCGCGCTCACGTCCGCTTCCTTGCGCTTGACCTGCTGGAAGGCCGCGGTCCCGGCAAGCGCGGCGCAGAACTGGCCGCCGAATACATCGCAACGCAGTTTGCGCTTGAAGGCGTCGAGCCGGCAGGCGACAACGGAAGCTATTTCCAGAAGGTCCCGCTGGTGGCCGTGCATACAATCGAGGACAAGACAAAATTCTCGCTCGTGCCCGCCACCGGCCAACCCATCGACCTTGCCTATGGAACTGAGATCGTCTCCAAGGATCAGAGCGGCCAGGAGGCGGCTGAATTCGATGCGCCCATCGTCTACGTCGGCTACGGAATACATGCGCCGGAATATCACTGGGACGATTACGCGGGTGCTGACCTGAAGGGCAAGATTGCTCTGGTCATCGTCAATGAGCCGCCTTCGGAGGATGCGAGTTTCTTCAACGGCAAGGCGCTCACCTACTATGGCCGCTGGACCTATAAGTACGAAGAAGCCGCGCGCCGTGGGGCAGTGGGCGTGCTGGTCATCCATCGCACCGATCTGGCCAGTTATGGCTGGGAGGTTGTGCGGAACTCGCAGGCCGTCGAGAAAAGCTACCTCGATGGCGATCCCTCGGCCACGCTGCGGGCGGCGGCCTGGATTCAGCACGACGTGGCTCAGCGGCTCTTCACGCTGGCCGGACTCGGCGACCTGGACAAGGCCATTGATCTCGCCGGCAAGCCCGGCGTATTTCACGCGGTCGAGCTGCCGGTTCGGCTGCGCGCGCACATCGAGAGCCACGTCCGCCGCTATGTCAGCTCGAACGTTGTAGGCCGCGTGCCCGGCGTGAGCAAGGCAAATCAGGCAGTTTTCTACACCGCCCACTACGACCATCTCGGCATCGACCCGGACGCCAAAGGCGACAACATCTACAACGGCGCGGCCGACAACGGCACCGGCTGCGGAATTATCCTCGAGCTGGCCCGTGCCTTTGCGCAATCGCCTGTGCGTCCGCCTCATGCGGTCTACTTTGCCGCGGTCACCGCCGAAGAACAAGGCCTGCTGGGTTCGCAGTTTCTGGGCATGCATCCGCCAATTCCCGCCGGTCAAATCGCTCTCGATCTGAACTACGACATGCTGCTGCCCATCGGAATTCCGCGTTCGGTGAGCCTGGGCGGCGCCGAACGCATCGACTTCTGGCCCGCCGTCCAAACAGCCGCCAAGGCCTTCGATCTGGCTCTCGAACCCGATCCGGAGCCGGGAGCCGGCAGCTACTACCGCTCAGACCATTTTTCGCTGGCCAGGGCGGGCGTTCCCGCTTTCTCGGTCGATCAGGGCGACCTCTTCGAGGGCCGCACGCCGGAGTGGGGCAGCCGGCAGGTTCAAGACTACGAAGAGCACCACTACCACCAGCCTTCCGACGAGTACCGGGCAGACTGGGACTTCCGCGGCAACGCCAAGCTGGCTCGCTTCGGCTTTGTGCTGGGCTGGCTGGCCAGCGAGCAGCCAAAGAGCGTCGAATGGCTTCCCGGCGACGAATTCGAGGCCGCCCGCAAGTCGAGCCGCGCGCAGTAATTGCCCAGGAAGTGGGACGCCCGCGGACCTTTAAGCCGGGACGAACGCATCCTGGCAGCCCTTCGTTGCATCGAACTCACGTTGGGCATTCGCCGCGGCAGCTGAGTCTGCCCCTTGCCGCGGCACATCCGGCAGCAAATTCCCGAGTATCTCAATCAATCTCAAGGAGGAACAATGGCAAGCAAGGCGAGTGCAATCTGGACAGGTTCACTGAAGGAAGGTAAGGGCACAATCTCGACGATGACGGGCGTGCTTGAAAACGCGAAGTACTCTTTCGCCACGCGCTTTGAGGGCGCCGACTCGGGCACTACTCCCGAAGAGCTGATTGCGGCAGCCCACGCCAGTTGCTTCTCGATGGCGCTCGGCGCGCAGTTGGGCGGCGCGGGTTTGAAGCCGGAGAAGATTGAAACCAACGCGGCCGTCACGCTGGCCAAGGTCGGCGAAGGCTTCGCCATTACGCGCATCGCGCTCACCACCACGGCCAGTGTTCCCGGCGCCTCCAAAGAGGTCTTCGACAAGGCCGCTGCCGACGCCAAGGCCGGCTGCCCCATCTCGAAGCTCTTCGCCAACAACACCGAAATCACGCTCGACGCCAAGCTGGTTTAAGGCTCGCTCAAGCGCCGGGGCCGGGGCCGGGCCATTCGCTCTGGCCCGCCCTGGCCGTTTTCCAGCGCGTGAATTTGACACCGGGCGCGGCATTTGCGAGACTCAGAGTTGCTGCCGTTTCAGCCGAAAGCGCTGAAATTGTGTCCCGTGCCGAAGTGGCGGAATTGGCAGACGCGCGTGGTTCAGGTCCACGTACTCGCAAGGGTGTGGGGGTTCGAGTCCCTTCTTCGGCACCAAAAAGCTATCATTCATTCAAAGTGAATGGCTTATGCACGAAACCTTCAAGGCACAGGATGCATGAAAATGGCCGCCAAAAGGCGGCCATTTTCCGTTGCGATGAACAAATCGATCCTGAGCGTTTTGAATCCGCGCATTTCCAATCTCAGATGCGGTTGGCGGGAAAGTTGCCCACCAGCTCTCCCGCGGCGACGTTGTGACCGGCCAGCACGATGGCGTGGCTGGCGATGCGGGCCGCGGGGCCGATGACCGTGGGCGTCAGAATGACCTCGCCGAAGTCATGAAGGGCGTGGCTATGAGAATAGACGCGGGCGAAGGAACCGATGACGGCGCCTTTGCCGATGGTAATCCCACCGCGGTCGTTGAGCAGAGCGCGCTGACGGATGGTGACTCCCTCCTCGATAGAGAGGTTGTAGCCGAAGGTCAGGTCCACGCCATGATAGATCTTGACCCCCGCGCCGATGCGGGCGAAGATGTGCCGGCCCAGCATCGAGCGGACCCGCAGCCCGAGCCAGTGATTGGTCCCGATCGGCGAGCGGTCGAACATCTGCCAGAACCACAATAGAGGCTTGCGCTTGGCAAACTGTTCGGGGTCGGCGTCGGCAAAGTGCTCGGCCTCCAGGGTCACGTTCTCCGGGTCCAGCGAGAGCGAGAGCACGTTGCCGGGCAGCTCCGATGTGAGTGTCAGGTTGAGCTTGCCGCCGTGCGGGCGGCCCAGAAAGAGCTGGCAAAGCTGGTCGCGCACAATCTCGGCGCGGCGCTCGGGGGCCTGGTGGCGAGTGAACTCTTCATCGAGAAACTGGATCCAGCGGCGGTAGATCTCTTCGGCCTCTGGCGCAGGGTGGGGGACGCTGCTCTGAGTGTGTTCCATACGAATTGGAAGATACAACACCGGGCCGGGTTACTGCGAGTTGCGCGCGCGCTGCGACAAAGCCGCCCCCTCTCACTTCTGGTTTGGCTCCGCGGCCTGCTTCGGCCCAAACAGAAGCTGCAAACCCACATAAGCAAGCCAGTTCGGCTCGCCGTTGTCGCGTGTTACGGCTTGCATGGCGCGTCCGCCCAGAAAGAGCAGGCGCAGATGGCCGGCGCGGTCCAGCGTCTGCCGGCCGCCCAGGTCCAGCGTCAGCGAGCGCTGCTTGGGCGTTGCGCCGATGCGGTTGGCGTCCTGCAGGTCATATATCTCGCCGTACAACTCCAGCCGCTCGCTGAACTCGTGCCCCGCAATCAGCCCGCGCCCCCAGCGGCTGGGCACGTGCCTGTTGCCCATCCAGCGCCCGACTTCGCCGTTGACGCTCACTGGCCCCAGCCTGGCAGTGAACTCCGCCGGCAGATAGTATTGCGGCCCATTCTCGACGATCCCCCGGCTCACCGAGCTGGTGGGGTTGTTGATCAGAGCTTGCGGGTAGGTACCCAGCGAAAAGTTCATGTTCTCGTCTGACTTGGCTTCGCCGGAGCGGTGATGCTCAAAGTAGCGCCACTTCACGCCGAACTGCGTCTCGCCCAGCCCGGCCCGTGTCGTGTTGTGCTCGTCGGTGGCCACAGCCAGCGATGGCGAGTACATCAGTTGAATACGGTCGCCCCAGCCGTAGTTCACGTCGATGCTCGGTAGCTGGTAGGATGACTGACCGGGGTTGTGGATGGCGGTCGCGGCCATGTTGATCTCCCACTGCCGGTTGCCGGGAGTGCCGGGATCGTCGGTAATGAAGGGCGGCCCGCCCTGAGCGTGCATCACCGACGCGCTCACAAGCGCAACAAGCACTAGAAGGTATTGAATGAGTCTATGCACTCGAATGACCGGGCGCTCCATGGATTGGGTTGGCGTCTGCGCAAGAGGCGTATGAGTTCAAGGTAGCACTTTCCGCGCAAAGGATCGTTAAGATGTTGTGTCCGAGGCGGCAGCGATTTCGGATGTGGAGGTTTAGCATATCGCGCGGAACCCGAGATTTCCCGCCCATCGGCCGCCCGGCTCTGCGATACTGTTTTGTTATGCCCATTGACGACCTACAGCAGGCTGCCCAAAAGATTGCCGGATTCCTCGCCACCCTCAACAAGCTGGGTGGCCTACGCCTCAAATACCGCATCACCGCGCCAGAGGGTGAGCCCGAGGCCGAGGAGCAGGCTCCCGCTCTCTGCGTCGAGCTGGCCGGGCCCGACGTGGCCCTGGTCACACAGCACAACGGCGAACTGCTGACAGCTCTGGAGACCATCTCCGCGCAGATTCTGCGCCTGGACCAGCGCGAAGGCAGCCTCATCAGCTTTGACGCCGACAACTTTAAGGCCCTGCGCGCCCAGGAGCTGCGCATGACCGCCGAGACCGCCGCGGAGAAAGTCATCAGGTCCGGCGTGCCATACGCCTTCCCGCCCATGAACAGCCGCGAGCGCCGCCTGCTTCACATGGCCTTCCGCGGCATCGAAGGCGTGGAAACGGCCAGCAACGGCGAAGGCCAGGACCGCTTCCTTGCCGTCTATCCGGCGGGCAAGACCGACCTGCCCGTCGCCGCGCCCGCCAAGCCGAGAAGCTTTGGGGATCGCGGACGAGGCTCTGGAGATCGTGATCGTGGCCGAGGCTCAGGCGATCGCGGCCGTTTCCGGCGCTAGTGTTGAGTGAGTTCGTGGATGAGCTCTCGGTAGAGCCAAACAAAGAACACAATGGTTGCTGCGATCTCCACCGCAGCTAGCTTTAATTGAGTGAGGATTTGAGGGAGGTTTTCCCCTTTAGGCCGCTTCTTGGGCGCACATATTCTGTTTGACTTTTTGTTTTTCAAGAATTATCCCTTGCCTGCGCCGTCTGTCGACTGCGGTTCGGTTCATCCGTCGCCTTTGACAAAAGAAACCCGGAGGGCGAAATGCACATGGCGTTTCGTCAGGCTGCTGCTTACCGAGTGTCTGATTGCCGCCGGTCGGCCCCTAGAAATAGACTTCGGGGTCCGGGATAAACCAGTTCCGTGTGACGCTGGGAAACTTCCTTGAACGAGGTCAGTTTATCATCATGATTTGTGCAAAACGAGGGAGCTATTTAGAAATACGCTGTAATCTGACTCAGAGGCGCTTGATCTCGCTTCTCGTAAGAAACAATAAATAACCATATCTTTAGATATCCCATCTTAGGCGCAACAACAAAAACGCGCCTAAGGTGGGGCACCCGTTGTCTTGTTACGCGTTCAACTGCTCTTGCAGCTTGTTCAGCGTGCGGTGCAGATCCTTGTCGGTGCGGCGCTGGTCGTCGATCTTGGCGATCGAGTGCATCACGGTTGTGTGGTGCTTGTTGCCGAACTGGCGGCCGATCTCAGGCAAACTGGCCTCGGTCATCTGCTTGGCGAGATACATGGCGATCTGCCGCGGCACCACCACGTTGCGCGAGTTGTTCTTCTGCTTCAGATCGACGACTTTCATGCCGAACTGCTCGGCCACCGCGCGCTGAATGGCCTCAATGGTGATCTTGCGGACCTGCATGTCGATGAACTGCTTGAGGCACTGCTGCGTGGAGGCCAAGGTGATCTCCATGCGGTTGAGCTGGCACCAGGCGATGAGCCGGACAAGAGCGCCTTCGAGTTCGCGGACGTTGGTGCGCACGTTGGAGGCGACGAAGAGCGCCACGTCGGTGGGCAACTGGACCTGTTCGCTCTCGGCCTTCTTTTGCAGGATGGCGACCTTGGTCTCGAGATCGGGCGGCTGAATGTCGGCGATCAAACCCCACTCAAAGCGCGAGCGCAGACGGTCCTCGATCTCCGCAAGTTCTTTGGGCGGACGGTCGGAGGCGATTACGATCTGCTTCATGCTCTCGTGTAGCGCGTTGAAGGTGTGGAAGAACTCCTCTTGCGTGCGCTCTTTTTGCGCGATGAATTGAATGTCGTCGATCAGCAACACATCGACGGTGCGGAAGCGGTCGCGGAAGCTGGTCATGCGATCGTTGCGCAGCGAGGTGATCATCTCGTTGGTAAATTTTTCAGCAGACACGTAGCAGATGCTCGATGTGGGCTGGCGGCGTTTCACCTCGTGGCCGATGGCATGCATCAGGTGGGTCTTGCCCATTCCGACGCCGCCATAGAGGAAGAGCGGATTGTAGGCGCGCGAAGGGCGCTCGGCGACAGCCAATGAAGCGGCGCGGGCAAACTGATTGCCGTTGCCGATGACGAAGGCATCGAAGGTGTAGCGCTGGTTGAGTTGCGCCGCGGTGGACCAGTCGAAGCGCGCCTGCTCCGGTGTACGCGAGGGCGGAGCAGGCGGCGCCGTGGGCGAGTGAGCCGACACTGGGGGAAAGCCGCGTTCGTTGCGCGGGGCCGGCGGCACCGATGGATCTTCCTCGGCGGTCACAAAGCAGACGTCGTCCAGCTCGAGGCCGTGCTGCTCGATCGCTTCCTGGATCAGGTCGCCGTATCTGTCGCCAAGGCCCTGAAACTCCGGCGAAGGCACGCGCACGTAGAGTGTGCGGCTGGCCACATGGCTGTAGCGAGTGGGTTTAAACCAAGTCTCGAAAGACTGGCGGATCACCTTCATTTCGAGTGCCGCTAGAATCTGGAGCCAGGGGTTGAGAGCCGTTACCGGCGAAATCGCAAATGCCATCGTGCTCATCCTTGCCTGCGCCGTCTGTTGACTGCGGTTCGGTTCATCCGTCGTTTTTGGCAAAAGGAACCTCGGTGGCGTAAAGCCCGTGGCTTTCCGTCCGGCTGCTGCTTACCGACTGCCTGATTGCCGCTGGTCGGCCCCTGAAATTGACCTCGGGGCCCGGGATAAAACCGGTTCCGTGAGACGCTGGGAAACTTTCTTGAACGGTCCCGATAGTAGCACATTTGCGAGTCGTTGTAATCCCCGATTCACAAACTTTTGGTCAGAGCGATTGAGTTGCACCATTGGTGGTGAAACTTGCCGGTAAGGTTACCAGAGTGTCTGCTGGGAGTCTCCTGGAGATGCTCTAATTGTGGTCATTCACGCTCCAAAAAAGCGCTGTCGCAACCACTGGTGACCCTCGGTGGATCGACCCATCCTTGCGCCTCGATCGCAGGGCAAACGCATTTGAAAGTCGATTGAACCACTGAAGGTACTTTTCCTGTCCTCGCTCATGCTCGAAGTTGTTTGTATGACAACTTCGAGGTTTACCGAAGAGAGTTTGGCGCAGTTTGTG